>WNFD01005764.1_pt1 | contig 24994 bp, 23 predicted proteins | sample 5400491 | NCBI WGS metagenome assembly WNFD01 (sample SAMN13153343, study PRJNA577476) | soil metagenome | isolation source: 120 cm saprolite under Douglas fir tree site 2 hole 2 replicate 2 | place: USA:California | collected 2015-04-18
AGATGCACGGGCTCCGTCTTCGACGCGTTGAATTCGCTGTGCGCCACGCCGGTGCCCGCGCTCATGTATTGCACGTCGCCTGGCTTGATCACCGAGCCGTTGCCCATGCTGTCGCGGTGTTCCAGCGCGCCTTCCAGAACGTACGTCACGATTTCCATGTCGCGGTGCGGATGGGTGGGAAAACCGCCGCCACCTGCGACGCGGTCATCGTTCATGACGCGCAGGGTGCGGAATTGCACGTGCTGCGGATCGAAGTAATCGGCGAACGAAAACGTGAAATGCGTGTCCAGCCAGCCGTGGTTCGCGTGCCCGCGTTCCTCGCTTTTGCGGATATGGATCATGGCTCACCTCCCAGGTTTGCAGGGGCAGTATAGTCGTTACAACGACTATTGTCAAGAGGTATATTTAGCCGCCGCCGTTCCCTTTCTCCTCATCCTCAACCCCCGGCATTTCAGCCCTTTACCTCATCCGCGCCGGCCAGTTTCCGCGTGCACCTCCTTTGGTGTACAGTGAATAGGGAAAGCCCGGCAGCAGTTCCGCAGCCTCCGAGGAATTGGAATGGATTCCCCACTCTCCGCCACGCAAACGCGAAAGTCTGAAGGCGCGGCCGCGCTCCGCGAAACTCTTACCATCATCGACAACCGCACCGGCAAATCCTATGAGATCCCCATCACGCACGATACCATCCGTGCCGCCGACCTCCGCCAGATCAAAGTCGACCCTAAAGAATTCGGGATGATGAGCTATGACCCGGCCTTTAACAACACCGCCTCCTGCATCAGCAAGGTCACCTACATCGATGGCGACGCCGGCATCCTGCGTTATCGCGGCTATCCCATCGAAGACCTCGCGGAAAAAAGCACCTATCTGGAAACCGCGTATCTGCTCCTGCATGGCGAATTACCCACGTCTTCGCAGTTGGAGGATTGGACCTACAACGTCACGCATCACACTTTCATCCACGAAAGCATCAAGAAGTTTCTCGACGGCTTTCATTACGACGCCCATCCCATGGGCATGATGATCTCCACGATTGCCGCGCTTTCCACTTTCTATCACGACGCGAAAGACATCTTCAGCATCGAGTCGCGCAAGAAACAGACCTATCGGCTCGTCGGAAAGATTCCGACGATCGCTGCATTCTCTTATCGTCATACCCTGGGCATGCCGTTCGTCTATCCGGACAACGACCTCAGCTATCCGGGCAACTTTCTGAACATGCTCTTTCGCACCACCGAGCCCAAGTACCGGCCTAACGCAACCCTGGAGCGCGCTCTCGACGTTCTCTTCATCCTTCATGCCGACCACGAGCAGAACTGCTCCACCAACACCATCCGTGGCGTCGGCAGCTCCCACGTTGATCCCTATTCCGCCACGGCCGCCGCGATCGCCGCTCTCTACGGTCCTCTCCACGGCGGCGCCAATGAAGAAGTACTGCACATGCTCATGGAGATTGGCTCAATCCAGAAAGTTCCCGACTTCATTAAGCGCGTCAAGGCCGGGGAAGTGAAACTCATGGGATTCGGCCATCGCGTGTACAAGAATTACGATCCCCGAGCCCGCATCATCAAACACATCGCGTATGAAGTGTTCGAGCTCATGGGCAAGAACCCGCTCCTCGAAATCGCACTGGAGTGCGAACGTATTGCCCTCGAAGACGATTACTTCGTGAAGCGCAAACTGTATCCCAACGTCGATTTTTACACCGGCCTCATTTATCAATCGATGGGTTTCCCGATGACGATGTTTCCAGTACTGTTCGCGATTCCGCGCACTTCCGGGTGGATCGCGCAGTGGGAAGAGATGCTCCTCGACCCCGAGCAAAAGATTGCGCGGCCACGCCAGATCTACCTCGGCCATGACACTCGTCATTACGTTCCGATCAATCAGCGCGGTTAGGAAACACAGTATCCACTTTGTATACCGCTTTCTGGGATATGCTCGACAATCCCATTTCGCAAGGTATAGTTGATTTTTGAATTTGTAGAGAGGTTGCATGGCTCAAGTCTCGAATACACCCAGGCATACGGGAGCTCGGCGCCGCAGTCAGCGCGTGCTGATGCAAGTCCCCGTCCGCTTACGCGGGAAGAACGCTCAAGCAGCGGACTTCGCGGCGGCAGGGCAGAGATCGGTCTGGAGTTTACGGCACCGCGCCCAACCTTCTGGCGTGTGGCCTTTCCTCCCGAAGACTGGAACCCGAGGAGTCCCGAAGCCCGAACGGTTCCCGGCCAGCGCACCAATAAGTAACTCGTTCCAGGCACTTCCTACTGCTTCTCCGCTTTCTGGGAACTCTGCAATCGAGCTGCGCGCCTAAAAAATTCAGGCCGGAGATACCTTCTTCGCCATCATCGCCGTCAGCAGCCATTTCCTCAACACCATGAGGTAATAGGGTTTTGTCTCCCGGAACATCAGTCCCATGCCTTGACTTGGATGCGAGTAGATGACGCTTGCTTGCGCTTCGAAGAATTCAGTCGCCGTAAAAAGTTTTATCGCCAGGGACGCCCCCATCGGATAAGGGCTTTCCGTATCCACATAACAACCATTTAAACTGAGTTCTTTGACGCGCGCGGTCCTTTTATCTTCAGACGCGCCTTCACGCATTTCGATGGATCCAACGAACGGATACCGGGGGTTGCGGCGCCGATCCTGTTCCATGGGACTCCTGGAGAGAACGGCGACGATTTTACCCCGGCACACCCAAATCTTCTCAAAAATTCTCTTTTGGATTGTGCGACTGGAAAGAGCTTGCGGACATCAAGAATTCCGGCTCGCGTGTCGCGCTCGAATCAATCTCCGCAGGCGTACTCTGCAAACGCGGAGAGTGGAACTCTCTGTTCGCATTTTTGTTCGACTTCACGACGCGCGTTTTGCATCGCCGCGGCCGCGCGCGCTTGCTGCTGGTTCGCAGGCTTCAGTGCAAGGCTCATCATTTCGCGGAGTCTCCGGTGCGCTCGGAACAGCCGCAGGCGCACCGCCATCGCGGAAATCCCCAGCCGCTCGGCAACCTCTTGGGTGGAGTATTGCAAAACATCGCGCAGCAAGCATACCTGCCGCAGGTCAGGAGAGAGTTGCGTGATCGCGTCCGCCATTAATTTGCGCATTTCGCGCCGCGCGAAGCGTTCTTCTGGATTGTCTTCGCACGACGTCACATTGCTGCCAAGCGTTTCGTCGCCAGCACCGTTCGGCTCATCGAGCGAAAAGAGTTTCCCGTCGCGCCGCTTGCGGAGGTTTTGGCCCGGCGTGCCAGCAAATTGTTCGAGGCGCGTCATCACCTTCAGGAACGCATCCTGGCGCACGTCTTCGGCGTCCGCAGGATTGCGGGTCAGCCGCAGAGCCCCCATGTATAAGCCGGGGGCGTAGGGCAGAATCAGCTTGGCAAGCGATTCCCGATCGCCCTTTCGCGCCTGCAGGAGCAATGCGGTGCGGGTCGCACCATCAACACATAAAGACGTGCTGCACATGGTGCGGTAGAGATTGGCAGGCCGATCACCACCCCCAAGGCATGTGTAAGCTATAGAAAAGAAAGCGCTAACAGTTCTCTCCGTCGTGGGGGTCAGAAAAGAGAGTGACCGCTTGTGGGACGCGGCGTGGCGATTTCGGTCACCATTTCATGAAGGCAGCCAGTCTCAGAGCCCTCTGAAGGTCCCATAAATTGAAGACCAAATAGGTGGAGCAAGCGAGAAACCTACCGCAACAGAACGCGGAACTCGCGGCGCTTCTACTCGACAATTTGGAGTTTATCGCCTTGCATTTCCCACTCGATTCGAACGAGGAAATCGAAATGCATGCCTTCGGTCTTGAGCCAGGCTTGCAAATCTTCACGTGAATTCGCGCGGAATTCGACGAACATTTTCCCTTCGAGCATGTTGACGAGAACGCGTTCCGCACGCGCGAGTCCGCCGGCTTGCATGCGCTGCGCGAGGGCTTCGGCTCCTTGGCGTGTAAGGCAGGCGAGCGTGTGCTGGGTGAGGTAGCGTGGCATCGGAACTCCTGCGTTCGAATTGGTGTCTAAGTATTCCATAGAAGGCAAAGCATCTGCACGAGCACGCAGGGAGTGACGGCCACAGTTGAATGCCTTTTGAAAACGGAATTCCGCGCATCGGACAACGCGCGTCACGCGGCTCGCATCTCGATGGGCAGGCCAGCATTGCACATTGGCGGAGGTGCAAAATGAGCATGATCATCCAAGTACTGTGTCTCTCCTTACTGCTTTGCAATTCCATTTCAGCCCAAGAAAAAACGGCCTCGGCACCAAAACCTGAAAATGTGGAGGCTGCCAGCGAAGCTCGCGATAATGCGAACGCCACAGCGGCGAAGTTGCCGGTGCGACGTGTGGTGCTGTACAAGAATGGCGTGGGGTATTTCGAACACTTGGGGCGTGTACGGGGAAGCCAGGACGTGCACGTGGACTTCACCAGCGCGCAATTGAATGATGTGTTGAAGTCACTGACAGTTCTCGATTTGTCCGGCGGAAAGATATCGGGCGTCGATTACAATTCGGAAGCGCCACTGGTTCGGCGGCTGGCGACGCTTCGGCTGACGCTCGGCGAAAACCCGACGATGGCGGATTTTCTCGCGGCGTTGCGTGGGGCAAGGCTGGAAGTGCGCAGCGGGAGCGGCGCCGCGATGGCGGGAAAGCTGTTGAGCGTGGAGAAGAAATCGCGCGAGAGGGATGGTGCAACGACTGAGTGGACGGAGATTTCCTTGGTGAATGACAGTGGTGAAGTGCGTAGCGCGGAAGTGACCCCGGCCACGAGCGTGCGAATCGCCGAAAAGGATTTGCAAGTGGAAGTAGGGCGGTACCTGGGCCTGATCGCTTCTTCGCGGGACCAGGACTTGCGGCGCATGACGATTTCGACGACAGGCGCGGGCGAACGCAATTTGTACGTGAGCTACATCAGCGAAGTACCGATCTGGAAGACAACGTACCGGCTGGTGTTGTCCTCAAAAGCGGAGAAGAAGCCGCTGCTGCAAGGCTGGGCGATCGTAGACAACACGATTGGGGAAGATTGGAACGACGTGGAATTATCACTGGTGGCGGGTGCACCGCACTCGTTTATTCAACAGCTTTCGCAGCCGTATTACGGAAGGCGGCCGGTTGTGCCGCTGCCAGAGAGCGTGCAATTGACGCCGCAAACTCACGCGGCAACGTTGGAGCCGTTAGCCCGTGGGATTGCAGGTGGTGTGCCTGGTGGGGTCGCGGGTGGGGCCATGGGTGCAGTACTGGGCGGCGTTATCGGCGGGATTGGGAGTGGAAGCGGAGGTGGGACAGGAGGAGGAAGCTTCCGCGCGGTGCCAGCGCCTAAGCCCCCGCCACCAGCGGGTGTGGATGAAGCGGAAGTCGAGGAAGCGAGGGAGGAGAGCGAGCCGGTTGCAGAAGGGAATGCGTTGGGGGACCTATTCGAATACAAGCTTAAGGAACGCGTGACGATTCGAAAGAACCAGTCTGCCCTGGTGCCGATCCTCCAGACGGATATCGCAGCGGAAAAAGTCTCACTATGGAGCGAATCGCTGGGAGTCGCACGGCCGTTGCGAGCGCTGTGGGTGAACAATGCGAGTTCGCTGACGCTGGATGGCGGAAGCTTCAGCGTTTTGGACAGCAATACGTTCGCCGGTGAGGGTCTGGTCGAGGCCATCAAGCCGGGCGAGAGGAGATTGCTCTCTTATGCGACCGACCTGGGCCTGCTGGTGGACGCAAAGCTGTACAGTGACCGAGATCGCGTGACACGCGTGCGGATCTATCGCGGCACGATGACCACCACAAGCGAAGAGCGCGAGAAGAAAACGTATATCGTTCGAAATGAAGATACGACCCCCCGAACACTGGTGATCGAGCATCCGGCACGGCCAGAATGGCAACTGGCCGAGGACGGTCCGAAGCCCGAGGAGAAAGCTTCGGGGTTGTACCGTTTCCGGTTGAGCGTGGAACCGAAAAAAACGGAAAGGTTGGTGATTAACGAGGCGAAGCCACTCTATTCGCAATATGCCTTGAACGGTATAACGGACGATCAGATCGGGGCTTTCCTTCTGCAGAGGTCGATCAATCCGGAGATTGAGAAGGCGCTGCGGGCAATCGTGGCTCAGAAGAGCGTGGTCGCGGATTTCGAAGCCAAGATCAAAGCGCAACAAAAAACGATTGACCAGATTTTCGCGGACCAGGGGCGCCTGCGCGAAAACATGAAAGCGCTGAAAGGCAGCGCCGAAGAGAGGGCGCTGCTGCAACGCTACACGAAGCAACTCGACGAGGAAGAGACGCAACTCGATGCACTGCGCAAACAAATACAAGAGACGCTAGTGCAGCGTGAGAAAGCGAATGAAGGACTTCAGAAGATGATCGGAGACCTTCAGATGGATGTCGTCCTCTAGGAGCGTGAACCGCAACTGATGCCTGGAACCAACAGGTCAGACATACTGCAAGGATAGCGAACGGAACAGCGAAAACCTTCGGGAGCACACACCTGTCCGAGATGGCAGGTGGCGGTGAAGCACATTCTCTGGGTGCAACGATTCATCCTGTCAAACAGGCACTACACTTAAACTACAGAGGGGAGGCACAGCCTCGTGTTCGAACAGAGGCGCAATCCTTCCATGGTAATCCACGAGAGAACATTGCAGAGGTTGAAAAAATGAAACGCGCACTGCTCTTGACCTTGATTTTTCTGATGGCGATGGCTGTAGCTCGAAGCGTAGCTGCTGTTCCGCAACGCAGAGGCTCTTCCACACTAAGCGGCGTGGTCCTGGGGCCGGATGACCGGCCGGTGGCACACGCGAGCGTTTCCTACCAATCATCAGGCGGCGTGGCGCCGCACGTGGTGCGCACGGACTCCAGCGGGCATTTCTGGATCTCGAGGCTGAAGGCGGATGACTATGACCTCCGGGCGTCTGGAAAGGGTGTTTTTTCAGAGTGGGAGAAGAACATCCCGCTGCGGTCCGGGGAGACAAAAGACTTGACGCTGCGGCTGATTTACGCGAAGGAAGTTCCGAAGGCGTATGTGAAGAGCAAGCCAAAGCAGTAAATTGCCGTTCAAACGAAACGGGCCAGACGTTTGCCGCCGCACACACAGCACGAAATCAGCAATCCGGCACCGGCGATCAAAAACTCCAAAAACATTTGTTACTGATACATGAGCTGCGCAAGCTCGTAAAGGTCGGAATCAGAAACGTCGGAGATGGCGCAGTATTCCATTCCCTGGCGGCGCCAGTGGCGCCATTGATACCCTTGCCGGAGGCCGGGCGAATGGATGGGCGTGTCCGGCTCCTTGGTAGGCAGAACAAAAACATTAATGACGTGCTTGCGGCGTGAATATACTAGCGTAGCGACATTCTGACCGCCGAGAACATCGAGACGTCCGCCGACCAGCGGAAATCCTTCATCGGCAAAATCCTTCACCGGAGGAACAAAAGCGAGCTTGCCGTCGAACCACGGCTTGACGGTGTGCTGGTCGGTGGAAGTCACGTCGGTTAGGTGGCCGGGTTGCAGCGAGCGAACATGCGCGTCAATGATCTCGGCAACCGTGAAGGGCGCGGTTGAGGCGCTATCCTTGGCCGGGCGCTGCCAGACGAACCAGGAAACGGAAGCAACCATCAGAATGGCGGCAGCAACCGCGAGCCAACGCCAAGCCGGAATGCGAATGGCAAGGGAAGAAGCAGTTGCACCATCCAGATCAGCGCGAATCTTTTTGCGGAGGCTAATGGGAGCGTTTTCGTAAAGACCGCTGCGCTGAAGGGAGGAGCGCAGCGATTCCTCGGCTCCAAGGGCAGTGGTGCATTCGCGGCAACATTCGAGGTGGCGCTCAAATTCCGCAGCGCGCGTGGCGTCCAGCTCGCCATCCAGATAGCCGTGGAGGACAGTGCGCGTGTAATCACAGCTCACGGGAGGCCTCCTGCGGGGAGCTGTGCGTGAGCGCGCGCTGGAGACGCTGGCGAGCGCGGGCCAGAGCAGACATGACCGTGCCAATGGGAATGGCAGTAATAACAGCAATCTCCTTATAAGAACAGCCCTCCAGCTCGCGAAGGACGAGGACTTCACGGAAACGGGGCGAAAGAGTTTCCAGGGCGCGCATGAGGCGCTCGCGATTGTCAACGGCGATGGCCAGGGCCTCGGGAGACGCGCTGGGCTGGGGATGTAATTCTTCGTCGAATTCGGTCATGAGTTCCACAGGGCGATTCTTCTCCAACCAGGTATAACAAGTATTGCGCACAATCTGCAAAAGCCAGGCGCGCGCATCGCCACCGTGGAACCCGCGGAAAAAGCGGTAGGCACGGAGCATGGCCTCCTGGGCAACGTCTTCGGAATCGGCGCGGCTTTTCAGCAGCCACCGCGCGAGATTGAAGGCGGCATCGAGATGCGGCAGAACGAGCTGCTCGAAGCGCGCCCGGTCCTGCGCATCCAACACGCCCGCACCCTTTCCCTGGTCAGAGCCACTCATGAGCAGGAACCGTCCAAACAGTCATTTTATTCCCAATCCCTCCTTGGATGTGACTAAGAAAGCAAAAGGTTCGTAAGCAGCGAAATTGGGAATAATTGGCGACCGAAGTAAGTCTATGCAAACGAAACACGTCCCATACGCGGCGCGGGCTCCCTGGACTCTCTCACCCGCGCCGCCCTCCCAAGTAAATTGGCTGGAACGGGCGACCCAGAATGGTTACGGATATTGGTGTCTTCCAATGTCGAGGAGGAAGCAATGGCGGGTAAGGTGAAGGACGAAATCCTTTACGATCACAATCACGACGGGATCGACCGGCGTGGATTTCTGAAGTGCATGGCTTGGGCGGGTACGGGAGCCCTCTGTGTGATGAGTGGCGGCGTGCTGAAGTCGTACAGCCTCAGCCTGCTGCCGGAGTTGGACCCGAAGGAAGCCATGGGGGAATTGAGTTTTGTGCAGATCAGCGACAGCCACATGGGCTTCAATAAGCCGGCAAATCCGGACGTGGCAGGCACGCTGAAAGCCGCAGTGGACGAGATCAATGCTCTGTCGGCGGCGCCAGAATTCATGTTGCACACCGGCGACATCAGCCACCTTTCGAAGCCGGAGGAATTCGATACCGTCGATCAAATTCTGAAAAGCGCAAAGCCCAAGGATGTTTTCTACGTGCCAGGTGAGCACGACGTGCTGAACGACGAGGGAAAGCAGTTCCTCGAGCGTTATGGAAAAGGCAGCAAAGGCTCCGGCTGGTACAGTTTTGACAAGCGAGGCGCGCACTTCATCGGGCTGGTCAACGTCATGAATTTGAAAGCCGGGGGGCTCGGAACGCTGGGCCACGAACAGCTCGAATGGCTGGAAGACGACGTGAAGCACCTGCAACACAGCACGCCCATCGTAGTATTCGCGCACATTCCGCTCTGGTCGGTTTATCCGGAGTGGGGCTGGGGTACGGAAGATAGCGCCCAAGCTCTGTCGTACCTGAAGAAGTTTGGGTCAGTGACGGTGCTCAACGGTCACATTCACCAGACGATGCAGAAGGTGGAAGGCAACGTTACGTTCCACACCGCAGCGTCAACTGCATTTCCGCAGCCGCAGCCGGGCAAAGCCGATTCGCCGGGGCCGATGAAAGTGCCAGCGGAACAGCTGAAAAGCGTCCTCGGAATCACCGATGTGAACTACGTTCAGGGGCAGCACGCACTGGCCGTAGTCGACTCGACGCTTGCGTGATTCAGAAGTAGTTCAAATCAAGAGTCCAAACTAATCGGCAAATAAATAGAAAGGAAGAACAAGCATGAGGAGATGTGTGTCTATCGCAGTTCTGACAGTGGCGTTGGTCATCGGCATAGGAACGGTCGCCATCGGCCAGAAGAATGGCCTGACAGGCGCGCAGCAGAAGCCGGAAACAACGGAGGTAAAGATCGATAACTTCAGCTTCGGCCCGGGGACCCTGACGATTCCGGTCGGCACCACTGCAACGTGGACCAATCGCGACGATATTCCACACACGGTCGTCAGCACGGACGGAGTCTTCAAATCCAAGGTGCTCGATACGGACGAGAAGTTTTCCTTCACCTTCAGCAAGGCAGGGACTTATCCGTACTTCTGCTCGATTCACCCGAAAATGACCGGCAAAATCATCGCTCAGTGAGTCAGGAGAGACCTTGCATCCCTTCGACATCAAGGCAGCGCTGCTTGCGAAACACGCGCAACATGTGGTCCTGATTCATTTCCCGATCGCCCTGTTTATCGCGGGAGTGGCTTTTGATTTTGTGGCGCAGTGGACGAAACGGCGTTCGCTGGCAGCGGCGGCCTTCTGGAATCTCCTTGGGGCGGCCTTCTCGACCGTGCCAGTGCTACTCAGCGGCATTCTCGCGTGGCAATGGCAACTAGAAGGGCAACGGCTCAAAGGCATCCTCCTGATACACCTGGTGCTGGGAGGGCTATCTGTCGTGCTCATCTGGGCAGCGTGCCTTGTACACATGAGAACGCAACGCAACCCAGACTTAGCTTTGCCGGGCTACCGCTGGCCGATCGAGGTGCTGGGAGTGGCGCTTGTGACGGTGACTGGACACCTGGGTGGATTCCTTAGCGGAGTCAATGTCCCAAGCTAGGGCTCGGAAGGACCCGACAGGAGATCGCGTGCAACAAACGGGCTTTCTCGGAACTGCTGCCCCCTGGACCGCCGACCTAACTCTTGTGCTTGAGCTGGCCCTGGGAACTGGCTTGCTGGCCGGGCGCTCCTTGCGCGTGCTGGACACTATCGGCTCCACGCCGCCTGCCAGTCGTTCATCATGTTATTCAATCTAGTCCTGATCGTTCTGACGATGTTTCCTTCTTTCCACAGTCAGGTACTGTCCAAACTTCCAGGCAAGATTGGAAAGCCCTACTACGCGCTCGCTGCTGCGCATGCGGCGCTAGGAGGCCTGGCTGAGCTGGGAGGTTTGTACATATTGCTGGCAGCCGGTACAAGTTTCCTTCCAGAAAAATTCCGCATCACCCGCTACAAGTTCTGGATGCGAACTCTCCTTTTGGTTTGGTGGATTGTTCTTGGTCTGGGAATAGCCACTTATGCGCTGTGGTACGTGCCCCTACGATAGGAGACCTATTCACGGGCGGTCCGGTAATCGACGCCGAGCCTTCAGAGTCGGCAAATAATTGAGCCGCATCGCTCCACAATTGGGTTAGTACTAGTGGAAGTCCGGACCCCAGCGATCGTTCCGCGATTGTTTGCATCCCATTGATACTAAGCGATTTACTTGATGGCATAAGTTTGGTTTTTGGCCCTGGATAGCCTCTCTGTACTACTACCAGGGTACCCCGTCGAGTGGCTCTGCCGACCCATTGAGGCCCTCAATGCAAGTGCGTAGTCTCCTAAGAACGGGTTGGGGGCCGCGCGGGGACAGCGGCTCCGCAAGGGGTCGTGTGCGAGCTACCCAACCCGCCAGTTTCTCTTTCTGCTTCCCTCTGCATTTCAAACCAGAGCGCATGAGAGGAGGGCCTGCAACCAGCCAGGCCCTCCTTTTCTTTTGCAACCATCGGCATCGGGCTTGCATTCTAGAGAACCGTGTACAGAGATATCTCCGTGGGCCGCTCTCGAATGAATGGGTTAAGAGAAGCCGCGCGGGTGCGATCTGACGGGTTAGAGCGACAGGTGAAGGCCATATGCAACATCGCCGCGGGAGTTATCGCGTTCCTGTTGGCCGCCCTGGCGCTGAACCAAGTCGCCGTGCCCCTCGCGCAGGCCGGCGAACCGCCATTTCCAAAATTGAAAACGGTGACTGAAGCAGCGTTTGAACGCTACGTAAGACTGGCGGAAGCGCGAAATGAAGGCGAGCTGAAGCGCGGCACGGATCTGTTGTGGGTCGATGGACTTCCCCCGGAGCAACGCGCGGAGGCCTACGCGGCGCTGAAGCGTGGCGAAATAAAGTTGCAGAAGCTGGAAATCTTCGATAATGACAAGCCCATCGCGTGTCCAGGCGGAATGATTCATCACTGGACCGGCGTGGTGTTCATTCCGAGAGCGAAACTCGAAGAGGTGCTGGGCGTGCTTGAAGATTACGACCGACACTCCGTCTATTACGCACCGGACGTTGAACGATCGAAGCTCGAGTCGCGAGAGGGCGATTATTTTCGGGTCCTTCTCCGGTTTCGCCGGCACAAAGTCATCACGGTGGTGCTGAACACGGAGCATGAAGTGCGGTATTTCCACGACGCGCCGGGGCGCGCGCACAGCCGTAGCTCGGCGGTTCGCATTGCGGAAGTTGAGAATGCTGGTAAGGGCGATGAACGCGAAAAAATACCTGGCGACGATGATGGGTTCATGTGGCGGATGGAAACGTGGTGGCGCATGGAAGAGCGCAACGGCGGCGTTTACGTCCAAAGCGAGGTGGCCTCGTTGACGCGAGACGTTCCCACGGGATTTGGCTGGATGATCAATCCTTTTGTGACCGGCATCCCGAAGGAGTCGCTGACATTTACGTTGGAAGCGACACGCAAGGCAGTCGAAGCCCACCGCACGGCTCGCTGATCTGCAGCTTCCCCCGACTATTTCTGTCCAGGAGACAGCAGTTTTTTTCCGACCGCGTCCTTTAGCAGCTCCCAGACGTCAGCGGCATGACGGTCCCAGGTCCACTGGCGGGCGGTCTCTGCCGCCGCATCACCGGCGTTGGTTCGCAATATTTCGTCCGCATGCAGTTGTCGGAGTAATTGCGCAAGCCCCTGAAAATCATCAACTTGGCGAAGAATGAAACCGTCCTTTCCGTCGTGAATCAGATTGGCCACCCCGGCATGCATGGAAGTGATTGCAGGCATGCCGCAGGCCATAGCCTCCGCGACGGGCAGGCCGAATGAATCTTCACGGCTTGGGCTAACGTAGAGATCAGCGGCCGCATAGAAATCGAGAACATCTTCGCGAGACGGTTCAAAATGGCAGCGCTCCGAAATGCCCAGTGATTTTGCCGTTTTGCGGAAAGCGTCCGGTGAATCGTCCCCGGCTGCGATCACGAGAATTGGCAATTCTCGAAGAGTGCTCATGGCGCGAAGAACGGTTTCAAGTCCTTTTACATGCCAGTCGTTCCCGATCAGGAGCAGCACGAAATCAGTTCCCTGAATCTTGCGACGCAACCGCGCTTCTGCGCGCAGCGCAAGCCGCGCGGAAGGTGAAAATTGGGTGGTGTCAACACCATTGGGAATGACGCGGACATTCTGCCGACGAAAATAATCGTTAAGGAGCACAGCGGTGCGCCGGGAGACGGCGGCAAGCGAAACTTTCGGGTTCGCGTAAATCCGTCGCTCCAATCCGGCCAGAAGAGCGTAGTAGCACCGCCGATGGAGTCGTCGAAGAAACCCGGGCCTTGCCGAATCGTGGGCTACTTCGTGCGCAAGTTCCTGGAGGCGATGGAAGAGCGCGTGAACGATGACAACATCGGCGTCCAGACAATTGATTCCAGGTGAAACGACAAGATCGAAGCGAAGTCCACGCACTGCACGGTCCAAGGCGCGCAACAACGAATTCAAAAAAAGCCAGGCGAGAAATTGCAGGAGATGAGGACCGGGAACGGAAGGAACTTTATGCCAGATGATCGCCCCGGAGTCCCGCGCCGGTGTAGCACCCGTCTGAACAAGCGCGAGGCCCTCAACGCGCTGCGCATAGAGATGAATTTCGCAACGCTCTTTGTTCGCAAGGCGTTCCATCAATTCGGCAAGCGCGCGCTCCGTGCCATGTTGGCGGTCAACGAAGGGTGAGACGACGGCGAGGCGCAAGTCAGCGCATCCGAAGGCCGTACGATTGGGGAAGCTGTTCAACGGCGCCGTACTGGGCAGAAACCGCAAGGGTCGGCAAACGGAACAGGATGCCGAGGAGAAGCCACAGATAGGCGTTCAAGACAAAATCTTCGTAAGGCTGCATCCCGCTAAACGTTATAGGAAACAGGAGAAGTCCCGCATACCAGAATATGACGAAAGCCAACGGAAACCAGGGCGAACCTCTTAGCATTTTCACCACTCTCCAGGCTGAGAACACGATTGCGAAGCTCATTACAAACCAGAGTATGAGGCCGCCGATCCCCATTTCAACAACGAGTGTGCCGAAGCCACTCTCCACACCCGTGACCGGAGGTCTTGTGCGAAAAATACGGGCGACATACTGAGTGCCGAGAGAGGTCGTCCCGATGCCATAGCCGTAAGGCCAGCGCTCGTAATTGAAGGCGACGAGGAAATTTCGCAGCGGGTAATCCCAGGTTCGGTTTTGGAGATCGCTCGCACTGCTGCTGGGTGAAAGAGTCTCGGTGTAAAACGCGACGCGAGACAGCAGTGCCTCCGGGTAAGTTGCAAGCAAGATTACGATACCAAGAGCAATGCCTAGGGCTGTGCGCTGGACAGTCCTCAAAACCCGCATGACCTCGCGCTGACGCCAAGGCGCGCCCCAGACGAACGCGGCGCTACCAGCCAGCGTCAAACCGGAGCTCCAAAGGACAACCCCTCGTGAAGAGCAAAGTGCAAGGCCGGCAACGGTGAGAGCGAGAACGAGGAAGGCAAGAGTCCTGCCGCGTTTGTGGCGTAGGAGAAGGTAAGCGCTAAAACCAAAGACAAGTAGCCAAGTCACCAGTAGAAAATTCCCAAAACGACCGGTACTTACGAATACGGAAGTGGGGCGGTACATAATTAGACCGGAGATCGGCGAAACTCTGTAGAGAGTGCTCAATCCGCGAATATCCTCGGCAAGGACTTGTGGATTCAAGAACGTATGACCGATGATGGCCTGCGCTATTCCCAGGGAAACAATGATCACGGCAACAATCATGTTTACAAAAAAGAATTGCCGTAATTCGCCCTCGGAATTGAGCAACGCGTATCCCACAAAAAGTAGGGGGATGTAATAAAAAAAGAGCTTCAAGCCCAGAACGCCGTACATCAAATTGGTAGACGCAGGATTAAAGACTTGCATCACTCCAAACCAGACAAAAAGAAGAAGCGGCACGAGGAACGGGGGACGGAACGACGCGACTTGTTTTCGCCGGTAGGCCAGGAAAAAGGAGAGATAGACGACCGCAGCCAAAACGTCCTTGGCGAAATAGATCGCCATGTTGTTGCCGAGGTATTTCCTCGCAAAATCTTCGAACAAAAGCCAGGTCAAGAAGAAATAGAGGCCGTTGCGCCAGTTGTTGAGAATGGCGATTACGATAGCACCACCAACAAAGGCTAAAGCAACAAAGGCAAGGCCGGCCATGTCCCCGGCAATCACATAGTTGGCAGTCTTGTAGGCGGCGACCACAAAAAGGATAAGGAACCCAAGAACGACGAGCGGGCTTCGGCCGAAATTCCCGAAACTGGCTGGCGCGGGAACTCTCATGAGCGTGCCTCAACAACAAAAACGTGATTGTCACCCAGGAGCGCTGCACCGGAAAAAGCAAGAGAGGCGAGCCGCATGGCCCATGCGATCGGCTTTCGGGTCAACTGGTAGCCGTTGGGGGGAAAGACGAAATGCTCGCGGAGCCGCAGACCTGCGCGCGGCAGAAATTGGCGCTGCAGGAGATCCAAGAACACTGGCGAGATATGCGTGGGCTCGCTATGCTCGTCCATCGTGCGAATTTTTCCTTTGAGGAGGAACTTGGAGCGCGCGGGGAGGGAGTTCAATGGCCGTCACGAGGCCAAACGATGCGCGGCCAATTTGCGAGGCGAAATCGGCTTGGTCGAAATCCAAAGAGACATGCGGCACCTGGGCTTCAAAACCCGTTGAATCGCGATCGACGGCGACCACATCACATCCAAGCGACCGCAGCCGCGCTGCCATAGCGCCGGGACCCGCACCTAGGTCAGCGGCGCGGACGCCGGGCCGCGCGTAACGCACGAGTACGTGTTCGCCAACGAAGTCATGAAGCCCGCTATTTGTGCTTGTGTACAGCATCAAGCTTTTGCCGCGGCGCAAATCTCCCGATACAGACGCGCGTGAGCGTCTATCATACCCCCGTAAGAGAACGATAGAAGAATGCGCTGGCGCCCAATGGCCCCGAGAGATGCGCCGAGATCCGCATCGTCCAGAATTCTTTTCATCGCGTCAGCAAGAGCTTGCGGGTCGCCTGGCGAAAAAGTCAGACCTGAGTCGCGCACGAGTTCCGCCAGCCCCCCAATGGCGGAAACAATAACCGCTCGCCCGCGAGCCATTTGCTCCATCGCGGCAAGGCCCGCTGTCTCTTCCATCATTGTAGGAATGACTACGGAGCCGACTCCGCGGAGAACCTGGTCTAGGTTCGTGCCGGAAAGGAATCCAGTGATCCGGACACGCCCTTCAAGGCCCAGTGCAGCGATCTGTTTCTCAAGGCGAGCCCTGTCGGGTCCGTCGCCAATGAGCACGACTTCGACGTTGCGCCCCTCTGCTTTCAGAAGGTGCGTCGCTTCCAGAAGCACGGATAAGCCCTTCTCAAGAACGAGCCGGCCTATGTATGCGAAATTTTTTCGATGGATCAGCTGGGGGGGCTGGGGCAGATCTGTCCCGGCGTACGGGTCTTCGATACCGTGAACGATGGTGGTCGTTCGTGGAAGCTCCTGGCGCGAGGCGAGGTGATTGCTCGGCACAATGTTTGCGGCAGCGCGCTTCGACGCGGCGCGACGCAAAAACGCTGAGAACAGAAGCCATAAACTTCTTGGTGAGCCGTCGGTTTTCGCGTTGCAGCTCAGGCATTCGCGATAATTGCCAGCCAGAAAATGGCCTCGACAGACAGTCTCGGAGGGGTGATGAAACAGAAGGCCGTTGGGGCATGTGGCCTGATATCCGTGGTGCTCGATAACCAGCGGCTTGCGCGCGAGATTTGCCAACAGGAGTGGCGCCAATGCCGGCCCGGCCACGTGGACCACGTTCGAGGATCGAATGAGCTGCCAGAGTCGAACGAGACGCGGATTACGGACGACTCGAAACGGGAGTGAGCTATCATCGTAATTCTCCGCGGGAGTTTGCGTTACCAGCGTGATTTCGAATTCTGGCACATCATTCGAATCGCGAAGTTCGGCAAGGCCGCGGGCAAGAGATAGAACGATGGTCTCGACGCCGCCTATACTCGGTGTAAAAAAATGGGAGTAAAGAAGCAGCTTCATTGGTGAAGCTTAGGCGTGGTTGCCGACGCCGGCCGGGAAGGTCCGGGAGCCACGGTCTCTTCGAGTGGACCGCGGGCGTCGCGCGCAACGGCGACTCGAACGGCCTCGACCGTTGCGCCGACATTTTCTTTGGGTGACCACGTGGCCATGCGGTGGAGAGCGTTGAGCTTCATTTCCGCGAGGGCGACGGAACCGGATAAGAGTTTTTGAATGGACGCAGCAAGGGCACTGATGTCGCCGCAGCTGAAGATATCGCCGGTTTCGCCAGGCCGGACGAGGTCGAAGCGCCCGCGAATCTGGTCGCTGAGAACGACAGGCAATCCACAGAGCATTGCTTCGCAGACAACGACCGGACAAGGATCGTAGCCGGACGGAATGACAAAGAGATCCGCGGAGGTGTAGACCGCGGGAAGCTGGGACTGATTGACAAAGCCAAGAAAGCGCACACGCGAAGCGACGCCGAGTTTTTTCGCTTCGGCTTCGAGTTGCGTACGAAGCGGACCTTCGCCGGCAAAAACAAGAATCACATTCGAAAGATTCGCACGCGAAAAGGCTTGAAGCAGATCCGCTGGCCGCTTCCAGGGCTGGAGCTTGGCGCAGAAAAGAATGACTTGCTGGCCGAGCGTAACACCCCAATCGGAGCGAACGCCATCGCGATCAACAAGCTTGGATTTTTCGGTCCACCAATCGTTGTCGACGACAAAAGGAGTCAACGTAATCCGTGCCGGCGGAATCCCAAGGGAGCGCATGAGAACTACACCAGCCGAAGAAGGCACGATGACTTGGTCTGCCAAGCGAAAGAGGCTCGGCCAGAGGATTTTCTTGAGCGCCGTCTTCCAGGCGCGCCCGTCGCGTGGTGCAAGGGTGGTTGCGTCTGTGCCGAAGAGGAAAGCACTTTTCGAAAGCTTTGCGGCAAGCAGGGCAATCCAAAAGGAAGCGCGAACGTAACCGATGAAACAGAGGACGGCGTCATAGTTTCCGCTGCGGATGAACTTCGAAAGACCCGGGTTGAAGAGGCCGAAGAATGACTCGGCCCCGGAACCACGATTCGGGACGTGCGTCCAGGAATAGCCGTCGAGAAGAGGTACGTCCCACTGAATATTTGCGCCAAATTCGGGGTCGTGGCTAGCTTCCGCGCCGCGCATGGAGCAGTAGGCCACCTGGAAATCAAGCGAAGGGTGCTTGCTCATGCGGCGGAAAATCGGCGTCATGTATTGGACGGGATGCGTCGCGACGGCAAGGACTCGGTACCGGCGGTCAGGCATGGCAGGCCCCTGGATTTTTAGCGCGATACGCGGCGGCCATGCCGAAGTCTGTCGGATGCAACGAGATGTCCCGCAGGGGAGTATAACCCGTTTCCCGATGTGGGCGGCTATGCTAGACTACCGTGTGTCCGCAGGAGTTTGCGGTTCACCGTAAGTCTCCGCATTGGTGTCGTTTTGCTTGGCGACCGTACCTTGGTTCGCTTGATGTTCGGCAGTGGCACGGCCGCCTCAGGGCAGTGCCCGCTAATCGGCCGGCACTCTCCGAAACCGCTCTGCGGCACAAAAATTCTTCCATCGATGACCACGGCCAGGCCCTGGTCACGTGAAACAAACGAGGATGTGTCATGTCCGGGCATTCAAAATGGGCCACGATTAAACATAAAAAAGGGGCCACCGACGCGAAGCGTGGCCGCGTATTCACGCGAATCATCCGCGAAATCAGCATCGCCGCGCGCATTGGCGGCGGTGAACCGAACACCAATCCGCGCCTGCGAACCGCGATTCTGGCGGCTAAGGCCGCGAACATGCCAGGTGAAAACGTCGAGCGCGCAATTCTTCGCGGAACGGGCCAGCTCGAAGGCGAACAGTATGAGGAAGCCACTTTTGAAGGTTACGGTCCGGGCGGCGTCGGCATGCTCATTCAAGTCGTCACCACGAATCGAAACCGCATCGTAGGTGAATTCCGCCACCTGATGAGCAAAAACGGCGGCAACTTGGCCGAAGCCGGCGCCGTCGGATGGATGTTTCACCGCAAGGGCGAGATCTCCGTGCCCAAGGGAGCGGCGACCGAAGACAAGCTGCTGGATCTCGCGCTGGAAGCGGGGGCTGAAGATCTGAAGGACGATGGCTCTGCGTGGTACATCGTGACTCCGCCGGACGCTCTCGAGAAGGTGAAGGAAGCGTTGACCAAGGCCGGAATCACGCCTACGTCCGCGGAAATTGGCATGGTGCCGCAAAACTACATTAAGCTGACGGGCCCGCAAGCCACGCAAATGGTGCGCCTTGTCGAAGCTCTCGAAGAGCACGATGACGTGCAACACGTCTACGCCAACTTCGACATCGACGAATCCGAAATCCAGGCGGCCGTGGGCGCCAACTGAAGCTGTGTGATTCTTCCAGGGCCACTGTGGCGACGCAGTGGCCTTTTTCTATGGCTTCAAAACATCTTTGGATACGGAACTAGTTTTAGCAAGCTCTAAGCGTTCCGAATCGAGTACCGCGCGAATCTTTCGAGCCAGTGTGCTCAGCGAGAACGGTTTGGAGAGGAATCCAAAATTGACGGCGTGACCCCCGTGATGCACGACGGCATCCGCGGTGTAACCGGAGACGTAGAGAACTCGCAGTTGCGGATTCTCGCAAGCCAGGCGCTGGGCTAGCTGGACACCACTGCTGCCGGGAAGAATGACGTCTGTAAGCAGAAGATCGATTGTGCGCGGCTCCTTTTTCACCGCGGCAATGGCTGAGTCCGCATCACAAGCCGCCACGACAGAATAGCCTTTGCTGCAGAGGTACTCGCGCGTGACCTCGCGCAGGGACTCCTCATCCTCGACGAGAAGAATGGTCTCCGTGCCGTTAGGAACGATGCCGTTAAGCGCCGCCATCTCCGGTTTGGAAAACGGTTCCTCCGTGAGTGGCAGATAAACTTTGAACGTGGTGCCGTGGCCCAGTTCGCTGTAGACCGTGATGTGGCCGGCGCTTTGTTTCACGATTCCATAGACCGTGGCCAGGCCGAGACCTGTGCCCTTGCCGCTCTCCTTGGTTGTGAAAAAGGGCTCAAAGAGACGCGAGAGAACCTCGGGGCTCATTCCACTTCCGGTGTCCGTCACCGCGATACACACGTAGCTCCCCGGATGCGTATCTGGATTTTGCTTGCAGTATTCGGCATCCAGATGGGCTTCGGAGATCTCGATGTTCAGGCTGCCACCGGATGGCATGGCATCCCGCGCGTTCACAACCAGGTTCATGATGTAAGTCTGGGGGGAAGTTAGCGTCAACCGAAATGTGGTGTGTGTCACATTTAGGTAACTGCCTTGGATTTCTCTCAACGCTAACAAACACCTACAAAAAGTTGGCGGGAGTATCAGGTTCGCCGTAAACTTGGTGCCATGCGCGAGACGCCTTTCGCCGGCACAACGAGCAAGAAGAACGGCTGCATGCGCGTCCTGGGTGTGGACCCCGCGGCGGCGGGACCCACCGGCTACGGAATCGTCGAAAGCGACGGACGGCGCTGCCGCATGCTTCATTATGGCGCCCTGAAGGTAGCTTCAAAACGCCAAAAGGAGTGCGCAGGCGCGGCACTCCAGGACGTACACGCTCGCGTGTGCGGCCTGATTGAGCAGTTTTCCCCGGATGCCATCGCCGTCGAGAGTGTGTTCACCGCCTTGAATATGCGCACGGCGCTGCGGCTGGCCGAAGTGCGCGGCGTGATCCTGCTTGCCGCGGCACAGCACGGTGTGATGGTTTATAGTTACGCTCCTCGCCAAGTGAAGGCCTCTGTCGCCGGCCACGGCCACGCCGACAAGCGGCAGATGCAGTTAATGGTGCGAGCTCTGCTCTCGATGAACGAGACACCCGAGCCGTCGGACGCTGCGGACGCTTTGGCGGTAGCGCTTTGCCATTTGCAGACAGAACAGGCCCGGCGGCGGTTTGGGTTGCCGTATCCAGATGCGTCAGCGAAGCCGCGCACATTCCGTGCCGCAGCAGGTTCCGCCGGCTTGCCAAACGAAATTCGGCAAGGCGGCACAACGCGTGGCGGGTTGCCGCGCATCGTATCGACGCGTTGACCGCTCTGCGGTCACAAAAGACCATGAAGCCCCCCCTCCTCCGCTTCTTTTTTCTGGTTGCCGCAGTCGTTCTGGCGGCATCCACTGCGCTCTCTATCCCGGCTCCTTCGGGGGCCAAGTTGACCTTTCGGCGTGTCTTCAAAGGAAGCTCACCCGAATTCATCGAGATCAGCGTTCGCGAAGACTCGGATACTGCCGCGTACGAAATCCGCCAGTCGGACGAGGATCCCGGCTCATTGCCTTTCCAGGTGAGCGCGGCATGGCGCACAAAAATGTTCGATCTGGCGGCGCAACTCAAACATTTCCAGGGACAGGATCTGGACGTGCACCGCAAGATCGCGAATCTCGGTGAGAAAACCTTTCGATGGGAATCCGGCGCCGAAATCCATGAAGCAAAATTCAACTACACTTTGAATTCGGCGGCGGCCCAGCTCCTTCAGATTTTTGAGGGGCTGGCGCGCCAGCAGGAGCACGTTGACCTGATTTCGCGGCGCATGAAATACGACCGGCTGGGAATCAACGACGCCCTGTTGCAGTTTGAATCCGATCTCAACCGCAGCCTTCTCCCGGAACCCCAGCGAGTCCTGCCCATGCTCGACCAGATCGCTGGCGATTCCCGGTTTGTGGATATCGCCCGCCAGCGGGCCCGGTCTCTCGCCGAGCGCATCCGCCACCAGGGCTAGGAAGCGACTTCCCAAGCTCGACTGGAAAAAAACCGCGATGCCATGTGAATCTCGCGCGCGGTGATCAATCGCTTGGAATCCGTAATTCTGTATATTTCTTGTGGAATTTGGAAGTGCACAGCCTCAAAAGGCGAGTGTCAATTGCTTTCATTTCTCTCTACATACTTCAATCTAAACAACTTATCATAATCTGAAGTGTCCATAAATTTTGGCCCAGTTTATGCATAATTTATGAGAGTATCTTTCCGACTTGGGGGGTGGGGTGGACTCCCTGAAATTTCTCTATTCCAATTAGCAAGCCACGGCCAGTTTCTCAAATCAGAGAGCTCGCGAAAGGAGTTTAGCATGTTGAAAAATAAGTGGCTCGTGATCAGTCTGGCGCTCACCTTGTGCGCCTTCTTTTCATTGTCGGCCATGGCCCAGGAGACAACGGGCGGTTTGCAGGGCACCGTGAAGGATCCCTCCGGTGCCGTGGTACCCAATGCCAAGGTAGTTGTCACTGGCACGTCGCTGGTGGGCAGCAAGGAACTCGAGACGGATTCAAGCGGCTATTATCGGTTTGCTAATCTTCCCCCTGGCAATTACACGATCACCGTGACGGCTAAGGGCTTCAAAACCTTCAAGCGGGCAGGACTGACGCTTGAGGTCGGGCACCTGCCGACCAGCGATGTCGTACTCGAAGTAGGCACTGCAGAAACTATCGTGGAGGTGAGTGCGGCAGCTCCGGTAATCGACACCACCACAACTCAGAATCTGACCAACGTCACCAATGACGTGATTGCTAACGTTCCCCATGGCCTCAGTTTTCAGTCGGTCATTCAGTTCGCGCCCATGGCTCGCAACGAGCCTCTTGCCGGTGCGATGGGCGGCACCGGCGGCTCCTTGCCGGGCAGCAGCGGCAACGGCTTGGCCGTCGGTTTCTCCATTGGCGGCGCCGCTGATTCGGAGAGCAGCTATCTCGTGGAAGGCCAGAACACGGGGAACAACTCCGGCGGCTATTCCAAAGCCAACGTTCCCTTCCAGTTCATTCAGGAAGTCGAAGTTAAGACTTCGGGCATCGAAGCTGAGCACGGCGGCGCTCTCGGCGGCGTGATCAACGTGATCATGAAGAAGGGCAGCAACGCTTACCACGGCGAACTCTTCGCCACCTATGAACCCTCCGGGGTGGACGCCAATCCCACGAACGCCTTCTTGCGTTATGATCCGACTGATGGCGGTGACCTTACCGTTGGTCGGGACCCCGGAGCGCAGCTCTACCAGGCGCAGAAAGACCACTTCCGCATTCTTCAGCCCGGCTTTAGCGTTGGCGGCCCGATCGCGAAGGACCGCTTGTGGTTCTTCACGGGCTTTGCGCCTCAGATCAACAGCTTGGCCAAAACGGTCAACTTCGGCTCCAAACAGGGCAACGCCGGCAGCCAGTACTTTACCCAAGACAGACAGACCTACTACGGCACTGCCCGTCTTGACGCCTCTCTGACGCAGAAGATACGCCTCTACGGTTCGTGGCTGTATCAGTACGCGCGCGAAACCGGAAACTCCTTGCCGTTCTCGGATCCGGTAAAATCGCAGGCGGGTTTCCTGAACACCTCTACCAACAGTCCCTTGACGAATTTCTCACACGGCCTTGGCTGGGCGGCCCCGAACTCGACCTACAACGTCGGCGCTGACATCAGCCTGACCCCGAAGATCGTCGCTACTACCCGCTTCGGTTACTTCTTTGAGAACTATCACGACTTTGGCTGGCCGACCACGGCTCCCAACGTTGTGTGGTCTACCAATGGAGCGCCAACAAATCCAGGCACTCCGCAAGAAGTCGACGTCTGCGATAACTCGAACATCGCGCCCAGCTCAAAATGCCCCGCGGGCGGAAATCCCCTGCCGGACAATCTGGCGCAGGCTGGCGGCACTACCACTACGCCCTACCTTTTCAGTTTTACCAAGTTCAACGCCAACATACACTACCAGTTCGACCAGGACGTGGCGTTCTTCAAGGGCGGTTGGTGGGGCACGCACAACCTCAAGATTGGCTACCAGCTCAACCATCTCACCAACGTGATTGATCAGAACGGTAACGTACCCCAAATATTATTGAACGTTGGCAACGGGCAGAACCATGGCACATTCACAAACACCGGTTCAGGCAATTGCGCCACTCTAAGCACCGACTGGAGCAATGGCAATTGCGCCGGCCAGTACGGCTTCGCGATAGTGCAGGACTTCTCGACGATTCTGAACAAACCTGCCAGCGACTATAACCACGCCCTCTTCGCGCAGGATTCCTGGAATGTTGGCCACCACCTGACCCTAAACCTCGGCATCCGCGTCGAGAAGGAATACCTCCCCGCCCCTTCCGGATACAACATCAAGTCAATCAATTTCGGTTGGGGCGACAAGATTGCGCCTCGCCTGGGAGCTGCATGGGATCCAACCGGCCACGGCAAGATGAAGGTCTTCGGCAGTTATGGCGTGGTCAACGACGTCATGAAGCTCCTGCTTGCCCAAACGTCGTGGGGCGCGCAGTCCTTCGAGCAGTGCAGCTACCCTCTTGGCCCGGATGGAACGGCTGCCGGGTTCAGCGCCTCCGATCTCAATATAACCTACGTGAACGGCCGCGCTTGCCCGAATGGTCCAGCCACGACGCAAGCCAACTTCACCACAGGCTCAACCCCCCCGCCATCCCTGGTCGACGCCACGTCCAAAGTTTCGCTGATCGAAAACATCAACCTTCGTCCGTGGGAGCCGGTCGCGCCTGGCGTGAAGCCCTATCGCCAGCACGAGGCGGTTTTCGGCGTGGACTACCAGGTCTCCAGGGACTGGGCGTTCGAAGCCCGCTACGATCGTCGGCGTCTCGACCACGTCATTGAGGACGCATCATTGTCGGACCCGGCCTGGGGCGAGACCTATACCATCGTCAATCCTGGCGAGGGTGTGAACAAGACCATCGACGGCTATGCCGCCTTCTTGACCTCCCTTGGCCAGGACTTCGGCGTTCCGCAATGGGCGTTCAACGCCGGGTCGTTCGGCGCCCCACTATTCGGCACTTGTCCCACATGCCCAGCCAACCCCAAGGCCATCCGTAACTACGACGGCGCGGAGTTCCGGCTGAGCAAGACCCCCAGCAAGGGTTGGGCCGGAATGTTCAGCTACACCTGGAGCCGCCTGTGGGGCAACTATACAGGCCTGACCACTACCGACCAGACTGACGGCGGCAGCAACGGACGCAACTCGCCCGACACCACCCGTGCCTT
>WNFD01001319.1_pt1 | contig 24978 bp, 23 predicted proteins | sample 5400491 | NCBI WGS metagenome assembly WNFD01 (sample SAMN13153343, study PRJNA577476) | soil metagenome | isolation source: 120 cm saprolite under Douglas fir tree site 2 hole 2 replicate 2 | place: USA:California | collected 2015-04-18
TCGTCATCGCCGTGAACCGCGCTCGCCCGGTGAGGCGACGCGACAGCCAGGCGGCGTAGGCCGCGACGACCAGCAGGGTGAGCAGGGCGCCGCTCGCGAGCGCAGGCCACGTGGGCAGTAGATGCAGGTAGCCGTAGACCGAGGCGCGCACCAAAACGACGAACGGCAGCGCCACGATGGCGGCGACCTTGAGGAGGGTGAGGGCGACCTCTCGCGCGAGGCCGGAGACCTTGTCACGCAACAGAGTCGAGCGGATCGCGATGGCGCGCCGTCCCCACTCCCGACGGACTTCCCGCTTCAGCCTGGCGAGCTTCGCTTCCACCGCAGTCGCGGTCATGCGTGGCACTACGCTCGCCGGGGAGTCCCGTTTCGAGCGGTCGGCGACCGGCCGCTGACCACGCCGCGGATGCGGCGGTAATCGTTTCGTCACGCGGAAATCATACGCGGTTCATGGGGATGCTGTGCGGGAAGCCAGGCTGCTGGCGTCTCTAAGAGGAAGCCCTAGTTCAGGCACCCCCTCGAGGAGGCTCCATGAAACGGTGGACGATACTCTCGCTAAGCGGCCTGCTACTCGCCTGCGGCGTCGAAGGACGAAACCTCGTAGTGCGGCAAAGACAGCCATCCTCCGCGGTCGCTGTTGTGGCAAGGGAAGAAAACACCTCCGGTCTGATGCAGATACGCGCCGACGAGCGCCCGTCAGGCCTCACGGGACGAGGGGCGGCCCTCCGATTCGCCACGCCGGAGCTGCCCGCGCTCCTGGTGATACGGGCTGGGACTGCCTCCATCACGGTTGACTCGCTCGAGCCAGCCCTCGCTGCCGTGCGCCAGCTCGCCGTTCGCGTGGGCGGCTACATCGCGAATACCACGCTTCAGAGCGGACAAGGACAACTCCGATCGGCGACGCTGGACGTGAAGGTGCCCGCGGCGCGCTTCGATGATGCGTTGAGCGGACTGCAGCCGATCGGGAAGGTGGAGGCGGTGAACGTGACGGCGGAGGATGTCGGCGAGGAGTACGTGGACGTCACAGCGCGGGTAGAGAACGCCCGCCGTCTAGAGCATCGCCTATTGGGGATCCTGGCGACGCGCACCGGGAAGCTGCACGACGTGATCGAGGTCGAGCAGGAGCTGGCGCGGGTGCGGGAAGACATCGAGCGCCAGGAGGGTCGACTCCGCTACCTCCGGGCACACGCTGCCACCAGCAGCCTAGCGATCACCGTGCACGAGCCGATCCCGGTGGTCGGTGTCGCGGGCACGAGTCCGCTAGGCGAAGCGGCGCGGCAGGCGTGGCGAAACTTCGTCGGGCTCCTGGCCTTGCTCATTCAGTCGCTGGGCGTCCTCGTGCCGCTCGGCCTGCTCGCCCTCGGCTCGTGGCCCCTCATCCGGCGGGCCCGCCGGGTGGCGGCCGCCTGACGCCCTCTTGCGCCGACTCGCCCCGGATGCACTATACCGGTCCACACCGCCGCCCAGGAGGCGACCATGGCCGACACGGTCCGCAGGGTGGACTACTTCTACACGATCACGCCGCACAAGCCGGGCGAGGGCGCCCGCGTGCTCGGGCTGCTCAGGAGTCGCGGAGTGAATCTGCTCGCCTTCTCCGCTTTCCCGGCGGCCCGCCGGGCGCAGCTCGACTTCGTGCCCGTCGATTCCGCGAACTTCGTCGCCGTGACGAAGGAACTCAAAATCAAGCTCTCGCCGCGGAAGACCGTCTTCCTGCTCGAAGGCGACGACCGCGTCGGCGCCATCGCGGAGATCACCGGGAAGCTGGGGGCGGCCAAGATCAACATCACCGCGGTGGACGCGGTGTGTACCGGTGGTGGCATGAGCGGCATGAGTGGTGGAGGCCGTCGGTTCGCAGCGCTCCTGTGGGTGAAGCCGCGCGACGTGCAGAAGGCAGCCGCCGTGCTGGGCGCGACGGGCTGAGACTGTTGCCTGTCACGCCATCCAGACGCTCTTGACGTTCACGAACTCGCGGATGCCGTACTCGGAGAGCTCGCGGCCGTACCCCGACCGCTTGACGCCGCCGAACGGCAGCCGCGGGTCCGACTTCACGAGCCCGTTCACGAACACCGCCCCCGCTTCGATCTCACCGACCAACCGCTCGGCGCGAGCGCGGTCCTGGGTCCAGAGGGACGCGCCCAGCCCGAACGTCGAAGCGTTGGCGAGCCGGATGCTCTCGCCTTCGTCCCGCGCCCGGATCACCGCCGCCGCCGGGCCGAAGACCTCCTCGTCGAACGCCGGCATCCCTGCCTCAACCGCCGCCAGTACCGTCGGCGGATAGAAGGCGCCCGGCCCGGGCGGCACCTGCCCGCCAAGCAACACGCTCGCGCCGCGGCGGCGCGATTCCTCCACTTGACGATGCAGAGTGTCCCGGAGATCGGCACGGGCCTGGGGCCCGACCTGCGTTCCGGACGCGAGCGGATCCCCCAGGCGGCGTGCGCCCATTTCGGCGACGAACCGCTCGAGAAAGCGTTCGAACACTCGCTCGACCACAATGAACCGCTTGGCCGCGATGCAACTCTGTCCGCTGTTGATGAGCCGCGCATCGGCCGCCGTTCGCGCCGCCAGATCGATGTCCGCGTCCTCGAGCACGATGAAGGGGTCGCTGCCGCCGAGCTCGAGAACGCTCTTCTTGAGGTGACGCCCGGCCTGCGCGGCCACCGCGGTCCCCGCTCGCTCGCTTCCGGTGAGGGTCACGGCCCGCACGCGCGGGTCCGCGATCAGGCGCGCGACGGCCTCGGCACCGATCAGCAGGGTGCGGAACACGCCGTCGGGGAATCCGGCATCGCGGAATACTTCCTCGATCTCCAGTGCGCAGCGCGGCACGTTGGAGGCATGCTTCAGCAGACCGGTGTTCCCGGCCATCAGAGTCGGCGCGGCGAAGCGGAACACCTGCCAGAACGGGAAGTTCCAGGGCATTACGGCGAGGACCGGTCCGAGCGGATCGAACCGGACGAAGCTGCGTGTCGCGTCGCTCTCGTGAGGCTGATCAGCGAGAAAGCCGGCGGCGCGCTCGGCGTAATACTCGCAGGCCCACGCACACTTCTCCGCTTCCGCTTCGCCCTGCGCGAGCGGCTTCCCCATCTCCAGTGCCATCGTGCGGCCGTACGCGGTCTTGCGCTCGCGCAGCAACCGCGCCGCGCCACGCATCAGCCGCGCCCGCTCAGCGAAATCGCGGCGGCGCCAGCCGGCGAACGCCCGCTCGGCTTCGACTAAGGCGCGCTCGACCTCGGGAAGCGAAGTTTCGGCGAACGTTTCCAGACGCTCGCCAGTCGCGGGATTGATCGACTCGATGGTCATCGTTCGGGTTCCTCCGAGTGGGATGTCTCTCCCGAAACGCCGCGACCGCTCGCCGGGTTCACGGCCCCCTTCGCCCCCCCCCCTCCCCCGCCCCCCCCTCCCGCCCGCTTCCCCGGACTCGGCCTCGTGCCACGGCGTCGGGTCCGAACCGCTCCCGCAGCTCGTCGATTACCCGCGCGAGCATCCGGTCACGCTCGGTCTCAGTGGACGGAGCAAGAGACTTCACCGACTCCGGCGCGAGCAGCGACAGCTGGCCGCCGGCATCGTCGCGGACGAGCTGCGACAACGCCACGCCGAGCAGCCGCGCGGGAGCGCGACGGGCAGCCCGCAGCTTCGCCAGCAGCTCGCGGGCGACCGCATAGACCGTCCGATCGGCGCTTACGGGCTCGGGCAGCGTGCGGCTCGCCTGGCGGGTGGTGAAATCCGCGTCGCGGATCTTCACCGTTACCGTACGGGCCAGCAGCCCGGCTTCACGTAGGTCGGCGCTGGCGCGGTCGGCGAGCGCGAGCAGCTGCCGCTCGAGCGCCCCGTCCTCCTCCAAGTCCGCGGCGAACGTTTCGTCCCGGCTGATCGACTTGGCCTCGCGCGAAGGCTCCACGCCGGCCTCGTCGATGCCCCGGACGCGCTCCCACAGCCACGTCCCCTCCCGCTCGCCCAACCAAGTGACGAGGGTGCGCCGATCGTGCCGCAGCGCGTCGTCCACCGTTCGCAAGCCGAGTCGCCGTAGCCGCTCCTGGAACTTCGGCCCGACAAACGGGAGGTCGGCGAGCCGGAAGCGCCGCAGGAATTCCCCTTCCCCCCCCGGCTCGACGACATGCACACCGTCTCCCACCGTCCCCGGCAGGGGTTTGGCGATCCCGGCGGCCAGCTTGGACACCAGGCACGAGGAGCCGCCCCCGATGGACACCGAAAGTCCGGTGGCTTCTTGCACCGCGGCGCGGATCCGCCGGGCGGTGTCCGCCACCGGCTCGTTGTGATACAGCTCTGCCGTTCCCGTCATATCCAAGTAAAACTCGTCGCTCGATGCCTGCTCGACCGCTGGTGTGAACCGCTCGAGGGCAGTCTTGATGTCACGGCTCTTCTCGGCGCACGCTTCCCACGGGACCGGGACGACCGTCGCCTTGGGACAGAGACGGATGGCGCGGGCCATTGGCATCGCGGAATGGACGCCGTAGTGGCGGGCTTCGTAGGAGGCCGACGTGACGACACCGCGGCGCTCGGCGGAGCCGCCGACGATGAGCAACGTCGCCCTGCCCGCCCCTGCCGGATCGACGAGGCGAGCCACGGACACATAAAACGCATCGGCATCCGCCAGGAGAATACGGCGGATGGTGGGACGGCCGGCCGGCCGGTCCGGTGATACCTTCATGGGATGAATCCTAGCGCTGCGATGCTCCCCGCAGGAGGCCAGTTGTGACACCATGGGTGCTGCGGCTCATCGTCGCCAACGTTGTCGTGTTTTTCATCGAGCAGGGGAACCCGGGTCTCGTGCAGAATCTGGTGCTCGTGCCCGCGCTGATCCCGACCCACCCCTGGACGGTCGTCACGTACATGTTCTTGCACGGCGGCGGGACCCACCTGCTGTTCAACATGATGGGGCTCTACTTCTTCGGCCCGCGGCTCGAGCTCGTGATCGGCGGCAGCCGGTTCCTCACGCTGTATTTCTCGAGCGGCATCGCTGGGGCGCTGCTTTCGTTGTTCACGCCTACGGTCGGAATCGTTGGTGCCTCGGGTGCCATCTTCGGCGTGTTCTACGGCTACGCCCACTTTTGGCCGCGGGACCGCATTCTGGTGTGGGGGATCGTCCCCGTGGAAGCACGGCTGTTCGTGATTCTGATGACGGCGCTGTCGCTCTCGGGCGGGCTCGGCATCGGGCAGGCCGGGATCGCGCACTTCGCCCACCTGGGGGGGTTCGTCGGCGGGTTCCTCTACTTCAAGTGGTTGGAACGCCACTCCGGCGCCGCCCGGTTCCGCCGCCGCGCCGAGCCCGCGGCCGCAAGCGGCTCGAGCGCGGACGTTGAACGCTGGGCGCGCATCCCGCGCGACACACTCCATCCGGTCAACCGCGAAGAGCTGGACCGCGTACTCGCCAAGCTCGCCGACCGCGGGTCCGTCGGGCTGACAGCCGAGGAGCGCGCCTTCCTGGACCGGTTCAGCTCCGCTTCGCGCTGAGCGCCAGCAATCGGCTCCAGTGCGCTGCGGTCGCCGGGACGACCGACAGGCGCGGCATGCGCACCAAGGCGAGGTCGCGAAACACCGGGTCCGCCTTGACCTCCGACAGCGACACGGGCCGGGGCAGCCGCTTGCCGGCCTTCAGGTCCACGACGACAAGGGCGGGATCCTTCGCCCTGGGGTCGGGATAGGCCGCGCCAGCGACCGCGGCGGTGCCCACGACAGCCTTCTCGTCACCGGTGTGGTAGATCATGACCTCGTCCCCCGGCTGCATCGCGCGCAGATGCTTCAGGGCGAGCGGGTTTTTCACCCCATCCCAGACGGCCGTCCGTTCTCGCTCCAGGCGATCGAAGCTGTAGGCTGACGGCTCGGTCTTCAGGATCCAGTAGTTGGACATGCTAGGAGGCGCCCGACGACCTCGGGGAAGGAGTTGGCGGACCCCCTCCGCCCTGAGGCTTGCGGCGCTTCTTTGCTTTCTCCTTCTGGCGCCGCCGACTGTTGCCGTGCGTGCCACGGAAGATCTTACCTCGCTTGGTGCGCATGTCACCCTTGCCCATGTGACGTTCTCCGTTCTCCGTTGTCCGTTCTCGGTCAGGCCAGGATGGCCCGACTCCAGTCATCAACCGCCTTGGTAAGCTCCGCCTGGACGTCGGCGTCGCTGCGGCCCGTGCGCTTCGGCACTCTGAATGAATGATCCGCCCCCTCGACGACGTGGAGCGTCGCCCGCTGCTCCAAGCGAGCGCTTACGGACTCGAGCAGCGCCAATTCGGCGAAGTCATCCCGCGTGCCCTGCAAAAACAGCATCGGAATCCCGACCGCGTCGAGATGATCGGCCCGAGTGGTCCCAGGCCGACCCGGAGGATGCAGCGGAAACCCGAAGAATACGAGCCCCCGGACGTCGGGAAGGGGATGCTTCGCCTGGGCGCCGGACGTCATCCGGCCACCAAAGGACTTCCCGCCTGCGAGGAGGGGCACCCCGGGTGCCACGCGAGCGGCCTCGGCCACTGCCGAGCGGACCCGCTCCTCGGCGACCGCCGGAGGATCGGGCCTGCGCTTCCGCTCTTCCATGTAGGTGAACTCGTAGCGGAACGTAGCGATCCCCCGCTCCGCCAACCCCCGCGCCACGGTCTCGAGGAATGGGTGCCGCATCCCCGCACCGGCGCCGTGCGCCAGCACGAGCAGCACGCGGGCGTTGGGCGGCAGAACGAGAAGGTGCTCCACAAGCGTCTGCGAATCCCGTTTCCGGTGTCCCGGCTTATCGAATCCGCCCCAGGCGGTCCGGGGGTAGCTCCTCGACCTCGATACTTCGCTCGAGCTTGCGCTTGCCGAGGCTGACCCGGACGACGTATTGCCCGGGTGGCGACCGCCGCAGTTCCTCGGGTGAGGTGGGATCGCCGAGGCCGCGGGGGCGCGGGCGGTCGCGGTTCAGATCCCAGGTGACCCGCTGCAGACCCGGGAAGCCGGGCCCCGTCAGGCTGCGTACCGTGTCGCCCGCCGTCGTCGTGATCACGAGCTTCACGCCGTCGGGCTGCATGTCCTTGAGGTAGTAGCTGATCGTCGCGCCGCGCGGCGGGTTGGGAGCGACGAAGCCATGGCTCCCAAAACCTGGGTGCGTCTGCCGTTCGCGATACTGGTAGGCGGGGGCGACTTCGAACAAATGGATCGTGTCGCTCAGCACCGAGTCGGCGTACTCCTCGACCGGCCCCACGCCGACGACGTACAGACCGCGGCCGTGCGTCGCGACGACCAGGTCGTGTTGCCGGAACGCCATCGCCAGCCGCTCGACCATCACGTGCGGGAAGCTCTTGCCGAACCGCCGCCAGTGCAGGCCGCCATCCACGGTGACGAAGACGCCGTCGGACGTCCCCGCCCACAGGACGCGCGGGTTACGCGGGCTCTCGAGCACGGTGAGGCTGCCGCGGTCGGTGGGCAGGCCGGCCACCAGCTCCGTCCAGGTTCTGCCGAAATCCGTCGTCCGCCACAGGTGGGGCCGGTAGTCGTCGCGGGCGTGACAATCGAGCGCCACCCACGCCGTTCCCTGGGCGTGGAACGACGCAAGGATGTCCGAAACAAAGCAGTCGGTCGGCGCCCCGCGCGGCCAGTTGCCGGTCACATTGGTCCAGGCGCGCCCGGTGTCCTGGGAGACCCACACCATCCCGTCGTCGGTCCCCGTCCACAGCACCGCCGCCGTCTTGGGGCTTTCCGCGATCGAGAAGATCGCATGGTAGCTGGTGTGCCCGACCTCGGGGCTCGGGGTCTGGCGCGGCGTGCGCGTCATGTCAGGGCCGAGCGCTTCCCAGTCTTGCCCGTGCTGGCGCAGGCGGAACAGCCGGTTCCCGCCGAGATAGACCGTCGTCGAGTCGAAATGCGAGATCAGGATTGGGGTGGTCCACCCCCAGGTGAACGAGTAGCCGCTTTCGGCTCCGGCGTCGAGTGACTCGGGCTGGATCTCGTCGCGCTTCCAGGCGCGCAAATCGAGCCGCGAGACGTTGCCGAATTGCCACCCGGAATAGACGGTCCAGGGATCGTTAGGGGGGATCTGCACCCACATGCCGTCACCGCCATTGACCGGGTACCAGTCGGCGTCGATGATGCCGAGCTGGTCCCGCGTAGCGCTCGGCCCGCACCACACGCCGTTGTCCTGTAATCCGCCACAGACCTGATAGGGCACGAGCGAGCTGTCCACGATCACGGTGTAGAACTGGCCGATGGGGATCGGCATGTGCCACCACGCGCGGCCGCCGTCGAAGGTCACGTAGGCCCCGCCGTCGTTGCCCAGGATGCGATGCCCGGCGTCGTGCGGGTCGAACCACAAGGCGTGATGGTCGCCGTGCACGCGGAAGAGGGACTCGGGCGCGAACGTCCTGCCGCCGTCCTTGCTCTCGAGCAGGACTGCAGAGTTGACGAAGACGTGCTGGCTGTCGGCCGGGTCGAGCCAGATCTCGTCGTAGTAGTAGTGGGGCACCGCTTGCAGATCGTTGACCTGCGTCCAGGTGGCGCCGCCGTCGCTCGAGCGGAATACGCCGCCGAAGCGACCCTGCGCCGGGTCCGTGACGCCGCGGTCCACCTGGATCATCACGAACACGAGCTTCGGGTTCTGCGGCGAGATCGCGATGCCGATACGGCCGATGCGGCCGGTGGGCAAGCCGTTCTTTTTCGCCGGGTCGGTGAGTCGGATCCAGGTTTTCCCGCCATCGCTGGTCTTGTACAAGCCGCTCCCAGCGCCAATCCCCTCCATATGGCTGCCGCCCCAGCGCAGCCGATGCCATGCCGCCGCGTAGAGGGTGCTGGGATCCCTTGGGTCCATCTCGAGGTTCACGAAGCCGGTGGTGTCGTCCACGAACAGCACACGAGTCCACGTCTTGCCGCCGTCAGTTGTCTTGTAAACCCCCCGCTCCGGGTTGGGGCCCCACAGGTGGCCCAGCGCGGCGACGTACACAGTGTCGGGACTGGTAGGGTGGATCACGATGCGGCCGATCGCCCTAGTGTCGGCGAGACCCATCCTGGTCCAACTCTTGGCGCCGTCGGTGGACTTGTAGACGCCGTCGCCCCAGTACTGAGAGCGTAGGCTGTTCTTCTCGCCGGTGCCGACCCACACGATACCGCTGTCAGAAGGCGCGACGGCGAGATCGCCGACCGTCTCGCTCCCCAGACCGCTCGAAACCGACTGCCACGTGACACCGCCGTTGGTCGTTTTCCACACGCCGCCGCCCGCCGCCCCGATGTAGAAGGTCTTAGGACGCGGCTCGGCGCTACGAGGGACGGCGATGGCCGTGACGCGTCCGGAATAGGCGGCCGGGCCGAGGGAGCGGTAGGTGAAGCTCTCGAGAAACTTCGAGATGGGGTCCGTCGCCGCGGCGGTCGTGTCGCGCCGAGTCGTGTCCGCCGCCGCGGCGACCCCCCCCCGCTGCGGCACACGGCCTGGCCGCTGCGCCGAGAGAGAGGGCGAGGCCGCGATGGCGAGCACGGACAAGTGACCGAGAAAACGTCGGTGCAGAGTCATAGGATCGAAGGTTGATTGGCGGGGGAGATTCTACGGCGCTCCAGCCTGCGCGGCTAGCTCAGCGCTCGGGTCGCTCCTGCAACCGTTGCAGCACTTGCACCAGGTCGGGCTGCGCCTCCAGCACGGGCAGCAACGGGTCGGTCTCGAGCCTCCTCATGCGCGCGGGGGCGCTCTTGATGGTGAACTTCCGGATGTCGAGCTTCGGCGTGACCTCCCGCCACTCAAGCGGCATGGACACCGGCGCGCCGGGCAGCGGCCGCACGCTGAACGGCGCGACGAGCAGCCGGCCATGGCCATTTTGCACGTAGTCGAGGTAGACGCGCCCACCACGCTTGCCGACCTGTCGCGTAGTCGTCGCGATGTCCGGCAGCTCCATCGCGATCACCCGTGCCAGCAGCCCGCCCAGCTGCCGGCTTTGCTCGTAGGTGCACTGCCGGGCCAGCGGCAGCAGGATGTGGAGCCCGGTAGAGCCGCTCGTCTTGATGAAGCAGGGGAGCTCGATCTCATCGCACAGGCGCTTCACCGCTTTGGCCACCGTGACCACGTGGAGGAACGGCGCTTCCTTGGGATCGAGATCCAGAATGCACCAGTCCGGGCGCTCCAGCGTCTTCACCCGGCTACCCCATACGTGCAAGGGAATTGTCCCGAGGTTGATCAGGTACAGCAGCGACTCGACGTCGTTGCACACGAAGTAGTCGATGTCCCGCTGGGTGTCCTCGCTCCAAATCCGCTCGGTGCGCAGCCACTCCGGCGCGAACACCGGGGCGTCCTTCTGGAAGAAGGACTTCCCCGCGATGCCGTCGGGGAAGCGTGTCAGCACGACGGGCCGGTCCTTGAGGTACGGCAAGAGCCAGGGCGAGACGGCGCGGTAATACTCGATGAGATCGCCTTTGGTGTAGCCCTCGCCGGGCCAGAAGTTCTTGTCGAGGTTCGAGAAGACCACCTCTCGGGGAGCGGGGACTGGGGAATGGGGACTGGGAGCCTCCTCCCCCACTCCCTTTTCCCCATTTCCCACTCCCGGCATTTCGCACTCCGTGAGCGGCTTGTCGTCCCGGAACCTCAGAAACACGGGCTGCCTGAGGAGCGCCTCTTGCGTCCACTCCTTGTACCGCACTTCCACGACAAGCGCCGGCTCCACCCACGTCGTCTCCTTGTCCTTCGGCACCGGGCCTTCGCAGGGTGGCGTCGGCCGCTTCGCCCCCTCGAGCTGACCGGCGACCTCTTTGAGCTGCTTTGCGGTGAAGCCACTCCCCACGCGGCCGGCGTACGTCAGCCTGCCGTCCCGGTAGGCCGCGAGCTGCAGCGCCCCGAAGCCGCTGCGCGACCCTTTCGGCCGCGTGAACCCCACCACGACGAAGTCGCCGGTGCGATCGGCGCGGATCTTGAGCCAATTGGGCGAGCGGCCGGCGCGGTAAACGGAGTCCGCTTTCTTGGCCATGATCCCCTCGAGGCCGAGGTGGACCACCTGCTCGTACAGCGCCTCGCCCTTCGTCTCGAAATGCTCCGAGTACTTGAGCGGGCCCGACCGCGGCAGGAGCTTTTCGAGAACCGCCTTGCGCTTGGCGAGCGGCAACGGACGCACGTCGAACCCTTCGAACGCCAGCAGGTCGAAGACGTAGAGGGTGGCCGGCAACTCCACCGCTGCCCGCCGCACTTCGAGGGCGCGGGTGATCTTGGCGCGGTTCTGCAGCCGCTGGAAGCTCGGGTGCCCAGCGTCGTCCAGGACCACCAGCTCGCCGTCCAGGATCACGTGCTCGTAGGGGAGGGCGGCCACGGCGCGCGCAATCTCGGGGAAGGCGGCGGCGATGTCGTGGCCGTTGCGCGTGATGAGACGCGCTTCGCCGTCCTCACGCGCTGCGCGCACACGGTAGCCGTCGAGCTTGAGCTCGAATAGCCACCCGGCTTTGGTGAACGGCGCCTCGCGCGTCTCGGCCAGCATCGGCTCGGCGTCGGCGGCATGCACGACGCGCTCGGGCGCGTGCAGCTTCCCGAGCTCCTTGCGGATCGGCGCGGCCCGGTCGCGGCCTTCCTTGAGGTCTTCGACGGTGACGCCCGAGAGAACGGACTCCTCGGGAAACGGCGCGTCCTCCCCCACCTTCACCTCGCCGTCCCGCTCCTTAATCAGCAGCCACTCCTTCTCGCCGCGCTTGATCTTCACCAACGTCCAGACGCCCCGCAGCTTGTAGCCCTTCAGCTCGAAGAGCAGCTTGCCCTTGGCGAGCCCCACGTGCGGATCTTCGATCGGCACCCACGCTCCGCGATCCCACACGATCACCGCACCCGCTCCGTAGTTCCCCTCGGGGATGATCCCCTCGAAGTCGCCGTACTCGATCGGGTGATCCTCGACGTGCACCGCGAGACGCTTGTCGGCGGGATCGCGGGAGGGGCCCTTGGGGACGGCCCAAGACTTCAGCACGCCGTCCATCTCGAGCCGCAGGTCCCAATGCAAGCGCGTGGCTGCATGCATGTGGACCACGAACAGTCCGCCCACGAGGGGCGCCGCGGCGGCGGCGCGCCCCCCGGGCTCGGGCGTGCGGTCGAGCGAACGCTTGGCCCGATACGCGCTGAGGGGGTCTGACGCAGGAGGTGGGGGCGGGGGCGAGCCGGGACGGTTTGCGGGCATGAGTGGGGTTGGGTATCATAGCCCCTTATGAGCGCTCATTCCATCGGTTCGGCCACCATCTCCTTCGGCCTCGTCTCCGTGCCGGTCAAGATGTTTTCCACCGGCGAGTCTTCCGCCGCCATCTCCTTCAACTGGCTCCACAAAAAGGACGGGGCCCGCCTGAAACAGCAGTACGTCTGCTCCAAAGACAGCGAAAAGGTCGAGAAAGACGACATGGTGAAAGGCTACGAGTTCTCCAAGGGTCAGTACGTCATCTTCACCCCTGAGGAGCTCAAGGCGTTGGAGGAGAAGGCGAGCGGCGCGATCGACATCGCCGAGTTCCTCCCCGCCGAGCAAGTGGACCGGCTCTATCAGGACCGCTGCTACTTCCTCGGTCCCGACAAGGGCGGTGAGCGCGCTTACACCCTGTTGGGCCAAGCGCTCAAACAGACGGGCCGCGTGGCACTGGGCCAGTACGCGGCGCGCGGCAAGCAGTACCTGGTGCTGGTGCGGCCTCTGCACGACGGCCTAGTGATGGAGCAGCTTCGCTACGCCGACGAGGTCCGGTCGATCGACGAAGTCCCGATCCCCAAGACCGAGGTGAAGAAGCCGGAGCTGACCCTTGCCGTACAGCTGATCGAGCAGGCCGCCTCCGAAGCATTCCGGCCTGAGGCCTACGCTGATAACGTCCGCAAGCGGATCCTCGAGCAGATCCAGCGGAAGGTCGAGGGGCAAGAAATCACCGAGGAGCCCACCGAGGCGCCCAAGACGCAGATCATCGACCTCATGGCGGCACTCAAGGCGAGCCTCGCCAAAGGCAAGGGGGCCGCCGGCGAGCGCAAGCCCGCTCAGCGCACAGAGTCGAAGACGAAGGCGGCCCCGGTCGCAAAGCGTAAGGTCAGCGGGGGACGCTGACGGCTGAGAGCTGAGGGCCGATGGCTCTCGTGAAGGGCTACACCTCGCAGGACGCCGCCAAGCTGCTCGGGCTCTCCATCGCGCAGGTCCGCGCGTTCGCACGCGACGGATTCCTCACGCCCGGCCGCGGCCGGCGCGGCGAGCTGCAATTCTCCTTCCAGGATCTCGTGATTCTCCGGACAGCCAAAGGCCTCGTCGCGGCGCGCATTGCCACGCGCCGCATCCGCGGGGCGCTCAAGCGGCTGCGGGCCCAGTTGCCGCGCGGGCGCTCGCTCGCCGAGCTGCACATCGCGGCCGAAGGCGACCGCATCGTCGTGAGCGACGGGGAGACCACCTGGAGCCCCGAATCGGGCCAGATGCAGCTGGACTTCGCGGTCGCCGAGCTCGCGACCAAGGCCGCGCCGATGGCGCGGCGCGCCGCCAAAGCGGCCCGGGATGCCGAAGACGAGCTGTCAGCCGAGGACTGGTACGAGCTCGGCCTAGAGCTGGAAGTGGCTACGCCAGCCGAAGCGCGGGACGCCTACCGCCGGGCGTTGGAACTGGACGCCCACCACGCCGACGCGCACGTGAACCTCGGCCGGCTGCTGCACGAGCAGGGGTTGGTGGAGGAGGCGGAGCGCCACTACCGGCTGGCGCTGCAGGAGGCTCCCAACCACGCGACCGCGGCCTACGACCTGGGGATCGCCCTGGAGGACCTGGGCCGGCTTGCAGACGCGATTGAAGCGTACCGCGCGGCGCTGGTCACCGATCCGCGCCTGGCGGACGCCCATTACAACATCGCGCGGCTGTACGAGAAGGTGGGCAAGAAGGCGGCAGCACTGCGACACTTCAGCGCTTACCGCCGGCTCACCGGCGAGCCCTAGGCGCTGGCATTTTCAGCCTCCTCAATCCTATCTTAGCGCGGCCCGGTAGCCGTCCTGTCATCCACAGAGGAGCGTCGCCATGCAGATGCAACAGAGCTATCCGATGCCGACCCTTAGTCCCATCATCTGGGTGTGCTGGTTGGTGGTCCTCGTCTTCTATATCTGGGTCATGTGGAGAATCTTCGAAAAGGCGGGCAGGCCTGGATGGGCAGCGATCATCCCCATCTACAACTCGATCGTGAAGCTGCAAATCGCGGGCAAGCCGGTGTGGTGGTTCTTCCTGTATCTGATTCCTCTGGTGAACATCGTCGTCATGATCATCGTCACCGTCGCCTTCGCGAGAGTCTTCGGGAAAGGTGGCTGGTTCGCCGTCGGCCTGATCTTCCTCGGCTTCATTTTCTACCCGATCCTGGCGTTCGGGAGCGCCCAGTACCAGCCGCCACCGCCGAGCATGTGATCGCCTAGAACCGCGCCGCCTGGCTGGGCCGTACTCGCAGCCGTAAGTTGGCACGGACCCACCTGGAGGCCCGGCTGGAAGACCCACGGGACCTGCTCAACGCGGCTCTCTCGGGCCGCTACACGCTGGTGCGCTAGCTCGGCAGGAGTGGCATGGCGACCGTCTACCTGGCCGAGGACCTCCGACACCAGCGGCAGGTCGGCGTGAAGCTGCTCCGGCCCGAGCTCTTCCGGCGCTCGGGACGCCGCCACAGCACAAGCAACCGGTGATCTCCGATGGCGGCCACTTCGTGCCACGGATCCAGCTGATCGGGAAGACGCTCAAGTGGCTGGACCGCTACCTCGGCCCCACCAGCTGAGTCAGGCTGCTCGAGGCCGGCATGCCCCGCCTACGCCGCGAAGAGCGCGGCGAACTGCGCCGCCAGAGCCGGTCCCTGCCCCGCCTCCTCGTGCTTGAAGAAGACGTAGGCCTCCTCCCAGCCGGCGCCGAGCTGCTTGATGGTCGCCGCCCACCGCTCCAGCGCCTCCGGCGGATAACCCGCGTCGCGTAGCCGCACGTAGCCGAAGCTGCCGGTCGCGACCTGCGGCGTCGTCCCGGTCTCTGTGTCGGCGACGCACAACGCCGCGTTCCGCGTGCGCAGCACACGGTAGACCTCTTCGTCGAACCAGGAGCCGTGACGGAACTCCCAGGCGGTGCGGATGCCGGGGGGCACCAGCCGCAGCACCTCGTCCAGCCGGTCGATCTCCTTCTTGAAGTTGGGCGGGAGCTGGAACAGCAGCGGCCCCAGTTTGGTCCCGAGCCCTAGGGCCGTATCGCAGAAGTAGCGCAGCGGGCTCTCGACTTCCTTGAGCCGCGCGAAGTGGGTGATGCGCTGCGGCGCCTTCAGGACGAACGTGAAGCCGGGCGGCGTGGCCTCGCTCCAACCGGCGATCGTCTTGACGTTCGGCATCCGGTAGAAGGTGTAGTTGATCTCCACGGTGCCGAGCCGCTCGGCGTAGTAGGCGAGCATCTTCGATTCCGGAAACTTCTCGGGGTAAAAGGTGCCCTTCCACTCGGGGAAGTTGTAGCCGGAGGTACCGACGTGGAGCCGCATGCCGGGAATATGGCGTGCGCTTCGTCGCTTGCCACCGCCGCCCGCGTCTGATTAACTCTCCAACCGATGGCCGACGCCTCAGCGCTCCACCTCTCCAAGTCCCGATTCGTCGCCGGCGTCCAGTGCCACAAGCAGCTGTGGTGGCGGGTGCACGAGCCCGACGCGCCGGAGCTGGTGCCCGAGCCGGGGTTGCGCAACCGCTTCGACCAGGGCGCCGAGGTGGGCCGAGTGGCGCGCGGCTACGTCCCCGGCGGCGAGCTCATCGATCTGCCGTTCCACCAGTACGACAACAAGGTCGCGGCCACGCGCGACGCGCTGCGCCGCGACCCTCCCGCCGTCTACGAGGCCACGTTCCTCGCCGAGGACACCTACGCGCAGGTGGACATCCTGGAGCGCGAGCCGCACGGGTCCAGCTACCGGGTAATCGAGGTCAAAGCGACCAACCGTCTGAAAGGCGAGCACATCCCTGACGTCGCGATCCAGGTGCACGTGTTGCGCAAGAGCGGCCTGCCGATCACGGGCGCCGACATCATGCACCTGAACCGCGACTGCCGCTTTCCCGACCTCGACAACCTGTTCATTCGCGAGGACGTGACGGCGCTAGTCGAAGGCTATTTGCTAGGGGTCCCGGAGGAGGTCGCGGCCCAACTGAGAACGCTGCGGGGGCCGATCCCGCGCGTCTCGATCGGCGAGCACTGCACCCGGCCGCACCAGTGCCCGTTCATCGATCGCTGCTGGCCGCCGCTGCCCGACCACCACGTGAGCAGCCTGTACCGGATCGACCGGGCGAAAGTGCTCGAGTACGAAGCCGACGGCTACGCGACCATGCTCGACTTGCCGAGCGACCTCGAGCTCTCCGCGATCCACTCGCGGCAGGTGAAGGCAGTCACGACCGGCTCGATGGTGATGGAGTCCGGGCTCGCCGCGGCGCTCGAGGAATTCACCGCGCCGCTCGCCTACCTCGACTTCGAGACGATCAGCCTCGCCATCCCGCGCTGGAACGGTTGCCGGCCGTGGGAGAACGTGCCGGTGCAATTCAGCTGTCACACGGAGGGCCGCGGCAGCCTGCTTCACCACTACGAGTGGATCGCTGACGGCGCGGAGGATCCCCGGCCCGCCCTCGCCGGGGCCCTGGTCGAGGCCTGCGCCGGCGCAAGACGGGTCGTGGCCTACCACGCGAGCTTCGAGCGCGAGTGCATCAGGCACCTCGAGGCGCACGTGCCGACCCTCGCCCGCCCGCTCGCCAGGATCCGGGAGAAGTTGATCGACCTGCTGCCCACGGTCCGCAACCACGTCTACCATCCCGATTTCGGCGGCAGTTTCGGCCTCAAGCGGGTGTTGCCACCGCTCGTGCCTGGTCTAACGTACGGAGACCTGCAGATCAATGACGGCGAGATTGCGAGTCTGGAGCTGATGCGACTGTTGCTGCGGCGCGACGAGCTGCGCGACGCTGAGCGGACCCGCCTGCGCCGCGCGTTGCTCGCCTACTGCGAGCGTGATAGTTGGGCGATGGTCAAGCTGCTGGAGCGCCTGCGCGCCCTCGTCGGCGCGCAGCTAGAAATGTTCTAATTCGCGGGACCTCCTCGCGACGTCACGGGGTACACACTTCTCGCCCCTTGCGGTCCAGGTCCTGTCGTGCGCCCCGGGATCCTGTGACCCGCATCACGAGTCTTCTGGCAACAGGAGGACGCCATGTTGATGAGAAGCCGTCTTACCGCGGCCTGCCTCCCGGCACTGCTGCTGGGACTGGTCGCGTGCCAGTCCAAAGAGACGGAGGCTAAGCTCGAACAGCTGACCACCGTCTCAACTGAGCGGGATCGGCTGATGCAAGAGATGGCCGACAACGCCCGGCTGATGAGCCAGATCGGTGCCGAGCTGGCGCGGGTCAAGGTGCCGTCCAAGACGCTCCACGTGTCCCGGGAATCACCGATGCGCGCCGCGCGGGACAGCGTCATCCAGCGGATCCACTACATCGCCACAAAGGTGAACGACACCGAAACCCGGCTGCACGAGAACGAGCAGCGGATCCGCGCCCTGACTGTCCTGTCGGACAGCCTGCGCGCCACGCTCGACTCCACGATGGCCAATTTCCAGACCATGCTGGAGAGCCAGAAGGCAACGATCGCTTCGCTGACCGAGCAGGTGACTCAACTGGCCGCGGCGAACGCGGCGCTGGCTGACACGGTCAACCAGCTCGCGACGAAGACCAACACGGTCTACTATGTGATCGGCACCGAGGACGAGCTGATCCAGCGAGGGATCGTCCGGAAGGAAGGCGGCAGTCGCTTCCTGTTCGTGCTGTGGAAGAGCGGCCAGACCCTCGTTCCCGGTCGCGAGCTCGACCCGAGCGAGTTTCGGACGTTCAACAAGCGAGTGGTGCGGGAAATCGTCCTGCCGGACTCGACCCGGCCCTACCGGATCGCCTCCCGACAGGACCTCAACGCGCTGGAGACGCCGCCGCCCCCGGGCGGAGAGATCACCGGTGGGGTGCTCAAGATCGCCGACCCCGAGCGGTTCTGGGCCTCGTCGAAGTTCCTGATCATCGTGCAGAGCTGACCTATCGGGAGGCCGGAGCCGGGAGCGGGGAGATCCTGCTCCCGCTCCCGCCTCCCGGCTCTACTTCGCCCGCTCGAGATACTCCCCACTGCGCGGATCGACGCGTACGGTGTCGCCCTCACTGACGAAATCGGGCACCTGTACCGTCACCCCGTTGGAAAGCTTGGCCGGCTTGGTGCTCGCGGTTTTGGTCGCGCTGCGCATCACTGGCGAGGTCTCGACCACCTTGAGCTCGATCACCGACGGCAGCTCGATGCCGATCGGCTTGCCGTCCAGCCACTCGACTTGGACGTGCATCTCCGGCTGGAGCCAGTCGGCCTGCTCGCCCACCGCTTCGTTGCTCAGGGTGAACTGCTCGTAGTTGTTCGTGTCCATCACGTGGACGCCGGACGCGTCCCGGTAAAGCACCTGGAACTCCTTCGTCTCGATCTGGGCTTCGTCCAGGAAGTCGGTGGCCGACAGTCGGGTGTCGAAGGTGTTTCCGGTGACGAGGTTGCGCAGCCGCACTTGCACGAAAGCCCGGAGGTTGCCGGGCGTGCGGTGGGTGAACTCCATGACCCTGCAGGGCTGTCCGTCGATCAGAATGACGTGCCCGCGGCGAATGTCGGTGGCCTTCATTGCTTCCATGACTCCACTGCGAGAAGAAACGGCCGGTGCTGCGGCGGGTGGGAAGATAAACGGGGGGCGAAGGGGGTCAACGGCCCCCCCGGGCGTAACGCCTGTACCACCGAGGGCTTTCCCGATAGGTTCCGTCCGCCATGGGTGAGCTGTCGAGCGAGGAGGTCCTCATCGCCGGCGCGGGGCCGATCGGGCTCGCCTGCGCCATCTCTGCCCGCCGCCGCGGGCTCGGGTCCCTGATCGCCGACGGCGGGGCACTGGTCAACTCCATCGCCCGCTACCCCATCGGGATGACGTTCTTCACGACCCCGGAGCGGCTGGAGATCGGCGGTCACCCCCTCTCCTGCTCAGGCCAGAAGGCGACCCGCGAAGAAGCGTTGAAATACTACCGCGGCGTCGTACGCACGGAGGAGCTGCGGGTTCGGACGTACACCCGGCTCGTCGGGGCGCAGCGGGAGGACGGCGCCATTGTGGCCGAGCTCGCCGTCTCACGCGGGACGGAGCAGGTGCGGTGCCGTCGCCTCGTCGTCGCTACTGGCTACTTCGACCATCCCAATCCACTTGGTGTGCCGGGCGAAGACCTGCCCCATGTGAGCCACTACTTCGACGACCCGCACTTTTCCAGCGGCCGCGACGTGGTGGTGATCGGCGGAAAAAACTCCGCCGCCGAGGCGGCGCTCGAGCTGTTCCGCGCCGGCGCGCGCGTGACCCTCGTGCACCGCCGTCCGCAGCTCGGTGAGACGGTGAAGTACTGGGTCAAGCCGGACATCGAGAACCGGATCAAGGCTGGGGAGATCGCCGCGCGCTTCGAGGCGCAGGTGAGTCGCATCGAGCCACAGCGGGTGCTCATCACCCACGATCGGAAAGAGGAAGCGCTACCAGCGGACCGGGTGTATGCCCTTACCGGCTACCATCCCGACTTCGACCTGTTCCGCCGCCTGGGCATCCGGCTCGACGAGAAGACGCTGCGCCCCGTGTGCGACCCCGCTACGCTCGAGACCAACGTCCCCGGCGTGTATATGGCGGGGAGCATCACGCGCGGGCGGGCGATCTCCGAGGTTTTCATCGAGAATGGCCGCTTTGACGGCGAGAAGATCTTCGCGCAGAATAGGGCGTGACCACCATCTCTCGCCGCACCCTCCTCGCCGCCTCCGCCGGCGCTCTCGGCGCCCTGGCCCTCGGCGACCAGCAGCTGTTGCCAGCCGAGCCCGCTCGCCGCGTTCCGGCGGGGCCCGGGCGACTGAAGCAATCCGTCTGCCGCTGGCCGTTCGGCGCCATGCCCCTACCCGACCTCTGCCGCGCCGCCGCCGGGATGGGCCTAGCCGGCATCGACTTGTTGTATCGCGACGACTGGGAGCGGGTGCGCGAGCTCGGGCTCGTGTGCTCGATGGGCTACCCCTCGCCCGCAGACCGCCACGAGTTCATCGCCACGGGATTCAACGACCCGGCCAATCACCCGATGCTGCTGCGCGAGCTCGAGGGCGCGATTCCCGCCGCGGCGCGAGCGGGCGTTCCCAACGTGATCGCGATGTTCGGCAACCGCCGCGGTCGGAGCGATGCCGCGGCGATCGACGCCTGCGTCGCCGGCTTGAACCGCATCAAGGCGCTCGCGGAGGAGCAGGGCGTCACGATCTGCCTGGAACTGCTGAACAGCAAGGTGGACCACGCCGATTACCAGGGGGATCGGACCGCCTTCGCCGTCCAGGTCATGCAAGCCGTGAGCTCCCCGCGCGTGAAGCTGCTGTACGACATCTACCACATGCAGATCATGGAAGGGGACGTGATCCGCACCGTGCGGGCCCACTTGGGCCACATCGCGCACTTCCACACAGGCGGCGTACCAGGGCGGCACGAGCTCGACGACACTCAGGAGTTGAACTACCGGGGTATCGCCCGGGCGATCGCCGACGCCGGCTTCGGCGGCTACATGGCGCACGAGTTCCAGCCCACCCGCGACCCGCTCACCGCCCTGCGCGAGGCGGCTGCAGTGTGTACCGTCTAGCCCCCCAGCCCCCCAGCCCCCAGCCCCCAGCCCCTCGACTTCTACCATGCACCTATCGACGGTCGATCTCGTCATCATCGCCGCATCCGTCGTGATCTCGTTCCTGCCGGCGATCTTTTTCTACAAGCGCGCCAGCTCGAGCACCACGGAGTTCTTCACGTCCGGTCGGGCCGCGCCTTGGTGGCTCGTGGGCGTCTCGATGGTCGCGACGACGTTCAGCACCGACACGCCGAACCTCGTGACCAACATGGTCCGCGAGAACGGCGTGTCGGACAACTGGCTGTGGTGGTCGTTCCTGTTGACGGGAATGCTGACTGTGTTTTTCTACGCGCGGATGTGGCGGCGCTCCCGCGTGCTCACCGACCTCGAGTTCTACGAGCTGCGCTACGCCGGGAAGGCAGCGACGTTCGTGCGCGGCTTCCGCGCCGTCTATCTCGGACTGTTCTTCAACTGCGTCATCATGGCGACCGTGAACCTGGCCGCGGCGAAAATCGCCAACATCGTCCTCGGATGGCCGATGTGGCAGACGCTCCTTCTCTGCTCAACGATCACGATCTTCTTCGCGTCGGTGTCGGGGCTGTGGGGCGTGCTGGTGACGGACTCGATCCAGTTCACCATCACCATGACCGCGACGTTCGCCGTCGCGTACTTCGCGCTGAAGCAGCCGCAGGTGGGCGGGCTGACGGGGCTGCTCCGGCAGATCGACCCGAAGACGCTCAACTTGCTGCCCGACTTCGGCAACTGGAGTGTGACGCTCCCTGTCATCATCATCCCGATCACCATCCAGTGGTGGTCGGTGTGGTACCCGGGCGCCGAGCCCGGCGGCGGGAGCTACATCGCCCAGCGGATGCTCGCCTCACGCACCGAGCGGGACGCCCTCAGCGGCACCCTGTTCTTCAACGCGATGCACTACGCGCTACGCCCGTGGCCGTGGATCATCGTGGCGCTTTCGTCGCTGTTGATCTATCCGCAGCTCGCCGACATCCACCGCGCTTTTCCCTACGTCAACCCCAAGCTCATCGGCAACGACATGGCCTACCCCGCCATGCTGCGATTCCTGCCGGCCGGATTCCTCGGATTGATGATCGCCGGCATGCTGGCGTCCTACCGCTCGACTATCGAGACGCACCTCAACTGGGGCACGTCCTACCTCGTCCACGACTTCTACCGACGGTTCCTAAACCGCGGGGCGAGCGAGCGGCATTACGTGTTCGTCGGCCGAGTCACGACGGCGCTCCTGATGGTGTGCGCCGCGCTGCTCACGTTCGCGCTCAACACCGCCAAGGAGAGCTTCCAGCTGATCTTGTCCGTCGGGGCCGGAACCGGACTGATCTACCTGCTGCGCTGGTACTGGTGGCGTATCAACGCCTGGAGCGAAGTGGCCGCCATGGTGAGCTCGTTCGTCGTCGCGGTCGCGTTCTTCGTGGCCGGGAAGGCCGGCCACCACGTCCCGGACTACGTCTCGCTCGTCGCCACCGTCATCACGACCACCGTCGTGTGGCTGACGGTCACGCTCCGCACGCAGCCGACGGATCGGGCCACGCTCCTCGCTTTCTATCGGCTGGTGCGTCCGGCCGGACCCGGGTGGGGGCCGGTTCGTACCGAGGCCGGCGTCGGCCCTTCGCCCGACAGTCTCCCCAACGCCATGCTGGGGTGGATGCTGGGATGCGTGTTTGTCTACTCGGGGTTGTTCGGAACGGGGAGCTTCCTCTACGGACGGGTGATACCAGGAACGATCTTCCTAGCGCTCTTCATCATCAGCGCGGTCGGTCTCGTACGCCTGCTGCCGCGTGTCTGGTCGAGCGCGGCGGATTCCTGACCGAGCAGCGATGCGGAGCAGTCCCGCCACCAAGGCCGTGATTCTCGCGCGCGGTCTCGGCACGCGCATGCGCCGCTCCGATCCCACCGCCCCCCCCCTCGACGCCCGCCAAGCGGCCGTCGCGGAGACGGGGGTCAAGGCGATGATGCCCGTCGGCCGGCCGTTCCTGGATTACGTGTTGAGCACCCTTGCAGAAGCGGGCTACCGCGAGGTCTGCCTCGTCATCGGCCCGGAGCACGACGCGGTGCGGGAGCACTACACGCCGCGAGGGGGGGGAGGGGGCGGGGGGGAAGAGGGCGTGGGGCCGAGGACGACGCGGTTGCACATCGCGTTCGCGGTGCAACCGCAGCCGACTGGGACCGCGGACGCCGTAGCCGCCGCCGAAGGGTTCGTGGGCGGCGAGCGCTTTCTTGTGATCAACTCCGACAACCTCTACCCCGTAGAGGCGCTCCACGGGCTCCGGCTCCTGGAGGGCGCTGGTCTCGCGGCGTTCTCCGCCGCCGGCCTCGTCGAGGAGGGGGAGATTCCAGCCGCGCGCGTCGCCCGCTGGCCAGTGGTGAAACAGACGCCCGACAATTGGCTCGCCGGCTTAGAGGAGCGCGGAGAGGGCGACGGGCAGCCTGGCGACGACGCATACGTCAGCGTCAACTGCTGGATGTTCACACCGGCGATCTTCCAAGCGTGCCGAGCGGTCCCGCCCTCCGCCGGCGGCGAGCGCGAACTCCCGGCCGCGGTTCGGCATGCGCTGGCACAGGGCGAGCGGTTCCGCGTCCTGCCGCTCCGCAGTCCTGTCCTGGACCTGACCGGCCGGGCCGACGTCGCGAGCGTGGCCCGGCGGCTCGCGAGCATCGAAGTTCGGCTGTGACGCCGCTGGAGCACGCCCAGACGGCACTGCGGCGGCTCGGCGGCGTTGCGGCGACGACGTGCGGCTACTATGTACCCGGGCGGATCGAGGTCTTGGGGAAGCATACCGATTACGCCGGCGGGCGCAGCATGCTGTGCGCGGTGGAGCGGGGCATCCGGCTGGTCGCCGCGCCGCGCGCCGACGCCCGGGTGCGGATCGTGGATGCCGGATCGGGGGAGCTGGTAGAGTTCGAGCTCCGCTCCAACCTCGCCCCGCGCCCCGGGCACTGGAGCATCTACCCCCTGACCGTGGCGCGGCGGATCGCGAGCAACTTCCCCGGTCCTCCGTCGCTGCGAGGAGCGGACCTCGCCCTCGCGAGCGACCTACCGCCCGCCGCCGGGTTGAGCAGCTCGAGCGCGCTCGTCGTGGCCGTATTCACGGCACTTGCCGCCGTCAACGCCCTGGAGCGACGCCCCGAATACCGCGCCAACATCGGCAGCGACTTGGACCTCGCCGGCTACCTCGGCACGGTCGAGAATGGTCAGTCGTTTGGTACGCTCTCGGGAGGAGGGGGGGGAGGTGGGGGAGGGGGGCGAAGCGACAGCGGTGTCGGGACCTTCGGCGGCAGTGAGGACCACACCGCGATTCTCTGCAGCCAGGCCGCCGTGCTGCGCCAATTCGCCTTCTGCCCCGTACGGCACGAGCGCGACGTGCCGTTCCCTCAGGGCTGGCGGCTTGTTATCGCCGTGAGCGGCGTGGTGGCGGACAAGACTGGTGGGGCGCGCGAGCGCTACAACCGTGCCGCCGCTCAAGCAGCCGCTCTCCTCGCGGCGTGGTGTCGTGCGACCAAGCGGTCCGATGCAACGCTTGCCGCAGCTCTGGCCTCCGCGCCGGACGCGCCCGCGCAGATGGGTCGGATCGTCGGAGGATCCCTGCGCCAGCGCCTCGAGCAATTCTTCGCCGAGAGTACGGAGATCATTCCGGCCGCTGCCGAAAGTCTGGCACGCGGTGACATCGCAGCGCTTGGCCCACTGGTTGACCGCTCGCAGGAGCTAGCCGAGCGCTGCCTTGAGAATCAGGTCCCGGAGACGATCGGCCTGGCGCGGCGTGCGCGCGAGCTGGGGGCCGCGGCGGCCTCGGCGTTCGGCGCGGGGTTCGGCGGGAGCGTGTGGGCGCTGGTGCGCGAGGAAGCGGCCCCGGAATTCCGCGCGCGGTGGGCGGAGGTCTACGGGCAGGACTTCCCGGCCGTAGCGCCTCGCGCGGAGTTCTTCGTCACGGGGGCCGGGCCGGGACTGACGCGGGTGAGCATCTGACCCCCCCTCCCCCCTTGGGTCACTGCCGAAGCCGCGGCTCGGCGTCACCCGCTGAAGCAGCGCTTCGACGCCCGTTATAGGGGCCGATGCCGAGCCGCGAGTGCTTTACGGTCCCCCTGCCGCCGCTTGAATCAACTCCCGCATCGCGGGCAGCACCGTAAACCGCAGGTGCGCTTGCGGGTGTTGCAGGCGCTCGAGCAGAGCGGCTCGAGCCTCGCGCCAGGCTTGAGGCGCCGGCGACGCGGAGGCCACGTAGGACAGGGCCTCCTGCCCGGCCGCGCCCAGGTCGGCGAGCTCCTGGGCGAGCGGCACGCCCTCGCGCGCTGGCACGGCATTGACGGCGATGGCTGCGACTCCTGGCGCAGCGTCCCGCCATGCTTGAAAGATCAGGGAGAGCCGCTCGCGGGCGGCCGCGGCCCGGGTA
>WNFD01001321.1_pt1 | contig 24974 bp, 21 predicted proteins | sample 5400491 | NCBI WGS metagenome assembly WNFD01 (sample SAMN13153343, study PRJNA577476) | soil metagenome | isolation source: 120 cm saprolite under Douglas fir tree site 2 hole 2 replicate 2 | place: USA:California | collected 2015-04-18
CTCTTTGCGCCCAGGGGCGACCTGCCCAACTTAAGGAGGACCCAAAATGAACATGACTCGCTTCACTCTTTCGCTGACGATCACGGTCTTAATGGCCATTTCCGGAAGCGCGCAGAACGTAGTCGTGCAATGGAATGCGATTGCTTCCACCACAATTGTCACCAACGCCAAGGAAGCATCGGTTGCTTCCGGGGTATGGTTTGCCTATGTACATCTCGCCGCCTTCGACGCGGTAAATGCCATTGACCATCGCTTCCAACCTTACCTGTTTTCTGCCAACCCTCCAGCGGGGGCGAACAAGGACGCAGCCGCTGTTGCTGCAGCCCATCGGATCCTGGTGACCTATTTTCCCTCCCAGCAAACAAGTTTGGACGCACAGTTTGCTGCTTCTGTAGCCGCCATCTCCGACACTCCCGCTAGTATCTCCGCAGGCTTAGCTGTGGGGGAGGCTTCGGCGCAAGCACTGATCACAGCCCGCGCCAACGACGGCTTGTTAGCTAGTGTTCCTTATATCCCGCCTGTAGGGTCGGGTTTCTGGCTGCCGACCCCGCCTGCTTTTGGACCGCCGTTGACTCCGTGGCTCAGCCAAATGGTGCCCTTCACCATGTCAACTGCAACGCAGTTTTTCCCCGACGAGGGCCCGGATGCGCTCAACAGCCAGGAGTGGATCGACGACTACAACCAGGTAATGACTCTCGGGGCGCTCAACAGCACTGTGCGAACGCTAGAACAAACCGAGATCGGCCTCTTTTGGACCGAGCATACGGGCCAGCAATACGCACGCGCCTTCCGAACCCTGGCTACCCAGAAAGGGCTTGGAACTTCGGACACAGCACGGCTGATGGCCATGCTGTGGGCAGGATATGCCGATGCCGGCATCGGTTGCTGGAATGCGAAGTTCACCTTCAGTTTCTGGCGGCCTGTAACCGCAATCCAGGCCGGGGGAGGCAACGCAGCACTCACGGGCGATCCGACCTGGCTGCCCCTGGCAAAGACCCCCAGCCACCCAGAGTATCCGGCCGCCCACGGCTGCGTGACGGGCGCGGTCTCGACGATTCTCGCGGGATACTTCGGGACTCCGAACCTCTCATTCTCGGTGGACAGCAAGGTCACCAACACAACCCACACCTTCACCTGCACCAATGACCTTATGCAGGAAGTTGAGCGTGCCAGGATCTATGCTGGATTCCATTATCACCACTCGGTAGTCCAAGGTAGAGTCTTGGGCATCAAAGTCGGACATCAATTGATGCAGCGATATTTCTGGCGTGTGAGGTGACGGGGTCTTGAAAAGAAAGCCCCGCCCTGTCCCTCCAAAATCAGGAACGACAAGGACGGGGCACCCTCCATCCAATTCATTTCTGGTCTGCAGGCACAACCTTCGCCTGTGCCGAAGCAGAAGCAGGAACAGCAGAAGAAGGCGTCTCCTGAGTCGCATTGCTGGCTGCTGTCTGCGGCTTTTCTACGCCGGGCAGCGCAACATCCTTGATGCGGGCAGTGGTGAGAATTTTTTCCAGTTGCTGGAAAATCTTCCCGCGATCCGCTTGCGCCAGGTCCACATCAGCCTTCCTGGAAGTTTCCAGGTCCAGCGCGAACTCATAGCACGCGCCGTTCTTGAACAGATGGAAATACTTCAGATCGGACTGACCGTTGGTTACTCCATTCATCTGCTCGCCTTTCATCAGCTCGACTTCTGCGAATTCGTTGGCGCCCAGCTTGGCGCTCGTGGGTTTCGCAGCCTCCGCATCCTTCGAGCTCGGAACAAATTGCCCGCACTCGTCCGCCGTCAGGCCCGGGTTCAGGCTCACGTTCAACAGCGCGGATGAGAAGTCTGTGTCGGGATACAGATCATCCGGCATGTCCACGGAAGCAACTTCGATTGCTCCCGGCTTCAGGAAGCTTGCCGGCACCGGCATGGACGATTTCTTGTCCCCGGCCTGCAGGCTGTACTTGCGTGGATAGCTGAACGAAACTCCGTACGTGGCATTCACGTACGTAGCGTTCGCCGGACGCTGCTTCTTGACTTTCTTTGCGACTACCGGAGCCGCGATGTTGTTGCTCGGCGCGGCACTGGTGGCTGCGGGCGATGACGGTGCGCTGATTCTTGCCACCGGTTTGTCGGACTTTTTTGAACAAGCGATTGCCAGAAGCAGCACGATTGCCATGACGGTTCCGGCACAGATTGCCGGCAGATAATTGCTCAGCCAGCTTTCTCCCTCGATTTGTTTGAAGTTCTGATTTCCACTTCCCTGTGTGCGATTAATGTTTGCCATATTCCCCTCCGTGGGACTGCGGTTAGGGGAATGGCACGGAGGGGGCCATGTGGGACGCTATTGATTTTGCATGACTTAGTACAGGCGAGAGGAACTTCAGGCGTGGAGATACAAACACGCTGTGGCCGGGACAACACTACCCTTTGATCGCGAGAGCGCTCCGCAATGAATCACTCTGCCTGATGCTACGGCCCCGAAGGGCTTACAGGGTCATCGCTGTGCCCCAGCACCCACCCCAGCAGTGCGCCGCCGGCGCCAATTCCGCCTATCTCCGCCCACTTCGAGTCAAGAATGGGGGCCCTCGCCGCAGGCGCCGCACCGCCGCCTCGCTTGGACACCAGGCCGCAGTCGGCTGCGTCGTCACGGGAGACCTGCTGCCCTTCCCGCAGAGTCGAGGAATTGGTTCCGCAACTTACCGTGACACTATTCTTGCGGGCAATGATTTGAATGCTGCCACTGGCGCGGGTCACATAAAACTCTGTCCAGTCGCCTGAAACCGGAGTGATCTTAAAGTCGCGGGCGAATACGCTCATCGCCTTGCCGGTCGCAACCGAAACGCTTCCCCGGTCGAGCGCAAAACCACCGCTCTGGAAGCGGACGATGGTGTTCGATTCCACCACGACCGTCGCACCCGGAGCGTTGATGTTGGCCACGCCGTTATCCCGGGTCTGAACCACGTCTCCCACGGTCACAGCCGAAGAGTTGGAAAGCGCCGCTCCGTTCAGAAAGACCGAGCCGGTACCGTAAATGACCGCTGCACCTGTATCCTGCGCAAGCAGGACACAAGGAGTAAGGAGAATCAGACATCCGATGATAAATTTTCGCAACATAGGACGCACCCTACCTGAGCCTGACGAGTTCAGACTGTCACTGGTGGTCGTATCCAGCGACCGTGCTCTGGTCAATCGGGTTCTGAACGCGGAATCCTCACAGTAACCACTACCGCCACCGGTCAACCAGCTCCCACCAAGCCAAACGAATCCATTCGTCGAAGTTCATTTTTGCCCACTGCCGACGTTTCCACCAGCCTACGTTAAATTGCTGCGGGTCACCGGCCGCGGCAACATAAGTCTTGTATTGCGGCAACTCATGCTGGAACGCACTTAGCGCCCGCCGGGTATGGTAGTCAGAGGTGACCACCAGGATGCTGTGGGCTCCCGATTGTTCCAGACATCGCGAGACGTCCTGGGTTTCCGCCTTGGTGGAGAGACCAAACACAGGGCACACCGCCACCGATTGACTTTGCGGAAGCTGCTGCACATAACGTTGCGCCAACTCGACCGCATTCCAGCCGTAGATCGTTTCCAGAGCCGGTACGTCGAGCAGCATTCTTGGGGCGTAGTTCTGGGACAGCAATTCCAAGCCGCGGGCGGGGCGGCGGAACGTCTCCCCCGCCAGCACCACAATGACGTCCGCCCGCTGCGGGTCGTTGACCACCAAAAATCCTCCCGAGGTCAACGAGAAAAGCAGCCACGCCGAAAGAATCACAATCAGGACAATCCGCACTTTCAGCATGCTCGTAAGATTTCCTTTCCTCGCGCCCAACACCGGCCCAACAACAGTAACGGAAGTAACTCGTGAGCAGCAAGATTTCGCGCTCCCAGGCGTGCAAATCTGCGAATCTGGGGCTTGCCGGCCTTCTGGAAGGGAGAATCGGCCATGCTAGAATCGTGAGCTATTCCTCTTAAATTATGAGCAGCCAACCGGTTTCTGCCACGCAGGTTTCTGAGTTAAAAAGCAAGATTGAGCAACGTCAGGCAAGAGTTGCTGTGATCGGACTCGGTTACGTCGGGCTTCCTCTGGCGCTTTTGTATTCTGAGAGTGGCTTTCCGGTCACCGGTTTTGATATTGACCAGCGAAAGGTTTCTACGCTCAATGCCGGCGGCTCCTATATTTTCCGGATCACCGTTCCGGAGATCCAGCGGGCACGCAGCGAGGGATTCGCTGCCACCTCCGAATACGCACAACTGGAAAGCATGGATGCAGTCATCATTTGCGTCCCCACTCCGCTGAATGAGTATCACGAACCTGATCTCAGCTATATCACTGGGACTGCCGAGTCCATAGCGCCGCACCTGCAAGCCGGGCAGCTGGTAATTCTCGAGAGCACAACTTATCCGGGAACTACTGAAGAAGTCCTGGTGCCTATTCTGGAAAGAGGCAATCGGCACGAATTAAAGGCTGCGCGTGGCGGCGAATCGGATGGGAAGTCATTCTTTGTGGCCTTCTCACCAGAACGCGAAGACCCGGGAAACCAGACAGTGGCGCGGCGCGATATTCCTAAGGTGGTTGGCGGAGTGAACCCGCAGGCTTCTGAACTCGCGGGCGCGCTCTATGGCGCCATTTTCAACCGCACAGTGCAGGTTTCATCTCCCGCCGCGGCGGAAATGACCAAACTGCTCGAAAACATCTACCGCTGCGTGAACATCGCTCTGGTGAATGAACTCAAGCTGCTGTGCCTGAGGATGGGTCTCGACATCTGGGAGGTGATCGAAGCCGCGTCGACCAAGCCTTTCGGTTTTCATCCGTTCTATCCCGGCCCCGGACTGGGCGGCCACTGCATTCCGGTGGACCCTTTCTACCTTTCGTGGAAAGCCAAGGAATGGGACTTCCGTACTCGTTTCATCGAATTGGCCGGCGAGATCAACAGCAACATGCCGTACCACGTGATGGATTCCGTCGCCCGCGCGCTGAATCAGCACAAGAAAGCGTTGAACGGATCGAAGGTCCTGGTGCTGGGAGTGGCATACAAGAAAGACATAGACGATCTGCGGGAATCGCCGGCGCTCACCATCATCGAACTGCTGCAAAAAGAAGGCGCGCAGGTCAGCTACAACGATCCTTACTTTCCCGAGGTTGGCAGAGGACGGAAATACGATCTGCAGATGAAATGCACACCGCTCGACAACCTGGCCCAATACGATTGCGTTCTAATCATCACCGACCACTCGGACTACGACTACGAGCGCATCGTGCGGGAATCAAACCTGGTGGTGGATACGCGCAACGCGACGCGCGGGATCAAGAGTACGAAGATAGTTCCCTGCTGAAAAATCCGTTGAAGAACCAAGTTACTGTACCGAACTGGCAACGTTCGAAAATGTGCTATTGGCATTGGTGCCGATCAGCTTGACCGTCCCAATCACAATGATGAGAATTACCGCCAGCATCACCGCGTATTCGGCGATGTCCTGACCCTGCTCATCCCGCCAAAGCTTAAGAATGCCGTCTAAAGCCTTCTTTGTCACTAACTTCTTTGATTTGTGAGTGGTAGCTTTCGTAACTGCCCCCGCGTTCGGATATCCGTTCGCCCAATTCGCTATTCTCCAACTTTAGGGGGCTGGGTTTCTGATCACAATGGCACAAATGTGCCATCAGCTCATCAGCTAGCTGATGGGTTTGAAGGGCAGAGCCTGATTCACTGCAAAGAGAGCCAGCTCGAGGCGGGTTGAAACTCCGACTTTGTCAAAGATGTTGCTCAGATGGTGCTTGACCGTGTCTTCGCTGATTTTGAAATGCTCGGCGATTTCCTTGTTGGCGTAGCCTGCCACCACGGCAGAGACGATTTCCAGTTCCCGCGGAGTCAGGCCGTATCTCCGCTGCCGAGCCGTGCTGCTTGAGGATCCAACCAGGACCCGCAGGTACTGCACCAGATTGGAAACACTTTCCCGGCCCACCCAGTACTCCCCGTTCATCACCGCACGGATGCTCTTGAGCAGAATCTGGGTGGCGGAATCTTTCAGTACCACGCCGCGGGCCCCAAGCTGTAATGCCTCTACGATCTGGTCTTTCTCCGCAGCCGCGGTCAAAAGGATGACTCGAACCGAGGTTGCATCAGTGCTCATCTCCCGCAAGGCCTCGAGGCCCGGACGCCGAGGCATGGCCAAGTCCAGAAGCAGAATTTCCGGCTTCAACTGACGGACCATGTTGACTGCTTCAACTCCGTCGCAGGCTTCACCCACAACTTTGAAATCGCGCTCCGACTCGAGCAGCCGCTTTAGCCCGTCCCGAAAAATAGGATGGTCGTCGGCAATCAGAATCCGTACAGTTTGCGATCTTCGATTATCCATAAACGGCAAAAACTCATCTCACCAAGCAGACACAGAGGAAGAACCTGTTAGCCACGGATTTGCACGGATCAACACCGATAGATCGTTTGTCCTTCTTGATCCGTGTGAATCCGTGGCCAAGCTTTTCTCCGTGTCTCTGTTGTGCTGTATTTTTCCAGCTAGCCAGATACTGCCTGCATCTGGGGCACGATGATCTCGACCCGCGCGCCCTGGCCGGGCTTTGATTCTATCGTGAGTTCGCCGTGAATCAGCCGCACCCGCTCGCGAATGATGGCGGGAGCACGTCCTGCTGAATCCAGCTCGGATTGCGAAACCCGTCCGGCAAAGGGAAAACCTCCGCCATCGTCCTCGATGACTAGTTCCCAGTTACCTCCGGCATGCAGTAACTGGATCAACACTTGTTTGGCGCCGCTGTGTTTGCGCACATTCACCAGCGCTTCCTGCGCGATCCGCGCCAGCTCGCGACACACCGGCGGAGGCAGCGCGAGTTCCTCGTCGTCCATGAAGAAGCCTGCTGCAATACCAGTTTCGCGCTGAAATCTTTGCACCGCATCGCGCAGAAACCCGGGAAGCTTGCGGGCATCTATGTCCGCTGACTTCATCTGCTGCATCAGTTCGCGCAATTTCAGGACTTCTTCCCGCAACAGCTTCTGAATGCGGTCCAGTTCGCCGCCCATGGATTCCGCGCCCGGGTAATTTCGCCGCAGTACGTCCACCTGCATTTCTACGCCAATGAGCGATTGCACCGCGCCATCGTGCAATTCGCGGCTCAGGCGGGCGCGCTCCAACGCCCCCGCCCGCCGCCGCAGCCGGCGCAGCAAATAGAGGTTATACACAGCGGGACCAACCTGCCGCGTCAAGTCCTGGAGAAAGAGCAGCTCTTCCTCGAGGCTGGAACTGAGCCTCGGTTCCAACAAAAAAAGTCGTCCCGAAAGTTCCGGGCCGAACGAAAACGAGACCGCGATCAGGTGTTGAAACGCATGCACCTCTGCAAACCGACGGAGGAAGCTGGCATCCAGGTCGCGCAGCAGAGCGCCTTCTGGATCCAGACCAATCGCGTCGAACTCGCGGTTCCCCAACCGCCACTTCGCATAACAAGCGGCACCCGGACTCTCTTCCAAATAGACCTCTGAACCCGACAATCCAGAATCAAGCCACTGCAGTAGGGCGATGCCGTTTTTCAATTCCAGCACGCCGACCGAAACTCGTGGATTCCCGCTCTCTCGCGAGGCCACCAACGCCTTCGGTGAGCCGTACATGCGCAGCAACTCGGCCACTATCTCAGACAGCGTTCCGCCCAGACCGGCATCCATCCGCACCAGCCCGAGCAGGCGAGCGGCGACGTCTTTCTCCGCGCGTAGTTTCTTCTGCTGCTCCGCCAGGTACCCGAGAAGCAATCCCATGACTACCAGATACACCGAGCGCATTAGCAGGCGCTTGGGCACAAAGTCGGCCACATCCACTCTCACTAGTGGGAGGTGGTGAGCTCGCAGCCAGAAGTTGAGCTGCCCTATCCGGCCCAATGCCAAGGCCAGGCTGTCCAGCCAGAGTAGCGACACCGAAGAGACTGAGGTGACCACGGTTTCCCACAGGCCCCAGCGATAGGCGGCCGCCGCGATCACGAAAAGAAAGAACAAGAAAAAAGGGCTGCTTTGGCCACTGGTCACTAGAGAAATCACGGCTGGCCAGACCACGTCCGCGCCATGCACCAGAAAGCGAAACGAAGGGGTTGACTGCTGCCTCGAACGCAGCAGAAAAATGATCGCCGTCCCCTGCAGGATGTAGAAAGCCAAAAGTCCGTAGGCCCAGACGGACTTGACTTCGCTGGGATCCAGCCACACTGCGACCAGGGCAGAAATGGCCAGAAAAACCCTCGCGGTCGCCAACCAGCGTTCGGTACGGCGGATTTCTTCCGGGCTGAATGGCGCCCGGTTGCGCCACAGCGATCGGGGACGCAGGTGGAGCACCGGGATTCGGCTGAGCACGGACAAAGCAGTCTTCTTGAATGGATATTATGGTGATTACAAGTTACAGAGCAAGCGGAACTTAGGCCGTCGGAGAGCCAGAGCCAGAACCCGCAACAGGATCCGTCGATTTTCTTGGCAGATTGCCCCATTACCGAAGTAACATCCTCCTGAAATCAGGACCGTCTAGAATGCGACCACAGGCTTATATGTCCGATCGCTTCAAGAGCTGGGCGGTGGTGTTGGTCTGTCTGGTTGGCGTCCAGGCAGTGGTTTCCTTTGCGTCTTTTTCCCTACACTGGCGGGGTTTCGCCCTGACAGCATTCAGCGACTTCATGCAATGCGCGCTGCTGCTCTTCGCATCGCTGGCATGTCTCTTCAACGTACTGAAAACCAACCGGCGAGCGCGCCTTTTCTGGTCGTTGATGGGCCTCGGATTGGCCTCCTGTCTGGCCTACCGAATGCTGTGGGCTTATATCGAGGTCGTCCAAAGACAGGAAGTGCCTGATCCGTTCACTGCGGACGCTATTCTGTTTCTCCACTTTGTGCCCATGATGGCCGCCCTGGCTCTGCAGCCAGACATCCACCAGGACGACACCGAACTCCGGCTGGGCACTCTCGACTTTGCACTTCTGTTTCTCTGGTGGGTCTATCTGTACTTGTATGCCGTCATACCCTGGCAGTTCGTTCAGCCCAACGAGGCCGCCTATGATCACAACTGGAACGTGGCATATTTGGCGGAAAAAGTGGCGTTCCTTCTGGGGCTTGCCCTGGTGTGGTGGCGAAGCTCCGCGCGATGGAAGACCACCTATGCCCACTGGTTCGGAGCCAGTCTGCTTTATTCGTTGAGTTCCTATGTTGCGAATTGGGCAATCGACCGCAACAAATATTATTCTGGCAGCCTCTATGACCTTCCGTTGATGGCGTCCATGGCGTGGATGACCATGGCGGGGCTGCTGGCACTGAGAATACCGTCGGAACAAGTCGGGCCGGCAAAGTCTTTGGCGCGCGGAGTATGGACTTCGCGGATCGGCATGGTCGCGGTGTTCTCGCTGCCGATCTTCGCTTACGTCTCACTGTTCGATAGTGCGATCCCTTCGCGCGTCCGCATCTTCCGCTTGGTGCTGACACTGGGCGCCGTTTTGCTGATGGGGGGCCTGGTCTTTCTCAAACAGCATTTTCTGGACATCGAACTCATCCGGCTGCTGCGCTCTTCACGGCAATCTTTTCAAGACTTGCAACTTCTTCAGGCGCAACTGGTGCAATCGGAGAAGCTGGCGTCCCTCGGCCAACTGGTTGGTGGCGCGGCCCACGAATTGAACAACCCGTTGACAGCGATGCTAGGTTATTCAGAACTTCTTGCGACCACCCAGCTCAGCGCTGAGCAGCGCGGTTTGGCAGAGAAGATTTCTCAACAGGCAAAGCGGGTCCGCGCTCTGGTAGCCAGTCTGCTCAGTTTTGCGAAACAAGTGCCCACGGCAAAGACTTCTCAGGATTTGAATATCATTCTGAAAACCGCACTGAAACTGTGCCAGCCGCAACTGCAGTCTGCGAATGTGCGGACCGCGACGGAACTGGCGGAGTCGCTGGCCCCGGTGCGTGGCGATGCCAACCAGCTTCTGCAGGTGTTTTCGCACATCATCAACAACGCCGCCAACGCCATGTCAGAACCCGGCGGAGGAGTGCTAGCAGTCACGACCAGGCTCAGCGGCAATTCTGTGGTGGTTCAATTCTCCGACACCGGGCCGGGAATGACGGAACCCGACCGGGTCTTCGACCCCTTTTACACCACGCGCCCGGTGGGACAAGGCACCGGCCTCGGCTTGAGCATGTGCTACGGCATCATTCAGGAACACGGGGGAAAGATCTCATGCCGCAATCGGGATGAAGGCGGAGCCGTTTTCCAGATCGAGCTGCCGGCAATCGCAACGACAACCACCACGACAACGATTAGCGCAAAAATAGATGGGCCGCAAGCGCAGGCCCAGGTCGCTAGGTAGCCAGCTCCATCGTCCGCTTCAGTTGCCCGCAAGCCGCATAGATGTCCCGGCCGCGTGGACGACGGACAAACGCGGGCACACTCCCACTGGCCAATATCTTCTGGAATTCCAGCACGCTGTTCTCCTCCGGCGTTTCGAACTGGATTCCAGGGCCCGGATTGAGCGCGATTAGGTTGACTTTACACTTCACGCCGCGCACCAACTCCACGAGTGCGCGCGCGTGTTCCGGGGAATCGTTCACGCCCTTCAGCAACACGTATTCGAAGGTAATTCTCTCGCGGTTGCGCAGCGGGAATTCCCGGGCCGCTGCCATCAGCTGCTCCAGATTCCACTTGCGATTGATAGGCATCAACTCGCTCCGAAGCGTGTCGTTTGGTGCGGTGAGCGAAATCGCCAGCTTCGGCCGGACCGGTTCCGCGCCTAGATCGTAAATTCGCGGAACAATGCCTGCCGTCGAGACGGTCATCCGCGACCCTGGAATTCCGACTCCCGCCACCAGCAGGCGCGTGGCTTTGATGAAGTTGTCGAAATTCAGGAAAGGTTCGCCCATCCCCATGAACACGAGGTTTACACGTTCGTCAGGCGGTGAAACGTTCTGGTCCTGCAATACCGCAATCACCTGACCGACAATTTCTCCAGCGCCCAGGTTGCGTTTGATTCCCAGCAACGCAGTGAGGCAAAACTGGCAATTGACCGCGCACCCGACCTGGCTAGAAACGCAGATAGTCGCACGGCGCCAGCTGCGCGGGTTGTGCGTCTCAATCTCTGCTGCTGCTTCGCTGCCGTCACCGGCCTCACCGCCATCGCCTTCCGGCATCCACACCGTCTCAACGGTCTCGCGGTCGGCAAGCTCGATCAGGTAGCGCACCGTACCATCGGAAGAAATGAACTTCTTCTGAATTGCGGGCAGCCCCAGCGAAATTCCTTCCTGCACAAGCGTCGAACGAAACTCTTTCGGCAGGGTCGAAACCTGATCGGCGGAGCTCACGCGCTCAGCATAAAGCGCGTGAAAAAGCTGCCGTGCCCGGTATGACGGTTGGCCGGCATCCTCAACCATTTTCGTAAGCTCTTGAAGATCAAGGCCTAAAAGAACTCTTTGTGGGTACGCATTCATGCATCTGACAGCACTTGGGAGAGCGTCTGGACCATTTTAGAGGAGATTCGCATCAAACGCCTACGGCCTTTGCGCTAAGTTACTTTTTTTCTGATACTTAGGTGCACCCCAACGCAGGTCCCGCAGGTATGTGAGAATAGTAGCGATGGATGAAGACCGCAATATCCGGCGCACCGCGCTACCCAATGGGCTGACCATCATCACCGAGGAGATGGAACATATCCGCTCCGTCTGCATCGGGATTTGGATCAAAACCGGTTCCCGCGACGAAGACAAGCAGTGGAACGGTATTTCGCATTTCGTCGAGCACATGGTGTTCAAGGGGACCGAACATCGCACGGCGGAAGAAATTGCGCGCCAAGTTGATTCCATCGGAGGAAATATTGACGCCTTTACCGCCAAGGAATGCGTCAGCTTCAGCATCAAGGTACTTGACGAGCATCTGCCGATCGCGCTCGACGTTCTCAGTGATCTGGTTTTGAATCCAGTTTTCGACGCCGGCGACATTGTGCGCGAACGCGGCGTGATCCTGGAAGAAATCAAAATGGACGAGGACAGCCCCGACTACCTGGTCCATGAAATCTTCACCCAGAATTTTTGGAAGGACCATCCGCTGGGCCGCCCGATTCTTGGGACCCGCGACACGGTCAAGGCGTTCGAGCGCCAGCCGGTCTCGGATTTTTATCGCGAGCGCTTTGTGCCCGGGAACGTAATCATCACCGCCGCTGGCCATTTGAATCACGAGCACTTTGTGGAGTTGGTGGACAAACACTTCTCAGGTATGAAGCCGATGAGTAACGGATTCCATAGCGCCCCGCCCAAAATTGTTCCCAAGATCATTCTGCGGAACAAGAAGTCGCTGGAACAGGTTCAGATCTGCGTGGGCGTTCCGTCCTATCCGATCACGCATGAGAAGCGGCATTCTTCCTACATTCTTAATACTTTGCTCGGCGGCGGAATGAGCTCGCGGCTGTTCCAGAACATTCGCGAGCGCCAGGGCCTGGCATACGCGATCTACAGCGACCTGAATCCGTACCGCGATACGGGATGCCTTTCGGTGTATGCCGGCACGTCGCGCGCGTCGGCCACAAAAGTGGTTGAGTCGGTGGTCTCGGAGTTCCGCAACCTGAAATCCGCGGAGGTTCCGCCAGACGAACTGCGTCGCTCCAAAGACCAGTTAAAAGGCAGCTTGATGCTGTCGCTGGAATCGTCCACCGCGCGGATGTCGAATCTCGCGCGCCAGGAGATGTATTTCGACCACTTCTATGGCTTGGATGAATTGATCGAGAAGATTGAGTCTGTCACTGCAGAAGAGTTATGGCACCTGGCCAATCAGTTCTTCCAAACGGAAAACATCGCCGTCACCATCCTGGGAAATCTCAATGGTTTGAGGCTCACGCGGGAACAATTGGTCTGCTAGTGGGCGATGGTCGCTGATCTCACAGGTATGCGATTCCTGACAACGGGTCCACAAAATAAGACAGGCGCCCCGACTCGGTTTGAGTCGAAGACGCCCGGGCAGCCCTCCCCCAGAACTGCTCCACTAGAAGGTACTTTGATCGGCAAATCTTGGGAATGGCACTAAGGTGCTAAGGGATTCCCACCGACGTGCTACGGCCCGACTCGTCCGCATTTTGCAGAGACAGGCTGACTACCGGTTGCTGAATGCTTTACTGCACTTCAAACGTCCCCGCGATTCCGCTAGCCGAGTCTGGAGCGACCCAAACGTCGTAAATTCCGATGGGAACAATCCAGTGCATGGCTGGATCGTAGGATCCGAGGTCGTTCGCCTTCACGGAGAATTGCACCATCTTGTGTTCGCCGGGAGCCAGAGTGACCCGCTGAAATCCCTTGAGTTCGCGCACTGGACGCGAAGTGGGCGCGACCCGATCATGCACGTAGAGCTGCACCACCTCGGTAGCTCCACGTTTTCCGGAGTTCTCGATTTCCGCGGTTACATTGAGAGTTCCGTCCGGCGAAATAGTCGGATGCTCCATCTTCAAATTGCTGTATTTAAATGTCGTGTAAGTCAGTCCGAAGCCGAATGGAAACAGCGGTGTCGCGCTCTGATCAAGATATCCAGTGTGCCAGCGGTCGGGCGCAGAGGGCCTGCCCGTGTTTTTGTGGTTGTAATAAGTAGGAATTTCTCCCACCGAGCGCGGCCAGCTCAGCGGCAAGTGTCCGCTGGGCGCTACATCGCCGAACAGAACATCAGCAATCGCATTTCCTGACTGCACCCCCAAATACCACGCCTGGACGATTGACGGGATGCGCTCCAGCGCCCAGCGAATGTCCAATGGACGTCCGCTCTCAAGCACCAGGACTACCGGCTTTTTGGTTGCCAGAACTGCGGCGACGAGCTTCAGTTGATCTCCCGGCAGATCGAGCGTGGAGCGCGAACTGGCTTCCCCCGTCATCCCCGCCAGCTCGCCAAGGAACAAGATTACGGCGTCGGCCTTGCTCGCGACATCAACAGCTTCATCAATGCTCGCCGGTTTGCCGGATTCAGCGCCAACAACTCCTGTCGCCGAAGTAGGCGCAGGCGCCGCAACTCCCGCCGCCAACCCGCTTTCATACGGAGGAATGTCCACACCCTTCGCATACAACACGTGTTCCTTGCCTAACACGGCGATGATCGCCGCCAGCGGCGCAACCGCGTCCTTGGCCTGTCCGTTTCCCGCCCAGGACCCCATCTGCGAAGCTTTGTCGGCGGCGAGAGGCCCGATCACCGCAACCGTCTGGCTCTTGCTCAAGGGAAGAACGTCTCCCCGGTTCTGCACCAGCACCAGAGACTCCTGTGCCAGGTTGCGCGCCACCTGCAAACTTTCCCTAGTAAGTATGTCCGTCTTCTCGCGATTTGCGTCCGAATAGGGATGCTCGAAGAGTCCAGCCTTGTACTTCACGCGCAACACCCGGCGTACGGCTTCATCGACAACACTCTTCGGCAGTTTACCGGACTTCACCAACTCCGGAATGTTGGTGTAGGCGCCATCGGCCATATCCATGTCAACGCCTGCAGTCAACGCTTCGAGTGCGGCATGAGAATCATCTGCGGCCGTGCCGTGAGGAATCAATTCGTGTACCGCGTCATAATCGCTCACCACGAGGCCCTTGAACCTCCATTCATCGCGAAGAATTTCGGTAAGCGTGTGATGATTCGCAGTGGCTGGAATTCCATTCAAATCATTGAAGGCTGACATCAGCGTGCCTACGCCCGCATCAACTGCCGCATGAAACGGCGGCAGATAGACTTCGCGCAGCAACTCCTCAGAAATATCCACGGTGTTGTAATCGCGTCCGCCCTCGATTGCTCCGTAGGCCACGTAATGCTTGGCGCAGGCTATGACGCTTTCGGGATCAGCCATGCTCTTGCCTTGGAATCCCCGGACTTTGGCCGCCGCAATCACCGAACCGAGATACGGATCTTCTCCCGCGCCTTCGACAATGCGTCCCCAGCGAGGATCGCGCGCGATGTCCACCATGGGCGCGAAAACCCATTTCAGACCGGAGGCGCTCGCTTCCTTGGCGGCGACGCGCTCGGCCTGTTCAATCAGTTGCGGATCAAAACTTCCCGCGCTCGCCAGGGGCACGGGAAAGACCGTGCGATATCCGTGAATCACGTCATAGCCGAGAATCAATGGGATTTTCAGTCTTGACTGCTCAACCGCGACGCGTTGCACCTCGTTGGCCTGCTGCGCCCCCAAAACTCCCAGCAAAGAGCCAACCTTACCCTGCTTGATCAAATCCATGGTCTGCGGACTTCGGTCCGCAAGCTGCGTAAGCTGGCCCGCCTTCTCCTCGATTGTCATCTGCCGCAGCAGCCCGTTGACGCGATTCTCGATTTCCTGATCGGAAAGCTGTTGCGCCGGAGCGATGACGGAACAGGCAACCAGGAGAACGAAAACTATGACTAGGCGTAATCGGGACATGCGACCTCCCTGCAGGTTGGCGATTTGCGGAAGTCAGTATAGCAGAATCGTGGAGAAAATCGTTATTGTTCGAGGAGCTAGCCTTCCAACATTCAGCCGAAGCGGCTCAATACCGAGCATCTGATTTCTGAGTGCTGAGTGCAAGGCCGGAAGATTCACGGCTAGTGCGAGCCACCTTCCACCGGCTTCGGACGACTGCGATAAAGCCTGGCGATCGAATAAGTGAATCCCGCGATGAATGTGGCGTCGGGAATGTCGCCGGTGATCCGCGCTGCCATTCCGCAGTCGAACACCAGTCGCGGCCGCACCGTGTAGATCGCCGAAGCGAGGAACTGCGCGCTGGCGGGAGTGAAAGCGTTAGGCGAAGTCACGCCCGAAAACTCAGCAGTCGCGCCCCACTTTCCGCGGATCGGATGCGACCAGGCAAGCGCGTTCAGAACGTCGTGATCGAAGCCTCCCTGCTGCCTTCTCAGGAGATTCACGACGCTGTTGAAATCAAAATGGTGCTTGCCGAGGTCTTTGCTCACCAGAAACGTAAATGCGTGGTTCAGCTGGCCGGAGCCGAGCACGTCACCCGCGGTCGGCAGCGTTGCCATGTACATAAAGGCGATCGAGGGCTGATGCCCTGAATCCTGGGTAAAGCGATACTTGAATCCCACACCGGTGTCGCCAACGCCGTGAGTTCCGGAATCCGCCAAGAACGGATCGTTGGTCACCCGCAGTTCAAAGTTTTTTCTGACGCCGAACTTCAACAGTCCGTTGATGTCCTGCTGTGAAGCCGCTGCATCTACACCCCATTCCGTTTCAAGCACTCCCGGCTGCACCGGTTGCGCCGGAGTGGAAACCGTGGGGCGGTTGGGGACAGCCGTCAGTTCATCCTGTGCGAGAAGAAAGCAGCAGGAGGAGAGCAGAACAATAAAAATGCCGAGGCGTATCGCATACTCGTTCACAGGCTGGAATGTATTGTAATGCCTCGAACCGAATCAATCGGAGAATGAAGAGACCCAATACCGACTCCTCTACTTCCGTGACGCCCAGGCCAGGCCATCGGCTCCTGCCCCGGCGTCAATCAACTTCTCGACCGTCCAATCGGACGTACGAATCGCGGCAATCTTACGGCTGGCATCGCACGAAACATAGGCGGCCTTGCCGTCTGGGCGCACCACAACTTCCTGCGGAGCGGCGGGGACATCAATCAAGCGGGCAACTTTCATGGCGTCGAGATCCACAATCGCTACTTTGTTTGCGGTGGGCACGGCGACTACGAGCCAACGGCCGTCAGGCGTGGAAGCGGTTCCATAACCCGGCGCTGGCAACGGGATCCACGTCTTCACTTTATTGCTCGCCGTGTCGATCGCGGCGAGCTGAGGCTTGGTCTGATCGGAGGTAAACGCCAGGCGCCCATCCACTGACAACGAGATACGTTGAACCACTGGCGCAACTGGGATCACGGTGAGCGTTTTCCTTGCCTCCATGTCCAGCACAGAAACGGTCCCCGGGCCAACGTTGGCGGTGTAGCCGCGTTTGCCGTCAGGAGAAATTGCGAGCATGTGCGACTCCGGCTGCCCGGTCGGAACGGTGCCGACGATTTTCAGAGTGTGCGGATCAATGATGCTGATGGTCTGGTCGAGTTCCGTAGTCACGTAGAGCAGTCCGTCTTTTGGACGAAAGACGGCACAGTGCGGTCGAACGCCGTGTCCGAAATCTAAGTTACCGACGATCTTACGCGCGGCAATGTCGATCACCACCAAGGTGCGTCCGTCTGTGCCGGGCTTACCGACGCCGGAGTTCCCGTAGATGGGCACATACGCAAGTCTTCCGTCCGGAGAAGCGGCAACCTCATGACCGGTGGTACCGTCTTCTGCAACCGTTGCGACCTGCAGTCCGGCTACGGGATCCACAATGCCGAGCGTGCGAGCGGACTTGTTGGCGACCAGCAACACGGCGCTGTCCCCGGGCTCAGTTCCAGATGAAACTGACAACAATGACAAGACGACTAACAGCGACAGAATGAAGTGCAGACTTTGCATGGCTGGCTCCGTGTCTTTAATACGGAGAGAGTCTATCTCAAGCAGTGGCCGGTATGGTCTTGCGCTCGCAACGCCATTTGCACGAACAAACGTATTTGGTTTAGCCTCGTCTAACATAATCATCTGCATTATCTGCAGGAGCTCCCATGGCTGCCATTCACCTGCTGATCAACAACAGTCCTCGCGACATTGACGTCGCCCCCGACACCCCACTTCTCTGGGTGCTGCGCGACAGACTCAACCTGACTGGCACCAAGTATGGATGCGGCATGGGCCTGTGTGGCGCTTGCACTGTGCATCTTGACGGCGAGGCGGCGCGAGCGTGTCTGACTGCGGTCTCCTCAGTCGGGGCACGGAAAATCACAACCATCGAAGGGCTGTCGGCAAGCAGCCAGCACCCGGTGCAACTGGCGTGGATTGCCGAACAGGTGCCGCAGTGCGGATACTGCCAGTCCGGCCAGATCATGTCCGCCGCCGCATTGTTAGCGAAGACTCCTCATCCAACCAACGATCAGATTGATACCGCCATGGGCGGCAATCTCTGCCGCTGCGGGGTGTACCAGCGGATCCGGCGCGCCATTCATCGCGCTGCCAAAGGAGCATGACCATGCCTGTCAGCCGCCGCGCTTTCATTGCTGGGGGAACCGTCGCCGGAACCGGACTGATCATCGGCGTGCGCCTTCCGGGAGCTCAGCTTTTCGCGCAAGACGCAAAGAAGTCTCTACCCAGCCCGTTTGACGCCTGGGTGCACGTGAAGCCCAGCGGAGAAATCTCGCTAATCGTGGCGAAATCGGAAATGGGCCAGGGTATTCGCACCGGTCTGGCGATGCTTCTCGCCGAGGAAGCCGACGTTGAGCTGAATTCAGTCAGTGTGGAGCAGGCCGAGACCCGTCCAGATATTTATCCGCATCTGGGCACCGGCGGCAGCGGCAGCACTATGGAAAATTACATGCCGCTTCGCCGTGCGGGTGCGACTGTCCGCCTGTTGATGATCACCGCGGCGGCAGCCGGATGGAATGTTTCACCAGCCCAGTGCGTTGCCAAAAAGAGCGCCGTCCTGCACCCCGGCTCGTCGCGCCGAGCAACCTATGGAGAGTTGGTCGAGGCGGCCTCGAAGCTGCCGCTCCCCGACCCCAAAACTGTCCCGCTCAAAGATGCCGCCAAATTCGAACTGATCGGGCACCCGGTGCCGCGGGTTGACGTACCTTCCAAAGTGAACGGCAGTGCGCAGTTCGGATTGGACGTGCGCGTCCCCGAAATGCTGTTCGCGGTGGTGGCGCGCTGTCCCACGTTTGGAGGCAAACCCGCCCACTTCGACGCCGCGCCGGCCAAAACTCTCCCCGGCGTGCACGACGTTTTCGAAATACCTTCGCTTGGCGACGGGATGTTTACTGCCGGCGGAGTCGTTGTGGTAGCGGATTCTACGTGGACTGCGATCAAGGCCCGCCGCGCTCTTCAGATCACCTGGGACACTGGCCCTAATGCTTCGGAATCAAGTGACGCGCTTGCCCAAGCCCTGCGCGCAGCAGCAGCGAAAGCTGGGAAACGGGTGCGCAACGATGGCGACGTCGAGGCCGCCCTCGCCAAAGCGTCGAAGCCGATCGAGGCGGTTTACGAGCTGCCTTTTCAGGCCCACGCGACCATGGAGCCGATGAACATTACGATGCATTTGCGCGACAACGGGTGCGAAGTGTGGGCGCCGACGCAATCACCGGATTGGGTGCAGAGAACCGTGGCCCAGGTGCTGGGGAGGCCTGCGGAAAAAGTGATTGTGCACACGACCCTGATGGGCGGGGGATTTGGCCGTCGCTATATGGCGGACTATCCCGCCGAGGTGGCACAGATCGCCAAAGTTGTTAAGAAGCCCGTGCAATTGGTGTGGACGCGCGAAGATGATATGACGCACGACTTCTACCGCCCCGCCTCCTGCCATCGAATGCGGGGAGCACTAGATGCTCAGGGGCATCCCTCGGCGTGGTCTCACACGATTGCTTCAACTTCAATCCGCGCATTCTGGGACCCACCGGAGAAAGCGAAACCCGAGGAATCCGAAGTCGGTGGAGCAAAAGAAATGCCGTACGCGATTCCAAACGTGCGGCTCGAGTACAACCCAACCGCGAGCTCTGTTCCCCGAGCGTGGTGGCGGTCGGTGGAGAACTCATTTAACGGATTTGCCGTGGAGAGCTTTATTGACGAACTGGCTGCGGCTGCGGGGAAGGATCCATTCCAGTTTCGCAAGTCCCTGCTGGTCAAGCGGACCAGCACCAAGCCTGCTGGAGACGATGACGTTGATCCCGAGCGGCTACGCGCCGTGTTGGAGTTGGCTGCTGAGAAGTCAGGCTGGGGCAGGCCGCTGCCAAAAGGTAAAGGACGCGGCATCGCCTCTTTTTCGTCGTTCGGCAGTTACTTTGCGGAGGTGGCCGAGGTTTCCGTTGCCGCGGATAAGACTTTCAAAATAGATCGCATTGTGGCGGTGGTTGATTGCGGACCAGTCGTCAATCCGGAATCGGTTCGTTCCCAGACCGAGGGCGCAATCATTTACGGCTTGAGCGCCGCGCTGAAAAATGAAATCACGATCAAGAATGGAGCCGTCGAACAGACTAACTTCGATGGCTACGATCCGATAAGGATCAACGAAGCTCCGCCCATCGAAGTTTATCTTGCACCGAGCGGAGACGATCCGGGAGGAATGGGAGAACCGGCTTTGCCGCCAATCGCCCCGGCCGTGGCCAATGCGATCTTCGCGGCGACCGGGCAGCGGTTGCGAAAGCTTCCGTTGCAGTTGAATCCCGCAACTTGAGCCGCTAGTCCTCGCGCACTGCAGGCACGAGGAGGCTACGCCATCACCTCCTGGCGCTTAAACTCGGGTGGCTTTTTTCAAACCGCTCGGCGTCCGCTCAGCAAGTTAAAGACCAGAACTATCAACCCGATAACCAGCAGCAAGTGGATTAGGCCTCCGCCAATATGCAGACTGAAACCCAGAAGCCACAAGATTAGAAGAACAACGAAAACAGTCCAAAGCATGTCAATCCTCCTATGCTCACTTGCGAACATCCCATTCTGCAACCGACCTGGATACGCGGACTGCGCCGCTCACGTCCGTTCGTGCGCGACATCTGGTTCGTTGGCAAATTATTTCCGCACACCAATTACGTTCGCTCAGTTGCTCCTTCAATGCTGTGCAGAATTGCTCACCGCATGAGGAAGTGTGCCTCTCACCGAGATGATCGGCACACGGAGGCATTGGAGGCGTGACGCTAAGCCGGAGTTGTATCGCCGGCCCGAAACTCATAGATCAGAGATGATTTATGCAACCTGAGGCTTGCAGACAGGCTTACAATCGTTGCCTTGCGTCTCGCCATGAACATCATTCGCGGGAAAATCCGCTGGCTCCTGATCTTCTGGATGTTCGTGATCAGCGCTATCGCATATCTGGACCGCGTAAACATCTCCATTGCGGGGTCGTCGATCGAACAGGAATTTCATCTCCAGCACACACAGTTGGGATGGGTGTTCAGTGCATTCGTCCTGGGATACGCTATGTTTCAAGCGCCCGGCGGCCGCCTGGCCGACCGTTTCGGACCGCGCAGAATACTAGCCCTGGGGACGGTCTGGTGGGCACTGTTTACGGCCTTGACTGCTTTCGTGCCGGCAGGCCTCGTTAGCACACTCGCCATACTGTTGGGAACCCGCTTTCTTCTGGGTGTGGGGGAGGCTGTGGTTTATCCCGCAAGCAACCGCCTCGTCGCCAGTTGGATTCCTTTGCAAGAACGCGGGATTGCCAATGGATTCATCTTCGCCGGTGTAGGCGCAGGCGCCGGGGTTGCGCCGCCCCTGGTTATTTACATTCTTCTGCACCACGGCTGGCGCTGGTCATTCTGGATTAGCGCGGTGATCGGCCTGGCTGCAGGAGCGGTCTGGGTCTGGATCGCACGCGATCGGCCGGAGGAGCATCCGTGGACTGAGGCCGGTGAAATTGCCCACATTCGGTCAGGACTGTCGAGGTCGGCAGCAGCTTCTGAAAGTTCGCGACCGCTGCCGTGGGTGACCATTTGCGCGAGCAAGAACGTACTGGCAATCACCCTGAGTTACTTTTGCTATGGTTACGTAGCATACATTTTCTTTTCCTGGTTCTTCATTTACCTGAGCGGCGTTCGCGGACTCAATCTAAAATCGAGCGCTTATTACGGAATGCTTCCCTTTCTGGCCATGGCAATCTGTTCTCCGCTCGGCGGCTGGGTGAGCGACCTTCTGGCGACGAAACATGGAGAACGTCGGGCGCGTTGCGGAGTGGCATGCGCCAGCATGGCGCTGTGCGCAATTTTCGTCACGTTGGGAACGCAGGTTCGGGACGCGCGAGTGGCGAGTATAGTTCTGGCCGGAGGCGCCGGTGCTTTGTATCTTTCTCAGAGCGCATTCTGGTCGGTCAGCTCTGCCATTGCAGGGCGCTCTGCCGGGTCTGTTTCCGGAGTAATGAATATGGGTGGCCAAATCGGCGGAGCGGTTACTGCGTCGCTCACGCCTGTGATTGCCAAACACTTTGGTTGGGGAGCATCGTTCTTTGTGGCGGCAGCGTTGTGTGTTATCGGTTCCGTGTTGTGGTTGCTCGTGGACCCCACAAGAGAACTGGCTTGTGACTTTGACCTCTAGCTCACTGGTGAGTTGATATCAAATTATAGGAGTGGGAACATGCTGAAGAAATTTCTCCGCCGTTTTGGATCAGGGAGGGCGAAAGTCGCTGCGCTCAGTTTATTCGTTGGGACGGCATTGGGCGCGGCTTTCTTCCCTATACCACGGGCGTTTTCGCGTCCCGCCGAAGCGACGGGAGATGCCGCTTTGCTGGAAGAATACCGTCACGTTGAAGTCGCATCCGTCTCCGATGCGATGGAGAAACTCACTGGCCAGCGAATTTATCTCTCCCACCGCATGCGTCCGATCTTTCCGTCGAAGTTCGCGGGATTCGCGCTCACAGTGAAATTGAAGAAGGAAGAAAATCATGATCCCGACGCCTTGCAGGGGATGCTGGCGGCGATTGATTCCGGTGGCCCGAACTCAGTGTACGTAATGGTGGTTGAGGACGGAGTTGATATCGCCGGAATGGGCGGATTGATGGGAACAGCGATGCAGGCACGCGATTTCTCGGGAGCGGTGATTGATGGCGGGGTCCGCGACACGGCCTATTTGCAGAAAATCGGCTTCCCGGTGTTCGCATTGGGCACCGTACCCTCAACCTCCGTGGGGCATTACCGCTTTGCCGGGGCAAATATCCCAGTCATGTGCGCTGGGGTTCCGGTCAGCGCAGGAGACATCGTGGTTGCAGACTCCGACGGCGTTGTCGTCGTTCCGCGCGCCAAGGCTGCAGAGGTTCTCGCGGTCGCGCAGGAAATGGATTTCAAAGAACATTCGATGTACGCGTATATCGAGAAGCTGAAGTCCATCGAGGAAGCGGTGAAGAAGTTCGGACGGTTATGACCTTGAGGCGCGCTCAAAAAAGGAGGTGCTGGTGCGATCCAGTTCAATATTCAGGCGCTCGGTTGGTTGGAATCCCCGGAAAGCCGGCAATATCGGAGGCGTGTTCGGAGAGACTGATTACAAACTCGCCGAGCTGATCGAGAATTACTGGACCGCTTTCGCGAAAAGTGGAAACCCGAATGGAGGCGGCCTGGCATCCTGGCCCGGGTACGACGGATCCCTGGCATACGTCGCATTTACAGAAGGCGGGCAGGCGGTCGCGAAGGCGCACTGCGGCAGGCGCAGAGTGACATTTATCGCCAAAGTTTAAAGCAGCACTTGAAGCTGAGTTTCCCACTGGACCGACTCGCCAGCCGCCGGGTGGATATAATTTGCGACTTAGGAAAGGATACGTCTTATGAGCAAGAACGGCGGGCACAGTTTCAATCGTCGCGACGTCATGAAGGCCTCGGCTTTGGCTCTGGGTAGCAGCTTGCTCATTGGCGATCCGCTTGAGGCGTATCCCAAAGGAGTGAACACCGACTCCGCCCCTTCCGCGCTGAAGATAACCGACCTTCGCGTAGCCACTGTCGTGAAGCCGGGACCGAGTCCGTGTCCCATTATCCGAATTGACACTAACCAAGGCGTGTATGGCCTGGGGGAAGTTCGGGATGGCGCCAGTGCGACTTACGCTCTTTTTCTGAAGAGCCGCATCGTCGGGGAGAACCCGCTACAACTCGACAGGATTTTCCGCAAGATCAAGCAATTCGGCGGACACGCGCGCCAGGCCGGAGGCGTCTGCGCCATCGAAATGGCGCTGTGGGACATTGCCGGGAAGGTGTACGGAGCTCCGGCTTACGCGATGGTCGGCGGCGGCAAGTTTCGCGACAGGGTTCGCGTTTATGCCGACACCACCGAATCCAAAGATCCTAAAATCTATGCCCAACGAATGAAAGAACGCAAAGAAGTAATGGGCCTCACCTGGCTAAAGATGGACCTCGGTATCGATATGGTTTCTGACACGCCCGGCACGGTAACCGAGCCTTCCGACCTGACGCCCTGGGAGGAGAATCAACTGGAGCATCCGTTTGTGGCGACCGAAGTCACCGACAAAGGAATCGCGATGCTCGAGCAATACGTCGCCGCCGTGCGCGATGCCGTGGGCATGGAAATTCCGCTTGCGATGGACCACCTCGGACATCTAGGCGTGAAATCCATCATTCGCCTAGGCAAAGCCTACGAGAAATACAACTTGTCGTGGATGGAGGATGTAATTCCCTGGCAATACACCGACCTGCTGAAGCTGATTTCCGACGAAAGCCCCACACCCATTCTCACCGGTGAAGATATCTACTTAAAAGAGCCGTTCCGGGTTCTGTGCGAAAGACACGCGGTCAGCAAGATTCATCCTGACCTGGCGACCTCCGGCGGAATCCTCGAGACTCACAAAATCGGAGACATGGCCCAGGAGTATGGCGTGCCCATGGCCATGCACTTTGCCGGGACTCCGGTCAGCTGCATGGCGAACGTCCACTGTGCTGCTGCCACTGAAAACTTCCTGGCTCTTGAAAACCACTCGCTCGACGTGCCCTGGTGGTCATCCATGGTGCAGGAATACGTTAAGACGCCGATCGTCAATCACGGATGGATCGAAGTCCCCGACCGGCCGGGCCTAGGCGTGACGCTGAATGATGACGTAGTGCGTCAACATCTCGCGCCCGGCACCGGCTATTTCGACCCCACGCCGGAATGGGACCACGAGCGCTCCTGGGACCGGCTGTGGAGTTAGACGGTTTGCGAAGCTGCCCTCATTACGAAGCACCCTCATTACTTAGTGTCGCCTACACGATTAGAGTTCCGAAAATCGCAGCGATGTTGGAAGATGCGGCCGGAACGAGTCATTCGATGGAATTCTAAGGCAACGAGTTCATATAGCACGCCCCATTCGTCGGCTGGGTGGGCGGTGTAGGCGGCGTTTTCCACGGCACGTTCACAAAGTCAAAGAATTCCGTCATATCCATCTGGGCTGCGTCCCGCCGGGTCAGGCTGGGGAGATTGAACCGGGTTTCCACAAACTTAAGCCAGGCCGTGTAGTCTGCCACCGTGTGGGAAACATAGTTCTTCCTGGCGAACGGCGAAATCA
>WNFD01001322.1_pt1 | contig 24967 bp, 23 predicted proteins | sample 5400491 | NCBI WGS metagenome assembly WNFD01 (sample SAMN13153343, study PRJNA577476) | soil metagenome | isolation source: 120 cm saprolite under Douglas fir tree site 2 hole 2 replicate 2 | place: USA:California | collected 2015-04-18
GCCTCGCGCACCGGCCGCTGGGTGTGAGGCCGTCGGTCAGGGCGGGCCCTTCGGACCTGCCAAGAGCAGTGGCGGTCTTGCATGGTCGTCCCTTGCTCCTTGCAGGTCGGCGTGCGCGCTCTGCCGGGCCCACCATGCCTGCCCGAGAGCGAGGACGATGAATGCGAGCACCAGCGGATAGAGTGGAGCAGCATACAGGACGCTGATCCCGGGGCTCGAGGTGACGTCGATGAGCGTGAGGAGGACGAGTCGCGCCAGTATCGCGAGCGCGATCGATCCCGTCGCGACGAGCACCGGCACGTCCCTCCGGATTTTCAGAGCGATCCGACACCTGAGCAGGTAGATCCCGATCGCAAGCAGGAGCGCGAGTGGAACTGCCGAGTATGCGGTGCCGAGCGCGGACAGGATGCTGCGGACGGGCGGCGTTTCCCAGGACTCGTCGAATTCCCGAACGGAGGCGTACACTGCGAGCGTTCTCGGCGGTGCACGAGACGAGTCGCTGCCTGGCGTGAACCCTGTGAACGAGGCGACGAACCACCCGGCTCGAAACAAGGTCGGAATGAACCGGGCGGTGTAGTCCGCACGCCAAGGCGGCAGGATGGAGCGCCCCGCGGCGGTGCACTCCAGCCGCCCGGTGGAGCACGCCTCCTCCAACTCCGAGGCAAGCCGTCTGTAATAGCTCGCGACTGCGTCCGCGCCGGCACGGTAGTACCCCGCCATCTCGACGGCGTCCCGGACAGACCACACGACCCAGCTACCCGCAAGGTCGTCGCAAATTCGAAGGGCATCGCAGGGCCCGTACCGGATCCACTCTTCGCCGAGCCGGCCCTCGATGTACGGCCGGAGTTCGCGGAAGGCGGGGCTGACCGCGTAGGCGCGTTCTCGCGCCTCGCGCGGAAGCAGGTAGTACGGCTTTTCCTGCCGCGGCTTCACCCGGTAAAGGGCCCGCGTCGCACTGGAGAACCAATCCGTGCTGAACTCGGTCGTCGCGCAGACGGAGTACTCCGGCAGTTGGTCACGATCACGCCGTCGATCGACGCCACCAGCAGGAACGCCGGAATGACCGCGGCGTGAAGCAGGGTCTTCGCCCGGGCTGCCGGCCATCCGCGCAGCTGCAGGACTGCAATCGAAGCGAGGGCAAGGAGAGATGGAACGATCCAGATGCCCTCCTCGCGGGTGAGCCAGAACGCGGAAAGCGCAAAGCCCAACCCGAGCGCCCACGCCGTCCGCACGGCGAGGGATCGATGAATCCGAGCGACGAGCCCGATCGAGCACGCAAGGACGGCGAGCGTGAGCGCGGGATAGATGCCTTCCCGGATCACCCGTGTGGCGGGATCGGTGGCGAAGCTCATCGGGTTGAAGGCCAGCACGGCGAATGCAAGAGCGCGTCCCCACCGGCTCGGTACCCAAGGGGTCAGCGCCACCGCGAAGAGACCGCACGAGGCGACGTAAAACCATTGCTCGGCTGCGATGAGCCGAATGCCGGCCACCTGGGTGGCCGCGATGAAGAGGGGATAGAAGGGACCCTTGATCAACGTGAGCGCGTCGAGCTTGCCGAGCCACTGGCCGTCGAGCAGCGCTTTGGCTTGATCCAGGAACAACAGATCGTCGTGGGGCGCGACCTTCGGCGTGACGTGAAGCCGGGAACCGAGCCAGAGCCGCAGTAGGACGAGCGCCCCGATCGCGACTCGGAAAAGCACGATCTCGGTTCGAAGCGGGGCGCGCCTTGCGTCTGTGTGCGGGAACATCGCGCGCATCGGATGGGTCGGGCGACGCTAACAGCGCGACACACGCCGTGCAAGGATGCCGATTTCGTCGTCTTCAGGCGAGCCGGTGCGACGCGCGACTACAATTCGCGACGATCGGACACGGCTGTCGATCTGCGATCGGGCGTCGTTTCGCCTCGGCCGCCAGCGCCGGCCACAGCCGTAAAGCGGCATGCGCGTCGAGAGCCTGTACAATCGAGCTCGTCTGCGTCAGCCGGCCTCGGCAACCTGCCGAGGTGGCTGACGCCGCCGCGACCCGGGAGGTCGGGATTGCCGCTCGGACCGCGCATCCGCGCCGTGCTTGGACCGTTGGAGGTGCCGATCGGGCGCCTGTACCGTGGCTACTTCGTCGATCTCGCCCAGCTCGCGGAGGAGATCCGCATCGGCGGCCCGGCGGACGCCGTCCTGGAGGTGGGCTGCGGCGAGGGCTCGCTGACGGAGGAGATCGCGAGATGCTTTCCGCAGAGCGCGATCACCGGCATCGACATTACGCCGCGGATCGGCCGTTTGTATCGGGGCCATCCGGCACGGACGGCCTTCCGGCAGGCGTCTGTCCAGCAGATCGCCGAATCGGCGCCGGCGGCGTACGACGTGGTGGTGCTGGCGGACGTGCTGCACCACGTGACGCCGGAAGAGCGCGCGCCGTTGCTGCAAGGCATCCGGCGCGTGCTGCGGCCGGGTGGGCGGTTCGTGCTCAAGGAATGGGAGCGGATTCCAGGCATACCGCACGCATTGGCGTGGCTCAGCGATCGCTTCCTGACCGGCGACCGCGTCCAGTTCCTGCGCGCCGCGCAGCTTCGCGAGTTGGTCGAGAGCGTGTTCGGGCGCGGCTGCATCGAAAAGGAGATTCGCATCCGCCCGCGGCGAAACAACCTGGCGCTCTTCGTCCGCGACCGCGTCCTCAAGTCCTGTGACGCGCCAAGGTAGAACGGCGGAACCGGTGAACCGGCTGCCGCGTGGAATTCCTCGCCACCGCGGGAGGGTTGCGCAGGCTCCTCTCCCGGGCTCCGCCCGTGCCGCCGGCGCCGCTCGCCGCGGCCAGGTGACCGTTCACAGCCGTTCCTTCCGGAGCCTCGAGCAGAGCAGCTTCGCGCGACGCACGCTGCGCCGCGCGAGAGCGGTGATCCGCGAGCGCTCCGCGCGCGCGGCACGCGCGAGCCGTGGCTTCGCCCGCACCCTCTCGAGACCCACGTCGGCATCGTGCAGCTCTCCCAGCGCGCTCTGCACCTCGGACAACACTGCGATCGCGCCCGCGAGGTCGAAGGCATTCCGCAAGAGCTCGGCGTCGTAGCGCAGCTTCTTCGCCGCGATGCGGAGCAGGTGCGCCTCGCGCGGCTCGAGCCGCTCCGCGCCGGCGAGAGCCTCTTCCAGCCTGTCGATCCGCTTCCGCAGCCGCTTGCGGGTCCGCGAGCCTCCCAGGCGGCCCCCGGCGTGCACGCCAGTCAAAGCGCGCAGGAGCAGCGGCTCCGACCGGCGCGTCCAGAGCGCGAGCACGAGGCGCAGGCGGGCCTCGGCGTCGCGCAGGCGCCTCCCGACCTCTCGGACGTCGGCGCGGTGGCGCGCAAGCCAGCGCAGCTGCAGTTGCAGATCGCGCACCTCCCCCAGCGCGTCCTGCAGGCGCTCGATGCGGCCGTCCAGCGCCCGCAGCCGCTTCTTGCCGAACATCTTCACGGCTGCGCGGAGCCTGCGGCAGGCGACCCGCAGATCGTGGACGGTCTTCGCATCCAGCCGCCGCGCGGCACGCGCTTCCGCCGCGCGCACGTCGGCCAGCCGCGCGTGCAGCAGCTGCTCGGCGGCGGCGCGCAGGGGCGTCTCCGCGCGCAGCCCCGACACCTTTGCCGGCCGCGTCACCGCTTCCTCTCGTACGCGTCCACGGCGTCGTGGACCAGCCGCCGCGCCGCGCCCGGTCCCGCGAACCCCAGCGAGCGCGCGTCCTTGTCGGTGAAGAAGGTGGTGTCCAGCTTCGGATCCCACTTGGTCTTCACGCGCGCGCCCTTGGGCGCCTCGACGACCGCCCGCAAGGTCCCCTGATGGTCCCGAGGCGGCAGCTCGTGCAAGGCGGGCATTGCACGGAGAGATTCGCGCGGACCGCGTCCGCCCGTAAACCCGTCCGCGGCGCGGCGTCGATTGCGGTACAGCGATATCCTCCGGCCGTGATCAGCGTGCTCTTGCCGGCGCGGAACGCAGCGGCGACCGCCGGCGCCGCGCTGGAGGGGATCCTGCGGCAGCGCGGGGCGCCCCCGTTCGAGGTGATCTGCATCGACGACGCGTCGACCGACGGGACGGGCGAGGCGCTGGCGCACTTCGCGCAGTCGGACGCGCGCGTGCGGGTCTTCCCGGGCGAGGGCCGCGGTCTGGTCGCGGCGCTGCAGCTGGGGCTCGCCCGCTGCCGCGGCGACTTGATCGCGCGCATGGACGCGGACGACCTGGTGGATCCGGACCGGCTCCGCCTGCAAGCGGAGATGCTCGCCGGCGACGTCTCGCTCGGCGCGGTCGGCAGCCTCGTCCGGTGCTTCCCGCGGCCGCTCACGCCTGGCCTCGCCCGGCTCGAGGCGTGGCTGGACTCCGTGGTCACTCCAGAGCAGTGCGACGCGGCGCGATTCGTCGAGGCGCCGCTGGTGCACCCCAGCACCACCTTCCGCCGCGAGGCGCTCGAGGCGGTGGGGGGCTGGCGCGACGCCGGGTGGGCGGAGGACTGGGACCTGCTGCTCCGGCTGGCGGCGGGCGGGTGGCGGCTGGCGAAAGTTCCCCAGGTCCTGCTCTGGTGGCGCGACTCACCAGGCCGGCTGACTCGCAACGGCGGGGCGTACAGGCCGGAGCAGATGACCGAGCTGCGCGCCCACCACCTCGCAACGGGCCCGCTCCGGGAACGCTCGTTCGACATGTGGGGCGCGGGACCGACGGGCAAGCGGCTGGCGCGGGCGCTGGAGGCGCACGGGCTGCGTCCCCGCCGCTTCTGGGACGTGGACCCGCGCAAGCGCGTGGCGCGCGGACTGCGCGTCGTCGCGCCCGCGGAGCTGCGCGCGCCGGACGGAGCGCTGATCCTCTGCGCAGTGGGCAGGGCGGGGGCGCGGGAGGACATCCGCGCAGAGCTGGCGACGCGCGGGTTCCAGGAAGGACGCGACTTTCTCTTCGCCGCGTGACCTTCCTCACGGAGGATCCGCGTTCCTCGTGCTAGCGTGTTCGCTGCGCGGATTCTCGCCCGGGGGAAACGTTGTCGGGAGCGGAGCAGATCGGCCGGCTGCTGGTCTCGAAGGGATACGTCGAGGACCGGTGGATGCGGAGCGCGCTGGCCGCCACGCCCGGATCCGCGGCGGCCTTCCTCGAGCGCGTGCTGGAGAGCGGCGCCGTCAACGAGCCCGAGCTGCTGTCCATCGTGGCGGAGCAGTCGGGCATGCCGGCGGCCGACCTCTCGCGCACCGCCATCCCGCTCGCCGCGCTCGAGCTGATCCCGCGGCCCGTCGCCGAAGCCGACCTGCTCCTTCCCCTCTCCACCGAGGGCGCGCGCCTGCACGTGGCCGTCGACTGCACCTCGTACACGCAGGAGACGCTCGCCGAGCTGCAATTCATCACCGGGATGCTGGTGTCGCCGTACGCGGCCCTCCCCGCCACCCTGGAGAAGGCGATCGCGGCCGCGTACGAGGCGCGCGATCGCGGCGAGGAGTCCTGGCACGGCGAGGGCCTCTCGCGCGAGGCGCCCCCCGGCATCGCCGCCATCCGGCCGGGAGAGATCGGCGTGCGCACCGACGAGGTGGACATCCCCACCATGGAGATCGACGCGCTGGCGTTCGAGGTCGAAGGCGCGGACGCCTCCGCCGACGAGGAGGTCGTCCACCAGGAAACCGTGCGCGTCGGCCCTGCTCGCGTGCTGGTGGTGGACGACGAGCCGGAGATCCTGCGCCTCTTGGAGAAGTCGCTGCGCGCCGAGGGCTACGCGGTGGAGACCGCGCGGGACGGGCTCGAGGCGGAGCAGAAGCTGAAGGGCCCCCCGCCCGACCTGGTGGTGCTCGACGCCATGCTCCCGCACGTGCACGGGTTCGAGCTGTGCAGCCGCATCAAGGGCGATGCGCGGCTGCGCAACGTGCCGGTGCTGATGATGAGCGCCGTCTACCGCGGCTGGCGCTTCGCGCAGGATGCCCGGGAGGCCTTCGGCGCCGACGATTACGTGGAGAAGCCGTTCCACCTCGCGGACGTGCTGCGCCGCGTGCACCAGCGGCTGGAGAGCCCGCGAGGCATGTCGGCCGAGCAGAAAGAGGCTGCCGACGCCAGCTACAAGGAGGGCGTGGAGCACCTCTCCCACGGCCGCCCCGCGAAGGCGCGCGGCGCGCTGGAGCAGGCGGCGAAGGACGACCCGTTCTCGGCGCGCAACCACTTCGCGCTGGGGCGGGCGCTGCGCGAGACGGGCGAAGCCTTCCGCGCGATGAGCGCGTACGAGAAGGCTGTCGAGCTGCGGCCGACCCACTTCGCCGCGCTCTGCAGCCTGGCCGAGCTGTACCTGGAGAAGGGATTCCGCCGCAAAGCCGTCGAAGCGCTCGAGCGCGCGCTCAACTGCGCCCCGGACGGCCGCACCCGCGACGGCATCCGCACCCGCCTCCTCCGCCTCTTGTAGGTTCAACACAATCGCACCACGGGGGGCACGGAGCTCACGGAGACGTGGATTCGCACGCCTTCTCCCTGTTCTCCGTGTGCTCAGTGGTGCAATCCGTTTGCCGCTTTCGCATTGCGATTGAGCCCGGTGCGATGAATGCTGTCGGCGTGCGGGTGGATGAGGCGGCGGTGCGGAGGAGGAGGGAGCAGAACCTCGCGGCGGCTCGGCCGGATACGCGGTCGATCACGCCCAGTATCCGGAGCTTCGCCCACGCCATCGACCGGCAGCGGCAGGCGGTGGAGCACGTCCCTCTTCTCGCCGCGTCGCGCCCGGGGCTGACGGAGGCGGCGCGCGCCCTCGACGAGGCGGAGGTCGCCGCGCTCGCCATTTCCGTCGGCGATCCGCAGGCCGAGCTTCCGGCGCTCGCGCAGGCGGCCCAGGCGGTCTCGGTCCCGGTGCTGCGCTGCGACCTCCTGCTGGAAGAGTTCCAGGTCTACGAGTCGCGCGCGGCAGGGGCCGACGCGGTGCTGCTCCATGCGGCGCTCCTGCCCGGCGAGCAGCTCGAGCGGCTGTGCGGCGCCGCCCGGGCGACGCACATGGCCGCCTGCGTCGTCTGCGAGACGTCCGAGGAGGTGCAGCGCGCCGCCGCCGCTCGCGCCGCCGCCGTCGCGCTGGCACGCGGCGGCGAGGAGCTCTTCGCCGCCGTCCCCCGGCGCGTGCTGGTGCTGGCGCTGGATCCCGCCGCCGCGGTGCGCCGCCGCGCCGATGCCTTGCTCGACGAGGCGATCGGCGCCGCGCCCGACCCGGCCGCTGCCTTCCGCGCCGCGCTGGAGCAGGACTGACATGCCGCCGCCCTTCCGCAAGCACCTCTTCGTCTGCCTCAACGACCGCGGCCCCGGCCACCCGCGCGGCTCGTGCGCGCAGAAGGGGAGCGAGGCGTTGCACCAGGCCTTCAAGGCGGCCTTGAAGGCGCGCGGGCTGAGCGCGGACATCCGCGCCAACAAGGCAGGCTGCCTGGACAACTGCGAGCGGGGCTGCTCGGTGGTCGTCTACCCCGAGGGCGTCTGGTACGGCCGGGTCACCCTGCAGGACGTCGACGAGATCGTCGAGAAGCACCTCGTCGGCGGCGAGCCGGTCGAGCGCCTGCGGCTCTACGAGGCCCCGAATACATCCGGCGATGTCCGCGATCGAAAATCGTAGCGCCGCCGAATACGGCGGCGGCTAGTTCATCAGCTTGCCGCCGCCGCGCAGACGGTCGACCCGGGCGCGGAGCGCCGCTGCGTCCGTCGCGGCCGGTTCGAGGCGCAGCACCCTCTCCAGATCGGCGGCGGCGGCTTCGGGGCCGCCCAGCTGCTCGCACAGCCGCGCGCGGTCGCGCAGCACGCGCACGTCGTCGGGCTGCAGCAGGAGCTGGCGGTCGACGGCGGACAGCGCACGGGGCAGGTCGCCGCGCTCGAGGTAGATGGAGCGCAGGTTCTGCAGCACGCGCGCCAGCATCTCCTTGGGCCGCGCCGCGCGCAGGAGGCGCGTGTCGAAGCGCGCGGCGTCGCCGGCGGCGGACGCGAGGCGGCGCTTGAGCTCCGCGAGCCCCAGCAGCTGGCCGCGGTTGAACGCGTCGACGATCAGCTCGCCGTCGTCGAGCGTCACCTTGCAGAGGAAGTGGCCCGGGAAGGAGACGCCGTCCACCCGCAAGCCGCAGCGCCGTCCCACTTCCATGTACACGAGCGAGAGCGTGATGGGGATCCCGGTGCGCCGCTCGATCACCTCGTTGAAGAAGCTGTTGCGCGGGTCGTAGTAGTCGGCCTGGTTGCCGGCGAAGCCGAGCTCGTGGAAGAGCACCGCGTTGAGCCGGCCCACCCGGCGCTCCGGGAGTGCGCCGGCCGGGAGGCCGCGCATGACCTGAAGAGCGAACTCGTCCAGCGCCCGCAGGTACTGCGCCTCGTCGAGCTGGGGGTATTCCTCGCGGGCGATGGCCAGCGCCGCGCGAGCCAGATCGATCGGCTCCCGTCTGGCGAGCTGCTCCAGCTCGCGGCGCGACGCAGCGGAAGGGTCCACCAGCCCATTCTATCCTGATCGTGTGCGGCGAGGTGGGACAGCCTCCCACGCTAGAACGCCTCCTGGATGAGGCGCTCGAAGTCGACCTGGGTGCAGGGTCGGGGATTCGACTGGTGGCAGGCGTCCGCGAAGGCCTTCTCGACCAGCCGCGGGATCATCTCGCGCTTCACGCCCGCCTGCGACAGCTTGCGCGGAAGCCCGCACGCCCCGCGCAGATCGTCGACCAGCTGCGCGCAGGCGTGCGCGCGTTCCTGCACGCTCATCCGCGGATCGGCGCCCAGGGCGACGGCCGCGGTCGCCAGCCGCTCCTCGGCCGCGGAGCGGTTGAACTGGATCACGGTCGGGAGCATGAGCGAGTTCGCCAACCCGTGATGGGTGCCCGCGACCGGCGTGAGCGCGTGCGCGACCGAGTGGCAGGCGCCCAGGCCCTTCTGGAAGGCGATGGCCCCCATCGCGCTGCCGAGCAGCATCTGCTCGCGCGCCTCGACGTCCTTGCCGTTCTTCACCGCGCGCCCGAGGTGCTGCGCGATGCGGCGCAACCCGTCGAGCGCGATGGCGTCGGCGAGCGGGTGATCGCCCTTCGCCACGTATGCCTCCAGGTTGTGGGTGAGCGCGTCCATGCCCGTCGCGGCGGTGATGAACGGCGGCAGGCCCACCGTCAGCTCGGGGTCGAGGATGGCGGCGTTCGCGAGCAAGTGCGGGCTGAAGATCACCACCTTGGTCCCGTCGATCACCAGCACGGTGGAGCGCCCCACCTCGCTGCCGGTGCCCGCGGTGGTGGGCACCGCGAGGAACGGGGGCTGCCTCCCGGTGATGTACCGGTCGCCGCCCTGCGCGTCGTCGTAGCGGTCCAGCGGCGGGTCGTGGTGCACGAGCAGGCGGATCGCCTTGCCCATGTCGAGCGAGGCGCCGCCGCCCACCGACACGATCGCGTCCGCGCCCGAGGCGCGGTACGCCTCGATGCCCTTCAGCGCGTCCTTGTCGGTGGGGTTGGGATCGAACTCGCTGAAGACCCCGAACGGCACTCCGGCCTGCTCGAGCAGCGGCGTCACGAACCGCAGGAGCCCGGCCTGCAGGATCCCCTTGTCGGTGACGAGCAGCAGCTTGCCCGCACCCGCCCGCTTCAGCTCGGCGGGCAGCTCGCGAATGGCGCCGCGCCCGTGGACGATCCGCGTGGGAAAGGACATGACCGAAGGCATCGGACTCTCCTCAGATGATCTCGAAGTACCGCTCCAGCTCCCACTTCGTCACCGCGGCCTCGAACTGGCGGCATTCCCAGTCGCGGGTGCGCACGTAGTGGTCGACGAAGGCCTCGCCCAGGAGCTCGCGGACCTCCTTGCTGCGCGAGAGCGCCTCGGTGGCGGCGCGCAGCGTCGGCGGGAGCGGCTCCGCCTTCGCGTCGTAGCCGTTCCCCACCGTCTCGGGTGGAAGCGGCATCTCGTGCTGCACGCCGTGCAGGCCGGCGGCGACCGAGGCGGCGATGGCCACGTAGGGATTCATGTCGGCGGCGGCGAATCGGTACTCGACGCGCGTCGAGGCGGGCGACCCCGGGATGACGCGCAAGGCGGTGGTGCGGTTCTCCACCCCCCAGGTCGCCATCGTCGGCGACCAGGCGCCGCGCACCATCCGCTTGTACGAGTTCACGGTCGGCGCGATGAGCGCGGTCATCGCCGGCAGCAGCGCCACCTGCCCGGCCACGTAGTGCTGCAGCAGCTTCCCCATCCCCTTGTGCGCGCGCGGATCGAGGAACAGCGGATGCCCGTCTAGCGTCCAGAGCGACTGGTGCAGGTGCCCGCTGCAGCCGGGCAGCTCCTTGTTCCACTTCGCCATGAAGGTCGGCATGACCGCGTGACGCGCGCAGATCTCCTTCACCGCGGTCTTGAAGAGTGCCGCCTTGTCCGCTCCGCGGAGCATCTGGTCGTAGCGGATGGCGGCCTCGTAGACGCCGGGCCCGGTCTCGGTGTGGAAAGCTTCCAACTCGAGGTCGAAGGCGGCGAGCTGGTCCTGCAGGTCGTGCACCAGCCCGGCGTTCTCGCTGGCCCGCAGCCACGAGTATCCGAACATCCCGGGAGAGAGCGGCGTCAGGTTCGCGTACCCCTTGGCCCGCACCGATTCCGGCGTCTCGCGGAAGAGGAAGAATTCGTATTCGGAGGCCACCTTCACCGCGAACCCCATCGAGCGCGCCTTCTCCTCGATCCGCTTGAGGAGCTGGCGCGGAGAGACCGCGAGCGGCTTCCCGGGCTCGGCTTCGAAGTCGAGCAGGAAGGCGGCCGTCCCCGGTTCCCACGGGATCATGCGGAAGGTGGAGAGGTCGACGGTGGCGCGCACGTCCGGGTAGCCGGTGTGCCATCCCGTCACGGTCGCGTTGTCGTAGAGCTGGTCCATGAGGTCCCAGCCGAAGATCACGTCGCAGAAGCCCAGCCCGCCGTCGGCCGCGCCCCAGAACTTGTCCAGTGACAGGTACTTGCCGCGCAGGACGCCGTCGACGTCGAAGCCGCCCAGCTTTACCTTGCGCACGCCGTGCTTCTGGAACTCCTCGCGCAGGGCTTCGATCTGGGTGGCTCGCGTCTTCTCCATGGGGGCCGCCTTTGCTCGGGGAGCCGCCACACCACGGTGGAGCCGGGGGGAACGGCCGTCAAGCGCTCGGCGAACCGGCCGCGGGACGAGGACTCGCGCAGGCGGCCCGGAACCGTTATGTTTCCTCAGCGGAGGGCTTCCATGTCCATTCCTCGACTGGTCATCGTCCAGACCGGCACGGCGGCGCCGGAGATCGTGCGCCAGCACGGGGACTACCCCGACTGGTTCAACCAGGCCCTCGGAGCCGAGCTGCCGGTGCTGCGCGCGCACCTGGGCGAGAGGCTCGAGCTGCCGGCCGGGACGCAGGGAGTGCTCGTCTCGGGATCGCCTCTGTCCCTGACGCTTCCCGAGCCGTGGATGGACGAGGTCGCCGAGGAGCTGCTCCGCATCGGCGAGCGGGGCACGCCGGTCCTGGGCGTCTGCTTCGGTCATCAGTTGCTCGGCCGCGCGGCGGGCTCGCAGGTGGTCCGCAATCCCAAAGGACGGGAGATGGGCACCGTGCGCGTGCAGCTGACCGCCGCGGGCCGGACGGATCCGCTGTTCCGCGGCTGGGTCCCGGAGGAGGGGCTCGCCGACGTCCAGGCGACCCACGTCGACTCCGTCGACCCGGTTCCCCCCGGCGCCACCCTGCTCGCCTCGAACGAACGGTGCGCCACGCAGGCGCTGCGGCTGTCCGACGCGGTGGCGTCGGTCCAGTTCCACCCCGAGCTGCGGCCGGAGACCCTCCGCGACCTGATCGATTCCCGCGCCGGCGCGCTGCGCGCCGAGGGGCTCGACCCCGACTCCTTGCGCGCGGACGTGCGCGAGACGGCCTCCGCGCGACTCCTGCGCGCGTTCGCCGACGAAGCCCGCCGGAGCTGATCCCGGCCCGCAGGTCCCGATGGCCCCCGCGCCGCGGGTTGGCGATATGCGTCTTGACGCCAGCCTGCCACACGGGCGTAGGCTCGCTTACATGAACGTCCGCGCGATCCTCATCGGTGTCGGCGTCGCTGCCCTCGGCGGCTTCGCCCTCTACGACTACTACAGCCCTGACTCGCGCCGCGCCCGCGCGCTCCACGAGGTGGAAACGCTCAAGCCCGACGTGAAGCCACACGCGTGCCTTCCTCAAGGGCCGCTGACCAAGGCGTTCGCGGCGGCGGTGGCGCTGGACGCGGTCCCCCCGACCACCTTCGACAGCGACGCGCGCAAGCGCGGCATGATCAAGCACGACTGCATCCGCGGCGCCGCACAGCACTCGACCGTGGACCGGTTGCTCGACGCCACCGGCGAGGACGTCGTCGCCTATGCGGCCAAGGTGGTCGACTCGTGCCAGCTCCCCAAGAACGAGTATCCGGTCCCGCAATGCGTGGCGCTGGACGTGCTCGGCCGGCGCGCCGATCAGTCTCCGGCGGCCGTGGCGACGCTGGAGAAGGTCGCCAGCGAGCGGAAGGGCGCCAAGGAAGTCTGGGAAGGCGCCCTGTACCGGCTGATGTCGATGCCCGCGTGGCGCACTCCGGCGCAGCTCGCCGCCCAGCTCGCCTCGGAACCGGAGTGGGAGGCGCGCGAGCTGATCCTCGAGAAGGTGCGCGAGCGCCGCGACGCGTCCACCCGCGCTTCGCTGGAGACGGCGTACGCCAAGGAAGACGACCAGAGCACCAAGGGGCGCATCAAGGCGGCGCTGCTCGAGCTGGAGAACCCGGGCAAGTGCGTGGTCGAGGACGAAGGGCGGGCCGAGGACGGCACCTGCCGCTACGTCTGCCGCGATCAGAACCTCCGCCTGCGCTACCCGAAGGAAAAGGGGCCGTGCCCGCTGGTGCGCGAGCCCGAATCGCCGAACGCGGCGGCCAAGCCGCCGGTGAACTCGGCCGCGCTGGCGAAGTAGCGCCTACAGCACCGGCACCGGGCCGAGCAGCTCCATCCCGCCGGGGTGGGCCGCGCAGGAAAGGCCGGCGACGGCCACGCCCGCGCGGCGCGCCGCCCGGAGCGCTCGCGCGAACGCCGGATCGATCGACTCGTCCGCCGCGATCGCGCGGACGTCGCCGCGCTGCGCGCAGAGGACGAGCGCGGCCGGCAGCCCGCGCCGGGCGAGGCGCGCGAGCAAGGCGAGGTGCCGCAGACCGCGCAGCGTGGGCGCGTCGGGGAACAGCGCCACGCCTCCGCGCGCCGCTCCCACGCTCTTCACCTCGCACGCGACGTCGTCGCCGGACGGGGCGCGCAGGAGCAGGTCGATGCGCGGCCGCGGCCGCGCGCGGAGGCGCGGAAGCGTCAGCTCCCTCCGGACGACCGAGCACCCCGCCAGCTCGGGCAACAGGCCGCGCTCCAACGCCGCCGCCACCAGCCGCGGCGCTCCTGCCGGGTCCAGGCTGACCCACGGCGACGGCGGCGTGCGCGCCCTCGCGAGCAGCACCGTGTACCGCGTCCTCCGCGCCAGCATCCCCGCCTCTCGCTCGGGCTCGACCAGCACCAGCGGCTGCCCGGGCACCAACAAGTCCAGACATCTCCCCCGGTCGGGCACATGCGCCTCCACCGCCCGTCGCCCGATCCGGCAAATCGCCAGGAACTTGTTCGGCCGTTCGATCAGCGTCGCGAAGATGGGCGGCCCAGGCCACCGGTGCGGGATCAGCCCTGGCTCCACAACGCGCATCGTTCAGAACGTACACCGAACCACGCCGTCGAAGTCGGAGTCGAACCTCGAACCTGGCAGTCGAACCTCGAACCTCGCAGTCGAACCTCGACATCCCCTCCCTGCCTCTGGTAATTCCCTCCCCCCTTGGACCTCGTTCGCCTGGAACGCGCGGTCATCGGCTATCGCACTCCGCTCCTCCCGCCGCTCGACCTCTCCGTCCGCTCCGGCAGCACCCTGGGCGTCCTGGGCCCCAACGGGGCCGGAAAGACCGCGCTGCTCAAGTCGATGCTCGGCCTCTTGCCGCTCCTCGGCGGCCGGCTCGTCTTCCCCACGGGCCGGCCGCCGCGCGTCGGTTACGTTCCGCAACGCGACCGGCTAGACCAGAGCTGGCCGCTCTCGGTCCTGGACGTCGTCCTGATGGGCCGCACCAGCCTCCTCGGACCGCTGCGGCGATTCGGTCCCGAGGACCGGAAGCAGGCGCGCGAGGCGCTGGAGGAGATCGGGGTCGGCGAGCTCGCCGAACGGCCCCTCTACGCGCTCTCGGGCGGCCAGCACCAGCGCGTGCTCATCGCCCGGGCCATCGCCGCCGAGCCGGAGCTCCTGGTGCTCGACGAGCCGACCAGCGCGATGGATCCGGCCGCCGAGCGCGTCCTTCTCGAGCTGGTCGAGCGGCTCAAGCGCGCGCACAACCTGTCGGTGGTGCTGGTGACGCACCAGCTGACCGCGGTGGCCGGGTTCGCGACCGAGGTCGCCCTGGTCGACCGCGCGCGCGGGCTCTTCGAGATCGGCCCCGCGCGCGAGATGATGACGCCCGAGCGGCTAGGCCGCCTCTACGGCCGGGAGGTGCGCGTCGCCGAGCTGGACGGCCAGATCGCAATCGTGATCGCGCGCGCAGTCGAGCACGACGCCGGCGACGGCCGGTCACGCGAGGACGCCGGGTGACCGGCTTCGCGGAATTCTGGGCGGGCCGCGAGCTGTGGCGCGAGCCCCTGCTGGCCGGCGTGCTCGCCGGCGGGTTGCTCTCGTACCTGGGCGTCTTCGTCGTGCTGCGGCGGATGGTGTTCGTCTCCGCCGCGCTGTCGGAGATCAGCGGCGTGGGCGTCGCGACTGCCTTCTACGTGGGCGCGGTCGCCGGAATCGATCCGCACACCCACCGGGCCATCCCGCTCCTGCTCGAGCCGGTCTGGTTCTCGCTGGTGTTCGCCTGCGCCGCCGCGGCGCTGTTCTCGCTGCGCCCCGGCCACCGCAAGCTCGCGCCCGAGACCATCGTGGGCCTGGGGTACATCGTCGCCAGCGCGCTCGTCCTCGCCATCCTGAACAGCCCGCGCATCGCGCAGGAAGCGCACGCGGTGGGCGACATCCTCTTCGGCAACGCGGTGACCGTGCCTCGCGCGCAGATCTACGCTCTGGCCGGCGCGGGCTCCGTGGCGGTGCTGGCGCACGTCCTCTTCTTCAAGGAGCTGCTCTTCGTCAGCTACGACCCCGAGACCGCCGTGGTGCAAGGTGTGGGCGTCTTCCGCTACGAGATGCTGCTCAACGTGATCGTCGCCGTCGTCATCTCGGTCGCGACCCGCGCGGTCGGCGCCCTGCCCGTGTTCGCCTTCACGGTGGTCCCGGCGGCGGCCGCGCTGATGCTGACGGAGAACATCCGCGCCACCATCCCGCTCTCCATCGTCTTCGGCGTCGTCTCCGCGGCGGTCGGCTACTACGCCAGCTGGATCGAGCAGCTCCCCACCGGTGCGACGATGGTCGTCGTGGCGTCCGTTTTCCTGCTCCCCGGGCTCGCGCGCCTGGCGAAGCGCAGCACGGTCTGAATAAAGCAGGCAGCCGGCCGTCCGAGCGCTCCAACAGGCCGGGAGGGGACCCGATGTTGATGTTGCTCCTCGCGTTGATCGCCGCCCCTGCGCAGGCCGGCCAGCCGGACGGCGGCCCAGGCACCCGCGCGGATGCGGGTCCTCCGGCGCCGGCCGGCTCGGCCGACGCTGGACAGGATGACGAGGCGCTCCGGCGCGAGCTGGAGAAGGCGCTCGGCAGGGACGCCGCGGCCGCCGCTGGGCAGACGTCGTCAGCGCCGCCGACGCAGGCGCCCGCGAGCGCGACCAGCGGCGCCGCGCCCCCCGCGCCGCTATTCCGCGGGGCGCAGTCGCTCAACCCGGACATCAGCGTCATCCTCGACGCCGAAGCCGGGTACCAGCGACGACCGCTCCAGTTCCTCAACGGCGACGACCCCGTCTTGCGCGGCGAGGAGGGAAAGAAGGCGCTGGGCTTCGCGGTGCAAGAAGTGGAGCTGGCCTTCAGCGCCATCGTGGATCCGTACTTCCGCGGCGACGTGTTCCTGACCATCCCGAACCTTACGGGGCTGGAGGTCGAGGAGGCGTTCGCGACCAGCACCAGCCTGCCCTGGAACCTGCAGCTCAAGGGCGGCAGCTTCCGCAGCGCCTTCGGCCGGCAGAACGGGCAGCACCTGCACATGCAGGACTTCACGCGGCGGCCGCTCATCAACGCCGCCTTCCTCGGCGCCGACGGGCTTCGGGGGCCCGGGGCCCAGGTGTCCTGGCTCGCGCCGCTGCCCTTCTACCTGACCCTCTACGCGGAGGCGTTCTCGCTGGGCGCTCCCGAGGAGCCGGGGCCGGGGACCACGCTCGCGCCGCCGGTGGCGAGCTTCGGCGGCGGCGAGCCGCACGACCTGACCTACACGGCGGAGGCGAAGGCGTTCTTCCCCTTCGGCGACGCCTGGTCGGTCTACCTGGGCCTGAACGGAGCGACGGGCGTCTCGCCTGGCCTCTTCCAACCGACGGACACCGGCGTCGTCGTGCTCGGCGCGAACCGCCGCAGCTACCTGGTCGGAGCCGACCTCTACGTGAAGTGGAAGCCTCCCAACGTCGCCGCGGGATACAACTCGGTGGCGTGGCAGACCGAGGCCATCTGGCGCCACCTGGATGACGCGGAGGGGGTGCCGGGCGGCTGGGACGGCGGGCTCTACAGCCAGGTGGTGCTGCAAGTCGCGCGGCGCTGGTTCCTCGGTCTGCGCGGGGACGTGCTCGGCATTCCCACCTCCAGCTCGCTGGGCCAGACCCTGCGCGGGTCGGCCAGCGTGACTTTCCAGATGAGCGAGTTCGCGCGCGTGCGAGCGTACGTCGAGGCGGAACACGCGGCGTCCGGACCGTCGATCCCCGGCGTGTCGCTGGCTGCCGTGCAGCCGGGCGACGCGGTCGCCGCCTTCCTGCAGCTGGAGATCTCCATGGGCGCGCACGGCGCGCACCCGTTCTGAAGATTCGAGCGCAGAGGAGAGTCGAAGAGGTGGCCATGAGACGATTCGCCCTGCTCGCCGCGCTGGCGCTGTGCGTACCGCGCCCCGCCGCCGCCGCGCTGCGCGTCGTGTCCTCCATCCCGACGCTGGGCTCGCTCGCCAAGGAAGTGGGGGGCGATCGCGTCGAGGTCGAGTCCCTCGCCAAGGGCTACCAGGATCCGCACTTCGTCGAGCCGAAGCCCAGCCTGATGCTGCTCCTGAACCGCGCCGACCTGCTGCTGTACGTCGGCCTGGAGCTGGAGATCGGCTGGCTGCCGCCCCTGGTGCTCGGCTCGCGCAACCCGAAGATCCAGACCGGCGAGCTGGGCAACCTCGACTGCTCGCGCGCCATCCCCGTTCTCGACGTGCCCACCACCAAGGTGGACCGCTCGATGGGCGACATCCACCCGCAGGGGAACCCCCACTACTGGCTCCCGCCGTCGAACGCGAGGATCATCGCGCGCGAGATCGCCCTGCGGCTCTCGCAGATCGACCCCGGAGGCGCGGCGACCTACCAGAAGAACCTGGCGGCGTTCAACGCCAGGGTCGACGCGGCGGTGAAGAAGTGGCAGCCGATGGTCGACAAGGTGCGCGGCGCGAAGGTCGTCACGTATCACAAGAGCTGGACGTACATGTCGCAGTGGCTCGGGCTCCAGGAGATCGGCTACCTGGAACCCAAGCCGGGCATCCCGCCCGACCCCGACCATCTCTTCCGCTTGATCCAGGCGATGCGCGCCGAGCACGTGCAGCTGGTGCTGGTCGAGGACTTCTACAACCTGAACACCGCGCGCCTCGTCGCCGAGAAGGGCAGCGCGAAGCTGCTCGACCTGCCCACCGACGTCGGCGCCAAGCCCCAGATCAAGGACTGGTTCATCCTGGTCGAAACCATCCTCAAGCAACTCTCCTCCGCGATCTAGGCTAGAAGTGTTTCAGGGGAGCGCGGGAGGAACGGGAGCGCGGGAGTCTGTTTTTCCCAAGGACTCCTCCCGCGCTTCCGAATCTCCCGCGCTCCCATGAAACGTAGTTCAGCGGCTGGTGTGGCGATTCCAGGGGCGGGTAGACTGGAAGGGTGCTGCTCAAGCTGGCCATCTGGCAGGACGTGGAGGAGTACCTCGCCCGGCGCGACGACGTGGTGGTGCCGGTCGGCTCCACCGAGCAGCACGGTCCCTCGGGCCCTCTGGGCAGCGACCTGATCGTGGCCGAGGAGCTAGCGCAGGAGCTGGGCGAGGACCGGCGCGCCATGGTGGCCCCGGCCATCCCGTTCGGCGTCTCCGCGGTCCACTCCGCGTTCCCGGGGACCATCGCGGTGCAGCCGTCCACGCTGCTCGCACTGGTGGGCGACGCGCTGCACGCCCTGCACGCGCAGGGGTTCCGCCGCTTCCTCCTGGTCAACGCGCACCCCGGGTCGGCCGGAGCGCTGCAGGCTGCCTGCGCGCAGGCCCACGCGGAGCTGCCCGATTCACGCTGCCTCCTGGTCTCCTGGTGGGAGCTGCCCGAGGTGCAGTCGCTCGTCCTCGAACTCTTCGGCGCGCGCGAGGGGCACCACGCGACTCCCGCCGAGCTGTCGGTGGTCCGGCGCTTCTACCCGCGGGCGGTGCTCGAGCTCCCGCCGATGGAACGGTTCGAGGCCGTGCAGCAGATGGTGGCGTGGGGCGCGCAGGACTTCCGCCGCCGGTATCCCGACGGGCGCGTGGGCTCGGACCCGTCGCTCGCGTCGGCGTCCGCCGGCGACCGCATCTTCGCGGCGGCCTCCCGGGCGCTGGCGGAAGCGCACCTCCGGCTGGTCGAGGACCAGTGACCCGCGTCACGCCGGATTTCGCGCGCCGGAGCTTGCGAGCGGTCTCGCGGCGTATTCAGTTGCACTGATATTTTACAAACAAGTGGCCGGCCGGCGCAGGCGACTGCCGCTGGAGAACGGGCGAATCCGAAGGCGGGCGGAGCCCACCCCACCCGCCACTCCACGGTGGGCGGATGTGAGCTAATGCGGTGAAATTTTGGGATTTTTTACAAGGCGCGCTACTCTGGTCGCCCAGGGGAGAAGCCGCCGTGGCCTTGACCGGAGACTTGAGCGAAACGCCGTTCACCGACCTGGTGCAGTTCTATTGCCAGCGCCGGGAGACCGTCGCGCTCGTGGTGCGGACCTCGCGAGGCGAGGGCACGTTCTTCATCGAGAACGGGGACGTGGTCGACGCGCACCTGGGCAACCACCGCGGCCTCGACGCGATTCGTACGGCCATGAGGCTGCGCGACGGGACCTTCCGCGTGGACAAGAACGCGGTCTGCCCCGCCCGCGCGATCCATGAGCCCTGGACCAAGGTGCTGCTCGAGGAAGCCTGGCGCGAGGACGAGGCCAACCGCGACGTGGAAGACGTGCTCGCCGGCCTCGACAAGGAGGCAGTCGTGACTTCGGATCGCAAGCCCACTCCGGCCCGCCCGACTCCGGGGCCGATGCGCCCCCCCACCGGGCGGGTGCCGATGCCACCCCCGCCGCCGATGGTGGCGCCCGCCAAGAACCACCGCGGGGCGCTGCTCCTCGGCGTGGTCGCCGCGCTGGCGCTGGGCGGTCCCGGCGTGCTCCTGCTGCGCTCTCACTGGTCGGGCGAAGGGCCGATGGGAATCGGCGGCGCGAAGGACGGCGTGAAGGTCGCGTCGGTGGTGCAGCCCTCGGCGCAGCCCGCGCCGGTGGCGCAGGGCGACCTGCTGTTCGGCATGGCCTCGCCGCTCACCGGCCCCGCCAAGGAGCTGGGCCGGATGATGAAGACGGGCGTGGAGGTCGCGTTCGCGGCCGCCAACGAGGCCGGCGGCGTGCAAGGGCGCAGGCTGCAGCTGATCGCGCTCGACGACGGCTACGAGCCGACCCGCACGGTCGTCGTGATGAAGGAGCTGAGGGAGCAGCGGCGGGTGTTCGGCTTCATCGGCAACGTGGGCACTCCCACGGCCGCCGTGGCCGTCCCGTACGCGGTGGAGCACAAGATGCTCTTCTTCGGTCCGTTCACCGGCGCGCCCCTGCTCCGCAAGGATCCGCCCGACCGCTACGTGTTCAACTACCGCGCCAGCTACGCCGAGGAGACCGCGGCGATCGTCAAGCACCTGGTCGACGTGAAGCGCATCAAGCCGGCGGACATCGCCGTCTTCGCGCAGCAGGACTCCTACGGGGACGCGGGCTTCGAGGGCGTGGCGCGCGCGATGCGCCGCTACGGCCGCGACCCGTCCAAGATCCTGCGCCTCGGTTACCAGCGCAACACATCCGACGTCTCGGAAGCGGTCACCGAGCTCGGGAAGCACTCCAACGTGCGCGCCGTGGTGTGCGTCCCCACGTACAAGGCCGCCGCCAGGCTGGTCGAGAAGATGCGGGAGAAGGGGTCGGACATCATCTTCACCAACGTCTCCTTCGTCGGCTCGAACGCGCTCGCCGAGGAGTTGGCCGCGCTGGGCCCGAGGTTCGCCCAGGGCGTGATGGTGACCCAGGTCGTCCCGCTGCCCCAGTCGAGCGCCACCGCGGTGTTGAAGTACCAGGAGGCGCTGCGCAAGTACGCGCCGGGCGAGAAGCCGGACTTCGTCTCGCTGGAGGGCTACCTCGCCGGCACCCTGCTGGTGGAGGGCCTCAAGCGCGCCCAGGCGCTCGAGACCGAGAAGGTCATCGACGCGCTGGAGAGCATCCGCGGCCTCGACCTGGGCACCGGCGCTTCGCTCAGCTTCGGCATGAGCGAGCACCAGGCCTCGCACAAGGTCTGGGGCACCATGCTCGACGAGAAGGGCGTGTTCCAGACCTTCCAGCTGGACTAACGGAGCACGCGCATCAGGACGCCCAGCAGCACGCCCAGCGCGACCAGCGCGAGGAAGATGGCGCCCCAGCCGAGCAGGTAATGCTTGAAGCTCGGCTCGGGCGGCTCCGGCTCGGGCGGCGGGAACTGCTGCACCTGCTTCTGGTCGCTCATGCTCCCGCGGCCTCCGGCCTCGGCTCCTCCTCGTCCTTGCCCTGTTCGTGCTCGAGCAGCCACCCGGGCAGGTGGTGCTGGGCGAGCAGGGAGAACAGCCCGGAGGAGGGCGGCACCATCTCGTAGACGCCGAGGCCGCCGGTCTTCTCGAAGCCCTTGAAGAGCGCGCGCCCGACGTGGACGTACAGCTCGTGCAGGCTCTGCCCGTCGGGCGCCACCGCCGCGACCAGCCGCAGGGTCTGCATGGGGAAGACGAACCGCTCGGTGATCGAGGCGTGCAGCGAAGCCACCGGGAGGTGGCGGCGCAGGAACGTCAGCTCGCCTCCGCGCGCCCGGACGTACGCGCGCAACGCCTCCTCGGAGAGCGCCGCGCCGCCGTTGTAGATGTCGCCTCCGCCCGCGATCCCGGTGTCCTGCGAGAGACGGGCGACGAACTGGCGGACGGATTCCTGCAGCATGAGCTCCGCCCCGCCCAGGTCGCCGTCCTCCAGGCACCCGCGCACCGCGAGCTCGGCCTCCGGGGGCACGGGGATGACCAGCGGCTGCGAGACGAACACGGAGAATGGACAAGACAGGTCGGCGCGGCCGTGCGAAGAGCGCACCTGCCTGACCAGGCTGTCGATGCGCGCGCGCACGCCGCCGTTGCGCGCGGTGCCGCGGGCGCTTTCGTTGATCTTCTCCGCGATCGCCACCTTGATGGAGCCGAACACGTGGTCCTCGAAGGTGGCCACTTCCGGTGCGGCGCCGTAGGAGATGAAGATGCCCGCCTCCAGCTTCTCGCCCGCGGCGAGGGCGATTTCCGACTGGCGCTCCTCCTCGAGGCGGGACAGCTCCAGGTGGAGCCGCGAGAGGCGCGCGCGGGGCTCATCGCGGGTCTTGTCCGCGAGGCCCTGGCGCAGCTCCGCATCGGCCTCGGCCATCTGCTGCTCCAACTCGGCTCGGCGAGCGGCCGCGCGCTGCTCGATGGAGGCGATGCTCCTCGCCACCGCCTCGGAGCTGCTCTCGCTGTCGAGCCGCTTGGAGTAGCTGTTCAGCGCCCGGCGGATGTCGTGCGCCAGTGCCACCAGCGCGGCCACGTCGCCCGAGAAGCTGACGGCGTCGCCGAGCAGGTTGTTGAGGTAGATGCCGCCCTTGTCGTGGAGGTGACCCGCTCCGTGGTGATGGCGCGCCGCCGCGGTGAGGATCGGCGTGTAGAACTCGCGCGAGAGGAAGTCGGCGACCACCGCTTCCTTGAGGAAGGCCGTCCGGCGGGTGAAGTCCTTCACGTCGCAGAAGAGATGCCCCATCTGCAGCGCCTGGGCCCTGGCCCGCAGGATCGGCCGCTCCTCGGCGCGGACCAGGTAGAGCCGGCCCCGCTCGTGCTCGGCTTCGATGCCGTCGGCGCTCTCCTGCCCGGAGCGGTGCAGGAGCGACAGCTCGGCCTGGTCGAGCAGCTTCTCCAGCGCGGCGTCCACGGCCAGCGCGACCACCGCCCGCCCGTTGCCTTCCCGCACGTCGGCCGCGGCGAAGACGGACGACCCCTCCTCGCGCCATTCCTTGCTGACGCGGGACAGCGATTGCAGCGCGGCGCGCGCCTCGTCCTGGCTCGCCGCCTTGGCCGCCGCCTTGGCCCGCGCGTGCATCTCCTTGCGGCGCTCCGGGGAGGCGAGCACGCGCTCCAGCACGCCGGGCGATCCGAAGAGCTGCGCCGGCGCCACGCCGTCCAGCCCGAAGGGCGGCGTGCGCGTCGTCTCGGACAGCCGCAGCAGGTGCAGCAGGTCGGAGCGGATGGTCGCCAGCGCGAAGGCGCGCTCGGCGCGGTGGAAGGCATCCTCCGCGCCCTCCAACTCGGCATTCACGTCCTTTACGAGCTGCTCCGGAGAGGCGCCCTGCACCACCTTGTGGGCGTACAGGTCCATGCGCGCGGCCGGCTCGGCGAAGGCGACGCCGTACGCGTGACTCGAGCCTCCGGCCAGGTGGCGCAGCCCGCCCATCCAGCTCAGCGCATGCGTGGCCGCTTCCGACAGGACGCCCCCCGGCGCGTCGAAGGCGCGGGCCTCGCGGGCGGCGAGGCGCGCGGCGACGAGCAGCCCGGTCGCCACCGCCCCGTGGACGACGCGGTGCATTCCCTGCGCGAGCGGGACAGCGCGCAGGATGCCGTACGCTTCGTCGGCCAGGATGCGCAGCGAGAGCAAGAGCAGGTAAGCGGTGGGCTCGTGGCGATCGCTCGCCGCCGCTTCCGTCATGGCCCGGCGCAGGACGGCATTGAGCACCCCGACCCAAACGCGGCCGGGGCGCCCGGAAGCGATCCACGAGGCCAGCACGCCGGCGTCGAGCGCGGGGTGCATCTCGGGGGCCTCGGCGAAGGCCCGGCGCACGTTCTCTCGCGCGACCGTCGGCGGCGGAGAGAAGGACACCGGCCGCAGGGCCTTGGAATCGAACCCGTCCTGCAGGAGGAGCTGGTCGAATTCGCTCTCCTTGAGCGACGCCCGGTGGCGCAGGCAGAGCAGGAAGTACAGGTCGCGTACCGCCGCCGTGAACGCGCGGCGCAAGTCGGCGCCGAGCGCGACCGGGACGCGGAGGTCGGCGAGCGAGGTGCCGAGGTGGAAGCGCAGCGCGCGCCCATCGAGGCGGAGCGCGTCCTGCAGGGCGCGGCCCTCAGCGTGCTTCCGCAGGCGCGCGAGCAGCGCCGGGCGCTCGTCGGCGTAACCCACCCGGTCACTGTAGCAGCACGAAGCGGCGCCTGAACCTTTGAACCTCAGCGGTCCAGCCGGCGCGGTTACACCGGAGACGGAGGTGGACGTGGGTGAGGAGGGCCCCTACCCCGCGGCCGCCGCGGAGAGCACCCGCGCGCGAACCTCGACGGGGAGGTCGAAGGAGCGCAGGTCCGCCTCGACCAGCAAGGGGGCGTCGGGAGCGCGCGGCGAGCGCAGCGCGAGCACGTGCAGGGCGCCCTCGCGGGCGAAGACGAACGGCGCGTCCCCCTGGTACTTGCGCACCCGCACGTCGTCCGGCAGGCGGTAGCGCAGGTAGTGGACGCCCTTGTGGCTCCAGGCTTTCTCCACCTCGCCCACCACCTCCTCGCCGTCCTCGGCGCACATCCGGAGCAGCTCCAGACGCCGGCGCTCGACCCTGGCCAGGGTCCGGGCGCACACGAGCATCAGCGCGCCGAGCAGGCCGCAGACGATGGCGAGGCCGGCGCGGGGCAGCCCGCCTTGCGCCGCCCAGGAGAGGACGAATCGCTCCGGGGCGGCGGGGTCGTAGCGGAGCCGCGGGGCCTCGCGCTTGCCGACGCCCCGGAAGGTGCGCCCGAAGCTCGTCTTGCCGGAATGCTGCCGGCCCTGCGCGTCCACCCATTTCACGTCCAGGTCGTAGTCGTAGAAGAAGGTCAGGCCGAGCTTCTGCGTCTCCTCCACCTTGCCGGCGAGGTGCACGAGCTTCCCCTGCGTGCCGCGCGCCCAGAGCACGCGCTCCTCGACCACCTGCCGGGCGGAGATGACCGAGCCGGCGCAGAACGCCGCGCCCATGGCGATGAGGACCGCGGTGATCCCGAAGTTGCGGAGGCGGCGCTGGGCGAGCGCGCGCGGATCGAGCTGCAGCGGTCGGGCGGGGAGGAGGGCCATGCCTGGAACTCTGCACGGTAAGGCCCGGTGTGCGGCAAGTGCGCCGCGGTGCGCCCGGGTGCGGAGGCGTGGCGCCGCCTCCGCCCCGGTGAGGAACCGCCTTACTTGGAGGCCGCAGATCCGAGCTGCGCCTGCACGTTCTTGGCGTGCTGCAGGTGCCCCTCGAGGGTGGGCACCACGTCGGTGAGGAGCTGCTTCAAGTCCTTGTTCTGGGCGTTCGGGATGAGCGCGGTCTTCACCGCGTCGATCACCGCCTGGTGGTACCCCACCTCGGTATCGATGTAGTCCTTGTCGAACTTCGCGCCCGACTCCTTCTTCAGCCGCGCGGTCGCCTTGCGGGCGCCGTCCTGCAGGCTCTTCGAGGTGGCGTTCTTCTCCGGCTTGACCCCCAGCCGCGTGGCGAGCGCGACGGCCTCCTTCACGCCGGCGCCGTGGTCGTCGACCATCTGTTGGGCGAACTGCTTCACCTCCTCGTTCTTCGTCTTCGAGAGCGCGAGCTTGCCGCGCGCGATGTCGATCTGGTGCGCGGTGAGCGCCACGTCGGCGA
>WNFD01001323.1_pt1 | contig 24963 bp, 20 predicted proteins | sample 5400491 | NCBI WGS metagenome assembly WNFD01 (sample SAMN13153343, study PRJNA577476) | soil metagenome | isolation source: 120 cm saprolite under Douglas fir tree site 2 hole 2 replicate 2 | place: USA:California | collected 2015-04-18
CTTTGCGCAGCGTGTCGTGGCCGAGGCGCACGGTTTCTTTTTCGCGCGCCAACACGGCGAAGGAATCGCTGGCGGCGGCGTCAACGACGACTAACTTGATCGAATTTGAGCCGACGTCGATCGCGGCGACTTTCATCCGGACGACTCCTGTTGACTAGTCGTGGCGGGCGTGGTTGAGGCCATCTTCTTGATGTCGGGATTCGCCGCCGGTGCTGCAGCCGGCGATTCCTGGCTCTCAGCCACGGTGTCGTCTCCGATCACGCGCTTTACGGCTCGACGCAGTTCGGCGGCGACGCGCCGGATCGGACGGCCGGTATCGATCATTTGAAACCCGTACTCGCCGCTCATGCGATCGAATTCGCGCAACAGCAACTTTTGATAAGCGACAAAGCTGTCGTAATAATCGCTGCCCAGGTGCAGATCCATTCCCGATTCCCAGTAATCAAAACCATGCCCGGAAGCTAGGACGCGGGCGGCCAACTCTTCAGTCGAACGCAGGCGCAGATAGAAAACCGCATCAGGCACAATCGCAATGCCATAGATCGCGCGAATCCACGCGGGGTCGGCGCCGCGCACCACCGCGCGCGCGATCGCCGAATAGATATAACGATCAGTCAGGACTACGAAACCCGCGCGCAGCGCCGGCAACATTTCCTTTTCCAGACGGTCGGCGAAATCAGTTGCGTAGTAGAGCTGCAGAGTCAAACTGCCCAGAGTGTTTCCCGCGCGCGCGTCCTTGATCCCGCGGCCGGCGAGCACTGAACGCGTCATGCCGGTGTCGAGCACGGCGTGTCCCGCCGATTCCAGGGACGTGCGCAGCAGCGCGACGTGGGTCGAGCGCCCGACGCCGTCAGTTCCCTCAATGACGATCAGCTTGCCGCTGTAAGGCTCAACGTCGAAACCGGGAAGGGCAGTGCCGTAGGACTTAATCTCTTTCATCCGGTTAGCACCACCTTCTCTTTGAGTTTTTCTTTCAAATGGCGACTGACAATCTCGCGCATCTGACGCTGTTGAGTTCGAATCGATTGCGTCGCATCGATCTGAGTCAAACCGAACTCGCTTACCATGTGGTCGTATTCGTCCAGAATCTTGCCCTGAAAAACTTTGAAACTCTCTTCTTCATCGTCCGCCCAGCCCATGTCCATGCCGGCTTCGTAGTATTTCAAGCTGGGCCGCGCGGCCGCGATGCGATCGATCGCCACGTCCAAAGGCGCGCGAAAAAAGAATCCAACCGTGGGCTTGACGGCGAATTTGTAAATTTCGCGCACCCACGCCCGATCGCAACCACGCGCCACGTCGCGCGCAAAGGCCGTGTAGATGTAGCGGTCAGCCAGCACGATCGCGCCCGCCTTCAACGGCGGGATGATGTCGCGCTCAGTGCGGTCGGCAAAGTCGGTGGCGTGCAGCAAAGAAAAAGTTGTCGGCGTAAACAGACGGCGCTTCTTCGCGCGCCGCGTCGTGTCCTTAACCAGCGGCGAAGAGTTCCATTCGGAAAAAAAGACGGGATAGCCTTCGGCCTTGAGCCACTGATAGAGCAGCGCAAGTTGGGTCGATTTGCCGCTGCCGTCAGTGCCCTCGACGACGAACAACCTGCCGGGGTAACGGTGATAACCGTACGAGATCATTTGTGGTTCGCGTGATTTTGCCAGAATCAATGTTACAGCGATGTGAAATTTCAGGCCAGCGCCGGGAATTGATCCGCTGAACCATTGAGTCTGAGCCAGCCAATGCATTAAAGTTGCCGCCACTCGATCCGAAGTGGGGGACTCAATGAAGACATTGCTGCTGCTGAGACATGCGAAATCAAGCTGGAAGGCCGGCAACGTTAAGGATTTCGACCGGCCATTGAACCAGCGCGGATTGAAGGCCGCACCCCAGGTGGGAAAATCTTTGCGCAAGCGAAAGCTGAAACTTGATCTGGTGCTGAGCTCTCCCGCCGAGAGAGCCAGGCAGACTGCGCAGCTCATGCTTGAATCCGCGCGGATGAATGTCGAGTTGCGTTACGACGAACGAATCTACGAAGCCAGCGCGGCCCGCCTGTTGGAAGTTATTGCTCAGATCGAAGACAGTGCGAACGTCGCGATGCTCGTCGGGCACAATCCCGGAATGGAAGATCTATTGAAAGTCCTGACTGGCGAAGAACGACACCTGTCGACGGCGGCTTTGGCCTGCATTGAACTCAATGTCGAGAAGTGGAGCAAGGTTCGCGACGGAATTGGACGCCTGGAGTGGTTAGCGAAACCGAAGGAGCCTTAGTCCACTCTCGAACTAAGCTGCGCGCTTTCCCTTTTTCTCCAGAAAGATCAGACGCATCAACCACGCGGGCATCGACCAGGTGCTGCCGCCGGGTTCACGCCGCACCATCACGCGACCGTCATCGTTGAGACACAGTCCCGTCACGGTCACGGTGGCATAACCTTCTTCATACGAGCGGCCGATTAGATCCGCGTTGGGATTTCTGCGTCGCCCGGTTCGCTTCAAACGGAAAGGAAACGCGATTTGCCTGGTATTCATAGGGCCTCTCAAGCCGATAGCGCTCTGCTATCGTTGGAATCAAACTTCGTCGCTACAGGTTGTCTGCCAGGGAATTTCAAGAACGGCTTATAACTCAGAGGTATTACGTCGGCGTGAACGAGATGAGAAATCGGAGTTAATTCTTTGTGTTGCGCTCGATTATCTCAAACGGAATCCTGGTGTCGGCGAAGACTTGCCACCGAGTCACGCGGCCAGCTTTCGCGATTGCCTTCCACGCGGCGGGCAGGCGCCAGCTTTCCGTTTGCTTGCCTTGAAATGATCCGCCGGCGAAACCAAACAGCGCGAGTTCTCTGGGTCTTCAAACACGTCGGTTATTTCGATAAAGTAATCGGGAAACCACTCGAAGTATGCGCGCCAGCCCACGATCATCTTCTCTCTTCCGCTAGCCTGATTGCCGTGCGCATCGATGAAAGTGTGATCATCGCTCATCAGCGCGCCGAGCCCTCAACGTCGTGCGCGTTGATGCGATCGATGGATGCGAGCACGATTTCTTTCGCCGTAATTGGCACGATGGCGCTGAGCGGCGGGTTGTCGGTCTGCAAATGGTTTCCAACGCAGATGTCCTGCGATTCGACCTCTTAATAGCATAGTCACAACTCTGTATTCAATCTTGTCACATAGCCGATTCAGAGTTAACTCAAATTTAACTCTCCATTCACTCAAAGTTAATTCTCCCTTCACTCTTCTGTAACGTGCGCTCGCTATTCTGTCAGGTGCACGAATCGCACGCCTTCTTCTTAATTGAGTTCAATTTCAAAAGGAGACTTACTATGCCCCTGCTGCATTCCAAACAACGCGTTCTCTGTCTAACCCTGGCGATACTGTTGTTCCCGGTGGCCGCGTTCGCACAGTCTGATTCGGGTCTCATTAGCGGATCAGTCAAGGATCAAAACGGCGCCATCGTCCAGGGCGCCAGCGTCATCGCGAAGAACGACCGCACTGGCGAGGAACGGACGATAACGACCAATGCCGAAGGGACGTTCTCAATTCGAGCATTAAAAGCGTCGGTCTACACGGTAACCGCGACCGCGTCAGGCTTAGGCGCCAAAGTAGCGAACGTCGAAGTCAATGTAGGCCAGGAATCGACCCTTAACCTGACGCTGCGCGTCGCCGAACTGACCGCATCAATCAATGTCACTTCGGGAGATGAGGTCTGGGTCACCACCAGTTCGGCCAGCATTGGTGCGAATGTAAGTCCGCGCGAAGTCGAAGGGTTGCCAATCAATGGACGGCAACTATCGCAGCTCTATCTGCAAGCTCCGGGAGCCATGAACAGCGGCTCCGGCACTTACGGCGACATTCGCTTTTCGGGCCGCGCGACGGAACAGAACATTATCCGCTATGACGGGATTGAAGGAACCGCGATCATCGACACCAATCCGGGCAATCTAAACGGTGAGATACCGACGCCCTTCCGTCTTCAATCTTCGCTTGAGAACGTTCAGGAGTTCCGCGTTGATTCAAGCAACTATCCTGCTGAGTTCGGCACCGGCACCGGCGGACAAGTTAGCGTTGTGACAAAACGTGGCGGCGATAAATTTCACGGTTCAATCTTTGAGTATTTGCGAAACGACAGGCTCGATGCGGCTAACTTTTTCGACAACATCGTCGGACAAAAGAGTAAATTGCGCCTGAACCAATACGGAGGCTCAATCAGTGGCCCGATCACTGGCAAGAAAGCTTTCTTTTTCTTCTCTTACGAAGGCTACAAGTTGCGTGGCGGCATCAACGCGATTGAAGCTGTCCCTGGATTAGCAACGCGCATTTGCGCGCCGCCACTTGGCACTCGTGCGGTAGTTTGCAACGCGGCGACCGCTGCGCTCATCCCGGCTTTCCGCGCGGCAAGCGCAGTCACACTCCGCACTGGTCCTGATCTTTTCGATACGGTCCAGCTTCAGGCCAACAATACAGTGAACGAGAGCTCGGCGGCCCTTCGAATCGACTACACATTCAACCAGAAACACTCGATGTATTTTCGCTTCTTCCGCGACCAAGCTTACAACAGCCAGCCTGACGGTGTGACCGGCCGACGCATTGTCATCCGGCAGATTCCGCAAAACGGTGTGGTCTCCTTCCAGTCCATATTGCGGCCGAATGTAATAAACGAATTCAAGTTCGGATACAACGGCGCGCTCTCGCGCATTGTGGGCAACGCGCCAACTGTAAATGGCATTGACTTGTCGAATCTGTCCTTCAATATTTCGGGCAGCGTCGCGGGCTTTGCGTTGCCCGGCCAGGGCGCAAATGCGGGCGTGGCGGTACCCGGTGGTTTGATTCGCGCGAACAGCGCGCAGAACGGACGCGGTCAACCATATACTCCGTACTCCCTGTCATTCGTGGATAACGTGAATTGGACGCGTGGCAGTCACACGCTCAAGTTCGGCGGCGAGCTTCGTCCGGTTCGTTTGTACACCGACCGGCAGGGCGGCCTAACTTACACCTGGTCGAACATTACCAACTTTCTGACGAACGCTCTTCAATCTACCCAATTCCTGGGCGATCTCTCGGCTCCATCGCCATTCTTCAATAACTCTACCGGGGTGGCTCTGGCCAAACAAACGTATTACATCGGGTACGCTCAGGATGAGTGGAAGATTAAGTCGAACCTGACTTTGAACTACGGCTTGCGCTACGAATACTACTCGCCACTCAAAGAAGCTAATAATCGACAGATATACTTCGAGATCGTTACCGGCGTCCTACGTGATCCCAGCGGAGATCCGTTGATTATGAAGAAGAATAATTTTGGGCCGCGAGTTGCGCTGACCTGGTCGCCGAATCCCGGGGGTACCGGGTTCTTTGGTGGCGGCCATACGGTTTTGCGTGGAGGCGTCGGCATTTACTACGGTCCCGGTCAGACTGAAGATCAAGTCCAGCCGATTGAATCTAACCGCATCAGTTCGACGCTAAGCGGCGGCAGTTTCCCCCAGGACACTAACGTGATTGCTGCCAACTTCATTAACAATCCAAGCAACCGCGCGTACCAGCCGCGTGCCTACGCACGTGATTATTCAATTCCCGAGAAGGTCTATTCGTATAGCTTCTCCTGGGAGCAGGAGCTGCCGTTTAAGCTGGCGCTTACTACTGCATTTGTGGGCTCGCAGGGACGAAACTTGTTCCTGCGGAGTGTCGCGAATCGAATTCTTCCGGGCCAGACTACGATCGCTGACGGTACGACCCTGCCCACGACGTTTGGCATCGTCAATCGAACGAATGCTGGCGGCCAGGTTATCGCCGTCAACACGATCCGCGAATTCTCAATCGTCTCAGGCACGTCTTCCGTCCTGAATCCGTATGCCGAAGTTGATTACAAGACGAGCGGCGGCAAGGACAACTATCGCGCGCTGCAGTTGTCTCTCGTTCGTCGCTTCAGCGCCGGAGTTACGTTGAATTCCCAATATTCCTGGTCACGCAGCTTTGGCAATACGTCAGGCTCGAACGAAGCACGTACTGCCGCGAATAATGCGCGAGCGATCTCTGACTATGATTACGACCTCGGTTATAACAACTTTGATGTGCGTCACACGTTCAACTTGAGCGCTATTTACGATCTGCCGTTCGGGAAAGGCAAGAAACATGATTTGGGACCGATCGGAAATGCCATGCTCGGTGGCTGGGAAATTGGCACGATCCTTAATTCGCGGTCGGGTTTGCCGCTTGAGATTGGAATCGTGCGACCAGACGTAGTGATTCAGTGCGCGAATCCGGCCGCGGGATGTACGGCCGGCGAAGTGCGAGCGCTGCCTGGCACGATCAACGCCGCGAATCCGCTGCCCGCTGGTTTTATCGCGGTCGTCAATACACCGGGCGGTGGAGCGTCGCGCAACGTCCGCCGACCCGACCTGGTGCCCGGCGTTAATCCGTATCTGAACAACGATCGCAGCCTCTTGAACCCGGCCGCCTTCGCGACGCCGGCGCCGGGGACGTTTGGTAACTTACCGCGGAACTTTTTACGCGGGCCAAACTTCAAACAGCTCGATTTAATCTTCAACAAACGGTTCAAGTTCAACGAAACGACGAATCTCGAGTTCAGGACCGAGGTCTTCAACATTTTCAACCGCGCCAACTTTGACATTCCGGGCTCGCGACTCAATAACGCCGTCGGTACGCTTCAACCCGGCCAGCCCTATACCTTTGCGACCTCGGGTGGAACGTTCGGGCTATTGCGGCAGACCGTGGTGCGCGACGTCGGTCTGGGCACGAATCGTCAGATTCAGTTTGCTTTGCGGTTGAATTTCTAGGCTGAAACAGGCGAGAGCGCCTTTTCTTGTCGAGTCTCCATTCCGGATCGCGGCATCGCGACGGCAGATACCAGTGTGTTCGTTAACATAGAGTTAAGACGGCATTAAGATCGATTTAAGGTTCTTCCTCTAGTCTGTAATTCTCGCTTGCATTGAATCCGGGAGTTCATAGCTGTCGCGATCCGCATAATGAGCGCTAAGCGTCCACCCGATCCGCAGCAGTCTGAGGAGGAACAAAATGTCTCAACGACGACGCGCTCGGTCGCTTGACTTGGCGCTTTCGCTAATCCTGTTATTGCTGGCGCCGGCTATCGTTTCGGCACAGACGGTTGCGGCAACGAGCGGATCTGTGAAGCCGCCACTCGAGTCAGAGCGCGGATCTTCGGCGAGTGCAGTCTCGGAAGCTTCTGACGCGAAACTAAACGAAAGACTCGTGGCGTTAGAGGAGGAGCTACGACAGCAGAACAAGATGCTAACCGAAATGCGCGCCCTCGTGGCTGATCAGCAGCGGGTGATCACGGCGCTAGCGGCCAAAGCCACCAGCAGCGAACTAAAGAATGGCGAACCGAAAGATGTCGAGACTACGGTGCAAGCATCGCAAAATAAAACCCCAACGCTCGAAGATCGAGTTAAGAAAGTCGAAGACAAAGTGTTGGCGATTGGACCTTTCCGGTTGAGTGGAGATTTTCGCCTGCGCTTCGATGGAATCTTTCGCAAGGCGGACCCAACGCCTCCGGTTGGCTTTGCGCCGCTGACGCATCAACAAAACGCACGGATGCGTTACCGTTTGCGCCTGAATCTCGACACCGATGTCGATTCGAAGCTCAGTTTTCACTCGCAACTCGCGACCGGTCCAATCAACAATTCGCTGACGATGGATCAGGACTTTGGCGAGACGACTACGCGCCATCCTTTCTTCATCAGCGAGGCGTGGATCGACTATCACCCAAAGAAAACGATTCAACTACAGGCCGGCCGCGTGCAGGAAGTCTTTGCCGACAACTCGCGGTTTCTTTTTGATGATGATGTGCGCTTTAACGGCTTCAACGAGAAGTACTCCTTCGTATTCAAGCACAACGGGCTCAAGGTTTCGAGTCTCGAACTGCGCGCCGGGCAATACATCTTCAGCAATCCAAACGTCGCGATTGTGACCGCCGGCAGTCCTTTGGCCCAGGCCGGAGCGGTTGTCGGATCGACGGGACGAAATGCGAATCTCTTTCATCAGGGCCTGCTGGTTAATCAGAAATTCAACGACCGGTGGAGCAGCCAATTCGGTGGCGACATTCAGCTTTATCGCAATCCCAATCAGATCCAACTGGCTTCGACGGTAAACGGTGTCGCTTTGATTGTGCAGAACGGGCTGGGCATTACGCTTTCGGGTCCGCTCACCGGTACCGGGAATGCGACGACCACTTCCGGCGGCGCGATTTACACGGCCAGAAATTTTCAGATCGCGCGCGTGACTTATCGTCTCAACTGGGCGGGATTTCAAAGTGGCGGCCGTGCCTATCCGGTTACGTTCAACTTTCAGGCGGCGCGCAACGTCGGGATTAGTTTGCGGGAGCGCAATGCGCTGCTGGCCTCGCTGCAAATTGGCAAGGTCACTCAGCGGGGCGACATGGCCTTCCTTTACGTATTCGCAATCAAAGGCGCGAACGCTCTGATCTCGCAGGTCACTGATGACGATCTCGGAACCAACAGTGGCGTGAACATTCGCACGAACCATTTTCGCTTCGACTATGGCCTCTCGAAGAAGATATCACTGCAAAGCTTGCTGTACATTCAAAATGAGTTGCGCAACAGCGGAGACTTTCCGAACTTCTTCGTCCCGCTGAATGCCTTCACGCCGCGTCAATATCGTTTGCAGGAGCAGATCGTATTCAGCTTCTGACTTTAATTCCAATTCTCGGAGGAGTTCTCATGTTCTCAACAAAGATTACTCGCGCCACGCTCGCGCTGTCCGTCTTTGGCATAGCTGCCCTGGGTTTCATCGGTTGCGGCAGCAACACGGGAGGTGAAGTCAGATTGCAGGGCGCCGGCGCCACCTTTCCAAATCCGCTCTATCAAAAATGGCTGAGCGAATATGGCAAGCTCAATGCGAACGTCAAGATCGACTATCAATCGATTGGCTCGGGCGGCGGTATCAAGCAGATCCAGGCGCGGACAGTTGATTTTGGCGCATCTGACGCGCCGATGAGTGACGCCGAGTTGAAGGCCTCTCCAGCTGAACTCATTCACATTCCGACCGTCCTGGGCGCGGTCGTGCTCACGTACAATCTTCAAGGCGTTTCAAAGCCATTACGGTTTTCGCCGGATGTCATCGCCGATGTCTTTCTGGGGAAGATTACGAAGTGGAATGACCCGCGGATCAAGGCCGACAACGCCGATGCAAGTCTCCCGTCAGCTGAAATCACAGTCGTGCATCGCGCCGAGGCGAGCGGCACATCTTTCGTTTTCTCTGATTACCTTTCCAAGGTTAGTGCGGACTGGAAGCAGAAAGTGGGCGCTGACAAGTCACCCAACTGGCCCGTGGGGCAAGGTGGCAAGGGCAACGAAGGCGTCACGGGACAAATAAAGCAACAGCCAAACACCATTGGATACGTCGAGTTGGCTTACGCGGTGCAAAACAAACTTCCGGTTGCACTAGTCAAAAATGCCAGCGGCGTCTTTGTAGAGCCATCGGTCGACGCGGTTACGGCGGCCGCCGCTGCTTCGGCGGCAACGACGCCAGACGATCTGCGCGTCTCGATTACAAATGCTAACGGCGCTGGCGTGTATCCGATCTCGAGCTACACCTACATTCTGGCTTACAAAGCGCAATCCGATGCGACCAAAGGAAAAACGCTGGTTGATTTTCTGTGGTGGGGGATTCACGACGGCGAGCAATTCGCGAGAGATTTGCAGTACGCGCCGCTGCCGGACGAAATCATCAAGCGTGCGGAAGCGAAGATCAATTCGATAACCGCCGGCGGCAAACCATTGCGCTAGGTCCCCTCTCCCTTTGGGAGTAGGAGAATTCCCCTCCCGTTCTGGGGTCCCTGGGTGAGAAGAAAAACTAATATGGTTGGGGGTGCGTCACTAAGCCCTCACCGCAACCCTCTCCCAAAGGGAGCGGGTGTTAACAAACCAAGGTTAGCCGGAAACTGGCGACACCTGCTGTCGCCGACAGGTAATGCCGGCGACGCGGTCTTTCGTGCGTTGATGTTTGCCGCGGCGTTACTGCTGCTCTTGATCGTCGGTTCGATGATCTTGGCTCTGGCGTCACACTCGACCCTTTCGATCCGCCAATTTGGTTCCGACTTTCTCACGAGTCGCGAGTGGGATCCGGTCAAGGGCCAGTTCGGCGCGCTGGCATTCATCTACGGAACGGTAGCGTCGTCGCTAATCGCTTTACTCATCAGCGTTCCGTTATCGTTGGGCATCGCAGTTTTTCTCGTCGAGCAAGCGCCGCCTTTCCTTTCGCGGCCGATCACATTTTTGGTTGAGTTGCTGGCGGCGATTCCTTCGGTGGTTTACGGGTTGTGGGGCATCTTTGTGCTCGCTCCATTTCTGCGCGTCCACGTCGAACCGCCACTCGCGCGGTGGTTTGGCTGGCTACCGCTGTTCCAGGGAACGATTACCGGAATCGGATTGCTTACCGGCGGAGTGATTCTCGCGATCATGGTGACCCCGATTATCTCCGCCGTCGTACGTGACGTGCTCTCCGCGGTCCCGAATACACAGCGCGAAGCGGCGCTGGCACTGGGCGCGACCAAATGGGAGACGACGCTCGTTGTTTTGGGGAACGGCGCGCCCGGGATCGCGGGCGCGGTGATCCTGGGTCTGGGTCGCGCGATCGGCGAAACGATGGCGGTGACGATGGTGATCGGCAACCGCCCGGAAATCAGCGCTTCGTTGTTCAAGCCTTCATACACATTGGCTTCGGTGATCGCGAATGAATTCACCGAAGCGACCGCGGACATTTACCTAAGCTCGCTGGTTGAGTTGGGTCTGATTCTTTTTCTTGTCACCTTTGTGGTGAACGCGATCGCTCGTCTGCTGGTCTGGAGAGTTACGCGCCAAACGTCCAGCGTAGGAATGGCCGCCTGATGGGTCTTCTTTCACGAACAGATCGATCGCGCCGCGCCGCGAGCTGGTTGATGACCACGCTGACGGCGCTTTGCACGTTTGTCGCCGTCGGAATTCTGGTGATCATTCTTTCTTATATCGCGATGCGCGGGATCAGCGCACTTAGTCTGCGCTTTCTGATTGATACTCCTCGCCCCGTCGGCGAAGGCGGCGGCATCGGCAACGCCATCGTCGGTTCGGCGCTGCTGCTTCTCTTGGCATGCGTTGTGGGCTTACCGCTCGGCATTGCGACGGGAGTTTATCTTTCCGAATTCGGCGGTGGGCTCTTTGCCAGCATCGTCCGTTTTCTGGTCGACACGCTGACCGGCATTCCCTCGATCGTGACCGGGGTTTTCGTTTACGCCGTAGTCGTGCTGCGAATGAGTCACTTCTCGGCGTTCGCTGGAGGGATCGCTTTGGCGCTGATCATGATTCCAATTGTGGCGCGCACAACCGAGGAAATGATCAAGCTGGTCCCGCACAGCTTGCGCGAAGGCGCGCTGGCGCTGGGCGCGCCGCAATGGCGAGTCACGATGGGCGTGGTAATTCCGGCGGCCGCGTCGGGAATCGCTACGGGTGCCATGTTGGCGATCGCGCGCGTCTCCGGAGAGACTGCGCCGCTGCTGTTCACCGCCTTTGGCAGCCGTTTCTTCCCGAGAAATCTCAACGAACCAATCGCTTCGTTGACGGTGCAGATATACAACTATGCAATTTCGCCGTACGACGAATGGCACGCGCAGGCTTGGGCGGCCACGCTCGTCTTGATGACGCTGATTCTGAGCATCAATTTGGTAGTGCGCTTTCTGACGCGCAAGAGGTTTTGATTCGCGAGATGTCCACACCAACACCGACATTGACGCCCAGGCTTGTGGTCCCGCACCAGGGAGCGTTGCCGGCGCGCGCCACAAAGATCGCTGTGGCAGGACTCAGCTTTAATTACGGACGAGCTCAGGCATTGCAGAATATTTCGCTGAAAATCCCCGAGCGAATGGTCATGGCTTTCATCGGACCTTCAGGTTGTGGGAAGACTACTTTCCTGCGCACGCTCAATCGGATGAACGATGTGATCCCGGGCACACGCGTCGAAGGAAATGTTTCGATCGACGGCCAGGACATCTACGCGCCCGGCGCGGATGTAGTTGAGTTGCGCCGCAAGGTGGGAATGGTGTTTCAAAAGTCGAATCCGTTTCCCAAGTCGATCTTTGATAACGTGGCTTACGGTCTGAAGATCAACCGGCTCACTTCCAGCAAGTCGGAGCTTGAAGGCCGCGTTGAAGAAGCTCTAAATGACGCGGCGCTTTGGTCTGAGGTCAAGGATCGTCTAAAGTCATCGGCGCTTGGGCTTTCGGGAGGACAGCAACAGCGACTGTGCATCGCGCGCGCGCTGGCCATCAGGCCGGAAGTGATCTTGATGGACGAGCCGGCCTCGGCGCTCGATCCAATTGCGACGTCCAAGATCGAAGAGTTGATCGTTGACCTCAAGAAGCAATACACGATCGTCATCGTGACGCATAACATGCAACAGGCGGCGCGCGTGTCTGACTTGACTGCGTTCTTTCTTCTCGGCAAATTGATTGAAGTAAACGCAACTGAGAAGATGTTCACCGCGCCGGGTGAAAAACTGACTGAAGATTACATCACCGGACGATTTGGCTAAACATGGAAGTTCACCGGCATCTTGACGAAGAACTCGACGCACTGCGGACTACCGTCTTGCGTTTGGGCGGCGAGGCGGAAGCCGCGCTAGTGCGGGCAATGCACGCGCTGACAGAGCGCGATACTAACGCGGCCCGCGCAGTGCTCGAACACGACGACGCCATCGATCAACTGGAGGTAGACGTTGATCGCCAGTGCGTCGACATTTTCGCGCTGCGCCAACCCGCCGCGCGCGACCTCCGATTCGTGATGTCGGTGGCTAAAATGGCCCCGGTGCTGGAACGAATTGCGGATCATGCCTGCAACATCGCGCGCGCGGCCCTTGACCTCAACACTGAACCGGAACTGAAAGATCATTCTCGTCTTCGTCAGATGGGCGCAATCGCATCATCGATGCTGAGCGGCGCACTCGACGCTTTCACCAGGAATGACGCTGCGGCGGCCCGCGAGGTAATCAAGCGTGATACTGAGATCAACGATCTCTACAACCAAATCTTTCACGACCTGATCGAAATGATGGCCAAAGAACCGGCGACGGCGACGCGGGACGCGCGCTTGCTGTTTGTCGCCAAACATCTCGAGCGAATCGGTGACTACGTGACCGACATCTGCGAATTAACCGTCTACATGGCAGAAGCCGCGATCATTAAGCACATGCACTGAGGTGCTTTGTCTGGCCCATCCAGCTCGCGTCAAATGTGGGTACTTTAACGTCGAGTTACTAGCCAGTCACTTTCGAAGTGTGGTTGAATGAGTTGCGTTCATTAGCATTCTCCAAATAATCTTCGACCAATAGTGATGACCACGACAGTAGCCATTGCGCTCGCAATTGTCTTAGTCGCGCTCGTGTTTGATTTCACGAACGGCTTTCACGACGCCGCCAATTCGATCGCCACCGTAGTTTCCACGCGCGTGCTTTCGCCAAGGTACGCGGTCATGTGGGCGGCGACTTTTAACTTTATCGCTTTTGCTATTTTCGGCACCCGGGTCGCCAAAACGATCGGCGGCGATCTGGTGCGCATCGATCTAATCAGCCAGGACCTTAGACTTTATGTCCTGTGCGCCGGATTGATGGGAGCAATAGCCTGGAACCTGGTGACATGGTATCTCGGACTGCCAACGTCAAGCTCGCACGCTCTGATCGGGGGCTACGCAGGCGCCGCGGTCGTGGCCTATCACGGTGTTAGCGGTTTGCTGAAACCCGAAGGGTGGATTAAGACCCTCATTTTTATTGTCGCGTCGCCGGTGATCGGATTCATTCTCGGATTCATTCTGATGCTGGCGGTCTTCTGGATTTTTCAGCACACGACGCCGGCACGCGTGGACAAAACATTCCGCCGCGGCCAGCTTCTTTCGGCCGCCGCGTACTCTTTGGGACACGGCGGAAACGACGCACAAAAAACGATGGGCATTGTGACAGTGGTCCTGGCTACGGCAGGAATGTTTAATTTGCATCTGGGAGACAAGGGTTCGCTGCCGGCGATTCCCCTGTATGTGGTGCTTGCGGCGCACGGCGCAATCGCTCTGGGAACACTTTCGGGTGGCTGGCGCATTGTGCATACGATGGGTTCAAAGATTACGAAGCTGCGACCGGTCGGCGGCTTCTGTGCCGAAACCGCCGGCGCGGTTACTCTTTTTGGGGCGACGTTTTTGGGCATTCCCGTATCAACAACACACACGATCACGGGCGCGATCGCCGGCGTTGGATCAACGACCCGTCTGTCGGCAGTGAAATGGCGCGTGGCTGGCCGGATTGTCTGGGCCTGGGTTTTGACGATTCCGGCGGCCGCCGCATTCGCCGCGATTGCATTCCTGCTCATTAGACTGATCGACACGATCGTTAGGAGCATGCACTAGAGTTCATGGCGATCTGAAGCCCTGACCTGCAACTCCGGCAAGGACCCAAAGGCGACACGCGTTCATGCCAAAACCCGCCCTAATCATCGAAGACGATCCGGACATCGCTGAGAGCGTAAGATACAATCTCGAGTCCGAGGGTTTCACTGCGATCGTTGCCGCTACAGGCGAGCGCGGACTTGAGCTGGCGCTGGATGCGCAGAATCCGCCGATGGTCATCATTCTGGACTTGATGCTTCCCGGGATCAGCGGAACTGAGTTGTGTCGCCGCCTGCGTCGCGAAAACCAAACTCGCCGCACGCCCATCATCATGCTGACTGCGAAGACTTCGGAAGCGGATCGGGTTGCGGGACTCGATCTGGGCGCTGACGACTATATCGCCAAGCCGTTTTCAGTGCGCGAGTTGGTGGCGCGCGTGCGCGCCGTGCTTCGCCGAGTTGATGACGACGCTGCGGCAAGATATGACGACGGTCGACTCACAATCGACTTTGACGATATTCGTGTCCTCTGCGACGGCACGAACGTCAAGCTAACCAACAAAGAATTCACCTTGCTCTCGGTGCTGGCGAAGCGTTCGGGCCGGGTCGTTACGCGGCAGCAATTGCTGGATCAGGTTTGGGGATACAGTTATTACGGCGAGGCGCGCACGCTCGACGTACACATTCGCCGGTTGCGCCAGAAACTAGACGTGTGCGGCGATTGCATTGAGACGGTGGTGGGAGTCGGTTATCGCTTCGTGGGATGTGCTTCGCAGTCCCGAAGTGCCAACGGTTTTACCGATGACTAGGTTCGGTCTTCTTCTCGGAGTCCTCAGTGCCGCGATCGCGGCGTTGCTTGTCACGATCGCATATTCTTCGGGAGCATCGCGCTGGTTCGCAGCCGCGGGAACGGCTCTGCTAAGCGGACTGATCGTTGGCCTGCTGTTGGGAAGACAGGCGAAAGGAACCCGCGAGCCCTACGTAAACAACCAGGCAAGCCTCTTGAGTGATGCAGGAGTCATTGACTTCTCCCCCAAGCTGCTCGACGCCACCATCAACGAGATGCGTGAAGGCCTGCTGGTGATCGACCGGGAAATGCGCGTGGTCGCTTCCAACCGCGCGGCTCGTGGCCTGTTTTCAAACGTCGAGGATCCGATCGGCGCCCGCCGGCTAACCGAACTCACGCGCAACCCGGCGATCTATGATGCGTTTCTTGATGGTGTTCGCGGCAAGGAGCGCGCCGGCGTGAAGGTCGAAACCTACGGCGGTGAAAGGCGAGTTTTCGACCTGCGGGTCGTGCCCTTGCAGTCGGCAAATGGTAGGACCTCGCACGGCGCTGTCGGAGTCTTCTTCGACATCACGCGGCTGGAACGATTGGAGTTGATTCGACAAGAGTTTCTCTCGAACGTTTCGCATGAGCTGCGCACTCCTTTGACCTCGATCATCGCCCTCGCCGAGACCCTTGAAACAGGCGCGATCGACGACCCCGAACACAATCGCCGCTTCCTTACTATCATTCAGAAGAACGCGGCCCGGATGCACCGTCTAATCGACGATATTCTGGAACTCAGCGCAATTGAAGCGGGAAACGTGAAGGTCAAGCAGGAAATCGTTCAACTGCACCCGTTGGTGGAGGACGTCGTTGGCAGTTTGTCTGCCGCGGCGTCAACCCACGCGATCACGTTGCAAAATCTGGTGGCGGAAGAGGCGATGGTTTTCGCCGATCCACATCGTCTGGTTCAGATGCTTACGAATCTGATCGATAACGCAATCAAATTCAATCGGGACGGCGGCGTGGTCTCAATCAGGTATGAGGGCGGAGTTCGCGACAAAATTAGAGTCGAGGATACTGGTGAAGGAATCCCGGCGCACCACCTCGATCGTTTGTTTGAAAGATTCTACCGAGTTGATCGCGCTCGCTCGCGTGAGCTTGGCGGGACTGGCTTGGGATTGGCGATAGTCAAGCACCTGGCCAGAGCGCACGACGGCGAGGTCACAGTCGAGTCGCGTTTTGGCGAGGGGACCAGATTCACCATTGAGCTACCTGGTAATGCGACCACGCGCGACGAGCAGTCTTCTTCCCACACGATTGCGCTCACCTAGAACTGCCATGAACGAATAATCAGGTTCTGCGATTCTCTTCGAGGAGTCGTAAGGCATAAAAGGGAGTGGCGGCATGCAATAAGCGCTCGGCGAGTCCGCGCAGTTGCGAGGGCATCTCCGCAAACGAGTATTCATCCTGGGTATTCTGGTACCGGTTTAGCAATTGCAACTCGGCATTGCAGAAGTCGCAGTCCGCCAGGTGAGTTTCGACGCGCAACGACTGCTCTGAGTCCAGATGCAACGGATCGTACTCAAGCAGATCTTGAGACGAAGGACACCCAACTTTCTTGTTGAACAAGCTCGCAAATGCCGTGGCCATATTCGTTACACTTCGAACAAGCTTCCGGGCTTCTTCTGGTCCGGTCAACTGCGTCAAAGATCTAATGTCCGCGGATTTCCATTTTCGATCGCCTTGCCGACATGACTTTTCCTCAATAGTGTCAATCACTTAGATCTAGTGCAAAAAAATGTTGCTCAATATTGAAATAGCTGTTAAAATCGGCTCCAGGTTGATCGGGAGCTTGCAGCTTCTCGATTGCTTTCGATGGTGGAGCAAGTAGGCCGCAAGGCCATAACCGATCCACGAACTCCCGCGATATCCGGCAGGCAAGAACCGGAAACCAGGACCAACTTTTCGGGATTGAAAAACTAAAAGGAATAGCTGTGCGCGACTCAATGACGCTGCTCTTGTTACATTGGTTTCGATTGAGCTAGAACTTTGCCCCGTAAGTCTCACCAAAATCTCACCTCGGTTCATCCGAGAACAAGGTAAGCATTCCGTGCGCAGACCATCGCTCATCCGATCGGGATCAGCAACCTAAAACGCCGTGAAATCAATTACACAAAAGACGACGCCGGATTCCACAATCAATGTGGCTCAGGAAGTGCCGCGCACTGGCCGCCCGCAGAGGAGCTCAAGGGCTGCTCACTGGGTCGAGAGTCTGCGGAACTCGGATGTCAATCGCTTGTGGGCCGAGTTGCACCGCATTGTGAGCAATCATCCGCTCGTACGCGCATCACGTAGCGCTGGCCTGCTGATCGAAGAAGGCGCCTCGAGTGCTTATACCGATCTGACGCAGGAGCTCTTCGTCCAATTGTTAACCAAGTCGCGGTTTCAGCATTATCTCGACACCGCGATGACCGATGCCGAGATTGAGTGTGAGATCGGTCAGATAGAGTTGACGAATTTACTCACGGCGGAACTGCGCAAGCGCCATCCTGAGAGTTACCGGCTTGCGCGCCGCATCTCCACTTTGGTCCAGTCCAGCGCGAACTTTCGCCGCTTTGATTCGAACGGCCACTCCGAAGAACAACACCGGCGCCTGGCCGACCGAGTCTATGGCTTGAGCGAATGGCCGGCGAGCAAGCCCGGACGCGGCTCGCATGAACTGGAACAGCGCGCACATATGATTCCCGTCCGACAGCGCGACACGCGTATGGTGGGCTGCACGGGCGACGCGCAAATCGTGATCAGCAATTCTGATCTCGAAGACCTGATTATTTCCGTGCTCGACGCCATTGACGCGCCAGCCGACGTACGCACCTTGCGCAGCCTGGTAATGTCTCGCTTACCGGTGATGGATATCTATCTGGTGCCCTTGGGCGGTGACGACGCGGATTCAGACGGCCCGCACTACGATCCGGCCGACTTGCGCGAGAATCCGGAACAAGCCTTGTTGCGGCACGAAACGGAACAGGAAGCCGCGGGCTCCGTCGATAAATTTCTGAAGAACTTACGCGCGAACGTGCGCGGTAAAATGAAGCAGTATGACCGCATGCTGGGCGTGTTGTGGCACTGCTATTTGAGCGCCGCTCACGCGACGCAATTGGAAGTTGCCGCTACATTGGGTGTTTCTGATTCTTTGGTGTCCGACTATCGGCGCCGAATTGAACAGGAGTTGCGCGCGCTCTCCTTTAAGGAAGTTGAAGAGGCGCGCATGTTCGAGCTGGCCCTGCGCGAGCGCGTGCGAACTCTGGTTGAGTTGAGCGACGAGGAGGCGATAGCGGTTTAGCTCTTCCTCGCCAACTCGGACTTTGCGAAAGCAATCCAAATCTCAAGAAGCGCAGGCATTCTGCGCTTCTTGGCGTTTTTGATGGTCCGCCAAGAAGGCAGGCAGACCCAAAAAATTCAGACAATGCCAAAGCCTCGTCAAAGAAAAGATTACCAGCCCGTGAGGCGTTCCGGGCGGGCGGGCGCGCGCAATTATGAACACGTGATCGCGGAAGACTGGCCGCCGGCAGGCCATCCTGGGGGCGACGGGCTCGAGACGTGTCAGGGCCTTAAGAGGTCGGATCTGAAAAAGGCGGCCAGCTATTTTCTTAAGCGCGGCCATGTTTTCTCGTACGCTGCGCTTTTTCTCTTTACCATTGTCCTGTACGCGCGCCCCGCGGAGATTTATCCGTCCGGCTTGACCGCTTCGATCGCGCTGATCGTCGGCGTGCTGACGCTCGGCGTCTTCATCCCGTCGCAATTCGCTTTGGAAGGCAGCCTGACGGCGCGTCCCCGCGAAGCCATTCTTGTGGTCCTCTTCTGTCTGGCCGGCTTGCTTTCAATTCCGCTGGCGATCGATCCAGCCCAAGCCTGGCACGAGTTCAGCGACACGTTCATTCGCTGCATCGTGATCTTCGTAGTACTGGTTAACGTCGTCCGCACTGAGAAGCGACTAAACGGATTGCTGCTGCTCGCACTTGTAACCGGCACTTGGTTGAGTTTGGGAGCAATCAACGACTATCGCCTCGGATTGATGACCGTCGAAGGCTATCGCGCCGGCGGCAGAGGCGGCGGCATCTTTGGCAACTCGAATGATATGGCGCTTTTTCTGGTAACGATTGTTCCGATTGCGATCGCCCTACTGCTCCGATCGCGGAGTCTTCCGCGCAAGTTTCTCTTTGGCGGCTGCGCCGTCCTGATGGTCGCCGGCATAGTGCTCACCTACTCGCGCGGAGGCTTCATCGGCCTGTTGGTTGCGCTGGGCTTCTTTGCCTGGAAAGGCGGTCGTCGCCATCGCGTTGAGATCGTCGTTGCCGGCCTGTTGATCGTCGCGGCATTTCTCGCGTTGGTGCCGGGCTACGCGCTGCGGCTTGCGTCAATTATCTTTCCCAGTTTGGACCCGGTCGGATCGTCTGAAGCTCGCAGCGGAGAACTCTTACGTTCTCTGTACGTTGCGATTCGTCATCCGTTGCTGGGAATTGGAATGGGTAACTACGCGCCCCAAATGTCGTACCGGGGCCTGGTCACTCACAACTCTTACACGCAAGTTGCGGCAGAGATGGGCGCGGCGGCGCTGGTTTGCTACACGATGTTCGTCGTCACGCCTCTTCGAAAACTCGGACAGATTGCGCGCGAAACCTTCGGCACGAAGGCTAATTCGCATTTCTATTATTTGGCGGTTGGGCTGCAGGCATCGCTGGTCGGCTACATGGTTTGCAGCTTCTTCGCTTCGGTCGCGTACCTCTGGTACGTCTATTACCTGGTCGGTTATGCGGTTTGTCTGCGCCGGCTGTACGAGTCTGAGACTGGAAAGGCAGTCGTGCTTGAGAAGCCGCTAAAGCAGAGGCAGGTGAACGTTGCTTCCGTGCTCGATGACAACCGCGGCGTCGCAACGACGTGAATATGAAGTTAGCGGCAGAAATAATTTTCTGGTTAGGCGCGGCGGCGCTCGGTTACACCTATGCCGGCTATCCGCTTCTGCTTCTGATTGTGAGCCGGCTGCGTCCGCGCGATGTCAGGCGCGGTGACTTTGCGCCCACTGTCAGTGTGATCATCACGGCTTACAACGAAGAGCGCGACCTGGCGGCCAAACTCGAAAACACACTGGCGCTGGAGTATCCCCGCGAGCTTCTTGAGATAATCGTTGCGTCCGATTGTTCGACTGACCGCACGGACAAGATCGCGCGCGCCTTTGCTGAGCGAAGCGTACGTCTGGTGCGTCAGCCGCAGCGGCTGGGAAAGACCGCCGCCCAGAACATGGCGGTCGCGGAAGCGCGCGGCGAAATCATTCTCTTTTCCGACGCCACCAGTCTCTATGAACCAGATGTGCTGCGCGTGATGATGCCCAACTTCGCGGATACAGCAGTCGGCTGCGTGGCCGGTCGTTTGATTTATGTTGACCCAGCGGACTCGCGAATCGGACGTGGCGCTCGCTCTTACTGGGGTTACGAGACCTTTCTGAAGGAGCACGAAAGCCGCATCTTCTCTTTGATTGGCGCGTCCGGCTGTCTCTACGCCGTGCGTCGATCGGCTTACGTGCCGCTCTACCCGGAAGCGTGCAGTGACTTCATCATCGCCACGAAAATGGTTGAGCAAGACCTGCGCGCCGTTTACGAACCCGCCGCGGTTTGCACCGAAGAGACCAATCGCCAAAGCGACAAGGAGATGAAGATGCGCGTGCGCGTAATCGCGCAAACCTTTACCGATCTTTGGCGTCATCGCGCGATGATGAACCCGTTTCGCGGCGGTTTCTACGCGGTGCAGCTCCTGTCGCACAAAGTCATGCGCTACGCCGTGCCATTGTTTCTGCTCGCGATCCTGGCAACCTCCGGGATCCTCGCGCGCCATTCGATGCTTTATTCGATCGGGTTTGGAACGCAACTCGGTTGTTATCTGGGCGCGCTGGGCGCGTGGATGCTTGAGCGAGCGGGCGTGCACAACCGGATGCTGGCGCTGCCACAGTATTTCGTCCTGTCCAACCTCGCGGCGTTGATTGCGTTCTACCAATTTCTGCGCGGCCAGCGGTACGCTCATTGGGAGCCCAATCGCGATAGCGCGTCAACGCGCCGCGCGACGCCAATGATTGCGCCGCCTGAAGTTCGTGGAAGGTTAGTCTGAGGAAGAGATCGAATGTGTGGCATCGCCGGATTTGTTAGCAGAGATGAGCATCGTGACCCTCGCGAAGCGCGCGCCGTGCTCGACAGTATGTGTCGCGTGATTGCTCATCGTGGGCCTGACGATCAGGGAATGCTGGTCGACGATCGAGCTGCGCTCGGCATGCGGCGTCTGTCGATCATCGATCTGGCGGGCGGGCGTCAACCAATGTCCGGCTGCGACGGTGAGGTTACGATTGTCTTCAACGGCGAGATTTACAACTATCGCGATCTGCAGCGCGAACTCGAATCACGTGGCCATCGATTCAAAACCCATTCGGACACGGAAACGATTGTTCATGCTTACGAAGAATATGGCTCACGTTGTGTCGACCATCTGCGCGGCATGTTTGCTTTCGCCATCTGGCACTCCCGCACCCGCGAGCTCTTCATCGCGCGCGATCGCGTGGGCAAGAAACCGCTCTATTACACGGTCACTGGCGGCACGCTGGTCTTCGGTTCTGAGTTGAAATCCGTGCGCGAACATCCGGAGTTCCGCGGCGAAATCAGTGTCGAAGCCCTCGATGCGTATCTGACATTCGGCTACGTGCCCGATCCGCTGACGATCTTCCGGGACGTGCACAAGCTGCCGCCCGGCCATCACCTGACATTCAGAGATGGTCGCGTAAGCGTCGAGCAGTACTGGGATTTCCCTTACGAGCACGCACAGCAAGATCCGGCGCGAAGCGAAGACGAATGCCTGGAGGAATTGCGTGCTTTGTTGGACGAATCAGTGCGCATTCGTCTGGAGTCGGAAGTTCCGCTCGGCGCGTTTCTTTCCGGCGGAGTTGATTCGAGTACGGTCGTTGGCTTGATGGCGCGGCACGCGACTCAGCCAGTCAAGACTTTCTCGATTGGCTTTCACGAAGACAGCTATAACGAATTGAAGTACGCCCGGATCGCCGCGCAAAGGTTCGGTACCGATCATCACGAGTTCATCGTCAGTCCGGATATCTGCGAGATCGTCGACGGGCTGGTCTGGCATTTCGACGAGCCGTTCGCCGATTCCTCCGCGATTCCAACTTACATGGTTTCAAAGCTCGCGCGACAGCATGTAACGGTGGCGCTATCTGGCGATGGTGGTGATGAACTCTTTGCCGGCTACACTCGTTACGCACTCGATCGCAAACGCAGCGGTTTCGCTAGTCTGCCCCGCGTCGTTCGCCGAGGCGTGATGCAGCGGGCTGGTCGCACCCTTCCACACGGCGCGTGGGGAAGAAACTTCGTGCACAACGTCGCGCTCGATCCGCTCGATCGTTACATAGAAGACGTATCCGTCTTTACGCGCCTGAACAAGCCGGCGCTTTACACTGAAGACTTTCGTCAGCAATTGGGAACGTGCGAAGCGGCGCAGCGGTTTCGAGACTATGCAATGCACTCGCGGGCGAATGATCCGCTCGATCCGCTGTTGTATCTCGACAGCAAAACCTACTTGCCCGGCGACATCCTGACAAAAGTCGATCGCATGAGCATGGCAGTATCGCTGGAAGCCCGCGTGCCCCTGCTCGATCACAAACTGATCGAGTTTGTCTGCACACGCATTCCGGCAAGCATGAAGATGAAAGGCCTGGATACCAAACACATCTTCAAGCGCGCGATGCGCGATCTGGTGCCTACCGAAATTCTGGATCGTCCGAAGCAGGGCTTTGGTATTCCCATCGACAGTTGGATCAACGAACAACTGCGCGAACGCGTACGCGGTACGCTCACCGAACCACTCACGATGCAACGAGGTTACGTCGAGCCACGTTACGTCAAGGTTCTGCTCGACGAACACGAGCGCGGCCGACGCGATCACGCGACTGAGTTGTGGACGCTGTTCATGCTGGAGTTGTGGCATCGTAAATTTGTCGACGCGCCGGGCGGCATCGCGCTCAGCGATCAACTGAATCAAAGTTTGGCTCCGATGGTGGCTTAGGGTGAAACCAAACGTTCTGCACATGATTGACAGCTTCGAGCAGGGCGGCAGCGAGCGCCAGGCCCTTCAGCTTGTGCGCCAGTTACACGAGAGCGGACACTCCGGCGTACGGCTCGCCTGTTTGCAGAACAAAGGATCTTTGCGCGGCGAAGCGGATCGACTCGGCCTCGGAGAGATTCCTGAGTATCCGCTCACCAGCTTCTATGATCGGAACTTCGTTACGCAGCTTCGCCGGCTCGCGCGCTTCTTGAAAGAGAACGAGATTGACGTAGTTCACACGCACGATTTTTACACGAACATTTTTGGCATGGCGGCGGCGGCGATGGCCCGTGTCCGCGCGCGTCTTGCCTACAAAGGCGAGACCGATGGTTTTCGCACTGCTACGCAGAAGCGTCTGGAGCGCGGCGCGTTTCGCCTGGCGCATCGAGTCATCGCGAATTCCGAGGCAGTGCGAAAACAGTTGATTCGCGAAGGCGCGCCCGCCGAAAAAGTTGTGAAGCATTACAACGGTCTGGATCTCAAACGCATCACGGTTCAGTCCGACGCGAAGCGCGATGATATTCTTGGGATGCTTGCTTTACCGGAACGACGACTGGTGACGATCGTGGCGAACTTGCAGCATGTGGTGAAAGATCATCCGACGTTTTTGCGCGCGGCTGCGCGCGTGCGCGCCGCAATTCCTGACTCGGCGTTCGTTGTTGCCGGAGAAGGAAAGCTGATGGACGGCCTGCGCGAGTTGACTGCTCAGCTTGGATTGGAGCGCGACGTTTTCTTCATTGGCAGATGCGGAAAGGTTGCCGAGCTGCTTTCTGTTTCCGACGTGTGCGCGCTGAGTTCGACCGCTGAAGGCTTTTCAAACGCGATTCTCGAATACATGGCCGCCGCGCGACCCGTCGTCGTCACGGACGTCGGCGGCGCGCGCGAAGCAGTAATCGAAGGCGAAACTGGTTACATCATTTCCGCAGGCGACGACCAACACATGGCCGATCGGATCGTCGAGCTGCTGCGCGATCCGAAGCGGGCGCGCGCGATGGGCGAGCGCGGCAGGGCGACTGTCGCGGAAAAGTTCTCCTGCGAGCGGCATCTGGCGAACACTCTTGGTTTGTATTCTGAGTTGTTGGGCAAAGAATTAAAGACAGAGGTAGCAGAGGTGCGCGGAGTAACGGCGTTCAGAGTACCGACTTCAGTTGGGCCTTCGTGTCAGAACCCTGAGCGGTAGTTACAGGATCCAACACTCGACGTGATTCTGTTGAGTATCTGTTTAGTCTTCTTCGTGTAATTTCGTGGATCGTCCGACGATCTGCCGAGAAGAGATCCACGAAATCACACGAACGAATCGAAGAAACACGAACTAGTGAAGCGAACAACAATCAAACTTGGGCTCCGCTTTGCTATTCTGTTTGCGATTGCGTGGCCTTTGCTCGCGTGGCTGGCGGCGGAAGCGCTCGTCACGAACCCGGCGCCGGCACAGGCGGATGCCATGCTCGTACTCGCCGGCTCGTCAACTTTCGCAGAGCGTACACATCAGGCGGCGCAACTCTTCAAAGAAGGCCGCGCGCCGAAAATCATTCTCACCAACGACAACCAGGAAAGCGGATGGTCTGCTGAGCTGCAGACGAATCCGCTCTTCGTGCAACGCGCCGCAAATGAGTTGAAGTCATGCGGCGTGCCCGAAGGAAACATCGAGATTGTTCCCGAGACAGTT
>WNFD01001324.1_pt1 | contig 24959 bp, 16 predicted proteins | sample 5400491 | NCBI WGS metagenome assembly WNFD01 (sample SAMN13153343, study PRJNA577476) | soil metagenome | isolation source: 120 cm saprolite under Douglas fir tree site 2 hole 2 replicate 2 | place: USA:California | collected 2015-04-18
GCGATCGGTCGCGATAGAATCCAGCGGTGCGCTGGCTCCGGCTGAGCCTCTTCTTCGTCGGCGTCGTCGCGGTGCTCTCGGGTTTGGCCCTGTTCCAATGGGGAGAGGTTCCCGAGACCGCGCTCGGATGGGTCCTGTTGCCGCTCGGTGGAGCCGCGCTGTTGTTGGTCGAAGCGCTCGCGGAGGAAGGTCTGGCAGGAGCCGGGCGCGCGCTGACGTTCCGAAAACTCGTGCTCTGGACCGTGGTCGTGGCGCTGTTCGCGAGCGCCCTCGCGGTCGCGTGGACGCTCCTCGCCTGACCGCCGGGTCACCAACCCGCGGCGCGGGCCAGGAGTGACCGCGCCATCGTGCCGTCCACCGGGGGAGAGAAGTAGAAGCCCTGGGCGGCGGCGCAGCCGACCTCGCGGAGGAAGCCGAACTGGTCGGCGGTCTCCACGCCTTCGGCGACGACGCGCGTCCCCGTCTCGCGCGCGGCGGCGACGATGGTCCGGACCAGCTCGGGGGCCTGGCCGCGCGGTGAGCCGCCGGTGAACAGCGAACGGTCGATCTTGAGCGAGTCGAGCTGGAACCGGAACAGCGAGCTCAGGGAGCTCGAGCCGATGCCGAAGTCGTCCATGTACAGGCGCACTCCGCGTTCGCGCAGCTCGCCGATGCGCGCCAGCGTGCCGTTGCCCTGCTGCAGCGTCGTCTCGGTCAGCTCGACCGCGAGGTCCTGCGGGTCCAGGCCGTGCTCGGCCAGGACGCCGTCGATCTGCTCGAGCAGCGCGGGGTGCTGCAGCTGGCGCGAGGACAGGTTCACGTTCAGCGTCAGCTGCCCGGACGCTCCGTCCGCGCGGCAGCTCCGGAAGTCCTTGCCGGCCTGGGCGAGCAGCCACTGCCCGATGGGCACGATGAGCCCCGTCTCCTCGGCGAGCGGCACGAACCGCTCCGGCGAGACCAGCCCTAGCTTCGGATGAGCCCAGCGGATCAGCGCCTCCAGCCCCTGGATGCGCCCGGTGGCGACGTCCACGATGGGCAGGTAGTGGACGCGGAACTCCTCGCGCGCGAGCGCGCGGCGCAGATCGGCCTCCAGCTCGACGAGCTGCGGCGCCCGCTCGCGCAGCGCCGCGTCGAAGGCCGCCGACCGCGCCCCGCCCTGCGCCTTGGCCCGGTACATGGCGGCGTCCGCGTCCTGGAGCAGGTCCTCGGCGCGGGCGTACGCGGGAGCGCTCACCGCGATGCCGATGCTCGCGGTGGCGAACACCTGGTGCCCGGCGACGTCGAAGGGCTGCGCGATCGTCTGGTGGATCCGCTCCGCGACCAGCTCCGTCTCGCCTGCTTCCTTCACGTCGTCGAGGAGGATGGTGAATTCGTCCCCTCCGGGTCGCGCGAGCACGTCGCCTTCGCGCAGGCAGGTCTGGAGCCGCTCTCCCAGCTTGACCAGCAGCTCGTCGCCGGCCGCATGCCCGAGGCCTTCGTTGACGGACTTGAAGCGGTCCAGGTCGACGAACAGCACGGCTGACCGGTAGCCCTCGCGCCGCCGGCCATGCGCGAGCGAGCGGTCCACGAGCTCGAGGAAGTGCGCGCGGTTGGGAAGCTGCGTCAGCGCGTCGTTCAGCACGCGGCTCGCCGTCGACTTCGGATCGGTGACGTCCATCATCGAACCGGAAAAGCGCGCCGCCTTTCCCTTCGCGTCGCGCGTCGCCTGGCCGCGGGCCAGCACCCAGCGCCAGCTCCCGTCCTCGTGGCGCAGGCGGTGCTCGCTCTCGAAACGCGGCGATTCGCCGTCGAGGTGCGCGCGGATGGCCGCCTGCACCGCGTCGCGGTCCGCCGGGTGGACCCGGTCGAGCCACTGGGAGGGCGCCTCGCCGTCCCCGGCGGCGCCGACGATCGCGCGCCAGGAATCCGACAGCCAGAGTCGATCGCGCTCCAGGTCCCAATCCCAGATGCCGTCGCCGGATGCTTGCCAGGCCAGCGCGTACCGGTCGCGCAGCGGATCCGCCTCCTGCACCAGGGCGGCGTTGCCGGCCTCGCGTCCCTTTCGATCGTGCAGCGGCACGACGGTCCACTCGCACATGCGCGGCGCACCCGCCCGGGTGGGCGTCGGACGCAGTGACTGTAGCGTCTCCTGGCTCTCGAGCAGCTCGCGCAGCTCGGTGCGCGCCCCCGCGCGATCCGCGTCGGTGTCCGGGAAGACCAGCATCGACAGCTCCCGGCCGACCGCCTCCGCGGGCGGGATCCCGAACAGCCGCTCGGCCGCAGCGTTCCACGCGGTCACCTTCCGGTCGGCGTCGCAGAGGAGGGCCGCGAACGGCGCTTGCTCGAACAGGCGCAGCACGGCGCGCGCGTTGGGCGAGGTGCCGCGCCGCCGGGCCGCGTCGGGCTGCCGCCGCAGCAGGTCGGACAAGAGCCCGAGCGCGCGCTGGAGCGAGGCGCGGTCGTCGTCCGCGCGGCGGTACTCCTTCTCGATCCTGCGGAACAGCTTGCGCAGCTGCGGGGACGACTCACGTTCTTCACCGAGGGATTCGTCGAGCTGGCGTCGGAGGCGCCTGTGCATCGTCAGCCCGGCTCCGGCAGCGCGGGGCGCGCGATGCTTGACGCATCGCACCGGCAGCTCTCGAAAACCACTCTCGGGGACGAGTCTGCTCCGCGTGGTCGAGGAGTGCCCTCGCGCGACGGGTGTGCAGACACTGGACGCCACCCTACTCGCGCCGTTTCCCGATTGCAACAAATCGGCCACGCAATGATTACCGGGCGCTCCGTATGGAGCTGGCAGGGCTGCGCACCTCACTGGATCGGCGTCAGGTGCTCGACGCCGCCCATGTACGGCCGGAGGGCGGCCGGCAACACGATCGAGCCGTCCGCCTGCTGTCCGTTCTCCAGCAGCGCGACGACGGTCCGGCCGACGGCGAGCCCGCTGCCGTTCAGGGTGTGCGCGAACCGCGGTTTCTCCTGCGGCCCGGCGCGGAAGCGGATCTGCGCGCGCCGCGCCTGGTAGTCGGAGAACGTCGAGCACGAGCTGATCTCGCGATACGCCTCCTGCCCGGGCAGCCAGACCTCCAGGTCGTACGTCTTCTCCGCCGAGAATCCCAGGTCGCCGGTGCACAGGGCCACCACGCGGTGGTGCAGCCCGAGCCGCCGCAGCGGCTCCTGCGCGTCGTCCACCAGTTGCTCGAGCGCTTGGTGCGCGCTCTCCGGCGCCTCGAACCGGACCAGCTCGACCTTGTGGAACTGGTGCTGCCGGATGATTCCCTTGGTGTCCTTGCCGTAGCTCCCCGCCTCGCTGCGGAAGCACGGCGAGAACGCGCAGTACTTGATCGGGAGGGACGAGAGGATCTCGTCGCGGTGGTAGTTGGTGACCGGGACCTCCGCCGTGGGGATCAGGTAGAGGCCGGTGGTGGTCTTGAACAGGTCCTCCTCGAACTTGGGCAGCTGGCCGGTGCCGCGCATCGAGTCGGCGTTCACCAGGTAGGGCGGGATCAGCTCCAGGTACCCGCGCTCGCGGTGTAGATCGATGAAGAAGCTCACCAGCGCCCGCTCCAGGCGCGCCAGATCGCCCCGGTAGAAGACGAACCGCGCTCCCGACACCTTCCCCGCGCGCGCGAAGTCGAGCATGCCCAGGCGCTCGCCCAGCTCGTCGTGCTGGCGTGCCGCGAAGGAGAACCGCGGCTTCTCGCCCCAGGAGCGGACCACCACGTTGTCCTGGGGATCGCTCCCCACAGGCACCGATTCGTGCGGCAAGTTGGGGACCGCGAGCAGGGCCGCCTCGATCCGCTCCTCGACCTGCTTGAGCCGCGCCTCCTTTTCCTTCACCTCGTCGGAGAGGGCCTTGAGCTCCGCGCGCAGGCGCGCCTGCTCCTCGCCGCGCAGCGTCCGCATCTGCTCGCTGGCCTTCTTCTGCTCCGCCCGCCGCGTCTCGGTCGCCTGGATGAGCGCCTTCCGCTCGGAGGCGAGCTGCTCGATGGGCGCCAGCGCCTCCGCGGCGGCCGCGCCGCGGGTCGAGAGCCGCCGCTTGGCCTCGTCGAGGTTCGCGACCACCCAGCGCAGATCGAGCACGCCCCGTCTCCTTGCCGCGCCGCCGAAGGCGCGACGCGATCTAGAGTGTGGCGCTCCCTCGCGTCAATTGCTACAGCTGTCCCCCTTCCGATGCCGGACGAGCGATCCCCTTCGGATGCCGACCTGCTGACCGCGTTCCGCGCGGGAGACTCGCGGGCGTTCGAGGTGCTGGTCCGGCGCTACCAGTCGCCGGTGCTGGCCATCGCGCGCCGCTTCGCCCGCGACCTGGACGACGCGGAGGACCTGGCGCAGCGCGCATTCATCAACGCCGCCGGCCGCGCCGGCGGCTGGCGCGGAGGATCGTTCAAGTCCTGGCTGTTTCGCATCGTGGTGAACCTGGCGAAGAACCACCTGCGGGACATGGCCCGGTTCGACCGGAGCGAGGACGCGCACGAGCGGGAGGCGCCGCCGAGCGAGGCCGACGCGCACGAGCGGCTCGAGCGCGCGGACCGGCTGCGCATGCTGCGCGAGGCGATCGCGCGCCTGCCGCGGCGCCAGCGCGAGGTGCTGCTGCTGCGCATCGACGGCGATCTGCCGTTCGCCGAGGTGGCCGCGGCGCTCGGCATCAGCGAAGTGAACGCGAAGGTGAACTTCCACCACGCGGTGCAGAGGCTGAAGAGCTGGCTGGGTTGAAGCGCCGCCGGATACGGCAGCTGGAGTGAAGATCAGGCCGGCAGCGGAGCGTCGCCGGCGAGCTGGAGCAGCTCGGCGGCGGAGATCCCGTAGCGCGCGCCGCAGAAATCGCAGCTCGCCTCCGCGCCGTTGTCGCGCGCCGCCATGTCGCGCAGCTCGTCCCGGGCCAGGGTGGCGAGGGCGCGCACCACCCTCTCCCGCGAGCAGCGGCAGGCGAAGCGCGGCTTCACCTCTCCCTCGAGCTGCAGGGGACCCAGGCGCAGCGCGCGAGCCAGCTCCTCCGCGAGCGCGCGCGCATCGCCGCTCGCCTCCCCTGACTCCACCCGCAGCAACGACTCGTGCAAGACCCGCTGGCGCAGCGGCTTGCCCAGCGCACTGAGCTCGTCCGCTCCGTCCTCGCCCTGCGCCCACAGCAGCGCGCCCGCCACCGCGGCCAGCGGTTCGCCGGGACGGAAGAGCACCTCCAGCGCCATCTCCCCACCGCGCGCCCGGTCGTTGCGCAAAAACAGCGTGAGCGCGGCGCCCAGGTCCGCGCCGGCGAAGGGAAACGCGGCGCGGTGCAGCTCGTCGGATCCCGGCTCTGCGCGCACGATCGAGAGCACGCCGGCGCGCTCGTCGAGGCCGCTGGCGAAGAGAGGGCGCGGATCGAAGCGCCGCAGCGGCTCGCCTGGGCCGGCCTCGCCGGCGGCAGCGGCGCGCGCGCCGTGGCGATCCAGCCCGTTGACACGCACCAGCCCGCGCACGGCGCCGGACCCGTCCGCGTCGGTGAGCAGGCCTTTGAGCGGTCCGCCGCACTGGAGCTGCACGTCCACCCGCGCCTGCGGCGGCCCGCGGTCCGAGGCGGCGAGCAGCACGGTTCCGGCGAGCGCCTGCGCCAGCGCGGAGGCGCTTCCCGGGGCGAGCGCGTGGCGCCCCGCCGCCTCCCGCGCCAGCTTCGGCGCGACGCACACGGCGAGGCGGGCATCCGCCTCGGGGGCGGCGAAGACGAGCAGCTGATCGGGCATGCAGGGAGGATAACCCCGCGCGGGGCCGGCGGCCGGACGATCAGATCACGACTGAGAGATTCGCGCGCGCCGGAGCCTCGCCCAGCACGCTGCGGATCGTTTCGCGCAGGGTGTACGAGGGCCGATAGCCGAGGTCCTTCTCGGCCTTCGATCCGTCCACCGTGCAGAGGAACTGCAGGTGGTCCAGCTCGGGCGGCGGGAAGCCGGTGATGCGGTACGTCCAGAGGCGGTCGAGGAGCGGACGCGCCAGGAGGTGCGGCACCGGGATCGCCTGCCGCCCCAGTTCGCGCAGCACGGTGCCGAGAGGCACCTCGCCGGGGCCGACGACGTTGTAGACGCCGCGCGCGCCGGGCTTGAGCGACAGCTGCATCGCCCGCGCGACGTCCTCCTCGTGGATGAGCTGCACCATCGGATCGAACCCCGCCAGCACCCAGGGGCGCTTGAGGCGCAGGTAGTTGGATGGAGCGTTGCGCACGTGGGGGCCGACGATGTGCACCGGCCGGAGGATCACCGTCTCCACCTCGGGGTGCTTCCACATGTACTGCTGCGCGTACATGTCGACCTCGATCAGGTCGCGGATGTCCGGGAAATTCTGCGAGCCGAGCAGGGGCGCGTCCTCGAAGAGGAAGTTGTCGTTCTCGGGCCGCGGTCCGTAGACGTTGGTCGAGCTGAGCACCACCACCTTCTCGACGCCGTACTTGGCGGCGAACTCCAGCACCGCCTTGGTGCCCAGCACGTTGAAGCTGTGGTGCTCGCTCTGCGACAGCCGCGGGTCGTGCATGATCGCCATGTGGAGCAGCGCCCTGATCTCGCCCCGGCGGAAGACTTCCTCGACCTTCTTCTTGCGGATGTCGAGCTGGTGCAGCTCGAGGTCCTTGGGCTTGCCCGCGAACGGCCGGCGGTCCAGGCCCGCGACCTTCCCGGTGCGGTGCAGGATCCGCGCGAGCGTCCGCCCCAGGTTGCCGCTGATGCCGGTGATGAGGACGGTCTCGCGGGCCATTCAGAAAAAGATCCCCTTCCGCTCCTCCACTCCGCGGTTCAGCATCGCCTGGACGCGCGCCTTCACTTCCTTGACCTTCCGCTCCAGCTCGGCGTCCTCGTCGTCGGCGCTGCCGCTGAACCGCATCGGGGCGCCGAAGTGGAGGCGGTACTTCACCGGAAGTGGAATGGGCAGCACGGTCGGCGTGACGGGGAGCGAGGGGAAGCCGAGGATCTTCGCCGCCGCCTTGAAGTCCCAAAGCGCGGGCGCCTGCTCCTCCGCGCCGACGACCGCGACCGGGACGATCGGCGCCTGCACCTCCAGGGCGAGGCGCATGAAGCCCAGCCCGAACTCCTGCAGCTGGTACTTCTTCTCGAAGGTCTTGTTCAGCCCGCGAGTTCCCTCTGGAAAGACCATCAAGGTCTCGCCCGCGGCGAGCAGCCGGCGCGCGTTCTCCGGGGTCCCCACCACCTGCCCGATGCGCGCGAAGAACGGCGCCACGAACGGCAGGGTGGGCGCCCACTTCTCCACCATCGCCCGGCAGATGCGCGGCGGCTCCGCCTCGAGCAGCATGGCGATGCCGATCATCAGCGCGTCGAAGGGGAGCTGCCCCGAGTGGTTGGCGATGATCAGCGCGCGGCCGGCCGGGACCTGCTCGACTCCGTGCGTCTCGACCCGGAACCAGTTCTTGTAGAGCCAGAGCGCCGGGGCGAGCGCCGCCTTGGCGAACTCCAGGTCCAGGCCGAACGGATCCACGCCGTACTCGTTCTGCGGCGCGACCAGGCGCGCCAGCCGCGCCTCGAGGTCCTTCCCGCCCTGCTGCAAGGTCCACTTCTCCATCGCCCCGCGCAGGCGGCCGAGGAGGCCCTTGGGCCGATCGGCGTCGAAGCGCACCAGCGCGGTGGACTGGCTCTCGACGGGAGCGCGCAAGGCCATGGAGGGTCGGGTGTAGTCCCGACCCTTGGGCCGGTCAACTCGCGGCGCGCGGCTCGCGGCTTGCGGCCCGCGGAAGGAGGCGGAGAGCGGACTCCTCCAGGGTCAGCGATTCGGCGCGCGAGTGGAGCGAGTCGAGCAGAGCGCGGAGGCGGCGCAGCTTTTCCGAGGCGGCGAGACGCAGCCCGGGCTGGTACGCGGCGAGCCCGGCGGTCGCGTCCGAAGCATCGAGCGCGTCGATCCCGTGCAATTCCAGATTCAAGTGGCCGCCGGCGCCGGCCGCCCGGGCGAGCGCCTTGGCGATGCGCTCGCCGGCGGCGAGCACGACGGTCCCGATCACCGGCGCTCGCAAGACCGGAAGCGTGGCGACGGGCAGCTCGCGCACTCCGAGGCGCCAGTGCGGGCCGCGGCGCGAGAAGAGCTGTCCGGCGCCGCCCAGGATGCTGCGGCTCCGCCGGCCTCGAAGCGCGTGCAGCGTGATGGCCGCCGCCTTCGCCGCGTAGTAGGGCGGCGAGGGCAACAGCGAGCTGTCGTAGAGGTACCCGCGCGCGCGCACCGCCTCCAGCAGCGCGCGGGAGAGGGTGTATCCTGGCGCGCGGAACCCGCGCGGCGCCTTGCCCACCGCCTCGAGAATCGCGCGTTCGGCACGTTCCAGGTCGGCGTCGATCTCGGCCGCCGGCCGCCGCGACAGCGCGTAATCGTGCGCGTGGGAATGCGAGCCCACCTCGTGGCCCGCGTCCGCCGCCGCACGCAAGGCGCGTCCGCTGCCCGGGATGCCCAGCTCGCCGCCGATGGCGAAGAACGTCGCGCGCAGCCGGAGCGCCGAGAAGAGCTCGCACAGCCGGGAGACCGCGGCGACCGGCACCGCCCGCAGCTCCCGCTCGGAGAGCGCCCCGGCGTCGAGCCCGTGGATGGCTGCGTAGCAGCCCAATCCGTCCAGGTCGACCGAGACGCTGAAGATCAAGGGGCGCGCCGGCTCTGTTCCTGCAGGTAGTAGATGTCGTCCTTCACCGTCTCGACGTCGCCGGCGTCGGGACGCAGGTTGAGGTACTTGCGGAACTGCGCGATCGCCTCCGCCCTGCGTCCGTCGTCCTTGTAGAGATAGCCCAGCTCGTGGTGCGCCACCCAGTCCTTCGGGTCCACCACCTCGGCGCGCTTGAGCGCCTCGATCGCGCGGTTCTTGCATCCGCTGCAGCCGCGGTCCTTGTACGCGATGCCGAGCCTGCTCCACACCCCGGGCTGGTTCGGGTCCTGCGCGAGCGACTTCTGGTAGCTGGCGATGGCGCCGTCCAGGTCGCCCGCCTGCTGCTGCGAGTCGGCGATCTGCGCCCACAGCCGCGCGCGCGACGGGTCCACCTGCGCGGCCTTCTTGAACGCGGTCACCGCCTCCAGGAACCGGTTCTGCACGTTGAGGTTCTGCCCCAGGTGCTCGTAGGCGTCGGCGTTGCGGGGACTCTTTGCGATGGACTTCTGGAAGCTCTCCACGGCGTCCTGCACTTGCTGCCCCTGCTCGTAGATCAATCCCTGGAAGTAGAGGTACTCGGGGTTGCCGGGCTCCAGCTCGACGGCCCGCCGCATGGTGTCGATAGCCTCGCCGAGCTTCCCCTGCCCCGCCAGCGCGCGCGCCAGGTTGAACCAGGTCTCGCCGTAGCGGTCGTTGCCGAGGCGCGCCTGGCGAAGCTCCGCCTCCGCCTTCTCGTACTCGCGGCGCTCGACCAGGAGCGCGCCCAGCCGGGAGCGGAAGCGGTGGTCCTTCGAATCCAGCTGCACCGCGCGCTGGAGCGCCGACAGCGCGCCTTGGGAATCCCCGATGCGGTGCAGGAGCGAGCCGTACTCGTAGTGGAGCACCGGGTCGGTATCCACCTGCCGCAGCGCGGACTCCAACTCGGCGCGCGCGCCCGGCAGATCGCCGAGGGCGGCGAGCGCGCGCCCCAGCCCCGAGTGCGCCTGCGGGTCCTCCGGATCGAGGTGCAACGCGCGCTGGTAGCACTCCTTGCCGGTCTTCCCGTCCCCGAGGTCGAGGGCCAGGTCTCCGGCTGCCTCCTCCTCCCGGGCGGTGCGCGAGGGCGTCTTCAGCACGGCGTCGAGCTTCTCGCGTGCCTTCTGCTTGTCGCCCCGCGAGAACCAGATCGACCCCTGCGCGAGGAGCGCCTCGGCCAGGTCTGGCTTCTTTTGCAGCGCCTTGTCGTACGCCTGGTATGCGTCCTCCTGCTTGCCGATCCCTTCGGCCACCTTCCCCTGCGCGTACAGGACCCACGGATCGTTGGCGGCCTTCACCAGCGCCTCCTGGATCCGCTTGTCGGCCTCGAGCAACCGGTTGGTCCCCAGGTACGCGCGCGCCGCGTTGGCAAGGACGTGCGCGTTGGCCGGGTCGATGGCCAGGGCCGCGTCGAGCTGCTTCTGCGCTTTCTCGTACTCCCGCCGGTACAGGCGGAAGGCGCCGTACGCGGCGTGCACCTCGGCCGCGTTGGGATCGAGCTGCACCGCGCGCTCGAACGCCGCCTCCGCCTCCTTGCCCTGGTGCTGCGCGACCAGCAGCTTGCCCCGCAGCATGGCGCCGCGCGCCTCCTCCGAGGCGTCCAGCGTCTTGCGCGCGTCCTGCGCCAGCGCCTTGTCGAGCAGCTGCGCCGCCTGCTGCGTGTCGTTCTGCAGGAGCTTGACGTCGGCCAGCTCGACCAGCGCGCGGCCGTGCTCCGGCTGCACCGCGAGCGCCTTCTCGAAGAAGCCGCTCGCCTCGGGCAGCGCGCCCTGCGCCTTGGCGGCGATCCCGCGCGCGATGAGCAGCTTGGGCCAGGCGGCGTTCTCCCCCTTGAGCGCGCGGTCCAGCACCTGCGCCGCCCGCTGCACCTCGCTCGCGCGCATCAGCGCCTGGGAGAAGAGCCACGCCGACTCGAGGTCGGTCTCGGCCAGCGTCGAGAGGAGCTGCCGGGCCTTCGTCGTGTCCCCGACGGCGAGGGCGAACGCGCCTCGTGCCCGGTTCTGCGGCGCCGCGTTGCCCTTGATCTTCTCCAGCACCCGTTTCGCCTGGTCCCAGTCGGCGCCGCCCTGCCCGTACCAGACCTTCAGCTCGGCCGCGCACAGGACGAAGAAGGACTTGGCGTCGTCGTCGTTCGGAGCCGAGCCGAGGAGTTGCGCGGCCGCGCCGAGCGCCTCGCGGGCGGACGAGAAGGTCCCCTGCGCGAGCTTCGTCTGTCCCGCCGCGACCACTGCCAGGGTGGCGGCGCTCGGCTTGGGCCGCGAGACGGACATTAGCTGATTGCGCCAGAACAGGCCGGCCGGAGTGCCTCGGGCGCGCACGCCCATCGCCACCACGCCGCCCACCGCGGCGAGCAGCAGGAGCACCACCAGGTTGCGGGGCCTGAACAGCGTCGAGGGTGTGCGCGGCTTGGGACGCTTCTTCTTCCCGGCCTGCGCGGCAGCCGGCGCGATCATCGGGGGCGGAGCGCGACCCGTGGAAGGCGACTGCCTGGGCTGCTCGTCCACGAAGTCGAGCATCTCGGGCGAATCCGGCGGCGGCGCGGCGGGAGGGGGAGGCCGCTTGGCGGACCCGGGATCGACGAAGTCGAAGCTCGGCGCGTCATCGTCGGACGATGGGGGCGGCAGATGGCCGGCCCCGGCGGACTGCTTGGGAGCGAGGTCCGTCTCCTCGACCGCCCTCTTCGGCGTGAGCGCGGTGTCGTCGGGCACCGGGAACGCGTCGTCGAGCGAGCCTCGCGAGTCCGGAGGAGCGGGCGCGAACGCCGCGTCCAGATCGGGCTTCGGCGACGGCGGGAAATCCATCGCCGCGCCCGCGGAAGGCGCAGGCATCTCGTCGTCGAGTCCGGGCAAGGGAACGGCGCCCATGTCCGGCGCGGCGAACGGATCGGAGCCCTGCGGGGGAGGAGGCGCCAGCGCATCGCCGTGGCCCGGCAACGGCACCGCCCCCGGAGGCGGCGCGGAGGCGAACACCTGCGTTCCGGGCAACGGCACCGCGCCCTTGGCTCCAGGCTGCTTGCCCGTGGCGCCGGCGCGCGTAGCCGGCGTCTTGGCTGCGGGCGCCGCTCCCGTCCCGGGCAGAGGTACCTTTTGTCCCGCCGCCTTGCCATCGCCCGGCTTGGGACGGTGCACGGTGAACGGCGTCTTGCACTTCGGGCACTTGATGGAGAGGCCCGCCGGGGGAACGCGGCCGTCGTCCAGCTCGTACGCCGCGGGGCAGTTGGGGCACTGGATCCGCATCGCCGTCCGTCGCTCCTCAGGCGTACTCGAACCGCTGCTTGAGCGAAGACCGTGCAGCGGCTCGCTCATCGGAGGAAGTCGACGGTAACAGACCGCCACAGCGTGCAGCAACGAAACGGCGCGGCGTCGATCTGCGGAAATTCGGGACATTTTCGAATGGACAGCCCACGGGGGTGGCGGGGAAGATGGGTGCCGCTGTGCCGCCCTCCCACACCGTGATCGCCGGCGGCGGGCTCGCCGGGCTCTCGTGTGCGCGGGAGCTCGGCTCGGGCTTCACGCTGCTCGAGGCGGAGGACCGGGTCGGAGGGCTCGCGCGCACGGAAGTGGCGCAGGGGTTCTCCTTCGATTTCGCCGGGCATTGGTTCCACGCGCGCGACGCGGAAGTGCGCGCACTGGTCGAGGAGCGGTGGCTGCGCGGCAACCTGCTCGCGGTCGAGCGGCGCGCGCTGGTCCACAGTGAAGGCGTGTGGACGGAATTTCCCTACCAGCACAACCTCCACGGCCTCCCTGCGCGCACGGTCGCGGAGTGCCTGATCGGATTCGTGCAAGCGACGGCGGGCGAGCCGGGACGCGCGCTGCGCGAGCGGCCGCTGCGCGACGCCGCCGAGTTCATCCAGCGGCACCTGGGCGACGGCTTCGCGCGCCATTTCATGCTGCCCTACAACCGCAAGCTGTTCACCGTGCCCTGCGAGGAGCTGTCGCCCGAATGGGGCGGCCGCTTCATCCCGCGGCCGACGCTGGAGGAGGTGGTGCGCGGCGCGCTCGGCCTCGCGCCGGGCGGCGCCGGCTACAACGCGACGTTCTGGTATCCGCGGGACGGCGGGATCGAGGCGCTGCCGCGCGGGATCGCCGCCGACCTGAAGGGCGGCGAGGTGCGCCTGCGCGCACGCATCGCCGCGCTGGACCTCGCCGGGCGGCGCGTGCGGCTCGCCTCGGGCGAGGAGATCCCGTACGGGCAGCTCGTGCTCACCCTGCCGCTCTCGTCGGTGGCGCGGCTCCTGGAGGGCCCGCCCGGCGTGCTGGAGGCGGCGGGTAAGCTCCGCTCGGTGAGCGTCACCGTGGTGGAGATCGGTGCCGACGACGTGGGCGGGAAGCGCTTCCACTGGGCATACTTCCCCGAGGAGCGCTTCCGCTTCTACCGGGTGGGCTCGCCGTCGGAGGTGAACTCGCGCCTCGCGCCGGAAGGGGCGCGCAGCTTCGCCGTGGAGTTCTCGCACCGCGGGCCGATCGACCCGGGACCGCTCGCCGCCCATGCGGTCGCGTCGCTGCACGAGCTGGGGCTCCTCGACCGCGCCCGCGTGCGGCTCCTGCGCTCGCGGACCATCCCGGTCGCGTACGTGCTCTTCGACCACGACCACGCGGCCGCGCGCGCCCAGGTGATCGCGCACCTGCGCGGGCACGGCGTGCACGTCGCCGGGCGGTACGGAAACTGGGAATACAGCTCGATGGAGGACGCGATCCTCTCCGGCCGCGACGCGGCTCGGGCGCTCGCGGCATGAGCGCTCCGGAGATCTCGGTCGTGATCCCCGTCTACAACGAGGCGGGCATCGTGCGCGACGCGACCCGCGAGCTCCGCCGCAAGCTGGACGCCTTGGGCTGGGACTACGAGATCGTCCTGGCCGAGAACGGCTCGCGCGACGGCACGCAGGACGCGCTGCGCGAGATCGCGCAGGCGGATCCGCGCGTGCGGTGGTTCCACGAGGAGCGGCCCGACTACGGGCGCGCCCTGAAGCGGGGCATCCTCGAGGCGCGCGGGCGCGTCGTCATCTGCGACGAGATCGACCTCTGCGACGTGGGCTTCTACCAGCGCGCGCTCCCGCTCATCGCCGAGGGCGCAGATCTAGTGGTGGGCTCGAAGGCGATGCGCGGCGCCGACGACAGCCGGCCCTGGGTCCGGCGCGCGGCGACGCGCACCATCACGGTCCTCTTGCGTCTCACCACCGGGTTCCGCGGCACCGACACGCACGGCCTCAAGGCGTTCGTCCGCGCTCGGCTCGTGCCGGTCGTCCGCGCCTGCACGGTGGAGCGGGACCTCTTCGCCAGCGAGCTGGTCATCCGCGCCCAGCGCGCCGGGCGCGAGGTGCGCGAAATCCCCATCGCCCTGCGCGAGAAGCGGCCGCCGTCCATCCAGCTCCTGCGGCGGGTGCCCCGCGTCCTCAAGGGGCTCCTGCAGCTCGGCTGGGCGATCCGCGTCCGGCACCGTTGACGGCGCCGCCCATCCTCAGAAGTCGTGGGTGAAGAGGATCGACACTTCGCTGGCCAGGTCGCCCACGATCGCCTCGGCGGTGAGCGACTTGCTGATCTCGTACTCCAGGCGGCCCTCGACGCTGTTCTCGTTGGGCGCCGGCGTGAGCCGCTGCCGGTAGCCGATGAAGATGCGGTCGCCGATGTACTTGCCGACGCTGGCCTGCGCCACTCCGGTGCCCTTCGTCTCGATGGTGAGCACGTCCACGGGCAGCACGTCGGCCAGGGTCTTGCGCAGCTCGCCGAAGAGCAGGCTCCCCAGCACGCTGCTCGCCGCGCCGGAGAGATCGATGCCCCCACCGTTCTGCGTGGCGCGCCCTTCGACGCGCCCGGTGGCGAGGAAGAAGGCGATCGCGTCCTGGTCCATGGGCGGGTTCGAGGTGAGATCGATCTGCGGGTCCTTCGCCGTCCCCGAAATGACGATGTTCACCGTCGCCTTGGCGCTCTCGAACCGGGCGCGGATGTCGAGCTCCGGGTCGGTGATGTCGCCGCCGGTCTCGGTGATCTTCGCGTAGTCGATGACGAACCGGCGGCCCAGCGCGCTGAAGGTGCCCTGCGGAACGAGGATGGTCCCGTCCGCGGTGGGCTGGTCGGGATGCTGCGCGTCGTAGTCGAAGGTCAGGTGGCTCTCCACCGGGAACTCGAAGTCCTCGGCGGCGACGTAGAGGTGCTCGATGTCCAGCTTGGCGTGAAGCCGGAAGTTGGTGGTGCGCCGCGCCTCGATCTCGCGCTCCACCTCCTCGGGCTCCTTGCCCGGCGGGTGCGCCCTCTCGCCGGCGTGCACCAGGAGCACGTCCGGGTTGGGATCGAGGCTCGGCAGCTTCTTGCTCGGCAGCTGCAGCACGCGGACGCTCGCGTCGGGAATCTTGGCGTTCACCGTGAGAAGCCCGTCGCTGAAGTCGCCGAACAGGTCCAGCTCGCCCTGCACCGTGGCGCGCTCCTCCCCGGCCTGGCGGATCGGAATGGGCGCCTTCTGCACCGGCTTGCCGTTGACGGCGCGCCCCTTCACCGACTCGTCGTCGCCCAGGTGCACCTCGCCGGTGAAATCGATCGCGGCCGGAACGTCGGCGGCGGCTCCGGGACGCTGCGAGCCGACCAGCACCGCCGAGAAGGTGCCGCCGCTCAGCGTCCCGCTCAGGCGGTCGACGACGACCTCCTTGGGCGAGAAGGTCGCGTCCAGCGAGACGTCCTGGAAGACGCCCTGCCCCACCACGTCGAACTGGCCGCCGCGCAGCCGCGCGTTCCCTTCCGGCTTCGGCTTCCCCAGAAGGCCGCTCACCTTGACCTGCGCGTCCAGCGTGCCGCCCGCGCCGCGAAGCCTGGGCGCCACGCCGGAGAGGAACGCGAGGTCGAGGTGCCGCGCGTCGACCTGCCCGCTCAGCTCCCCGTCGAGCACGGCCGCGGCTCCCTTGCGCAGCAGCGTGCGCGCGCCCAGGTCGGCGAGCAGGTTCGCGTGGCCGAGGAAGCTGCCGCCGCCGGGCGGGTTGATGCCGAGGTGCAGGAGCGCGCCGTCGCGGGTCGCCTCCACGTAGAGGTCCACGCTGCCGAGCTGCTTCTGGTTGCGCTGCATGTCGCGCAGCTGGAACTGACCCATCAGCCGCGGCGAGGCGGGCGTGCCGCTCAGCGCCAGGTGGCCCTGCAGCCGCCCCTCGGCCGGGATGCGATCCTGGCCGGCGAGATTGGCCACCCGGCCGACGAGGAGGCCGGGGACGTCCAGCGTCAGGGAGACTTGCCGCCCGAGCAGCGGATCGAGCGTCGCCGGAGCAGCCTTCGCGCGGGCCAGCTCGACCAGCTCGGCGCCGGAAAGGGCTGCGCTCGCGTCCACGTGGCCGATGGCGTCCCCATTGGACTGCGCAAAGGCCGCGAGCTTCACTCCTTCGTCGACGGTGAGCTGCGTCTGGAACGAAAGGCCGCGCACCCTTCCGGAGGTGATGCCCTCGCCGCGCACCGACGCCACGAGCTGCGGCGCGAGAGGAGTGCCGCCGAGCCTCACGGAGAGGCTCACCTCGCCCTTCGCGTTCTCGGGCAGCGCCCCCGCGCGTGCCAGCCGCTCGAGCGGGAGCTGCGCGACCGCCAGGTCGACCTCGAGCGGCCGCCGGAGCGCGCCCGCGAGATAGGAGCGGTCGCGCAGGGCGCGGGAGAGGTCGAAGGGCGCCCCGCCGGCGAGGCTCACCGTCGGCACTCCGGCCAGCGCGAGCGCCCCGTCGAGCGAGGCGCGGCCCTTGTCAAGCACCACGCCCGCGCGCACGTCCACGTCCCGCACGTGCACGGTCCCCACGCGGCGGGCCTCGATGGACAGCGTCGCGCGCGGCGCTCCCAGCGTCCCGGTCGCCAGCAGGCGCGCATCGACGGCGCCCTGGATCTCCTGTCTGCGCAGGGCGTCCAGGTGCAGCCGCCCGGCGAGCTGGGCGAGGTCCGCGTCGCGGAGCTGGACGTCGGCGCGCAGGGGAGTGGCCGGCGAGAGATCCGGCAGCGCCTGCACCGGCGCGTCGGCGTCGAAGCGCAGCTCGGGCCCGCCTCCCTGCGCTCGCACGAACCCCTCCGCGCGCAGGCGCCCGCCGTGCAAATGGGCGTGCGTGTGCGCGTCGATCGGCAGGTCCGCGGTCCGGCGCACCCCCGCGCCCCGGACGTCCGCTTCAAGGTCCAGCTCGGGCCGGGACTTCGGGCCGTTCACCACCAGGTTCCCGTCCAGGCGCCCGTGCAGCCCCAGGTCCGGCGACAGCGCGAACGCTGGCAGGCGGGAGAGGTCGAAGTCCTTCACCACGGCGGCGGCGTCGACCCGGACCGGGGTGAGCTGGGCGGAGAGGCGCAGCGAACCGTGGTCCCCGACCAGGTCGAGCGGCTCGACGATGGTCACGCCTTCGCGGAAGTGGATCCGCGTGTCGTGCGCGAGCCGCAGCTCGTTGCCCGGCCAGGCCACGGTGAAGTTGGCCAGGCGCAGCCCGTCGCGGTCGTCGTCGATGCGCGCGTCGCCGGCGAGCAGCACGCGGCCCTGCGCGACCGCCGAGTCGATGCGCAGGTTCGCCCAGGGCCACCGCAGGGCGGCGTCGATGCGCGGCGAGCGCAGCGCGATCTGTCCGGCGTCGAGCGAATCGGCGCCGAGCCGGAGGTTGCCGTCCGGCGCCGACAGCTTCCCGCGCAGGGTCCCGTCGATCGCCAGCGTGCGGGCCGCGAACCGGTCGCCCAGCCGGACGGCGGGGACGCGCAGGTGGATCCGCGCATCGGGCGCGCGCGGAGAGCCGGTGAGGTGCGCTGCCAGGTGCGCCGAGCCCGACAGCGGCAGCGACGGCTTCTTCTGCAGCGCACCCACGCCGCGGCCCACCACGCGCAGGTCCGGAGCGTTCACGTCGAGGTCGAGCGCGACCGCGTCGAAGGAGGCAGTGCCGTGCGCCGAAATCTGCAGGCCGAGCGCGGTGGCGGTGAATGCGCGCACGAACGCCTCGCGGCCCTGCACGTCGGCCTGGACGTCGAGGCGCACCTCGCCCACCCGGTCGATGCGCCCCGGCCCGACGTGGGCGCGCAGGTCCAGCTCGCCGCGGACGCCGTGCGCGTCGAGCTGCGCCACGCCGCGGCCGCGCGCCTCGATGCGCGCGCTCACCTCGCCCGCAGGGGCGGCCGCCGCGACTCGCGCGGGATCGACGTCGTCCAGCGAGAGCGCCACCTGCCAGCGCGGAGGCGTGCCCAGCGTGACGTTCGCGTCGAGCTGGGCCCGGCCGCCGCCCGCCTCGAGACGCGCCGCGAGCGAGACGGAGCCGCCCTGCATCCGGGCATCGGCTTCGCCTCGCACCTCCCCGGAGAGGGGCGACGGGTCGCCACCCATCAGGACCGAGAGATCGCGCGGCGCCACGCGGAGCTGGCGCAGGTGCACCTCGCCGGTGCGCGCCCCGAGATCGTACCGCCCCTGGCCGGAGAACCCGCTGTCCCCCAGCGCCACGCGCAGCTCGCGCACCTCGGCGCTGCCCGTCTTGGCGGTCCCGGTCAGCTTCGCGTCGACGTCGAGCGCGACCGGGTCCCTTCCGGGCGAGGTCAGCTCGGCTTGAAAGGTGAGGCGCGCATCGACGCCGTCGGCGGCGTAACGCGCGTGCGGCGCGGTGATCGCGGCGCCCTGGAGCGCGAAGCTCGGGTTGGCCCCCGGCGCCGGACGAACCGCGATGGTGCCGTCCTCGATCCGCAGGCGCGTGACGTCGATGACCCATTTGAACGGACCGCTCTGCGGCTGCGCCTCGGTGGGCGGCTTGCGCGGCTCGAGGGCCCGGCTGAAGGTGGTCGCCGGCTTGCCGTCGGGTCCTTCCACCGTCGCGATGTCGATCCGCGGCCGGATGATCTGCACGTCGCTGAGCAGCACCTTGTTGGCCCGCAGCGCGATCGGGTTCACGTGGAGGCAGACCCGGTCGGCCGCGAGGGCGGGGTTCCCATCCGGGTCGCGCAGGTCCACGGCGTCGGCGCAGATCGTCAGCCCACGAACCTCGATCCCGCGGACCGCGAGCCGCCCGCGGATCGCGTTCCGGGCCTGGTCGGTGACGATGCCCGCCAGCTTGCCGGCGCCCGTTTCGGTGCGCAGCCAGACGAGCGCCACGACGATCGCCAGCAGCACGGCGGCGAGCAAGGCCGCGAGCGCCAGGCCCACGACGCGCAGGAGGCGGCGCCCCGGTCGCCGGGGCGGCCGCCCCCCCGGCCGGGGCAGGTAGGCAGGCGTCGTCTCGGGCGGGTGGGGTTCGGTCACGCGCTTGCAATTTTAGCTGCGGTGGAGCGCGCCGGCAGCATCGCCGGTCGCCGGTGTCAGAACGCCTCGCCGAGCGTGAGGTGATAGGACCAGCGGCGCTGGTAGATGCACGTGTGCGTGGCCTCGATGCAGTCCGGGCCAATCGGGGTATCCGCGACGGGTCGCTCGATACGCGTGCTCGGGTCGATCACGGTTCCCCCTGGCGCGGTCACCGAGGCCGGATTCAGCACGTACGCGACGTCGAGGCGGATGGGTCCGAACGGCGTGATGTAGCGGAGCCCGATGCCCGGAGCGACCTCCAATCGTCCCTCCCAGGGAGGGCTCGGGCTGGCGGTGATGCGGCTCGCGTCGGTGAACAGCACGATCCCGCTGTTCCGGAAGAGGAAGTCGGTGCGGAAACGCAGCTCGCCGGAGAGCAGGGCGGCGCCGTTGCCGCCCACCGATGCGTACGTCGTCCAGTAGTTCTGGATCGGACCGAACGGCGTGATCAGCGCTCCTCCGATGCCGGGGCTCGGCGCCCCCCCGAGCTTGGGGCCCTGGCCGAACGACGCGTACCCGCGCTGGTAGCTCTGGCCACCTCCGAAGAACCGCTGGGTGAACGGGCTCGCCTGCGCGTTCTGGTCGGGCCCTTCCAGGATGAGCGCGCCGTACTGCGCGCGGCCGGCGAGCACCAGCCAGGGCGCGACGGGAAAATAGGCGCGCATCTCGGGCTCGATGCGGAAGTAGCTGAACGACCCCGGCTTGAGCGTCTGCTGCAGCGAGACCGTGCCGAAGAAGCCGGAGGTCGGCTCGAGCACGTTATCGCGCGAGTCGTACGTGTAGCGGAGCTCCGGGTAGGTGAGCGTGCAGGCCGGAATGCAGTTGTTGTTAGCCAGGACCCCAAGGCTTTGGCCCCCCTGCTGCACGAGCTGGGTCAGGTCGACTCCGTTGAGGCCGGCGTTGAAGTAGCGGACGAAGTTCAACGAAGCGGCGATGGAATGTCTGTCGATCCGGTACAGGGGACCGAATCTGCCCGCGACCTCGTAGTAACTGAATCCCTGCTGCAGCTCGCGAGCGAACTCCGCGCGGGTGACGAAGTCCATGCCCGGGAACAGCACGTTGGGCGTGATGAGCTGCGCGCTGGTCAGGGTGACGAACCCGGTCTCCGTCGGCGTGTTGGGCGCCTTGCGGATCACTTCTGGCAGGCTGGGCACGAACGCGTATCCGAGGTTCGAGCTCAGCTCCAGGCGCCGCAGCCCGCCGAAGAGGTTCCGGTTGGTGTAGTCCGCGCGGAGGCGGGGCAGCTCCCAGCGGAACTCCTCGATCTGGCCTCCGACGCCCAACCGGATGGTCTGGAAGGGCGCCTCGCGCACGGTCACCCGCACCGCCGCGACCGGGCTGTCCCCCAGCGGCTCGAGCGCAACCCGGACGCCGGCGAACGTGCCCAGGTTGTAGACCCGCTGCTGCGCGAGCTGCAGCGCGCGGGGCGAGAACCGGTCGCCGCGGTGGATCCCGGTCGCGCGGATGATCTCGGAGGCGTCGACGGCGCGGTTCCCGGTGACCACCACGCGGCCAAAGGTGTACCGGGGTCCCGGGTCGAGCTTGTAGGTGATGAAGGCGGCAGCGTCCTCGGGCGCCACCCGCACCTGGCCACCCACCCGCGCCTCGGCGAATCCGCGCTGCTTGAGCTGGTCGACCAGCTGGTCCTTGGACTTCTCGTAGTTGTCTTCGTCGAACGGATCGCCGCGGTGCAGCTCCAGCGCGGCGTCGATGTCCGCCATCTCCTCCGTGGTCACGCCGTCGGTGTCGACGAACCAGATGTCCTTCACGAACGCGCGGCGCCCCTCCTCGACGTGGACCACCAGGCGCACGCGGCCCTTCTCGTCGCGCACCTCGTCGACGCCGGTGACCTTGGCCTCGTAGAAGCCCTTCTCGTTGTACCAGCGCACGATGCGCTTCACGTCGATGGCGAACAGGTCGGCGTCGTAATAGCGCGGCGTCCTCTTGAAGAAGCCGCTGGTCGGAGCCGTGGCGATGTGATCGAGCAGCTCGCCCGACGAGATGCTCTGGTTGCCGACGAAGTCGATCCCGACGAGCACCGGCCGGCCCTCGAAGGGCGTGGAGGGCGTCGCGCAAGCGCAGAGCGCCAGGAACAAGGGGGGCAGGGTCTTGCGCAAGGCCCGAGCAGGGTAGTGCAGGGCGCACGGACGCGCACCTCGCGCCCGGTCAGGGCCGGTGGCGAAGCAACAGATGCAGGTTCTGCTTCTCCCAGGCGCGCGCGCGCTCGTACCCGGGGAAGCGGCGCTCGCGGGCCCGGAAGTCGCGCCCGTGCACCATGCGGCGCCCGTCCCGCCCGCTCACCGGCGGGATGGCCTGGTGGAGCATCTCGTGGAACACGACCAGCTCGACGAAGTGGCGCGGCACGCGCGGATCGTCGAGCGCGGGGTGGATGCGGATCAGCTTCTGGTCGTGCAGGTACACGCCCATCTTGATCGACCGCCGCCGCCCGCCCGGGCCGCGGCGGCCCCACCCGATGCGCGCCTCGAGGCGGTCCCCGAAGTGCTGCGCGTTGAGCTGCGCGAAGATGTCGCCGAGGTCGTGGACCCGCCCGCGCTCGGTGAGCTTCTGCTGGGGCCGCTCGGGGACGGCGCGGATCAGATCGCGGTTCGTGCGGATGTAGTCGTCGATGGCGCGGCCGTGCGTGCGCCGGTTGCGGCCGGTGAAGCCCGCCAGGGCGCGGACCACGTCGTCGTTCGCCGCCGAGAACATGTGGTGCAGGCGGAAGCGCACCCGGCCCTGCAGCCGCTTGAACGACACCATGGTCCAGGCGTTGTCGGTCAGGTGGACGTCCACCGGCTCGCGGAGCAGGCGCCCGATCCGCTCGGCGAGGACGTAGGCCGCGACCTGGGGCGCGGGGCGCTCCGGCAGCGCGGCGGCGCGATCGGCGGCGCGGGCGGAGAAGAGAGGAAGCTGCGTCGGTTTCATGCCCGGCCGTAACTCTAGGGGCAGGCCGATCGCTTGGGCAACAGGGCTCCGGCCGGCCGTCGGGTGCCGAGCAGGCGGGCGAGCGGTCCGCGCACACACGGGCGCACTTGCGCCGTCGCCGCTCCGACCCCGGCGCGCGGCGACGCGACCGCGACTCCGGCAGCGACCAGGCGGACTCGACTTCCACCGCGACATCCGCGTTCGAGCGCACGCGCGCCGCGTGCGCGCGCCGATCTTCGTTTTCACTGACAGTGAATGTGATTTCACTCTGAAAATCGCGGCGATGCGCGCGGCCGCTTCCTTGACAGCCTGGATCGCGCTCTCTATGGTGCGCGACAGTGGTTGCGCGCGCGAATTTGCTCCGCACCACACCAACAACGTTTCGGAGGGTGGAACCGATGCCGACGAAGAAGAAGGGCGGACGGAAGGGGACGAAGAAGGGCTCGAAGCGGACGACGAAGCGAAGGGGCTCGAAGAAGTAGCCCGGCACGTCCCGGGCGGCCTCGTCCGAGGCCGCCCCCGGCCGCAGCGCGGTAGTCTTCCGGCGCGTGGCCCGCACTCCTCCCAGCGGCGAGATGACCTTCGAGCGCCGCGCGCGCCTGCTCGGCGGCGTGCGCGCGCTCGTCGGCGGCACGGTGCAGAAGCTGTGGCTGCCCTCCGCGGCGGTGGCGGTGCTGCAGCTCCGCGTTCCGGGGCGCACCGCGCTCGCCGTGCTCGATGCGCGGCTCGCGCTCGCCGCGGTCGCGGACGAGCGACCCACCTCGGCGGACTCGGCGCCGAGATCGCAGGCCACGTTGCGCGCCGCACTGGAAGGGGCGCGGCTTTCGTCCGCCCGCCTCGAGCGGCCGCTTCACGGCGGCGAGGTCGCGGCGCGGCTCGGCTTCGAGACGCTCGCGGGACCGCGTGCGCTCATCGCCGGGGACGGCCCCGCCCTGCTGCTTCTCGGACCGGCGGAGAGCGGCGAGCGCATCGTGTGGGCCGCCGCCGGCGCCGGAACGGACCGGAGACCGGGGGCCGCATATCGGGAGGTGCGGGAGGTCCAGCTCGGCGAGCCCACCTCGCCGACCTCGACCGCGACCGCGACCGCAACCGCGACCGAAGACGCTGCGCTCCTCCGCGCCGCCCTGGCGGCCGAGGAAGCCGCGGGCGTGGCAGCCCGCCGGCGCGAGCTGGAGAAGCGGCTCCGCGCCAGCGTCCAGCGGATGCGCCGGACGCTCGCCGCCGTGGACGGCGACGCCGCGCGCGCGGCGCAGGCGAAGGAGGACGGCAGGCGCGCCGAGCTGCTCGTCCCGCACCAGTCCCGCATCGCGCGAGGCGCCCGCGAGGCGCGCGTGCCCGATTGGCTCGACCTCGACGAGCGTGGCGCGCCGCGCGAGGTCGTCCTGCAGCTCGACCCCGCCCTCTCGGCGGCCCAGAACGCCGCGCGCTGGTTCCGTCGTTCGCAGCGCTATGAAGCCGCGGCGGCGCGCATCGCCGCGCGCAGGTCGGAGGTCGCCGCCAGGCTGGCGCGCGCCGAGGAGGCGCTCGCGCGCGCGGCGGCAGCGGCGGATGCCGGCGCGCTGCGCGCCATCGAGGACGAGTCCGGCGCCATCCCGGGCGGCCGTGCGCCGCGCCGCGCCGGCCGCGCGGAGGGGCCGCGCCTTCCCTACCGCACGTTCCGATCCGCCAGCGGCGCTCGCATCCTGGTCGGCCGCAGCGCGCGCGACAACGACGCGCTCACCCTGCGCGTGGCGCGCGGCAACGACGTCTGGCTGCACGCCCGAGGTGTGCAAGGCTCGCACGTCGTCATACCGGACGCGGGCGAAGCGCCCGACGCGCGGACGCTGGCCGACGCGGCGCTGCTCGCCGCGCACTTCTCCCGCGCCCGCGGCGAGGACGCCGCCGAGGTGTCCTGGACCCGGCGCAAGCACGTGCGCAAGCCGAAGGGCGCCTCGCCCGGGTCGGTGATCGCCACGCAAGAGCGCACCCTGCGCATGCGCCTCGACCGCGCGCGGCTGGCCGCGCTCCTGTCGAGCGAGGAATGAATCGGACCCGCTCTTGCGGTATCCTTGATCGAAGACAAAGTGGCCCGCCTCCTCCCCTTCCTCGCTTTCGTGGCCGTCGCGCTCCTGCTCCTGGGCGGCATGCACTTCTACGTGTGGGCCCGGCTCGTCCGGGACCCGCAGCTGCCGCCGGCCGCGGCGCGGCTCGCGACTGCGCTGCTGGCCACGATGGCGATCGTGCTGCCCACGACGCTGGTCCTGTCGCGAACCCGCGGCGCTCCCCGCGCGATGGTCTGGGTCGCCTTCCTCTGGATGGGCGTCGTCTTCCTGCTGTTCGCGTTCCTCGGCCTCGCCGACGCGGGCCGCGCGGTGGCCTGGGCCGCGCGCAAGCTCCGCTCGCCGGACGCTCCCTCCGATCCCGAGCGGCGCGTCCTTTTGGCGCGCGCGCTCGCGGTCGGCGTGAGCGGCGTCGTGGCCGGGCTGTCGGCCGTCGGAGTCCGCTCGGCGCTCGTGGGGCTGCGCATCAAGGACGTCCCCGTGCGCATCCCCAACCTGCCGCCCGCGCTCGCCGGTCTGCGGCTGGTGCAGATCTCCGACGTCCACATCGGACCGCTCTTGCAGAAGGAGTGGGTGGAGGGCGTGGTCGAGCGCGTGCTCGCGCTCCGGCCGGATCTGGTGGCCATCACCGGCGACCTGGTGGACGGCACGGTGGACGAGCTGCGCGAGCACGTCGCGCCGCTCGCGCGGCTGGCCGAGGCGCCCCGCGGCGTCTACTTCACCACCGGCAACCACGAGTACTACTCGGGCGTCGACGACTGGCTGCGGTACCTGCCGACCCTCGGAATCCGGCCGCTCGCCAACGAGCGCGTCGAGGTGGCGCCCGGGCTCGACGTCGCCGGCATCCACGATCCGACCGGGCGCGGGCGATACGCGCCCGACTTGCCGCGAGCTCTCGAGGGGCGCGACGCCGCGAAGCCCGTCGTCCTCCTCGCCCACCAGCCGCGCCAGTTCCGCGAGGCGGCGCGGCACGGCGTCTCGCTCACGCTCAGCGGGCACACGCACGGCGGGCAGATCTGGCCGTTCTCCTGGCTGGTCGCGCTCGTCCAGCCGTACATCGCGGGGCTCCACCGGCTGGGCGATGCGCAGCTCTACGTCAGCCGAGGCACCGGGTTCTGGGGTCCGCCGATGCGCGTCTTCGCGCCGGCGGAGATCACCCTGCTGCGGCTCTTCCCCGCCTGACCGCATCC
>WNFD01001325.1_pt1 | contig 24957 bp, 22 predicted proteins | sample 5400491 | NCBI WGS metagenome assembly WNFD01 (sample SAMN13153343, study PRJNA577476) | soil metagenome | isolation source: 120 cm saprolite under Douglas fir tree site 2 hole 2 replicate 2 | place: USA:California | collected 2015-04-18
CCGTCTTTGTACACCGACACCACTGCCGACGGCGGCTGCTCGCCGGTGCGCATCGTCAACAGCACCGCAACCGCGCGGGAGGTCGCAAGATGATGGATGAAGGCTGCAGATAGCTCGTCGAGCAGGTGGGCGTCGTCCACCACCACCAGTGTGTTCCGGCCGCCGGCCCGCTCGACCAAAGTTGTCGTCAACCGGGACAGCAGGCCCGGCCGGCCACGCAATGACATTCCATCATCAGCCAGGCCCAGTCCCGCGACGCCACCAAGCGGCAGGTCGGCCGCGGCCCGGGTGGCCGTTGCCCACGTCACATGCCATTCGGTCAAGACTGATGAGACCTCGTGGGCAAGACGTGTCTTGCCCACACCCGCCGCCCCGCCGACGACTGCCCCGCCCTGCTCAGTGATCGCGGCGCACAAGAACGCGAGCTCCTCGCGGCGCCCTATCAGCGGCAGGTCCTCGCCCCGCCCTACCAGCCGCAATTCGTCCCCCCAACTCGCGGCGACCCGGCCAGCACTCAACGAGCATTACGCATGCCCGCCATCGCCGTGGAATTGCGTGCTCTTCTTGCACGATGCGTGAGTTTGCGCTACCTCGCGTGTGGGCGGGTCTGCGTCATGACCCGAGCGCTTCGTGATTCACAGAACCTGCGCGTCGGGGACCACGCCCTCGCGGGCGACCGGGAGACCAGGGGTTATCCGTATGACGTGATCGTTCGAATCTGGGATCGATGATTGGCGCATGACCCAAACCTCCATCGCGCCCAACCCCGATGGAGGCCTACGTCGTCCGGCGGCGCGCGTTCGGCCACTTTTCGTCCCTCCCCTGGAGTTCTGACGTTAACATCCCACTACCGGGCCGTCTAGATCACGTATTGATAAAGCCGCAGCGTGTAGCTGCATGTCACGCTTCATCACTCCGTCATCTGCCAGGTCATCCGCCGACCGCTCGACGCGCGCGGGACGCGCAGCTGGGTTGCACCGGGTGCTCGGCGCCTCCCGCCAGGGCCGCCCTCACTACGCGCTGCCGATAACCGCACGAATCGCTGCTCGCGCGTTCTGCGACGACCCTTAGCAAAAACGGCGTTTGGTAAAGGCGCGCCGCCTGCTCGCGGTCGGCTGCCCGAAGGTCAATCTGCTCATCGAGCCGGACAACGCCGCCGTGGCCGGATTCTACGCCCGCCTCGGCTACCGGCAGGAAGAGCTGCTGTTCATGGAAAAATCGCTGATCCCCGAACCCGAAAATATTTTGATTCCGAACGTACCTGGTTATCCCTCGCCGCCCCCCGCTCCCGCCGACCATGGCTGGCGCGACATCCGGCCCGACCTGTTCGCCGAACCGTACGTGTTCGCGGAGGGAGAGCCGCCGCCCGGCGTATCCCCGTTCGCGGTCATCCGCGAAGACGAGGGGGTCACCCTGATTCTCACCAGGACCGACGCCGACCGGGTCGGCCTGGCCTACGACTACGTGGCGGCGCGGATCACGCTGCGGGTCAACTCCGCGCTCTGCGGACCACCGAAAGCAAGCGGGTTCTGCCGGGCGGCGAGCGACAGCGGTATAAGCGCCGCGGCCAGCAGCAACACCAGGCCAGCCAGCACCCACGCCGTCACCGGCCGCCGGACCCACAAAAGCCCGTGCATTGGGATCCTCCGCTCGCGGTGATCCGATGCTCCACCGTATGCCCGCGCCGTTCCGGTAACGTTACGGTCGGCGCGCTTACCCGGGCCGCTGCATCGTTTCATCGTCGCGCTGATCACCCGCAGTCCCGGGCACCCGGCCAGGAACACCCAGTGAGTCACGACCACCCGGGGCAGCCCGGCCCATTCAGGTGCGGCAGACATCGCGCCGGTGGCCTACGTCGACGACCGTCACGGTATGCGCCTTGTCATCGATGCGGTAGACAATCCGGTAGGTGCCGCGCCGCGCGCTGAACCGGTCATCGAGACCAAAAACCCGCCGAGCGTCAAACGGATGAGTCTGTCGCCTTCGTGGCGGACCTTTACGCCTACCGCGATACCGGGCCGCCTCCCTTGCGCCGCCCCTGCTGACCTGGCCACGATGTCTGGGGGCGACGGCCGGCCAGAGAACCGCCGGGCTGACCGCGCCAGCGGAGGGCGGTGATCGTGATCTGGACGGGTGAGCGCAACCAGCAGCAGGGACGTCTGGTCGCCGAAATGTACCAGGGCGCTGCCGCGGTGCCGTGCGAGCGCAGCGCGGTCATCGCCGGCGGCCTGCCAGGCGCGGACAAGGCCGGCGCCCTCGACGAGTCCGGCGTGGACAGGTCCCGGTACTTCACCGTCAGCATCGACGCGATCCTGAACCGGATGGCCGCGGCGCGGCTCATCCCAGATGCCGACGGGCTGTCCCCGCTTGAGCGGGCCGGCCTGGTGCACGCGGAGGCCCAGTATCTGGCCAAACGGGTCGGGCTGCGCGCCCTGATAGACGGCAGGAACCTGATCTTGGATGTCTCGCTGGCATCCTGGCGCGCGGCCGAGGCCTGGACGTACGCGCTGCGGTTCGCGGATTACGCCGTGACCGCGGTGTTCGCCGACATCAGCATCGACGAGGCGGTGCGCCGGTCCGGCGAAGCCCACCGCCGCGGGGAGGAAGAGTTCCGCCGCGGCCACGGCTACGGGGGCCGGCACATCCCGGCGGCGGCCATCCGAGCGCTGGCCAGCCCGGCCGCCGCCGCGCCCAGGGACCGCATCCGGTGGGCGGTCGGCGCGCGGTCCGCCGGGGCCATCGGCGGCACCGTCGGGACCGGGACCTTTCCCGGCAGCGCCGTGATCGCGATGCTTGTCTCCTACCGGGACGGCCGGCTCAGCCTGGACGATCTCTCGCTTGAGTTCCGGGCCCGCCGCTGGCCTCAGGTTCCCGACGTCTGCCCGCCCGAACTCGAGCAGGCCAGAGCCGCCATCGACGACCCCGAGCCCTACGTGCCCGGCTCTTTCGATGACGTCGTGCTCGCCTACGACCTCGGCTGGCTGTCCGACGCCGACTACGACGTCCTCGCGACCGCGGCCGACGGCCTGCCGGGAGCCTGACCCGGGCTTCTAGTCCCGGTCGGCGGCATCGGCCTGATGCGCGACCTGGGCCTGATGCGGGGCCTGGCGTTCCGCGATCCCGGCGATCCTGCGCAGGCTGGTGGTCATGTTCTGGTGCAGGTCTGCTCGCAGGTCGCGGACGCCGAGCAAGGCCCGCAGGACTCCACTCTGGGGTGCGGGGCACATCACTGACCAGGTCGTAGAGCAACTCGGGAGCCGCGTCGATGCGCAGCCGGACCTCGTCGTGATCAAGACGGTTCACGGCGCCTCCTTCGGGCGGGCTGACCACCGCCAGACGGGGGAGCGGGGTGCCGTTGACAGGGCGCGGCACCCCGCTCCTATGAGGCAGGCGCCTGCGGGGCAAACGCCGCACCGCGCACCCGCCCTATGGCCCCGTTATGCTTCAACGATGACTTAACCGCCCAAATCGGGTCAACTCGTTTTCCCGCGTTGGTCAACGCCCGTCCAGGTCAAGCGCGTGCGCCGTACCCGGCGCAGAAGCTCGGCGATCAGTAACCGGTCACCGTGCTTGCCCGTTCCGGTCCTTGTTTTATTTGGGCCGAACGGACCGGGTGCGTGTCCCGGTAGCCTTCCTCGTCCCCGCAGGGACAGCGCCCCCGCCGTCGACGCGAACAGCAGCGTGTACGCGTCAACCACCCATTGCAGGCCTGCCGTGGTGCCGCCCAGCGTCCGCCCGATGCCGGGCAGGGCCACGTTCACGGCGGTGGCGTCCAGGCTGAGCAAGAAGAACCCGAGCAGCGCCGCGACCAGGATCTGCGCGCTCGAGGCCGGCCGCAGGGCGTGAGCCGGGTTCGTTCGGACCGTATTGACGATGCTCATGAAGGCAGCCTGCGCCGACGCGCGGCCGCCCGGCAGACCGGGATCTTCCCGGGCGCGTCGTTCCGGGGTGTCCATCGACTACTACGCCCGGCTGGAGCGGGGCAAGGAGACCAGGCCGAGCCCGGCGGTGGTCGACGCGCTGGCCCGCACGCTGCGCCTGGACGAGGAGGAGCACGAGTTCCTGCGCGCGCTCGCGGCTCAGGCGGCCCGGCGGGCGCCGGAACCGCCCCCGCCGCCGTCCCGGGCGATCCGGCCGAGCGTCCGGCTGCTGCGCTGCGGGTCGGCTTAGATAGGTATTCGGTCGGGGCGTCGGATGAGCTGGGTCAGTTGCGCAAGTCTGGCTCCGGCTCGGGCAAGGACGCGACCGAGTACTCTACATTCAATCTAGCGAGGGTGGTGGGGAGCCGCCCGGTAAGTGTCGGGGTCGGAGTCACCATCGGTGCAGGAATCACGTAACGGTAGTAGCCCAAGACGTTCTTACCGACACTGTCGACCCTGGCGTAGGCCTGTACCCAGCGGCCGGATGGATTGATTTTGGTATCTGGCCTGTCGTAGGTGTGTGGCTCGTCGATCATGGTGCCGTTACTTGCATAGATGCCCACGTGGTGGGGGAAGAAGACTAGATCGCCCGGCTCTTGTTCACCCGCGGGGACGCGCCGCAAGTTCTTTATCTGGGTTCCCGTGCTCCCTCCTCCCACGACGTCCTTGCGGTACACCAGGTAATAGACCCAGCGGGTGAATCCGGAGCAGTCCAGTCCGTACGTACCGTTATCCCCGTAGCCGAGGAGGTGTTTTTTGCTAACGGTGCTGGCGCATTTGGGACCGGAGAACAAAGTCTTGGGTACTCCCGGGTCCCTGGTCCACGTCTGGCAGTTGCCATCGGAGGGCCCCGGTTGCTCCTCGTGTCCGCCACCCCACGAATACGGTACGCAGTGGGGGCCGTTGGTATTCGGCACGCATCCTTTCGTCCAGGGACTCTCGCCGAGCGCTATCTGCTTCGCCTCGCTGACCAGAGCCTGGCCGGTAGTCGGGTCATGGGGCAGGGCCTGGCGGGAAGCAGCTGGGGAACCAGCTAGCGCGGCTGTTCCTGCGACACCGAAAACAACACTTCCCGCATAGGTAGCGGGCACTACAAGCGCCACCGCGAGCCCAGCGATCATGTGCGATTTCACAGCTGGTCTCATTTCTGGCCGGAAATTACCGGATGCTCGCCAGGCTGAGCTTCCCCGATACGCTCACCTCGCGCATTGACGAGAGCAACTTACCATGTGCGTCAGGAAACTACTAGATCGCGGCCGATTCATTCCTCGATGAGGACAAAACAGCCTGTGATCAGGGGTTAGGACGGCCATCAGAATAAAGATGAGATCCAAGCATTTAAGATATTAATTTAGGCATTGGCTCACTCTAGGATGATTTTCCAAATGGGTGTTTCCAGGGATCGTGAGTGCTGTGAGATGATCATGATCAGAAGCTCATCGCCTGCCTGTATAGGTCCGGTTGAAGTAATCGCCAGAGAGTCCGGCTGTAACAGGATGGTGGTTCAGCTTGGAAACGGGCCAGGCCGAAGCCCAGGATTGCCGACCTTCGCAGATGGGTCACGCGATGGTATGACGATCTCGCTCGTCGTCTCGCTGCGGAGCGTACTGACGATGAACTTCCGGACGATCTGTGACTGGTACGTGCTAACGGTGAAGGAGGGGCAGCCGCTGGGATCGGGGGAGCCTGGACGGGCTGTCCGGGTATACCCGGTGACGTCGGCCGGATACCGCCATCCGCACGGAAGCAGGGCCAGCGCGAGCTCGACCTGGCGTAATGCGCCGCCCTTGGACAGCCGCAGCACCGGCATCAGCTCGTCGGGGGTGAACTCGTCATAGGGCGGCGGGTCGGCGGGTTCCCGGCGGCCAGCGCGGCCCGGGCGGTCTTGGCCGCGGCGGCGTGCAGGGCGGCGCGGCCGGGGGTGCGGTCATCGGCGCGGGGTCGGCGTATTCGGCGATGCCGTCCAGCAGCATACCGGCGGACCAGGCGGCGATCTTCTGGCAGCCGCCCAGGAACCCCGCCAGCGCCGGACGGGCCGCCCATGAACGCGCTCCTCACCACGGGCTTCGCCGCGCCGCGCTGCGCTGGGAAGATCAGATGGGCGGCTCCGAGCTGATCCACCGCACCGTGACCGAGACCGTCGGATCCGGTCTGGACGCCCTGGACGCCCTGGTCGGCGAGGTCAGCACCCATCCCGCCGAACGCGACCGGCTCACCGTACTGGCCCCCGCGATCACCGCGATCGCCGCCGAGGACGCTGAAGCGCGTCGGATCGTTCGGCGCGCGGCCGAGCACCTGGCCGCCCTGGCCGATTCGGTCCAGCGCCGCCTCGGGCCGCTTCCGGTCGCGGGCGCTGGGGGAGTGTTCCGCGCTCCGGTCACTGGCCGCCGACGGCCGTGTCGCACACCGGCTTCACCGGCACCAGCCTGGCCCTGGACCCGGTCACGGGCCTGTGGGTGGTGCTGCTGACCAACGCGGTGCACTTCGGCCGTGACGCCACGGCGGTCAAGGCTTTGCGCCGGGCCGTGCACGCGGCGGTCAGCGCCAGAACGGCCTGACCTCGATCTTGCCGAACGCGGCGACGGGGTGCGCCGCGGCCACCGTGACGGCCTCGTCGATAGTGGCGCACTCGAGCACGTCGTATCCGCAGATGACTTCCTTGGTCTCGGCGAACGGGCCGTCGCTGATCAAGACCTCGCCGTCGCGCACCAGCACGGTCTTGGCTTCGCGCGGGGGCCGGAGCCGGTCGCCGTCCAGCCGGATGCCGCGGGCCATCACGTCATCGAGCCAGGGAAAGATCCCGCTGTCCTCGGTGTCCGACGCCGCGGCCTCCTCGTCGTTCTCGAAGCGGTTTTCCTCCACGCAGACCAGCATCAGGAACTTCATGCGCTTCTCCGATTCTTTCGTGGCTTGGGCCCGGCACCGAAGTGCCATGGGCGACACAACACCATGACGAATGAGAAACCCGCAAATGGACGTCTCGTTCATGATCCCTACACCGAGACCCTGCATTCTTGAGCGGGTGAACGCCAGTTGCTGGGCCGAGGCGGCCGCGCGCGCCTGAGCACGCGTCCGCGCCGGAGCACCATCGCCAGCCGGCACTCACTCCGTGTGCCGGCTGGCCGGCTGCGTAGGCCTGCCGCCGCGTTAACGGCGAGTCCTAGCGCCGCGCCGCCCGCGATATCGAGCGGGAAATGGGCGCCGACGTAGACGCGGGTCAGTCCCACCAGCGGGATGGCGCTCTATCTCCTTGACCACCTTCGAAAGCGCCCAGCTTCCGGTGCCGCCGACGAGGAACCGGCCCGCCAGCTCGCCGTCGCCGGCCAGCCACGCCGTAGCGGCCGCCACCGGGACCGCGCCGAACGCGCCCAGCTGCATGACCGCCCAGGCGGGCCGGCGCCACGAGTCAGGCAAGCCGTTGACCGCCCGGAACGCCCCGGCCTCCCGGGGGCCGACCCGGTCCCGGTGCACCGCACCGGCCGTGGCCAGCAGCGCGGCCAGGCCCACGCCGAGCTGAACCCGGGGATCAGCCAGCCCGGCAGGGAACGGACCGGGCCGCGTCATATGGTGAGCTCCACTCCAGGAAATCCGTACCGGCATCCGTGATTCCCCCCGATGCCCGCCCGGTCGCCGGCCGTAAATGTCGGTACCGTGTACTACGGTAGCTGGCCAGCGTCCACGGGGTTCTGAGCAACGGGGAGAATCGATGAGCAGGCTAAGAAAGATCGCAGAGATTCCGGCCGGGAGATGGACGAAATGGCTCGTCGTGGGCATCTGGCTGGTCGTGATGGTGCTCGCTTTCCCGCTGTCAAGCAAGCTCACCGGAGCGGAGAAGAACGACGCCAGTGCCTGGCTGCCCGGCGGTGCGGAGTCGACCAAGGTCCTGGATGTGCAGTCGCACTTCCAGTCGCCCAACGTTTACCCCGGCGTCGTCGTCTATGCGCGCACCTCGGGCCTGACCGCCACGGACCGGGCCAAGGCGGCCGCGGACGCCCGGATGTTCGCCGGGCTGCACGACGTCGTGCCCGGCCAGGTGATAGGCCCGATCCCGTCGGCGGACGGCAAGGCCCTCGAGACCATCCTCAAGGTCGACCTGGGCACGCAGGGCTGGTCCGGCGCGGCCAAGGCCGTCGACGCCATGCGCGCGATCACCAATTCGAACGCGAACGGCCTGGTCTCTCATATCACCGGCCCGCTCGGGAACGCGGCCGACAGCAACAATGTGTTCAAGGGCATCGACGGCACGCTGCTGTATTCCGCCTTGGCGGTCGTCATCGTGATCTTGCTGATCACCTACCGAAGCCCGGTGCTGTGGCTGCTGCCGGTGATCTCGTCTGGGCTGGCGCTGATCACGGCCGAGGCGGTGGTCTATCTCTTCGCCGCCCACGCCGGCCTCGTCGTCAACGCGCAGAGCGCCGGCATCTTGTACGTGCTGGTCTTCGGGGCCGGCACGGATTACGCGCTGCTGATCGTCGCGCGCTACCGGGAGGAACTGCGCCGCCACGACCGCCGCCACGCGGCGATGGCCGAGGCGCTGCGGCGCGCGGGCCCGGCGATCATCGCCAGCGGTTCCACCGTCATCGTGGCGCTGCTGACGCTGTTCGCCGCGGAACTGAACTCGACGAAGGACCTGGGGCCGGTGCTCGCCATCGGCGTGGCGGTCGCCATGCTCGCTATGCTCACCCTGCTGCCCGCCCTGATGGTGATCTTCCCCCGTGGTGTTTTCTGGCCGTACCGGCCCAGCTACGGCTCGGCCGAGCCGACGGCCCGCGGGATCTGGGCGCGCGTCGGCTGGAGCATCGCCCCCCGGCCGCGGCTGATCTGGATCACCACCGCCGTAGTCCTCGGCATCCTCGCGCTCGGCCTGACCGGCCTGAAGGCCCACGGCCTGACCAGCGCGCAAGGCTTCCGCGGGCACCCCGATTCGGTGATCGGCGAGACGGTGCTCGCCGCGCACTTCCCCGCGGGCGCGGGCGAGCCCGTCATCGTGATCGGCAACGCGAACGCGACGGCCCCGCTGCGGTCCGCCTTGGCCGCTACCCCCGGAATCGCCGACGTGACGCCGGCGGCGGTCCGGGCTGGCCACGCCTACCTCGAGGGCACGCTGACCGCGCCGCCCGACAGCCAGGCCGCGTACGCCACCATCGACCGGGTGCGGTCCGCGGTGCACGCGGTTCCTGGCGCCAACGCCGAGGTGGGCGGTAGCACCGCGATCAACCTGGACGTCGAGCGGGCGTCCGCGCACGACCGTAATGTCATCATTCCGCTCATCCTCGTGGTGGTGTTGATCATCCTCGGGCTGCTGTTGCGATCGCTCGTGGCACCGTTGATCCTGACCGCCACGGTGGTGCTCTCGTTCGCCGCCGCCCTCGGCGTCAGCTCCTTCTTCTTTGACCACGTGTTCGGGTTCGGCGGCGCGGATACTTCGTTCCCGCTGTTCGTGTTCGTGTTCCTCGTCGCACTGGGCATCGACTACAACATCTTCCTGATGACCAGAGTGCGGGAGGAGGCGATCAGGCGCGACGCCCGGCGCGGCGCGCTCATCGGGCTCGCCGCGACCGGCGGGGTGATCACCTCGGCCGGCTTCGTGCTGGCCGGCACGTTCGCCGCCCTGGCCACGATCCCGGCCACGTTCCTGACCGAACTGGGTTTCGCGGTCGCGTTCGGCATCCTGCTCGACACGATCATCGTGCGGTCCGTGCTCGTCACAGCGCTGAACCTGGACATCGGCCGGTGGATGTGGTGGCCGAGTAAGCTGGCGCAAACGCCCGATCCGGCCGCCGATGAACTGGGCCAGGAGCGCGCCGCCGCCGCCGTGGTCGGAGGCTGATACAGGCCATTTGACAACTGCTCCAGGCCGGCGAAGACTGTCTGCTTATTCGGCGCTGGCCTGGGGAGGAAAATGGACAGGTGGCCCATAGTCTACATCCGCGGTTATGCCGGCCCGACCGCCGGGATAAATGCTCAGGTTGATGACCCGTTCTATGGCTTCAATAACGGGTCTACTCATATCCGCGTGGCCGGGGACGGCGCCCCCGCTTTCTATCAGTTCGAGGGCCCGCTGGTCCGGCTGATGGGGGACGAAGAGTACAAGGTCTACGTCCGCGGCAGCCAGGAACAGATCCTCGACGATCCGGATCAGACGACAGCACTCGACCCGGCGTCGTTGTGGATCTACCGGTTCTACGACCAGGCGGCGACCACTTTTCAGGCCCAGCCGCACCAGAACCTGGCCGAGAGGCTGCTTACCTGGGGCCGCCAGAAGGTCACCAGCGACGGGTTCAATATCGAGGACGCGGCGGTCGGCCTGTACGATTTCGTGCAGAAAATACGGGCCCGGACGGGCGCGCCGAAGGTGTATCTGGTCGCCCATTCGATGGGCGGTCTCATAGCACGCTGCATGATACAGAAGAAGTGCCAGCAGGATGGGCGCGTTGCCGCCCGTGACATTGTCGCCAGGTTCTTCACTTACGGAACCCCGCATGGCGGCATCCGGTCTGCTGGCGGCGTGGCGCAATGGATCGAGGCCACGTTCAGCCCGGCCGGATCGAACATTTTCGCTCCCGAGCTGATGCAGGGATATCTCGACCCGGGCAAGAACTTCGGCGAGGTCTGCGACCCCGGATGGGATCCGCAGGTCATGGACGACGCGGTGTTCCCCCTCAACGACATCTTCTGCCTTATCGGCACCGATCCGGCCGACTACGGACTGGGCCCGCGGACAGTCATGGGTCCGCAGACTGACGGCCTGGTCCATATCGCCAACGCTTACGTGCGCGGAGCGCAGCGGGCTTATGTCCATAAGTCTCACTCCGGTTCGTACGGCGAGGTTAATTCCGAGGAGGGGTACCAGAACCTGCGCCGGTTCCTTTTCGGCCGGTGGGCGGTTGAGGCGGCGCTGGCCGATGTCCAGTTGCCCCAGCAAGAAGGTGTCTCGTGGCAGATGGACATGCGGCTCGCGATCCGCGGCATGTCCGTGGTCATGAGCGAGCAGACTACCGATCACTGGTGTCCCATCATGCTGACCGGCCCGCCACCCGCCAGCGGCAGCACCCTCGTCCGCACCTTCCTGCTTGACCCGGCCGACCACCAGGCCGACGTCGCCGTGGCCGACCGTCAGATGCGCTACACCATCACCCTGCGGCTCTTCCGCGTCCACGAGACCAACGGCATATTCGACTTCAGCAACTCGATCGAGCAGGTCCCGCTCTGGTCCGATTCGCTCATTGTCGACGTCGAGCCCGGCCAGGGCGACACTACGCTGACCGCGCACGCCGCGTGGAACTCCATGGTTCCCGGGGCCAGCCAGGTTGCCGCCTCGATTACCGATCAGCTGCCCGACGAGGAAGGCGCGCTGCTCACCTTCCAGGCCGAAGGCGGCGACCTGGTCACCTCGGTCCCGCTGCCCGCATCGGTCCTCCAGTCCGGCATTCTCGGCGGCCAAGCCAACATACGCCTGGCGGTGAGCTCGCGGGCCGCCCAGTGAGCCGAATGCTTACCGCCCCGGGGCCGCCAGATGGGCGGCCAGGGTGCCGCACGCCCGGAGCGTGTCGAGCAGATAGGCCGTGTTCTGCGGATCGGGCCAGGACGACAGCTTGACCACCACCGTGCGGTCGGCGCGGTCGGCGTAGACCAGCTGGCCGTGGATGCCGAGGCAGACCAGTACGGGACCGCCGTGCCCTGGGATGACCCAGAACTGATTGCGGTACCAGCCGCCCGGCAGGACGAATTCGTGGTCGGTGCCCGCGAAGGCCTCGCGGACGTCCGGTTCCGGGCTGCGGGTGCCGTCCAGCCAGGCCCCGGGGACGGCCGGGTATCCGCGGGCCCCGCCGTCGTCGATGAGCATCTGCCCGAACCTGGCCAGGTCACGCGCGGTGGCCGAGATGCCGCCATCGTGGATGGCCGAACCGAGCGGGTCACAGGTGATCTCGGCGTCGCGTTCGGCGCCTATCGGCTGCCAGATGAGGGCCGAGATGAGATCCGCCATCCGGGTGCCGCTGGCCCGCTCGCACGCCCAGCCCAGCATGTCGCTGTCGGCCGACCGGTAGGTGAACTCGCCGCCGTGCGGGCCGGCGCGGCCCAGCGTGGTCAGGTACGGATACGCGCCTACCGGGTCGCCAGGCCGCGCCGGGCGCCAGCCCATGGACCGTTCCATCACGCGGACCTCGGCGTCCAGGGCGGTGTAGGTCTCGCGGAAGGCGACTCCGGTCCGCATGTCGAGCAGGTTGCGGATGGTGGCGCCCGCGTATCCCGAGGACGCGGCCTCCGGCACGTAGGCCGTCACCGGGGCCTCGGGGTCGAGCAGCCCGCGGTCGGCCAGTATCCCCGCCACGCACCCGACGATCGACTTCGACACCGACATGAGCAGGTGCGTAGTGGCGGCCGTCATGTTCGCGTCGTACCGCTCAGCCACCAGCTGCCCGTCGTGCAGGACGACGAGGGCATCGGTGTACGTCCCGGCGAACACCTCCGTCGCCGTCGCCGTCGTGCCGTCGAGCCGCCAGACCGGAGGGTCGGCCATCGGCACGGGCGAGGCGGCCAGCGGCGCCGGCCTGCCCGGGTTCTTGGGTCCGGCCGGGATCAGCTGGCTGGGAATGAGCTCGCGCATGTGCTGGAACGCCCACCGGTTGAACGGCGGATCCTGCCAGTTGGCCAGGGTGACCTGCGATTCCGGTGCCGGGGGGAAGCCGGCCATGAGCTCGGGCGCGCTGTCGCGCGAGGCGGCGGGGGTCGTCGGGACAGCGCCTTCAGGGGTCATGATGCGCACCCTAACCCAACGCCGGCACCGGGAGCCGTCATCTAGGATTCGGCTTATGTCGCTGGAGCCGGGACCCGAGGTTCAGGGCGTGCCGGTTACGGCACGCAACTGGCAGGACCCGCCCGTCAACCGCTGGACATACTGGCACGTCGGCGAGATCCTGCCCACCTATCGCGTGTCGCGTGGCGACGGCCCGGTCCGTGACCTGCCCCCGTCGCCGGCCGGAAGCGACCGGGCCGCCGACGACCTGCCGGCCATCGCCGTGACCCGCGCGGACCGGTCGGCCGGCACCGTGGGCGAGGTGCTCGCGGACACCTTCACCGATGCGTACCTGGTGCTGCAGGACGGTGAGCTCGTCACCGAGTGGTACGGCCCGCAGGGCGCCCCGGACCGGGCGCACGCGCTGATGTCGGTGTCGAAGTCCGTGCTGGGCTGCGTGGCCGCCGTGCTCATCGACCGCGGCCAGCTCGACCCCGACGGCGAGATCACCGGCTACGTGCCCGAACTGGCCGCCAGCGGCTACGCCGGCGCCAGCGTGCGGCACGTCCTTGACATGCGCAGCGGGGTCCGGTTCCTCGAGGAGTACGCCAACCCGCACGCCGACATCCGGCGGCTCGACGAATGGATCGGCTGGCAGCCCGGCGGGCCGGAGAGTGAGCCCCGCGGTCTTTACCGGTTCCTGACCACGCTGCCGGCCGAGGCGCCGCACGGCGCGAGGTTCCTGTACCGCTCCGCGGAATCGGACGTGCTGGGCTGGGTATGCGAGCGCGCCGCCGGCCGGCCCGTGGCCGGGCTCATGGCCGAGCTGATATGGGCGCCGATGGGCGCCGAGCACGACGCCGACCTGCTGCACGACGGCCTGGGCGCCGCCGTGCACGACGGGGGCTTGTGCGCCACCGCCCGCGACGTGGCCCGGTTCGGTCAGATGCTGCTGGACGGAGGCGTGGTTCCGGACGGGACCGGGGGTATCCGCCGTGTCGTGCCGCCCCAGTGGCTTCGCCGGGCCTGGGCCGTCGACTCCGACACGCGGGCCGCGTTCGCCGCGTCGCCTGCCGAGTGGGCGTTTCCCGGCGGCTGGTACCGCCACCAGTTCTGGTTCCGCCCGGGCTATTACGGCGACGTGCTGCTCGGCCTGGGTATCCACGGCCAGATGCTGCACGTTAGCCGGCGCACGAACACGGTCTGCGTGAAGTTCTCCAGCTGGCCGGAGGCACAGAACCCGGCCTACCTGGAGGACACGCTGCGCGCATTTGATGCCGTGGGCGGGTTCCTGGCCGGACGGGAGCCCAGAAGCCTCACCGCGGGCCGGACCCGAGGCCCTCGAAGGCGCCGCCTGGCCGGCGTGGTCTCCGGCCTGAGCCGCAGCGGCGATACCTCCCCGCCGCGGCCCACCGTGGTTTAGGCCAGCACCGTGGTCTGAGCCTCGACGGCGCCCGACTGGAGCTCTAACCTGGCGGTATGGCAGGTTCAGCAAGCTCCGCCGGATCGCCGGCCCACCGCCACCTCAACGGCATTGCGGAGATCCGCACGTTCTTCCGGACCAACTCCCAGCCGATCTACTTCGTCGGCCCGACGGCTTTCAACCTGCTCGGCATCGACCGATGGGTACGCAACTTCCAGTACATCGCCTACTACGACTCCTGGGGCGGCATGCACCCCCGGGTGTTCACGCCGGAGAACCGCCCGTACGTCGAATTCGAGTCGAGCGAGCAGATCAACAACTACCTGCTGCGCGACGCCGAGGTCCGGGAGCACCTGCGCCGGCGCGGCGGCGTGCCCATGGTCGCGATGGTGTTCTTCGACTCCGAGACCGAGGAGATCTGCCGGGAGCAGGGCTACACGCTGATCCTGCCGCCGGATTCGCTGCGGCGGCGGCTGGACTCCAAGATCGTCACCACCCAGCTGGGCAACGAGGCGGGCGCGCCGTCGGTCCCGAACGTGCTGGGCCGGGCGGACAGCTACGCCGAGCTCTCCGCGCTCGCGGCCTCCGGCGGCCTCGGCGATGACCTGGTCGTGCAGACACCCTACGGTGACTCGGGCAAGACCACGTTCTTCATCGCGTCCGAACGGGACTGGGATTCCTGCGCGGCCGACATCGACGGCCAGCAGCTCAAGGTGATGAAGCGCATCAACAACCAGGCCGCGGCGGTGGAGGCGTGCATCACCAGGCACGGCACGATCGTCGGCCCGTTCATGACCGACCTGACCGGCTACCCGGAGCTCACCCCGTACAAGGGCGGCTGGTGCGGCAACGACGTGTTCCCCGAGGCGCTGTCCGAAGCCGACCGCGCCATCGCGATCAGCCACGTCCGCAAGCTGGGCGGCCGACTCGCCCAGGAGGGCTACAAGGGCTTCTTCGAGGTCGACGTGCTCCTCGACCTCGACACCGGCGCGGTGTACCTGGGCGAGCTGAACCCCCGGATCTCCGGGGCCTCGTCGATGACGAACGTCACGGCCGGCGCCTACGCCGACGTGCCGCTGTTCCTGTTCCACCTGCTCGAGTTCATGGACGTGGACTACACGGTCGACGTGGAGGAGATCAACGAGCGCTGGCGCGCGCTGGCGGCGGTGGACGTCTGGTCGCAGCTGATCATGAAGGAACCCGGCGACGAGGTCGAGCGGATCCTGGCCGCCCCCCGCACCGGGTCCTGGCGCCTGTCCGACGGCGGCGGGCTCACCTTCGAGCATGTCACTAACGACTGGCACGAGATCACCACCGAGGACGAGGCCTTCTTCATGCGCGTGTACGGCCCGGGCGACTTCAAGTTCCACGGCGCCGACCTGGGCATCCTCGTCACCAAGGGCCGCATGCAGACCCCGGATGGGCTCACCGAGCGGTGCCGCCGCTACATCGAGGGCATCCGGGCCCAGTACAAGTCCGAGCCCCTGCCCGAGGCGCCCCCCGTCCTCCCCATCGCCTACGTCAAGTAGGGGCAGCAAAACCGGGGCAACTTGCCTATGTGCTCTTGTTCACAAACGCCCGCTGGGGGCATCGTGACTGATAGGCGGCCGGCAAGGATGCCTGTGCTGCCCGAGGAGCATTGCGGAGGTGGTCAACTATGCCGAACGCGCTGGCGTACAACAGCTTGTGGCAGGTCAGGACCGATGCCTGGTCCAGCCTGGAGGAATCGGCCGCTCAGCTGGTGCTGGCCGGTGCTCAGCACCGTCCGGTCGAGCAGCTGGGGGAGACGGTCCACGGCTTGCTCGATATGCTCGGGCCCATCGAGCGGTTCTGGGCGTTCCCGGGCACCCAGTCCTTCCAGAAGATCCGGCGGCTGTTCGCCGCGGGCAAGTACGACCGGCTCGACGCCCTGGTGGGCGACATCAACCGCGCGCTGGCCACCGACTCCTTCCGCAGCAGTAGCCCGGCCGGGGAGCTGAGCGCCGAGGACGACGGCTTCGATCGCGTGGTCCACCCGATGGAGCAGGGCCGGACGGACCGACCCTACTTCGAGGTCCTGGTCGTGGAGGACATGACCGAACAGCAGGAGCGCTCGCTGCGTGAGGAGCTGCGGCACTGGCGCCGCCCGGATGACCCGTTCACCTACGAGATCGTCGTGGTCCCCAGCCTCGACGACGCCGTCATGGCCGCCCGGCTGAACTTCAGGCTGCAGGCCTGCGTGGTCCGCCGCCGGTTCACCCACCGGTCCCGCTACGACTCCTCCTCGCTCCGGCAGTTCGTGGACACTAGCGTGCCCGACGACCTGATGGACCACTCGCCCGATGACCGCGCCCAGGTGCTCGCCCGGTCGCTGGCCAGGATCAGGCCGGAGCTCGACCTGTACCTGATGACGGAGATCTCGGTCGAGGATCTGGCCGGCCGGCTCAGCCACCATTTCCGGCGCATCTTCCACACCCGGGAAGGCTCGCTTGAGCTGCACCTGTCCATCCTGGATGGTGTCTCGGCCCGGTACCGCGCGCCATTCTTCAGCGCGCTGCGTAACTACAGCCACCGGCCCACCGGGGTGTTCCACGCGCTGCCGATCTCGCACGGCAAGTCGATCGTCAACTCGCACTGGATCAGGGACATGGTCGACTTCTACGGCCTGGAAATCTTCCTGGCCGAGACGTCGGCGACCTGCGGCGGGCTCGACTCGCTGCTGGAGCCTACCGGGCCGCTCCGCGAGGCGCAGCAGCTTGCGGCCAAGACGTTCGGCTCGCGGCAGACCTACTTCGTCACCAACGGCACCTCGACGGCCAACAAGATCGTCGTGCAGGCCCTCGTCCAGCCCGGCGACTTCGTTCTGGTCGACCGGAACTGCCACCAGTCGCATCACTACGGGCTGATGCTGGCGGGCGCCATGGTGACCTACCTTGAGGCGTATCCGCTGCACCAGTACTCCATGTACGGTGCCGTCCCCCTCAAGGAGATCAAGCGCCAGCTGCTGGCGCTGCGGCGAGCGGGCAAGCTGGACCGGGTCAAGATGCTGCTGCTGACCAACTGCACGTTCGACGGGATCGTCTATGACGTCGGGCGGGTGATGGAGGAGTGCCTGGCCATCAAGCCCGACCTGGTCTTCTTGTGGGACGAGGCCTGGTTCGCCTTCGCCAGGTTCCACCCGGTCTACCGTCCGCGCACGGCCATGCGGGCCGCCCGGACGCTCGCGGAGCGGTTGCGGCTGCCCGAGTCCCGTCAGCTATACGACGCCCAGACCGAGGAGCTCGGCGCGGTCGATGCCGCGGACGATGAGGTGCTGCTCGAACGGCGGCTCGTGCCCGATCCCGCCCGGGCCCGCGTCCGGGTGTACTCCACCCAGTCGACCCACAAGACGCTGACCTCGCTGCGGCAAGGCGCCATGATCCATGTCTGGGACCAGGATTTCAGCCAGAAGGTCGAGGAGACCTTTCACGAGGCCTACATGACGCACACCTCCACCTCCCCGAACTACCAGATCCTGGCTTCCCTGGACCTGGGCCGCCGCCAGGCCGCCCTGGAAGGATTCGAGCTGGTGCAAAAGCAGATCGAGAACGCGATGCGGCTCCGCGACGCGGTGGACCACCACCCGCTGCTGAGCAAGTACATGCGCTGCCTGACCACGGCCGACCTGATCCCGGCCGAATACCGGCCGACGTGCATCGACCAGCCGCTGCGCTCCGGCCTGCCGAACATGATCAAGGCCTGGGAGTGCGACGAGTTCGTCCTTGACCCGTCCCGGATCACCATCTACATCGGCGCCACCGGCATCGAGGGCGACTCGTTCAAGCGGGGGCAGCTGATGGACCGGTACGGCGTCCAGATCAACAAGACCTCGAGGAACACCGTGCTGTTCATGACCACGATCGGCACCACCCGCAGCTCGGTGGCCTACCTGATCGAGGTGCTGGTGACCATTGCCCGCGACCTGGAGGCCCAGCTGGCCGACATGAGCCCGACCGAACGCGCCGCCCACGAGCGCGCGGTGCTGCGGCTGACCGCCCCGTCGGCGCCGCTGCCCGACTTCAGCGGCTTCCACCCCAGCTTCCAGGATGGCCACGGGCTGCCCACCCCGGAGGGTGACGTTCGGCGGGCCTTCTACCTGTCCTACAACGACAGCTACTGCGAGTACCTCACGCCAGAAGAGGTGGAGCAGCGGGTGGAGAACGGTGACCAGGTCGTGTCCACCACCTACGTCACGCCCTACCCGCCCGGCTACCCGGTGCTCGTGCCCGGGCAGGTGTTCAGCCCGCAGATCCTGTCCTTCATGCGCAGCCTGGACACTCCCGAGATCCACGGATACCGGGCCGACCTCGGCTACCGCGTCTACCTGGACAAGGCCCTGGAGATCGCCGCCACCGCCCGCCCGGCGCCCCCGCCTAATCCAGGCGCCCCTCCTAATCCAGTTGGGTGAGTGAACCCGGATCGAAGCTAATCGCGAACGGTTCGCTGGCCGTCAGTGCGTGTCCCGCCCGTATCTCGGCGTCCAGGACGTAATCCCGGTCGTGAAGCCTGAGGATGGTGACTTTCGGCTCCGGCTCGAGATCCACGATCCAGTACACCGGGATCCCCGCCCTGGCGTATTCGCCTACCTTTCGTACCCGGTCTACCTGTTCGCTGCCGCTTCGCGGCGAGATCACCTCGGCGACCAGAAGCAGGTCGGACGCGTAGTACGTCCGTACTTTCCTGTCAATGGCGGCGCGGGCGACGTCGCGGGGCACCACGAACGCGTCAGGCTTCCGCACTCCGGCCGGAGTGCTGATGTCATTCGGGCGGCCCGCAACGTACACCTCGGCTCCGGCCCGCCTGGCCGCATCCTTGAGGATGTCCTTGAGCCGGTCTGCTGCATGGTCGTGCCACGGGCTGGGGGACAACTCCGTCAACCATCCATCGGCAAGTTCGTAGCGCTTGCCGTCTTCGGGCAGCGCGTCAAGGTCATAAAGGGTGTACGGGCCATATTCGTGGACCACCGGGATGCTCACTGGTCCTGCCTCCCTTCGGGTAGCCAGCTACCAGTCTGCCCGAACCGCCGGATCAGTGTCATCACCGGCCGTTACCTGCCCCGGCCGGCGGCGCGGTCCCGGTCACCGGCGTGGACCTGACCCGCACGCTGAGGGCGGTATGGACCGCGGGCCGCCGCCTGACCGGCCCGGCCCTGGACCTCTACGCGACCGCGGTCCGGGCCGGCCGCCGCGCCCGCACATAAACCCGTAACACCCGCCGGACCCCGCCGGCCAGCGCCAGCGTGCCGATGTAGCACAGCAGCGCCAGCCCGGTCAGGATGGCCATCGCCAGCGACGCGCCCGGCTGGCCGTTGCGCACGAAGATCTCCCCGGCGGCGAACGCGCCCCCGATGGCGGTCAGGCCGGCCGACGCCAGCCCGGCGAGCAGTCGGTCCCGTACGCTGACCGCCCTGGCCACCAGCATGATCGCGGTCCCGACCAGGGCGAGGCCGAGCAGCGCGTGGACGGTTAGGGCCAGCGGGGCGCTGGCGATCTCCTGGAGGATCCCGGCGTGCTGATCGGAGGCCGGCACCGCGACGTAGAGGTTCAGGACAATACCCAGGCCGTACTGGACGACCAGCATGATCAGCGCCGCCAGGCTGACCCGGCGCAGCCCGGCCCGCCCCGGCCGCCGCGTGTGCCTGCCCGGAGCCACGAGTTTGACAAGACCGTCAGCCATCGGACCCGCTCACCTTCCCTCTCTCCTGCGGCCCCGCCCTCTCCCGCGGCCACGCCGTGCGCTCCCATCCACTAACTACGGCCCCTCGCCCGGCGAAGTTCAGCCGTGTCCGGTAACGCCCGGTAGATCACCGTCCGGCGTGGCGTAACCCGCCGGAAACATCCGGCATAGATCATGAATCATGGAAACGCGCCGGATCCTGGTCGGATGCGACTTCACCTATGTCGCCGCGATCAGCACGCCGGTGATCTTCCAGGTACAGCCGGCCGGATCCGCGGATGTTTTCATCGAGGGCGGGCAGTGGGCGTCCGAGCCAGAGATGGCCATCCGCGGCTACACCGACCTGTACCGCAACCCGTGCCTGCGCGCGGTGCTGCCCGCGGGCAGATCAAGCTTCCGGTACCAGGCCGTGGCCGTGGTCCCGGATGCCACCGAGGAGGTAGACGAGGATGCGCCGGAGCGTGCCCCCGATGACCTTCCCGACGACACGTTGATCTTTACCCTGCCGAGCCGGTACTGCCTGCCCGACGTGCTCGGCGACGAGGCCTGGTCCCGCTTCGGCGGGTTGCCGCCCGGGTACCGCCGGGTGCAGGCCATCTGCGATCACGTGCACGGTCATCTGACCTTCCAGTACGGCAGTACGACGGCCCTGTCGAGCGCCGTCGACGTCAACCTGGGCCGGTGCGGGGTCTGCCGTGACTTCACCCACCTAGCGATCTCGTTCTGCCGGGCGCTGAACATCCCGGCCCGTTATGTCTTCGGTTACCTGCCCGACATGGACGTCCCGCCGGATCCGGCGCCGATGGACTTCGCCGCCTGGATGGAAGTATGGCTGGGCGATCAGTGGTGGACCTTCGACCCCCGTAACAACACCAGGCGCAAGGGCCGCGTCGTCATCGGCCGGGGGCGGGACGCCTCCGATGTCGCCATGGCCACCACGTTCGGCGGCCCGCTGCTCGAGTCGATGCTGGTCCAGGCGGAGGAAGACCCGACGGGGGAGGGAGCCCGATGATGCTTGATCCCTCGGTCCTGCGCGCCCCGGTGCTCGATCACCGCCGGCTCGACCTGGCCGCCGCCCGGCGCGTCAGCTATGTCCTCGAGCAGAGCTTCCGCTACGAATACGACGCGCCGGTAGAGTCGCTGCAGCAGCGGCTGGTCATCGTGCCGCCGCCCCGTCACGGCAACCAGTACCTGCGCGCGCACCGGCTCGAGGTGGACGGCGCCCAGGTGCGGCGCCGCGTGCGCCGGGACGCGGACGGCAACGTCATCGCCTGGCTGCGGGCCGAACACGTGCCGCACGCGATCGAGTTCCGGCTCGCCGCCGTGGTCGAACGCGTGCGCGACGACGGGCCCACCGTGCTCGCCGCCAGCGCTCTGCGCAGCCCGCGCCTGCTGCGCCCGACCCCGCTCACCGCGGCCGACGAGCGGCTGCGCGCCATGGCCGCCGACATCGTCCCGGAGACCGCCCGCCCCGGCGTCCCGGCGACCGCCGGGGCGCGCCCAGGCGAACCGGAGGAGATCGCCGAGCAGATCTGTGCCGTCGTCTCGAAGGCGATCACATATAAATACGGAGTCACGTCGGTAACGACCACGGCCGCCGGGGCGCTGGCCGCCGGGCGCGGCGTCTGCCAGGACTTCGCGCACGTGATGCTCGCGCTCTGCCACCTCGTCCAGCTGCCGGCCCGGTACGTGTCGGGACATCTGCTCGGCCAGGGCGGCACCCACGCGTGGGTCGAGGTGATCGTGCCGCGAGCCGAACACGCCGAGGCCATCGCGTTTGACCCGTGCAACGGCCGCCGCACCGACGGCGGCTACGTCACCGTCGCGACCGGCCGCGACTACTCAGACGTCGCCCCGACCTCCGGCTCCTACGTCGGCACCTCCTTCGGCCGCCTCACCGCCGACCGCCGCGTAGCCGTCCTCGCCGCCGCCTGACCCGGGCCCCTACGGCCAGAGCCGGGCAGCTCCGGGTGAGCAATCGTAACCGATGCCGCCGCTGTCCGGGGCCCGCCGCACCTCCGGCGGCCGCACGCGGCCGTCCCCGGCTTCGAGCAAAGATGCCTGCTCCACCCGGCAAAAAGGAGGCATCATACGATCGGTGACATGCGAGGTGCCCGATGAACAACAGCGCCGGGGGCGTGCGACGCAGACGCGGTTGGGCCGCGCCGTTCGTGCCGTGGGCGGTACCGCCGGCCCAGACAAGCCGCAACATCGCAAAGAGCATCGCCAGACCAACTGGCTGCGCGACGTGATCTTGGGTGGTCAGGATGGCCTGGTCAACATCCTGGGGATCATCCTCGGCGTCATCGCCGGCGGCGGCTCGAAGGCGGTCCTGCTGGCGGCGGGTTTCGCGGCTGCCATCACCGAGTCGATCTCCATGGGGGCGGTCGGGTACACCTCCGCGGTGTCCGAGCGCGACTATTACCAGGCCGAACGAGCCCGGGAGTCAGCCGAGATCGACGCCACCCCCGAGGCCGAGCGGCAGGAGATCCGCGACATTTACGCCGCCAAGGGCTTCGCCGGGGAGCTGCTCGATCGTGTCGTCGACACCATCACCGCCAACCGGGACAGCTGGCTGGCCACGATGATGGACGAGGAACTGCACCTGCAGCCCGTCCAGACGCCCGACATCATGCGCAGCGCGGTCGTGATCACGATCGCCACTCTCATCGGCCACTTCATCCCGCTGCTCCCATTCGTCTGGCTGTCACGAACGACGGCGCTGATCACGGCGATCGTGCTCAGCGCCCTGGTGTTGTTCGGGGTCGGCGCCTACGAGTCGGTGACCCTAGTCGGAGACTGGCGGAAGAACGGGCTGAAGATGGTCGTGATCGGGCTCGGTGCCGCCGCGATTGGCTTCCTGATCGGCCGCCTGTTCCACACCACCGGAGCCTAAGGGACCGGCGCCCTGGCGGACGTGCGGTCCTTCAGGCAGACCGCGCCGGGCCAGGACTCGGCCTGGCTGGGCTACTTCGATGAGGCTTACCTGGCGGCGTGGATGGCGCACTGCTTCCGGGACCTGGGCCAGGAACGGCAGGCGACGCGGTTCGCCCGCCGGTCGCTGGAATGAACCAGGCCTACGTCCGCAGCCGCGCGTTCAGCCCGGCCCTGCTCGGCACGCCAGTTCACCTGGCGTGCGGGAGTTCAGCGAGCGGGCTGCCCGGCTGTCAGCAGGGCGTGTTGGGCGCCGATGATGGTGGCGGCGCCGATGATCGTCCCGTCGGCGATCTTGGCGGGGATCTCGGCCAGCGGGATCCAGCGGACGGCTTCGGTCTCGTTCGCATCCGGCGCGCCGACCTGGTCGGCTCCGCGCGCCAGGTACAGCTCGTGGGCGCTGTCGGCGGTGCCAGCCATCGACTGGAAAGTCAAGATGTGCTCGATGGCCCGGGGCTGGTACCCGGTCTCTTCCTCCACCTCACGGGCAGCCGCGGCCAGCCCATCCTCGCCGGGATCGACGTAGCCGCCGGGCAGCTCCCAGAACCTGCGCCCGCTTGGCTATAGCAGCGGATGCATATAGCATCAGATGCATGGCGAGCCTGTATGAGGTTGAGATCGAGCCCGAAGTCCGGTCCTGGCTGGCCAAGCTGTCCGACCGTGACTTCGGCCGGGTCGACTTCCTCGTCGGCCTGCTCGCCGAGCACGCCGAAGATCTCGGCGAGCCCTACACCCGTCACCTCGGCGGAAAGGTCAGGGAACTGCGGTTCCACCTGCTGCGCCAGCAGACCAGGGTCACCTACTGGCTGGCCCCGGGTCGGCGGGTGATCTTACTGACGGTATTCCGCAAAACCCGCGGCGCCGAAACCGCCGAGGTCGCCCGCGCCCTGCACGCCCAGAATACCTGCGAGGCCGGACACAGCCGGGCCCACGAGGTCTTCGGCCGGGAGGCGAACTGACATGACCGCAGAACACTCCGCCTACGAGGCACTTGCCCGCGAGCGCCGCAGCAGCGACGAGTACCGCCAGGGATACGCTGAGGCCCGCCGGGCCTTCCTGATCGGCCACGCCGTCCGCGAACGCCGCCTGGCACTGGGCCTGTCCCAGGTCCAACTGGCCACCCGCGCGGGCATGACCCAGCCCGCGCTCTCCCGCCTGGAAGCAGGCGGCGTCATGCCGACCATCTCACTGCTGGAACGGATCAGCATTGCCCTTGACGCTGACCTCATCGTGGAGATAGCGCCCCACGCTGCCTGAGCCTCAGCCGGACTATGCTCACTGCGGTTGTTACATTCGAATCTGCCGAATAGAGGGCGTTGCGAGTTCGTATACTTATGCGCCAGACTGTATGTCACTAACGGTCGCAGCGATCGTCAATTCAGCATTGTCATTCGTATCGGGGCGCGCCGAACGCCGACTCGGTGCTCGAGGACTGTCAGGTGCAAGTGTCACGCACGGTGCCCATATCAGCCATTCCAGTGCGCAGCCTATCCCCAGGACTCCTGACATAGGGAGATCGTTTATGCAGTGCCTGGGTGGTTTTTGACTTCGTAGCGCAGGGCGAGTTTCGTGCCGGGATAGCTGGTGGCGGTGGCGGTGAGCTGGTCGCAGAGGGCGGCGAGCGCGCGGGTTCTGCGAGGCGCGGACATGGGGCCGAGCCGGATGGTCAGGGTGCCGCCATCGGGGATGATGTCGCCGCTGGCGGTGAGGGCTTCGCGGATCAGGGCGTAGGCCTCGTCGCCGGCCCGGGCGTAGGCGCCGTCCAGGGCGCGGGCCAGGGTGGTCTCGGCTTTGTAAGCGGCCATCCGGATCGCGTGGGTGATCAGCTTGGTCTCGGTGTCCAGCCGGACCATGTCCGGGTTGTGCTGGCTGAGCGGGATCTTCGCGAGTGTGGCTTTCGCGTCGGCCTGGGCGGTCTGGAGCTTGCGGCGGGCGGCGCCGGCCGGGGCGTCCAGCTTGGCGAGCATCGCGTTGGTGATCACGGCGGAGGTTCCGGGGGCGGGGTGGTGCAGGGCGTCCAGTGTGCGCTGCCGGGCGGCTTCGGCTTCGGCGAGGGCCTTCTTCGCGGTCTTGACCGCGGCGGCTGCGGTCTTCTTCGCCGGGTTGGGGACCAGCCGTGCGGGGTTGCCGGGGGTGACGGCGTAGCTGTCCAGGGCGTCCAGGGCGAAGTGCGCGCGGGCGTACCGGAAGTAGTTCTCCTCCCGCCATCGGCTGGTCATCCGGTAGACCACGGCCGCGGTGGGCAGGCC
>WNFD01002740.1_pt1 | contig 24948 bp, 19 predicted proteins | sample 5400491 | NCBI WGS metagenome assembly WNFD01 (sample SAMN13153343, study PRJNA577476) | soil metagenome | isolation source: 120 cm saprolite under Douglas fir tree site 2 hole 2 replicate 2 | place: USA:California | collected 2015-04-18
ACGATGCGCGCCCGCTCGACGTGCTTGCGCGGCCGGTTGCGGTCGGCCACGATCGCCGCCAACTGCTCGCGCTCCGCAGTGTTGAGAACCACACATACCTCTTGCGCCATCGCCCGATCCCCAAGCAATGGCCCAGTATCGCAGATCCTAAAGCTCCTGTGAATCCTCTGAATGGTGCAAAGCACTAGCCTCGGGGTGCGGATTAAGAAAGGAGCAGCCTAGCCTCCGCATGCGGAGCCGATAAGCCGATTGCACACCGGCTGAGCGTGATCGCGGGCGGCGCGCTGAGCATCAAGGCCGCATTCTGCGGCAGGGTTACAGCGAATTAATGCGGGTGAAAGCCGGCTGTCACGTTGCAGGACCAATTGTGCAGCGATCCGCTCTCGCTCGGCATCGCTTCGGCGGCGCGAGCCCTCGCTCCAGAGGAGGACCAATTGGTACAGTCCAAGAATGATTGCGTCAGGCATCCCTGGCTGAACAGAAAGCGCGCCGCAGCGCTAGGCTTTGGCCTCGGGACCACACTTGCTCTATCGCCGCTCGTCTGGGCCGAGAATCCACCCATCGGCGGCACCTTGCCGCAAACAACGCAAGCGGTGCCACAAACGATGACGTCTCCAGTTGCACTAATGCAACACCAGAGTCTTGCACCGCTGGTCAAGAAAGTGTCGCCCGCGGTCGTAAACATATCGGTTTCGCACCGGACCGATGCGGACGCGGTGGCCGAAGAGCCGGAACTAGCCCCGTCCCCGGGATTCCCCAACTCTCCGTTTGACCAATTTATGCGTCGCTTCTTCGAACAGCAGAGCCCCGGCGACAAGCCGTACCCCTTTTCGCAGGTCCCGGGAAACCCGGTCAAACGCATCGCGCTCGGTTCCGGCTTCATCATCGATCCGTCCGGTTACGTGGTAACGAACAGTCACGTGGTCGGAGACGCTGGCAAGGTCGAAGTGACGCTCCAGGACAACAGCAAATACCCAGCGAAAATTGTCGGCCTCGACCCGAAGACCGACATTGCAATTCTAAAGATCACGGCCGACAAGCCGTTGCCTTATGTGACATTCGGCGACAGTAGTGCGGCTCAAGTCGGCGATTGGGTAATGGCGGTCGGCAACCCGTTCGGTCTTGGCGGAACGGTGACCACAGGGATTATTTCGGCCCGCGGGCGGGATATCCACTCCGGTCCGTTCGATGACTTTTTGCAGATCGACGCGCCGATCAATCGTGGCAATTCCGGAGGGCCGACCTTCAATCTCGAAGGCGAGGTAATCGGCATCAACACCGCGATCTATTCGCCGAATGGCGGGAGCGTCGGCATCGGCTTTGCCGTGCCGTCGAACGTCGCTAAAGCAGTCCTAACCCAGCTCGAGGAACACGGCAAGGTTAGCCGCGGCTGGCTCGGGGTGCAGATCCAGGAGGTGACGCCAGCGATCGCGGCGAGTCTCGGCCTGCACGGCGAGCACGGCGCTCTCGTCGCCGTCGTTTCGCCGGAGAGCCCCGGTGCGAAATCGGGCCTTAAGCAGGGTGACGTCATTCTGTCCTTCAACGGCACCGACGTGGATCACCTGCGAGACCTGCCGCGGTTGGTTGCAGCCGCCCGTCCTGACAGCCATGCGGCGATGACCCTATGGCGAAACGGCCAGACGATCCAGTTGCAGGCTACTGTCGGAGAGCTTGCCGACAACGATCAGGTTGCCTCAGCAACGGGCAAAGAGGAGGAGCAACCGGCGCAAGCGGACGCACTGGGCATGCACTTCTCTCCGTTGACGAGCGAGCTTCGGCGTGAACTGCACCTGGGCAAAGATGCTCATGGTGTGGTCGTTGCGCGGCTCGACAGCGGCAGTCCCGCCGATGATGTGGGTCTGAATAGCGGGGACATCTTGGTCGCAGTGAACCAGCAACCTGTCAATACCCCCAAGGAAGCGGCATCGAAATTAAAGGAGATTGCGGCTTCGCCAAAGAAAAGCGCACTCTTGCTGCTGAACCGTCACGGTGTCACACAATATGTCGGCGTGAGCCTCGGCGAGGATCGCGGATAGATCGGTAATAGACCATCGGCTTCCTGGCACCGATAAATCCAGGGAGCCGACCTTCCTCACACGCACCCCGCTACCAAACGAACAGCCTAGCGCTGCCGCCACGCTGCCTCCAATTGCGTGCCATTGTTGCGGGACGTTAATGGCGTTCGTGCCTCAAGGCGCTCAAGTTCGATCCGTGTGCGCGCACCAGCCCGCAGCAGCCGGTCGGTCGCCTCCCGCAATCCAGTACGACTTTCGGGAGTGTCATGAGTAAGTGCGGCGTCGAAGGCTGAGAGAAACGCTGTGATGTCGCTCTCTACCCGCTCACGCAGCGCCTTATCGATGAATACCCCGCCGTCTTTGGGGAGTTGCTGCTCGGGAGCCAACCGGAGAGGCGTGCCGTGTTCCCCCCGCCGACCCGACTGGCCAAAACTCTGGAGACCTGCCGCGGGACGCGACGCGCTGGGCTCTGCAGAGATGTCGGCCTGACGCGTGCCGTGAGATTGCGGATCAGGCGCGGCGGGCGCGTCCGGGCCGTGGGGCAGCGACAGATGTAGTGTATGCCGTGGCTCGCCATTTTGGAGCGGTACGAAAGTAGGATCAGACGAGCGCGATAAATTGCCGTGCGCGGCTTCTTTTTCGTCAATCGCCGTTGGAGGGTGCGACTCCGCGGCTTCACCTTCGCCCGACAAAGACCCTTCCCGCCCATTTGTCACGCCCGGAGCCTCGACCCGTGGCGGGTCAAGCGCGGGGTTGCTCGCCAGCGGATCACTGGTCATCGGCGCGCCCTGCGCCGGCTCGCGGAGAGATGGTTCGGTTGCGTGACTCTTGACCAATTGCGGTTCCGACGGCGTCAGAGAGCTCGGTGCCGCGGCCGTCGGAACCGTGCCCTGCGCGCGGCTCCGGCTGACAACGTAACTGATCGCTGGAGGGGAGCAGTCGTACGTCCGTGCAATGCTTGCGAGCGTCTCGCCCGCCTCATATCGAGCCATAATCGATGGCCAGTCCTTCTGAGGTATTTTCCCTCTCTTATTTGATCGTTCCATTCCACGGCCCTTCGACTGCAACTCCGGTATGCGGCCTTTGACTTCCCAACTCGCAAAATCTTCGCGAGGCCGGGGGGACTCCTGCCAAAACACCCGAGATAAAGCTTGACGGCTAGAGCGACGATTCAGCCAAGCAGTTCGCGAGGCCCAACGGGAGTACCGCAACCCGAGCCCAAATTATGCTGATAATAGCGGCCGTCGGGTTGGCAGTGAAAGGATTTATTTGCTCTAAAGCTCGCAATTAGGCAGCGGATGTCGGCACAGGTAGGTCGATGCGCACGATTTTACCGGGGTTAAGGATGTTGTGCGGGTCAAGCGCCTTCTTGATTGAGCGCATTACGTCGACCCCTTCCCCGTGCTCGCTGACCAGAAACTCCATCTTGCCATACCCGACCCCGTGTTCGCCGGTGCTCGTCCCCTCCATGGCGAGCGCGCGGGCCACCATGCGGTTGTTGAGTCGGCTCGCTTCGGCGACCTCCTCTGGCCGATTCGGGTCGATCATGAAGACAAGATGGAAGTTGCCGTCACCGACATGGCCGACGAGCGCGGACGGGATTAATGAACTCCCGAGGTCCCGCTTGGTCTCGCTAATGCACTCGGCAAGACGCGAAATCGGCACGCAAACATCCGTCGCCCAGCCCTTCGATCCCGGACGCAACGCCAGCGCAGCATAGTAGGCGTCGTGACGCGCCTGCCAGAGCTTCGACCGCTCTTCAGGTGTCGTCGCCCAGCGAAAATTATCGACGCTGCATTCGGCGGCGATTGTCTTCACCATCTCCGCCTGCTCGGCTACTCCAGCCCCCGTGCCATGAAACTCGAAAAAAAGGGTTGGGGCGACCTTGTAATCTAGTTTTGAAAACTTGTTGATCGCTGCGATCTGCGCTTCATCGAGCAGTTCGATCCGAGCTACAGGTATGCCGCTCTGAATCGTCAGAATAACGGTATTGACAGCGTCCTCTATCGTCGGGAAGCCGCAGACTGCGGCGGAAATCGCTTCCGGGATGCCGTAAAGCCTAACGCTCACTTCAGTAATGATGCCGAGGGTGCCTTCCGAGCCGACGAAAAGGCGGGTCAGATCGTAACCGGCCGCCGATTTGCGAGCGCGCCGCGCAGTTCGGATGACTCGACCGTCGGCGAGCACCACGTTGAGGGCCAGTACGTTTTCACGCATCGTGCCGTAGCGCACCGCGTTGGTCCCCGAGGCGCGCGTCGCTGCCATGCCGCCGAGCGTTGCATCAGCCCCAGGATCAATCGGAAAGAATAGGCCGGTGTCGCGTAAATGCTCGTTGAGCTGCTTCCGGGTAACTCCAGCCTCGACAGTAGCGTCGAGATCTTCGGCATTGACGCGCAGGATCCGGTTCATCTGCGACAAGTCGATACAAATGCCGCCCGCGAGCGCGGCGACGTGCCCTTCGAGCGAGGTACCCGCGCCGAACGCGATGACTGGTGTGCAGCGCTCGACGCAGAGTTTGACGATCGCTGCAACTTCGTCCGTACTGCGAGCGAAGGCAACCGCGTCCGGGGCATGCGGCGCATGATAGGACTCGTCCTTGCCATGCTGGGCGCAAACTGCCGCTGAGGTGGAGAGGCGATCACCGAGAAGCTGGCGCAGCGCGGCAAGCAGGGAGGGGGCGATGGGGTCACGGCGAAGGGCGGGTGCGGGCATAGCAGCGGCCAAAAGGATCGAAACCTGAACGAGAGTTCAAGCATTACTCCCAGCGCGATGCTGCGGCAATCAAGATTAGGGCCCCCTCGGGTCGCGGCGCGGCTCTTGCACGGCTGGCAAGCCGAATGGTCACAAGCGTCCTCGTCGGTCGAGGTGGCCAATTCCGGCCCCAAATCCGCGTGGCCGGGTGGTTCGTTGCCCTCTCGTGGCCGATTGAGGCTCGTCATTGAGCAACCACAGGGGAATCACTACGTTTGCTAAGCTTGCGGCGGCGAGTTGAAGAGGTTGCGATGGCTTTGTCAGCGGTCACGCTCGACGACAAATACGGCCTCGACAAGGGGCGGATTTACCTCACCGGAACTCAGGCATTGGTACGCCTGCCAATGATGCAGCGGCAGCGCGACGTCGCTGCAGGGCTCAATACCGGCTGCTTCATCTCGGGTTACCGCGGCTCGCCTTTGGGCGGGTTCGATCAGGCCCTGTGGGGTGCGCACCGGTTTCTTGAGAAGAACCACATCCGCTTTCAGCCGGCGATCAACGAGGAACTCGGAGCAACCGCGGTCTGGGGAAGCCAGCAGATCGATCTGTTTCCCGGCTCGAAATACGACGGTGTTTTCGCCTTGTGGTACGCCAAGGGACCCGGTGTCGATCGCAGTGGCGACGCGCTCAAGCATGGCAACGCCGCCGGTTCGGCGCCGCACGGCGGAGTGCTGCTGCTCGCAGGCGACGATCACACCTGCAAATCCTCGACGCTGCCGCATCAGTCCGAATACGCGTTTATGGATGCGTCTATCCCGGTACTGAACCCCGCCGGGGTGCAGGAACTGCTCGATCTCGGCCTCTATGGCTGGGCAATGTCGCGCTATTCCGGTTGCTGGGTCGCTTTCAAGGCGATCGCTGAGACCCTCGACAGCTCCGCTTCGGTCGAGGTCGGCCCGGAGCGGGTTAAGATCTTACAGCCCAACGACTTTGAGATGCCGCTAGGGGGACTCAATATCCGCTGGCCGGACCAGCCGCTTGATCAGGAATATCGGCTCCACAAATACAAGCTTTACGCCGCCCTCGCCTTTGCCCGCGCAAACCGCCTCGACCGTATCGTCATCGACAGCCCGCGGCCGCGCTTCGGCATTGTGACCACCGGCAAATCCTATCTTGACGTGCGCCAAGCTTTGGACGACCTCGGGATCGACGACGCGCATGCCGCAGACATTGGCATACGTCTTTACAAGGTGGCGATGTCCTGGCCCCTCGAACGCGAGGGCATTAGGCACTTTGCCGAGGGGCTCGAAGAGATCCTCGTTGTGGAAGAAAAGCGCGCGATCATCGAGAACCAGTTCAAAGAGCAGCTTTACAATTGGCGTGAAGACGTGCGCCCGCGAGTCATCGGGAAGTTTGATGAGAACCACAATTGGATTCTGCCGTCGAACGGCGAGTTGAACCCGGCCCAGATCGCGCGGGCGATCGCCGGCCGTATCGCCCGGTTCCATACCTCGACGCGCATCACCGAGCGCCTTGATTTCCTCGAGGCGAAGGAGCGTCAACTCGGCGGCGACGTCGTGCCATTTTCCCGCACGCCCTATTTTTGCTCGGGCTGCCCGCACAACACCTCGACCAAGGTACCGGAGGGCAGTCGCGCGCTCGCAGGCATCGGTTGCCATTACCTGGCCCAGTTCATGGACAGGTCGACCGCGACCTTCACTCAGATGGGCGGCGAGGGTGCGCCGTGGATCGGCCAGGCGCCGTTCACTGAAACCAAGCACGTCTTCGCCAATCTCGGCGACGGCACTTACACCCATTCGGGCGTGCTGGCGATCCGTGCGGCGGTCGCCGCCAAGGTCAACATGACATACAAGCTGCTGTTTAACGATGCCGTGGCGATGACTGGAGGTCAGCCGATCGACGGCGGCTTGACCGTGCCGGCGCTCACCCGGCAGCTCGCCGCAGAAGGGGTGCAGCACATCGTGGTCGTTACAGACGAGCCTGAGAAATACTCACCCGCCGCCGATTTTGCAGCGGGAACAACGGTGCGCCACCGGGATGATCTCGACGCAGCCCAGCGCGAGCTGCGCGAAATCGTCGGGGTCACTGCTATTGTCTACGACCAAACCTGCGCCGCCGAGAAACGCCGGCGTCGACGCCGCGGTCGCTTCTCCGATCCCGCCAAACGGGTCTTCATCAACGACCTAGTCTGCGAGGGGTGCGGCGACTGCTCGAAAACCTCGAACTGCCTTTCGGTCGTGCCGGTCGAAACCGAGTTTGGGCGCAAGCGGGCGATTGATCAGTCGAGCTGCAACAAGGATTACTCCTGCATCGAGGGTTTCTGCCCGAGCTTTGTTACCGTGCACGGCGGCGGGCTCAAGAAGCCCAAATCCGGTGATCTCACCGAAGGCGGGCTACCAGCGCTCCCCGAACCGGTTCGCCCCGCTCTCGATCAGCCTTACGGCATTCTCGTCACCGGGGTCGGCGGGACCGGTGTTGTGACGATCGGCGCGCTTCTCGGCATGGCGGCGCATCTCGAACAAAAGGGCTGCACCGTGCTCGACATGACTGGTCTCGCCCAAAAGGGCGGTGCCGTCTATAGCCATGTCCGGATCGCACGAAGGCCGGATGAGATCCACGCCGTGCGCATCGCCGCCGGCGGCGCGAGCCTACTTCTGGGGTGTGATCTCGTCGTTTCGGCGAGTCCGGACGCCCTGTCGAAGCTGCAGCTCGGTCACAGCCGCGCAATCGTCAACAGTCATGAGACGATCATCGGCGAGTTTACCCGCAACCCGGACCTCAAATTTCCTACCCGCGAGATGAAGCGAAGCATCTCCGAAGCGACCGGCCCGGACAACGCAGAATTTCTCGATGCAACCCATCTAGCGACCGGCCTCCTCGGCGACTCGATCGCGAGCAATCTCTTCATGCTCGGTTATGCCTATCAGCGCCGATTGGTGCCGCTCTCGGCCGAAGCCATCGAGCAAGCCATCGCACTGAACGGCGTCGCAGTGGAATTCAACCTTAATGCGTTTCGCTGGGGGCGGCGCGCGGCGGTAGATTCCGCGCTGGTCGAAACCCGTGCGAGCGCGCCCGCAACGGTACCGGAGAGCCACCGGCTCTCCGAAACCCTCGATCAGATGATCGAGCGCCGGATCACCTTCCTGAGGGATTACCAGGACGCCGCCTACGCCGCGCGTTATGCCGGTAGGGTCGGCCGCGTCCGCGACGTCGAAACTACGTGCCTCCCCGGCCAGACTGATCTGGCCCAGTCCGTCGCCCGCTCCCTCTTCAAGCTGATGGCCTACAAGGACGAATACGAAGTCGCGCGGCTCTATACCGAAACCGATTTCTTGAAGCGCGTCGCCGACCGTTTCGAAGGTCCGTACGAGATCAACTTCCACCTGGCGCCGCCGCTGCTCGGCGATCGCGACCCCGAGACGGGGCATCTACGCAAGCGCAGCTTCGGTCCGTGGATGCTGTCGGTCTTTCGCGTGCTGGCGCGGCTACGCCGTCTTCGCGGTACGCCCTTCGATATCTTTGGCCGCAGCCAGGAACGGCGGACTGAACAGCGGCTGATCGGCGCGTACCTGGCAGTGGTCGACGAAATCCTCGCCCGCCTGTCGCCCGCTAATCATGCGGCAGCGGTCGAACTCGCCGCCTTGCCCCTCGAAATACGCGGCTTCGGCCACGTCAAGCAGGAAAGCCTCGACCGCGTGAAAGCCAAAGAGGAGGCGCTCCTCACCCGCATCCGCTCGGCACCATCGGCGCACGCCCTCGCCGCTGATTAACCGCTCGCGCTGGCTCGCTGCGGGCGGCGGCTTACGCCGGCCCCCGTCACCCCGCTTCGAAGGGGAGCGCAACGAACCGGGCATTGCCTTCGCGCTCGACACGCAAGATAATGTTTTTGTGCCCATTTTTCCGCGCCGCGGCGACCTTTTGCTGCAACTCTTCCAGCGATCCCACCGCCTCGTGACCGACCGCGACGACGAGATCGCCGGGACGCAGCCCTTGCACAGCTCCCGAGCTGTTTTGCGGCACTTCGGTGATGACTGCGCCCTTTGTCGTATCGGGCAGCGAAAACTGCTTACGCAGTTCGGCGGTCGGTTTTGCGAGCTTGAGGCCGAGCGCATCGATGCTCGGCGGCGGTTTTGGCTTCTCCGGCTCGGGCGGGGGTGACGCAGGACGGTTAGAGTTCAATGCTGCGACTTTTATCTCAACTTCCTGATCCTTCCCGTCGCGCCACATCGACAGCTTGACCAATGTATCCGGTGCCGTGTCGGCGACGAGGCGAGGCAGCTGGCGGCTGCGGTCGATCGGCTTGCTGTCATAAGCGAGGATCACGTCCCCCGGCTGCAGCTTTGCCTGCGCTGCGGGGCTTGCCGGATCGACGGTCGCAATCATCGCGCCGCGGCTCCGGTCAAGCCCGACCGCCTCGGCAATCTCCTCGGTGACCGGTTGGATGCGCGCTCCGATCCAGCCGCGCTCAACCTTTCCGGTCGCCCTCAACTGATCAATGATCGGGCGCGCGGACGCCGACGGGATCGCAAAGCCGATGCCGATCGAACCGCCCGATGGCGAGAAGATGGCCGTGTTGATGCCGATCACTTCGCCGGTGAGGTTGAACATCGGCCCACCGGAGTTGCCGCGGTTGATCGAAGCATCGGTCTGCAGAAAATCATCGTAGGGGCCGGAGTGGATATCGCGCGCCGTGGCGGAGATGATGCCTGAGGTCACCGTGCCACCGAGACCGAAGGGGTTGCCGATCGCGAGCACCCAGTCGCCTACCCTGGCCTTGATCGAATCTCCCCAGGCTGCAGCCGGCAACGGTGCCTTTGGTTCGATCCTGAGAAGCGCGAGATCACTTACCGCGTCGCGACCGACGACCTCGGCCTGCAGGGTCGTGTCGTCGGCCAAAGTCACGGCTATCTGCTCGGCATTGGCGATGACGTGGTTGTTGGTGACGATGAGACCGGAGGGATCGATGATGAATCCTGAGCCGAGCGAAGCGACCCGCGACCCCGGCGGACTAGGGCCCCCTGGTGCACTCTTCTCGCCGAAGAAGTCGCGAAAGAACTCGTCGAGCGGCGCTCCCGGGCCCGGCAGCTGTGCTTCCGGACTGCCCTTGGGCGCGGGCGACGCGCTCGCCTGGGTCGTCGAAATGTTGACGACGACCCCGACCAGTTTTGCTGCCAGCTGCGCGAAGACTTCCGAAAAAGGTGTCTCTTGCGGCGCATCAGCGCGGCTCGACGCCGCCGCCACCAGAAGCAATGTCATCAACGCCGCACGCGTCGCGCTCCAGCGGCCAAAAAACCTCACGCGACATCTCCTCCTATCAGCCTTGCAGATAAACCCGCCCCTCGTCGCGGAAGATCGAGTGCTGGTGTTTCCGCAGCGCTCGATATGAAATGGCGGCGAGCTTGGCAAGCCGGAACAGCCGCGTGAAGACGCATGATCAAACGGCGGTGGGTGAGACGTTAAGGGCATTGTTCGATGCTGCACTTGCCGCGGCCGAACCATCCCGGGCACTCGGGCAACGAATTCCGACGCCGGTCCGGGGGCGCACGGTGGTGGTTGGCGCCGGCAAGGCTTCGGCGGCGATGGCCAGTGCGTTTGAGGCCGGCTGGTCCGGTCCGCTCGAGGGTCTCGTCATCACCCGTTACGGGCATGCCCTACCTTGCAGCCGCATCGAAGTCGTCGAGGCGAGCCACCCTGTTCCCGATGTCGCGGGCGAGCGGGCGGCAGGTCGAATCCTCGCCTTGGCTCGCGGGCTGGGACCAAACGATCAACTTGTCTTTCTCGCGTCAGGTGGCGGCTCGGCGCTGCTCTCTCTCCCCGCTCCCGGCCTCACCCTCGACGACAAACAGGCGGTGACACGCTCGCTCCTACGCTCGGGCGCCACGATCACCGAGATCAACACGGTGCGCAAGCACCTTTCGGCGATCAAGGGCGGCAGGCTTGCCGCCGCCGCGGCGCCCGCCCGGATCGTCACCCTGGCGATCTCCGATGTTCCGGGCGACGACCCGGCAGTCATCGCTTCCGGTCCCACCGTGCCCGATCCGACCACCTTCGCCGACGCGCGTTCGGTGCTTGCGAAGTACCGCATCGCCGAACCGGGGGCGGTGGTCGCGCACCTTCTGGGAGAGACGGAGGAGACCCCGAAACCCAACGACCCGATCTTTGATCAGGCGACGTTCGCCCTGATTGCCAGCCCGCAGGAGTCACTGCAATCGGCTGCTGCGGCGGCCAAGCAGCGCGAGATTGTGCCGATCGTCCTCAGCGACCGGATCGAAGGCGAAGCTCGGCAGGTCGCGATGGTGCATGCGGCGATAGCACTTCAGATCCGTGCGGGAAAGTTCCGGGTCGGCGGACGGCTGGTCTCGCCCCCTGCCGTAATCTTGTCGGGCGGTGAGACCACTGTCACGGTTACCGGCACGGGCCGCGGCGGACGTAACACGGAGTTCCTGCTAGCCCTCGCAGCGGCGCTCAAGGGAGCCGAGGGTATCTCGGCGCTCGCCTGTGATACCGATGGCATCGACGGAACGGAAAGCAATGCCGGGGCGATCGTCTACCCGGACAGCTTGTCACGCGCCGCCGCCCGAGGCGTTTCGATGCAGGATGCGCTCGCCGATAATGACGGATATGGATTCTTTGCCGCTCTCGGCGACCTTGTCGTGACCGGTCCAACATTTACCAACGTCAATGATTTCCGAGCCGTCCTGGTTCTCGACTGAGATGGGCAGACAGAATGATCGACATGCGGCGCCGGCGCAGTGCCAAGATCGTTGCGACGCTGGGCCCATCGAGCTCCACCCCGGAACGGATCAGCGCGCTCTTCGAGGCGGGCGTCGACGTGTTCCGGCTGAATTTCAGCCACGGCACGCAAGATGATCATGGAGCCCGATTCGACGCCATACGGCGGATAGAGAGCGCGACAGGGCGGCCGATCGGCATTCTTGCTGACTTGCAGGGACCAAAACTCCGCCTCGGCACCTTTACCGAGGGTCGGATCGAGCTCGCCGCCGGCGCGCGCTTCCATCTCGATCTTGATCGTCAGGCGGGCGATGAAAACCGTGCACCGTTGCCGCACCCCGAGATCTTCGAGGCGCTCCGGCCGGGAACCGAGCTCCTCCTCGACGACGGCCGGGTAAGGCTCCAGGTCGAGGTCTGCGGCGCCGGCTTTGCCGATACGCGATGCTTGGTGGGCGGCATGTTATCCGACCGCAAGGGGGTCAACGTGCCGAATGCGGTATTGCCGTTGTCGGCGATCACCGAAAAGGACCGCGCCGATCTCTCCTTCGCACTTGAGCACGGCGCGGATTGGATTGCATTCTCATTCGTCCAGCGCCCCGCTGACGTTGCCGAGGGGCGCAAATTGGTCGGTGGCCGCGCCGGCGTCATGGTCAAGCTCGAGAAGCCATCGGCGATCCAGCACCTCGCCGAGATTATCGAACTCGCCGACGGGCTGATGGTCGCGCGCGGCGATCTCGGCGTCGAGATGCCTCCCGAGGACGTCCCGAGCGTGCAGAAGCTGGTAGTTCACGCCTGCCGGGCTGCGGGAAAGCCGGTTGTCGTGGCGACTCAAATGCTGGAATCGATGATTGCGGCGCCAACCCCGACCCGAGCCGAGGCCTCCGATGTAGCGACCGCGGTCTATGAAGGCGCGGACGCCGTCATGCTGTCCGCAGAGACCGCATCGGGGGGCTTTCCGATCGAATCAGTGGCGATGATGAACCGTATCGCCTGTCGGGTGCAGGAGGATCCGCTCTATTACTCGATGCTTGAGAGCACTCGGATAGAGCACGAGCACACGGCGTCGGATGCGATCAGCGCCGCGGCCTGCCAAGTCGCACGCCTGGTGGGCGCGGCCGCGATCGTTTCCTACACCACATCGGGGGCGACCGCTCTTCGGGCCGCCCGCGAGCGGCCCGAAGCCCCGATCCTGGTGCTGACGTCGAACCTCGGCACAGCACGGCGACTGGCTGTCTTGTGGGGCGCGCATTGCGTGCACACGAGCGACGTCAAAAGCTTTGGCGACATGGTGCAAAAGGCTGTGCGGATCGCCCACCGCGAGAAGATTGCGGAACTCGGCCAGCGGGTCGTTATCACCGCCGGCGTCCCGTTCGGAACCCCCGGCGCCACGAATGTCCTTAGGATCGCCTGGATAGATCGCTGAAATTCGCCTTTCGAACGACCGTCCGCGAGCCGGTCGGGGGCGGCTCCGCCTGATTATTCAGGAGCGATTCAGGTGATGCCGGAGCGGAACCGGATCCGGGTCGCGCATTGGGCGAAAAAAGAGGCTGGCAAACCTCGATTTGTCCGCACTTTCAAAAAATGTTAGTGCTGCTGGCGATGGAGGCTCTTCGGTAGCGATCCGGCGTGCCGCCTACACCGTCGGCGCGAGCTTTGCGGTATCGACCTCATGGATCTCTCGGTCGTCATTCCGGTAAAGAACGAGGCTGACAATATTAGGCCGGTCATCGGCGAGATTCGCGCCGCACTCAACGATTTGGTCGAGTATGAGATCCTCTATGTCGATGACGGTAGCGAGGATGCGACCGCCGCCGAGATTTCACGGCTCGCAGGCGAGATACCGCAGGTGCGGTTGCTGCGTCACATGCAAAATTTCGGACAGAGCTCAGCCATCTGCACCGGCGTCCGTGTGGCGCGCGCCGACTGGATCGCAACGCTCGACGGCGATGGCCAGAACGATCCAGCCGACATCGCGGCGATGTGGCGTCTTGCGCGACAAGCTCCGGCGAGCCCGCCGTTGTTGATTGCCGGTTATCGCGAGAGGCGGCAAGACAGCTGGTCGAAGCGTTCGGCCTCGCGCATCGCCAACACGATCCGCGGTCGGCTTCTCGGGGACCGCACGCCAGACACGGGCTGCGGGATAAAGTTGTTTCCACGTTCGCTTTTTTTGGATTTGCCCTATTTCGACCATATGCACCGCTTCCTTCCCGCGCTGGTGCTGCGCGAAGGGGGAACTGTGCTTTCGGTGCCGGTCAATCACCGGCCGCGCCGCAGGGGAATGTCGAAATACGGCGTGTTCGACCGTCTGGGTGTCGGAATCATCGACCTCCTGGGGGTCATGTGGCTGCAGCGCCGTGCGCCTCGCCCGCGCCTCTCCGACGAGGTGGTGCTCGCCGCGGACACCGCTGCCTCGCGTGATCCACGGCTTTCCGCGGTCTCGACGCCGCGATGACGGCGAGAGACCGGCAGGCAGCGGCTGTCGACCTGCCGATGGTAGGCCTTCGCCGGGCGGCGAGGCTCGCCCTGCTCGCGTTTCTCGTGGCCGGGGCCGTGGCAGTCTGGCGCTGGCGGGCTGTCCTCGACCCCACCACGATTGGCGCCGCCATCGCCCGCTATCCGGCAGCCCCGCTGGGATTCCTCGCGGCTCACATCGCGGCCAGCCTGCTGTTTGTCCCGCGAACACTCCTGGCGATTGTCGCTGGACTGTTATTCGGCGCGGGGTGGGGCATCGTCTGGGCTGCGTCGGGCAGCGTTGCCGGCGCTGTAGCGGGATTCCTCGTGAGCCGCTACGTGAGTTCGGGCGTGAGCGATTTGGGGCGCTTCGAACCCGTCGCCGCGCGGGTCGAGCGTGGCGGGTGGCGCGCGGTGGCCATGCTCCGGCTGATCCCTGTCATGCCGCACAGTGCGGCCAATTACGGGCTCGGGCTGACCAAATTACCTCTCGGAACCTACGCGTTCGGTTCACTGCTTGGCCAACTACCTTTGACGATCGCCTATGTCGATCTCGGGGCTGCCGGGGAGCGCCTGATGTTTGGCGGCTCGAGCTGGATCGAACCGACTCTTATTGGCCTCGCAGCCCTCTCGCTGTCGCTAGTGATTCCGGCGATCGCCCGGCGGCGGGCCGGCTAACCGGCCGCCAGCGCTTTGGGCACCGGCCCGCCGGTGGCCCAGTCGAGAAGCTCGACCGTGTGAACGACCGGCACGTCGCAACCGGAGGAAAGCTGCATGATGCAACCGATATTGCCGGTCGCGACGATATCGGGCCTGGTCCCCGCGATGTTGGCGAGCTTGCGGTCGCGCAGCGCGGCGGCGATCTCCGGCTGCAGCAAATTATAGGTCCCGGCAGAACCGCAACAGAGGTGCCCCTCCGGCACATCCATCGGATCGAACCCCGCGGCGGCAAGAAGCTCCTTCGGCCCGGCGTGTAGGCGCTGCCCGTGCTGCATCGAGCAAGCCGAATGATAGGCGACCCGCCGTTTAGCGATGGTAGCCTCCGGCCTCGGCCGAAGCAGCCCGAGCGTCGCGATTACTTCGGTTACATCGCGAGCGAGCGAGGCGATCCGCGCCGCCTTCTCCGCATAGGCAGGTTCCCGGCGCAGCATAAAGCCGTAATCCTTGACGGTCGTACCACAACCCGATGCGTTGATCACGATGGCGTCTAGCCCGAAGGCGAGGCGCTCATGCTCCCACGCATCGATGTTGGCGCGCGCCAACCGGAGCGCCGACTCCTCCTGGCCGAGGTGATGGGCCAGAGATCCGCAACACCCACTGCGGCGAGCGACCACGACCTCGCAGCCGTGGCGGGCCAGTAGTCGGATCGTCGCCTCGTTGATCGCGGGCGCGAGAACCTTCTGGGCGCACCCCGGCAACAGCGCGATCCGCATTCGCCGCTCGCCCGCCGATGCATAAACCGCAGGCTTGTCCGTCGGCGAGGCGGCCACGACCGAGTCCGGAGCCAGTGAGAATAATGGAGCGTACCGGCCGGGTAGGAACCGTGCCCACGGTTTGAAGATTGCCGCGCAGTAGAGGGACAGGCGGAACAGCCGCGGCCGTGTCAGAACCGCGCCGAGAAACTGCCGAAGCCCGCGTTCGCCCCACGCCCGGAGGTAATTCCTTTCGATCCAGCGCCGAGCGTGGTCGACAAGGTGCATGTAGTTGACGCCGGACGGGCAGGTCGTCATGCACGACAGGCAGGAGAGGCACCGGTCGATATGCTTGACCGTGTCGACGGTGACTTTTTCGCCGCCCGCGAGCATGTCTTTGATCAGGTAGATACGGCCGCGCGGACTGTCGAGCTCGTCGCCGAGCAGGACATAGGTGGGACAGGTTGCGGTGCAGAACCCACAATGGGTGCAGGTCCGCAGCACCTTCTCAGATGCCGCAGTGTCGGGATCGTCGAGCTGCTCTGCCGTGAAGTCTGTCCGCACCGGATCAACTACCCTCGACCATGCGCCCGGGATTGAGGACTCGGCGGGGGTCGAAGCTCTGCTTGATGCGACCCGCGAGGGCGGCAAGCTGCGGAGGTTGCGGCTCGAATACCGGGACGGCGCGGCGCAATGCCGGCGATCCCCTGATCAACGTTGCGTGCCCCGTGCCGCGACCATCCGGGCCGCGGACTGCGCCACGAATCACCGCGGCTCCTCCGTCCTCGGCCCCGGCAACCGCGGCCCACAAAAGTCCGCCGCCCCAGTCGAGATACCAATTGGCATCTAGGGCGCGGGCGATCGCTTCACCCAGTTCGGCACCCCGGTTCGGGGCGATCGAGACCCGCCAAACCACGCGGTCGATAGGTTGAGAGAGCGGTACGACGTCGCGGATCGACCGCCAGAATACCGCAGAGGATTCAGCTTCGAGCACCACTGCTTGGCAATCCGAAGCCAACTCAGTCAATAGCTGTTCGCGCCGGAAGGTAACCGAAAGCGGAGGTCCCTCCAGACGAAGCGCGGCGACGCCGGGTAATCCGGGGTGCGGAGTGGGCGGTGCAGCCAGGAATCCCGGTAGATAAGCCGCACCCGAGATCTCGTGCGGCGAAGCCAGTGCGCGCTTCAACCGCTGTACCGCCGCCGCGGGTTCGAGCCCGCACAGCATCACGGTGCAGGCAGCCTCGGGCCGCGGCAGCACCTTAACCGTCACTTCCTCGAGCGCGGCGAGCGTCCCGTAGGAACCCGCCATCAGCTTGCAAAGGTCGTAACCAGTTACATTCTTGACGACTTTTCCGCCCGCCTTGAACACTTCGCCGCGGCCGCTGACGCCGCGAAAGCCGAGGAAGTGGTCACGCGCCGCGCCCGCCTTGATCCGGCGCGGTCCCGAAAGGTTGCAGGCGAGCACACCGCCCAGAGTTTCCCTTGTGGCAGCGGAGGCCGGTAGGGCGAAAAGCCCGGCCCAATCGGGCGGCTCGAACGCGAGCATTTGCCGGGCCTGGGCGAGTGCCGCGTCGATCTCGTCGAGCCGCGTCGCCGCGCCGGCGGTCAGCACCAGCTCACTCGGCCGGTAGTCGCGGATCCCGGCAAGGGCCGACAGATCGAGGGTGCGCGGCACTTGCAACGGGCGGCCGAGCGCTCGCTTTGTCTCTCCAGCGACCAGTTCGATTGGTTCCTCGGCGGCGAGTGCCTCGTTGACGGCATCGCGCAGCTCCCCGAGATCGGCGGGAGTCAGGCGGGTCATGACCCCGCCAAGTTCAAAAGCGCGGCAGGTCGGGAAATGGCAGTCGGCCCGCATGGACATGAAGGCGGCCGAGTTCGGCGCAACGGTGTAATTGCGGGAACACCTTGCCCGGATTGAGCAAGCCATCGGGATCGAACGCGCATTTCAGGCGCTGCTGATGCGCGAGATCGCTGTCGTCGAACATCGCACCCATCAGGTCTCGCTTTTCGACTCCGACCCCATGCTCGCCTGTCAGGACTCCGCCCACTTCGACGCAGAGCCTGAGGATATCCGCTCCAAAAGCCTCGGCACTTTCGACCTCGGCGGGCTTGTTGGCATCGTAAAGAATGAGCGGGTGGAGGTTGCCGTCGCCGGCGTGAAAGACGTTCGCTAAGCCGAGACGGTAATGGTCCGACAGCGTGCGCATCCGCATCAGGACCTCGGCCACACGTGCACGCGGGATCGTGCTGTCCATGCAATAGTAATCAGGGGAGATCCGCCCGACCGCCGGGAAGGCCGCCTTGCGGCCGGACCAAAAGACGAGCCGCTCCGCCTCAGTGCGGCTGAGCCGGATTTCAGTGGCGTGGTGATCGCGCGCAATCGCTTCAACCCGTCCGGTCAGCTCCTCGAAATCGCCGGCCGGTCCATCATCTCCATCCCGCCGGGAATGATGCCGGCAGCGATTACCGCGGCCACGCAATTGCCGGCGGCCTCCGTCGTGGCAAAACCGATCAGCAGTGCCCGCGCTGTCGTCGGCTTCGGCAGGATGCGTACGGTAACTTCCGTTACGACCCCGAGCAGCCCTTCGGATCCAGTCATCACGCCGAGTAGGTCATAACCCTCGGCATCAAAATGCTTCCCGCCCAGACGGATCACCTCGCCATCCATCAGCACCACCTCGACGCCGAGGACGTTGTTCGTCGTAACCCCGTATTTGAGACAATGCACGCCGCCCGAATTCTCGGCGACGTTGCCGCCTATCGTGCAAGCGATCTGGCTCGACGGGTCCGGCGCGTAATAGAAGCCGGCATTCTCCACCGCTTGCGTGATTGCCAAATTGGTGACGCCAGGCTGGGTGACGACGCAGCGGTTGGCGTAATCGATATCGAGGATGCGGTTGAACTTGGCCAGGCCGAGCAACACGCCATCGGCGAGCGGCAGCGCGCCGCCTGAGAGCGATGTGCCGGCGCCGCGCGGGACGACCTTGATGCCGGTTTCCTTACAATAGCGCAGAACCGCCGCGACCTGCTCGACGCGCGACGGCAGCACGACGACCATCGGCAGCTGGCGGTAGGCAGTCAACCCGTCGCTCTCATAGGCGCGGCGCTCGACCTCGGAGACAATCACGCCTTCGCCCGGGACAATCCGTCGGAGCGCTTCGACAATCTCAGCCCGGTGCAGCAATACCGCGGCATCCGGCGTCGGCATCTTCATCGGCGCGACCCGCTCTGCCGGGGAGAAGCCCGGCTCAACCCTGGCGTGCCTTATACCGAGGATTGGCCTTATTGATGATGTAGGTGCGCCCCTTGCGCCGCACAACGCGGCAGTTCTTGTCGCGTTTTCTCAGCGACTTCAACGAATTGACGATCTTCATGCCCATGTTCCTCGATAAGGGGGGGAACATAGGTACGAGGCTGACCGAAGTCAAATCCGGACCGTTAAATCCTACAACCCTAGGAATTCACGATGCCGCCGCGGCAAGATCGCGCTCGCCTTGGCGCAGTTCGGCGACGTCGTTGCGGGCGGAGAGGAAAGCCCTGATGTTGCGCGTTGCCTGGCGCAAGCGCTGGCGGTTCTCAACGAGGGCGATGCGCACGAAACCCTCGCCATATTCGCCGAAACCGATCCCCGGCGACACCGCGACATTGGCCCGCTCGAGCAATAACTTCGAGAACGCCAGGCTGCCGATCCCCTGAAAGGCAGGCGGGATCGGCGCCCAAGCGAACATCGTCGCCTCGGGCTGCGGCAGCGGCCAGCCGGCTTGGCGCAAGCCGTCGATCAACACATCGCGCCGGGCGCGATAGCGCTCGCGGGTCTCGGCGATGCAGTCCTGCGGACCGTTTAGCGCCGCAGTAGCGGCGACCTGAATCGGCGTGAAGGCGCCATAATCGAGGTAGGATTTGACCCGTGCCAGCGCGGCAATCAACCGCGCGTTGCCGACGGCAAAGCCGATGCGCCACCCGGCCATCGAATAGGTCTTGCTGAGGGAGGAAAACTCCACCGCAATGTCCCGGGCTCCGGGGACCTCGAGGATCGAGGGCGGCGGCTTGCCGTCGAAATAGATTTCGGCATAAGCGAGATCGGACAACACGACGATATCGTGGCGACGGCAGAACTCGATAATCTCACCGTAGAAGTCGAGGTCGACGGTTTTTGCCGTCGGATTGGCAGGGAAGTTGAGGACGATCGCCAGCGGTGCCGGGACGCTGTGCTGGACTGCCTTTTTAAGCTCGCCGAGAAAGTCGAATTCCGGGCCGACCGGCACGTGGCGCACCGAAGCGCCCGCCATGATGAAGCCGAATGCATGGATTGGATAGCACGGGTTAGGGACGAGAACGATGTCGCCCGGGGCGGTGATCGCCTGGGCGAGGTTGGCGAGCCCTTCCTTCGAGCCGAGGGTGACGATGATCTCGCGTTCCGGATCAAGATCCACCCCGAAGCGGCGAGCGTAATAGGCGGCGCAGGCGCGGCGCAAACCGGTAATGCCGCGCGAGACCGAGTAGCCGTGAGTTCGTGGGTTTTGCACGATTTCGACGAGCTTGGCGACGATATGCGCCGGTGTCGGGCCGTCGGGATTGCCCATACCGAGATCGATCACGTCGCGCCCGGCGGCGCGCGCGCTGGCTTTAAGCGCGTTAACTTCGGTGAAGACGTACGGGGGAAGACGCTTGATGCGGTAGAACTCTTCGGTCATCGCGGCTCTGCATCCGGTGAATGCCGAAGTCTAGGCCGACCGCTCCGCATTTGGCGAGCACGATGGTGTCGCAGAGCGCGCGTTTTTGCGGATTCGTAGCGGAGACCTAGAGAGCGCCTGACCTAATACCGCCGCTCTTTGGCGTGCCTTGCGTTGCGGCGAGCACATGAAGCACGTTCAGAGAGAAATCGACGGCAACCGTAGAGCCATCTTGGTTATGAAATAAACGTGGTAGCGTTAATGCCCAGAGAATACTTTACCTAATAGCGGTGTGACTTTCTTGTCATAGAATTCCGCAGCCTCTTTTTCAAAAGAGGGCCTTACTTCTGCATCATAATATTTGACCCGTTCCGCGAAGGGTTCCTCAGTCAGAGCCGTTGGTCGTCCAGCAATCTCAGCAGCAAGATTCACTGGGTCCTCGTGAAGGATTTGATCTCGTGTGCTTACGGGCACATCGCCGAACCTTGTATGAAGAAATATGCCCACCTGATGGTCAGCTGCCTCATTGGTAAACTGAAAAATCACGGTCAAAGCGCGCGCCGTCATCCTGGCATGAAGCTCATGCATCCTTTCTCGTGACCGCCTGGGCATCAACTCGACGAACATCGGAACCTCCTATCCAGAGAACGGCGTTATCCGAGACTGGTTTTACAAGAATATAGGGCTACCATAATTAATATCTCTCCTAGGCCCTCTCAGAGAACTTAGAGCCTTCTGATTCAAGAAGCAAATCTGATCGCAGTTAAGAAAGGTTAAGCTTTGTGGGTAAGCCGCTACAGGTCCATAGACCACATCGTACGGCACAGCCGACCGTCTAGCGTGATCATTATTGCCAAGGCGGTTGTATCTTACGAAGTCAAAGAAATCGGAGCCTTGCATCACAAAGGCAAGGTGATCGTCCAGATTGGCCACCTCGTCCCGATCAAGGTCGAATGTCAGCACCGCCGACCTGCCACCGCGCGGTGAGCGGAGAGCCTTCTGGTTTGCCCATTGCTGAGCCTGATGCAGACTTGAGGTGACATAAAACCCCCGACCGAAATCGGCCCGTAACCGACATACTGCGAGATCGATGCCAACAGCCTGGATACGCACGGCGGCATCCTCATCGGTCCCGTGGTACACGACCAAGGGCGCATTGGTCCATGGCATGCCGCTCTTCCATAGCGTTGGTTCTCCCAGCGCATTTAAACCCTAGATCGCCGTCATGTCGCCACAAAATTGACCTCTATCCATACAAAGAACGGTGCGGCCGGGTTTCGCTCCACCGACGCAACAAAATTGTCACAGGGAAACGTTATCGCGCCTTGTTTCGATGGTCAAGCGAGCCGGTTATCGTGTTGCTGGCAGACCGTCGCGAAGTTAACTCTTGCAATGTTGCAACTAAACACGGCTGTTTCAGGGCGTCCGCTAGATAATTCCGCGCTTTTGCATCTGATGGCTGCGAGTGTGCCCCACGGTGAGACAAACCGGGGTCAAGGAGCAATGCTGGTTTTGCGGCTCAGGGGCAGAATCGCAGGTCGTCGCGCTCGTTCTCGTAATCTTCCATCGCCTGATGGATCACGCTCTCGGCCGGCAATGCGCGCAATGCCTCTGAGATTTTCTTTAAGGTCGGCTCGTCGTAAACAACCGGTTTAGGACACCGGCACGCATTCGAGCGCGTGGTACCGCAACCGGCCACGAGCAGAATTGCCACAAGGGTTACGACCCTCATCCCCGCCCGCGAAGCCATCCTGGTGCTCCTGCCCGCCCGACGCACGATGACGAGGGCTCATCACCCGATCAAGCCCGGAAACGTCTTCTGGCCTGCTCAGCCGCGGGGCATCAGCCGGCGTCCGAGCTGGATCCGCACCCGCCGGGCTTGTGGCCGCCCGCGTCGCTGTTGCCAGGACCCCGGCCGCTGTTAGGACGCAGGAGCAGCAAACCGTCTGACCCCCGAATCAAAAAGGCCGGCCGGCGCTGCTCGCGACGGGCAAAGATGCCAACCCTTGGCCCAGAGGCATGGCGCCGGGTCGAACCACAAAGCCATCGCCCGTATGTAAAGCCATCGCCTGTATGTAGTGGACGGCCGAGCACGCGATCACGACGAGGTGCCCGCGTGTTCTCACCATTCTATAGAGCCAGTCATCAGTCATTTTCGCGCGCGCGCCGACTCCATTTTTTTTTCCAGCTTGTCGGCCAACTCGGCCCTGGCGCGATCCTGTCGCTCGAGCGCCGTCACGATCTCCTGACGGGTTTCCGCCAGATCCGACCGGCGGATCATCTCGCCCCGCATCGCGTTGAATTTCTCGTCGAGCGCCTTGGTGTCGCGTCGTATGTCGGCGATCGCATTCATCATGGTGCCCGCGAGCTCGCCTCGGCTCTTCGCTTCGCTCTCGCTGAGCTTTTCGACGAGCAGCCGCGTCTCGCGCGACACGCTGCCGATCTTGGTGTCAGCCTTCTCGGCTTCGGAAGTTATCCTGATGCTAAGCCCGGCGGCCTCGGACGTTATTCTGGTGCCGAGCGTGTCCTTGATCCCGGCGATGAAGCGGAATATCCCGAACGCGCCGACGACGACGCCGACGACCGTGCCGATGGTCCCAATGATGGTGGGATCCGTATCGATCATCTGCCGCGACCGACGATCCTGATTCCGCTGGGCCCGAAGCTCAGCGTCTTGGTCTCGCCGCCGACGTGCATGCTGCACTCACCGGTGGTCTCGTCTGCGGTAACGATCTCGCCCGCTACATCGGTGTAGGTGTCGGTGCGCACGATCTTCCAGCGGCGTTTATCTTCGCTACTGTGCCACGATTCGAGTTTCACGGACGCTTCTCCTTCACTGAAAGCCGCAGCAGTTGCAAAATTGTCGTTGCCAGTCACAGGAAGCTGCGTGGAAGCAGCCGCTGCGATGAGCCGGCACAGGTCCGACGCGTCAATGCGATCCGACAAAAGTCCAGGCGAGGTTAGCCAATGTCGCGTCTGGCGACGCCGGTGCAACGACGGTCAAGACGTCGCCCGCCAGGTAGATCGTCGCCGAGCCCATCGTAAAAGTCGCTGTCGTCGCCCCTGCGGCAAAGACCATGGTTCCGGCAGTCGTGCCGTTCTTGAAGATGCCGTAGGTGGCGGTCGCAGTCGCGGCAACGCCAGCCGTTCCCTGGCTGCCGATCAGCCCCGCGGGAAACCTTACAGTATCGGCGAAGACGTAGCGCTGGACGACGAGGTTGGCGGTCGCAGAGCCGGTGTAGGAGCCACTGACGGTGGTTGCGACCGACGCCATGCCGGATCCGGTAACCGTGTAGGCATAGGCCGGTACCGATGCGAGACTCTGAGCGCCGCCGCCGACGATGTTGGCGGACGGAAATTTCAGATAAATAGTCTGCCCAATCAGCGTCGAGGGGTAGGGGAACCGACCGATCGCCTGGTCAAGCCTGGCAAATAGTGCGCCTGAGGGGTGGCTGCCAATAGCGCTGCCATAGGCACCACGATAAAGCCCGGTGAGGGTGTAGTGGTAGGTAGTCGTCAGGGTCGCCGTCTGATAGGCCAGAAGCTCTCCGCCGGCATAGCACAGTGTGGCAAGGTTCGCCGCGTCAGCGGCCGAAACCGAGAGCAATTGGCCGTGGCTCGGCGTCAAGTCGACCGAGAGCGTGTTGGTGATATCCGGCTCGCTGCCGCCATAACTGGGCAAAACGGCGTTGAGCGTTCCTTGCGTCGCCGGGCCCGGGATCGTTCCGGCGAAGGCGTAGGAACTCCCGTCGCTGGAGATCCAGACCTGGGCGCCACCCCAGTTGGCCCCGCCCGAGAGCGCCACCCAGATTTCGAGATCCCCTGACAGCAATGCAGCTGGCGGCTCGAAGATCAGCGGCGCATTGGCGTCTCCGGGGCTTGCATTCCAATTCGGGACATAGCCGCCGGCGCTCTGCTTGCCGTACAGGACTGCAGTCGAGTAGCCGCCGAAGAAATCTTCGGCGGTAATCGTCAGCGTGCCTTCATCATCCTCCTCGACAGCGGTGATCCGCACCGTCAGGGAAACGCCGAGCCTCGCATCGTTAATCTCGACGAGGTCCATGGGCTCGAGCAGGCAGAATTTCCAGCCCAGCTTGAAGCTATAGGTGTTGCGGAACAGCAGCGCCCGCTGCAGCACCAGTTGCGCGACTACTGCGCCCGTCAGATAAGGGTCGACGATCATCTCGGCTTTGAGCGAGGTGTCGCGCCGGACACCATAGAGGTCGACCGCGGCCTGGTCGAAGGTCTCGACGATGTGCGAATTGTAGCTGTTGCCGCGATCCTTGCACTGCAGCTGGACGTAGTTGTTGGCGTCAGCTGGGGTCGAGCGCACGATATGCAGCGGATCGTCGCTAAAGCCGCCGGTGATCGGCGTTGCGCTCGCTCGCAGTGCGGGGCCGCCCGGGCTGACCCTGCTATTGACCCCGACACCCGACTCCTGAACGATGTAATCGTTTTCATCGAGACTGTAGATCGGCGTCGTATTCGGTGTGTAGGTAAAGGGGCCAGCCGTACCTCCGAGTGCAATTGTCACCCCGCCCGACGAGCTGGCGGCGAACGAAGTCCCCTGCGCGGTAGCGTTCCGCATCGCGATCATCAGGCCGCTGGGGATCACCCCGGCCCAGAGGCCAAACGTCGTTAACTCAGCAGTGCCGAGGATTGCCTCCACCATTCCCGCGCCAACGGCGGCGTAGGTCTGCTCTTTACCCGTCGTAGTGTAGCTGACGGTGATCGGAGAACCAACCAGTCCGGGGTGGCTGAAGTCGAGGCTGACGGTGTCGCCGCCGGCTGTTGCCGCCGTTCCACCAAACGTCACGAGCTGGTATGACGCGGTCAGCTTCTGGTCGCCATACGGGAGGATCTTCAGAAGCCCACCCGACCAGACGATCGCGCTGTTACTGAGGTTGGCGATGTCGGCCAGGCACTGCTGCGCGGTCTGCTGGGTGTCGAGCA
>WNFD01003502.1_pt1 | contig 24945 bp, 23 predicted proteins | sample 5400491 | NCBI WGS metagenome assembly WNFD01 (sample SAMN13153343, study PRJNA577476) | soil metagenome | isolation source: 120 cm saprolite under Douglas fir tree site 2 hole 2 replicate 2 | place: USA:California | collected 2015-04-18
CAGCCGCTCGGGGTCTGCGTCGGGATCACCCCGTTCAACTTTCCGGCGATGGTGCCGATGTGGATGTTCCCGGTGGCGCTGGCCTGCGGCAACACCTTCATTTTGAAGCCCTCCGAGCGCGACCCCTCGGCCGGGTTCCGCATTGCCGAGCTGCTGTTGGAGGCCGGCGTCCCGCCCGGCGTCTTCAATGTCGTCAACGGCGACAAGGAGGCGGTCGACGCGCTGCTCGCTCACCCCGATGTCGCGGCGGTCAGCTTTGTCGGCTCGACGGCGATCGCCAGTCACATCTACGCGACCGCCGCGCAAGCCGGCAAGCGGGTGCAGGCGCTGGGCGGCGCCAAGAACCACATGGTGGTGATGCCCGACGCCGATCTCGACCAGGCGACCGACGCGCTGATGGGCGCGGCCTACGGCTCGGCCGGGGAGCGCTGCATGGCGGTCAGTGTCGCGGTCGCGGTCGGCGGGGTCGGCGACAGACTGATGGACAGGCTGGTGCCGCGGGTGCGCGCCCTCAAAATCGGGCCGGGCACCGACCCCGAGGCCGAGATGGGGCCGCTCGTCACCGCGGCGCATCTGCAAAAGGTGCGTTCCTATGTCGATCTCGGCGTCGCCGAGGGCGCCAAGCTCGTCGTCGATGGGCGCGGCCTCAAATTGCAGGGCTATGAGGACGGCTTCTTCCTCGGCGGCTGCGTCTTCGACGACGTCCTGCCGGCGATGCGGATCTACCAGGAGGAGATCTTCGGGCCGGTCTTGGCGGTGGTGCGCGCGCCCGGTTTCGAGGACGCGGTCAAGCTCGTCAACGAGCACGAATACGGCAACGGGGTCGCGATCTTCACGCGCGACGGCGACGCCGCGCGCGAGTTCACCAACCGCATCCAGATCGGCATGGTCGGGATCAATGTGCCGATCCCGGTGCCGATGGCGTTTCACAGCTTCGGCGGCTGGAAGCGTTCCCTGTTCGGCGACATGGCGGTGCACGGCATGGAAGGGGTGAGGTTTTACAGCCGCCTCAAGACGGTGACCGCACGCTGGCCGACCGGGATCCGCGCCGGCGCCGAATATGTGATGCCGACGATGCGGTAGCCGCGGACAGTACCAGGGCAAGCACAGCCTTTCGTTGAGTTCCGGCCGAAGCGTTTGCTGTATCTGCAGCGAATCAACAGCAAAAATGCCCGCACCAGTTGTGGCGGTGCGGCCCGCGGCCGCCGCCGGCACCGTCTGCCTGTTTCTCCTGTTAATACAGGGAAAAACAGGGGCCGCGGTCCCTCGCTGGCCGCATCCGCAGGGGCTGTCTGCGCGCATTTGTAGCGGCAGAACTGCAAGGCGTGATCCCGATGTTTGCCACCAGCATGCACCAGACCGTGGATTTTTGTTCTCGTTTTGCCCCCTAATACGTGGGAAGCTCCGCCAGGGCTGTCAATAGCTCGATCCAACGCTTCAATCCGGACACGGCGAGACCGCCGCCGATCGCGCAACGGCGCTTAGCAAGGTACGCCGGGCGGTGGCATCGCCGCCGCCGGCGTAGTATCGTCCGGGCGCCGTCCCCGTAGCTCAGTTGGATAGAGCATCGGTTTCCTAAACCGGGGGTCACAGGTTCGAGTCCTGTCGGGGACGCCACCTTGCATTCTCAGCCGTTTCCTTTCAATGGCTTACGGGGCAATTTGGCTAACCCGCTACTCCGGTTAGCCAATTTGGGTTCCCGGTTCGCCCCAATTTCGGCCGCGTCGGACGGCGCGGCAAAGGCTGTCGTCACCGTCGCCATTGCCGATCGCGCCATGCGCACCTGATCGGCGGCGGCGCAATACCGCTGCACTTCCCGGAGGCTCGCGTGGCCGCTTATTGACATGATCTCCGGAGCCGAGCATCCGGCTTCGGCGAGCCGGCGGCAGGCGGCTTTGCGCAAGCCGTGCGCCGAGCATTGTCGCGGCACGCCGGCCTCATTGCACCAATCGCGAAAGAGATTGCCGAAGCCGGCAGCGCTGAACGGGGAACCGCTCCCGGTTGTCAGGAACGTTAGATGATCGCTCGCGGTCGCATCGATGACCGATGCAAGATCGCGATGAATTGGAATGGCGAGCGCGGCTCCGGTTTTGCGCTGCGTCAGGTGGATTGCGCCGTCGCGGATATGCTGTCGCCCCATGCGGATCACGTCCGAACGGCGCTGCGCGGTGTAGAGCAAAAGGGCGAGGGCGAGCCGGGCGCGCGATCCGATCGGGTGTTTCGCCTCGAATGTTGCGATATCGACTTCGGACCAAGTGTAAATCCCCTCCGAGCGAAGCTTGACGTTTTTTATGCCTGCGGTCGGATCGTCGTCACACATGCCGATGCTTTGGCAATATAGTATTAAGGCGTGAATTACCTTCAAAAACGATTGCGCCGCAGCCGGCGTCTTTGCCGCCTTCGCAGCAACCATGTCGGCAATGTGCCGGCGCTGTAGCAGCGCAACCCGCTTGTCGCCGTGCTGGCTGCGGAACCGCTCCAAAATATTGCGGCGCGTGCGGCGAGTTTCCGGGGCGAGGTTCATAAAGGCTACCGAACCGTAATACCCGACGATCGCGGCGTTGACGGTGCCGGGCTGCGTGCGGCTCGCGCCTATCTCGACGCGCGGGGCCTCGCCGGCGAGCGCTTCACGGTACGCAGCCATGAACGCCTCGGTGCCGGGCGTACCCGTCAAAGGCACCTTCCTGCGGCCAGGAAGGCGGACATAGCGCCGAACCTTGCCGTGCCGATCGCGGAACTCGTGAATGTGCTTAAGCCTGATCTTGGTCATTGTCCCATTCGTTCCTATCGGCGGCGGCTTCGGGAACCGTCGAGGTTCCCTTGCTCGTCACGATGACAATTTTCCCGTCTTTGGTGATCTCGACGCGCTCAACCTCGCAGCCAGCCAGCTTCGCGGCTTTGATCGCCGCTGCAACGTCTCGTTGCCGGAAGGTGGTGGGGCCACGAGACACCGAGCTATTCCGATTGCTGAGCCTGTTTCAGGGCGGCACCCCATGCGGCGACCGCTTCGGGATCGGCTTCCGGGGCGTCCCGAGGCGGCGCGCCTTCGCGCACAGCCTCGCGCATTGTTTTGAGCCGCGCCGAGAGTTCTTCCCCGAGGCGGCGGCGCTTCTCGGCTGCCCAGCGCTGGCGCGCCGTCAGTTGGCCGGGGTGATCCTCGCCGGTGTCGCCGAGATCCCATAGGAGCGCATCAACACGCGCATCGGGGCCGCTCTCGGCGGTCGTACCGTCGCCGGGCGCGCGCAGCCGGCGGAGAACGCGGACGATGCCGCCGGCCGCTGCGTCAAAGCCGGCATCGTTGTCGAGCCATTCACCGTGCGGCGTGACGATGCGCAAAACCTCGCCGATCAGACACAGCAGCCCCGCGTTATCCGGGCCATAGGCCAGCACCATCGCCTGATCGAGGGATTTGTCGCTTTCGAGGCTCGCGACGATCCGCCGTTCGGCCTCCTCGGATAGGTTTCCGCCCTGCCCCTCCGCCTCAGCGGCAAGAGCCGCTTTGATCCCCGACGTGGTGCGGATGCTGAGGGTCACTTTCCGACCGAATGGCGTCGCGATCGTGGGCCGGCCGCCTTTGCCTGTCATTGCTCAATAATCCCGATCTTTCCCTGGATTTCCGATCATATGCATAAACCCTTGCGGGCCGCAAGCGCGGATCGTAGGATTTCACGCAATTCTAGGAAACCCCGGAGGAAAGGACATGCCTGATCTGCCCCTTGCCGATGACCTGATTGAGGGCGCGGAGGCCATCGGCGCGGAATACGGCTTTACGTCGAAACGCGCGCATCAACTGATGGAACAGCGGGCGATCCCCGCCTTCAAGATCAGCGGGCGATGGTTCGCGCGACGTTCAACGATCCGGGCTGATATCGAGCGACGCGAGCGCGTGGCGCTGCGCGACGATCGCCCGGACCCGCCTCCGCCGGCAGCGTGAGGGCCGCCATGATCCGCCAAGCGCGAGCCGCGACGGCAAGCCGCTGCGGCGCTCGCTGCTGTCCTATACCCGCCAGCGAACGCGTCGCCTGCCGGCCGCTTAATGCTGTCGTTTTAATGGGGACGCTGTTGTGCCCATGAATTTGAACGAAGCTCAGGAATATCGCAGCGAACATACAGAGTTTCGCTCCGTCAAATTAGCTGAGTTGAAACCCCGGATCGGCGAATTCGCGACTATGTTGCTCGGTGAGCCGAACAAAGAGCGTTCAACGAAAAACGATTTGAGATTTGGCAGCAATGGCAGTGTTTCGGTAATTGTAGCTGGCCCCAAAATCGGGAGTTATTTCAATCACGAAACCAAGATGAGCGGCGGCCTATTCGAGCTAATTCAATTCGAGGGGAAAACCTTTCCGACTGAATGGTTGCGCAACAATTTCGGTATGGAAATTGAGCAACAAAAGTCGTTTAAAGAGCGTATCGAGGCGATATATGACTACCGCAATGAAAATGGTGAATTGGAATTTCAGGTCGTTCGATTAGAGGGGAAGGATTTCCGGCAACGGAAGCCAAAAAGCAATGGCGATTGGGAATGGAGAACCGGGGATCGCCAAATTCTGTATCGCCTGCCTGAGTTGATTGCGGCTCCCCAAGATGCGCTGATCGTAGCAGCCGAGGGAGAAAAGGACGCCGATAATGTCGCGGCGAAGCTGGGATTTGTTGCGACCTGCAATCCCGGCGGCGCGGTAAAGAAAGGGAAGGGCAAAGACCACAAATCGAAATGGCGCGAGGAATACAATTCGTATTTCATTGGCCGCGACGTAGCCATACCGGCCGATAATGACGACGCCGGACGGGATCACGCCAACGATGTAGCCCGCAACCTCGCGCGTGTCGCGCGTCGGGTGCGAATTGTCGAATTGCCGGGGCTGCCGCCAAAGGGTGACATTTCGGATTGGATTACGGCCGGCGGCACGCGGGAGCAATTCGAGCAATTGGTGGACGCTAGCCCGGAATTCCAACTTGACGAACTCGAAATCGAAAACAATACAAAAGAGGCGAGCGAGATAGAACAAATCCAACGGCATTACCCGTTGCCCGAAATGGACAAGAAGATATTTTATAAACGTACACAAACCGGGGAGATATGGGCTCACAAAGAAATCGAAAAGAAGGATGGAACGGAAATATTGCCATTTTCTTCGCCATTCACGATCAACGCTCGATTGCGGCGTGTTGGAGGAAAACGGGACGCTTATAGTCTCCGGGTTGTGTTTCAAAACAGGGACGGAAAACCCGGCGAAGCCGATATCGAATGCGGCGCGCTCGCGGCTGTGAGCGGTCGCAATGTCATGGTTGAGCTTTTGGACGCCGGGCTTCGTACCGACAACAGGGGAGATCAAGAAGTAATTCAAATCCTAAAGGCGATCCTGTTTTTGTTGCGCCATGTGGAACCGTATTCGGCGCTCCCGAAGCGGTGCGGATCGAATTAGATGCGTCGATACGTCTACGACCCGATATCGCCAGAGCCGGGACACTTGAAGGCTGGCAAAACGCCATCCGCACAGCCATCACGGCAAAGGATGTCCCGCATTGGACCCTTGGGGCATGTGCTAATTTCGCCGGGGTTATTCTGTCGCTGATCCGCATGGCGAGTTGCGGCGTCAATGTTTCCGGACATACCTCCGGCGGAAAGACTTTGACGCAGGAAATAGCAGCCTCGGGCTGGTCAACTCCCGATAAGCATCGGCCAGGATCATTGTTGCAAATGGCTAACAACACCGAAAACTCAATCGAGTTGGCGGCGAAGCGGGCAACCGCAACGGCGCTTAACCTCGACGAGTTGCGGCTTGTTAGCGGGAAAATTCTAGCCGGATGGATTTACATGCTCGCGGGCGGCGCTGGTAAAAAGCGCATGACCGTAAATGTAACGATGCTCGAAACAATTGTTTGGTCGGTTTTCGTGTTGATGTCGAGTGAGCATAGCCTCGCCGACAAAATCAGGGGCGATGGCGTCGAGTACGATCCCGGAATGTCGGTTCGGATTGTCGATATCAACATTGACGATTTCAATCGTTCGGTCGATGCCGAGACGTTGAATGCGATTAACGGCATTCACCGAAACTACGGTCACGCGGGAATTGCCTTCGTTCGGAAACTGGTTGAACGGGGAGATCACCGTCGCGCGTCGGATATCCACAAAAGCATTTTACAATTGGCCGATAAACTCGCTGGCGACGGCAGCGATCCGGCAATGAAACGGGCGGCAATCCCGTTCGCATTATTGACAATCTCCGGCAGCATGGCAAAGGAGTTCGGAATAATACCGGCCGAAACCGACGTGAGGGACGCGATCAAAGTGCTATGGGATCGGTTCAAACAATCCGCCGAAGCCGAGGTTCTTGAACCGGAAACACTAATGGTTCGGAATTTGGCGAGTTGGGTCGCGCGAGGTTGGGATGTCACCGTCAAATCCGTTACTGAACAGACCGGAGTTAACAATCGAGATACCTGGGCTTGGTACGACGAAAACGCCGTCTATATCCCAAAAGATCGAATTCAAGCCGCCTCCGGAAACGCCATGAAAGAGAGCCGGATCGGGGCCACTCTCAATCGAATGGAATTATTAGCGGATCAGGCCCCCGATCGGTTTTATGTGCGGTTCGTGCCACAAACCGGAAGGGTTGATGCCTACGCGCTCAAGCGGGAACGCTTCGGCCGCTCGAAACACGATCGGGACATCGACGGCATCGACGACGTGATACCCGATACCTCCGATCGCGCTGCCGAACCGAAGCCCATGAGCCTGCGGCAGTTGGCTCAGGCCGGGCGGCTGGAATTACGCCGGCAGGGCGATAGGCTTTGGGCGGATATCGATCGCGGGAGGCACGCGAATATCACGATCAGCCAAACGGCTCTCGCTGCGCTCAAGGCATTAGGTGTGCCGGAAACGCAGGTCACTTGGCCGCCGGTAGCGAATGAGGCGACAGGCAATGACTGATCGCGATCTACAATCAATCCTTGATGACGCGGTTCGCCAACTCGCGGAACCCGTTGATTTGGAACAAAACCCTGTTTCCACGATTTCCACGGTTTCCAGTTTCCAAACCGAAAACCAGACCTTATACGCGAAGGAAGAAACACCTGATCTTCAATGCGATCACGATCCCGACCAAGGTTTGCACCCGCGTAAGGGTAATACTGGAAACGGAAATTATGGAAATTATGGAAACTCAACCTGGGCGGCCGTTTCACGGCTGTTCCCGTACCTAGAGCGCAGCAGCGATCCCCGCCTTTTCGATCACCTCAACCCTGATCGTCCGCCCGGCGACATGCCGCCGAACCGATGGCGGCAGTTCATCGAGGATGCCCGCGCGTTTGTTGCAGGCGGATGGTGCGATCAGGCGCGGTCCCTCGGATGGGTGATCGGTGACCTATTCGGCGCTGACTACTACAAGCCCTATGCACGTATCGACAAAGGGGGGTTGGTGCTGCTGTTGAACGGCAATCGTGTCGTTGCGATCAGCGCGGATGTAGCGGGTATCGAGACAAGATCGGGAGCGCGTCTGACATACAGGCGGAGGGGTGCAAGCTACACCAAGCTTATCGAATGATCGCCGATCAAACGCTTCAATCTATTATTCGTATTGATCTATTGGGTTTGGAATTGAATAGATTGGGAAAAGCAATGGGAAAAGGAATTCGATATACCAATGGCTTTAGATAGCCGCGAGCGGGTCCTTTCTAGGGTTGCACGCAACAGGGGTCGGGCGGAGCGCGAACGCACGCCACCTATTATGTTTTGAAAATTCATTAGCGTTGTTGTTGTTTAGACGGAGGAAGGTCAAATGCCTGAAATGACCGATAGGGAATTCATCGACTTCTACAAAGTAGACGTTTGCGGAGTTCCGAATATGAGCGATGACGAATTCATCGATCGTCGTCGCGAATTGGAAGCCAAGGTTGATGTTGGTTGGGATACCCAGAAATATGCAGCGGCATGGCAAGATCCTAATCGCAGGCGCAAGCTCGTTAGCAAAAGCGAACTAGCGAAAATGCTAGACATATCATTATCGACGATTGACGCTTGGGAACGAAAAGGTGCGCCAATTCATACGAAGGGCAATCATGGAATTGCCTATCAAATCGATTTCGGAGCCTTGTGGGAATGGCAAATGGCGCGTTCGCATGGGGTATCAATCGAGGAATATCGGCAGATCGTATTAGAGGATGAAATTAGAGCGAAGGAACGCGACGAAGCGCGATGGGCGATAATCGAAAACAAGCAACTTATTAAGACCGTCCAAGCGCTCACGGGGGAACTCGCCTCATTACGCCGTGAAGTCCAAACGTTAAAGCGCCGCAAGACGAAATAGGATTTGCAATGCCGGCCCGCGCAACCCGGCGGATCACGGCCGCACCGCGGGACGACGTATTGGTTGACCTAGGCAAGACGCAAACGGCGGAAGCTATTGCAAAGCTAATTGCCGACGATGCAAAAGGCCGTTCGGCGGATGAATTGCTTAGCTTAAATCCGTATGATCCGGGCACCCTGAAACACAAAGCGCGGCTTGTGCTTAAGTACGGCCGCGCGGTGACGATCGATGCGCCTCGGATACAGCAGATTTTGGACGACGCAAAAAAATTGAAAATCAGATCCGATTTGATTTCGGGATCGCCGGCTTAGACTTCGGTTGCTGCGAGGTTGCAAACCGAGGGGTGAGCAATGGCTTTCGGTCGCGGGCTTTACGATCGGCTCACCGGAGGCAGCGCCGCGCCCGGCGGCTCGACGGCTCCGGTATCGGCTGCCCCGGCCGGCAGCGGGTCGGGGACCGATCGGGCAATCGCTCCGCCCAACCCCGGCAATTTCTGGCGGGCTGGCGATGTCGCGCGAAGGCTGCCGCCAGCGGCGCGAGCGAAATTCCTCCGGTTACGAGAAGACGACGCGGATAGACGCTTGATGGTGCAAGGGCTCAATGACCAGCGACGCGCGCGCGTCGAAGCCCTATCTGACCGCCAACGCAATTACGAGCGTTTGCAACTGTCGCGCGCGGGCGGCTCCGGCGGTGGCGGCAGGGCCACGTCGAGCATTTCGACCTTCATGTCCAGCAACCACATGAACCCGGCTGGCGGGATCGAACATCGCATGCCGGAACAGCACGCCGGGGCGCGCCAATTGGAAGAAGCCGAGCGCGAGGTTGCCGAGGCCAGGGCCGAAGTCGATACCCTCACTGCGCGGATCGNNNGCCAGCCGGCTCGCGGCGGCGATCGGCGATTGGATTGCCAGCATCCCGGCTGGCGTTGCGATCGAAATGCACCGCGACCGCGAGGCCAGGAAGCCTGCCGCCAAGCAGCGGCCAACGCCGGCCGATGTCGAGGCGGTGCGTCGGCAACTCGCGGAAAATCTGGCCGGCGGCGAGCAAGTCGCGGCCTCGCCTTATCCCTCCGCAGAGTGCAAGGCGCTCGTCCGCGAGCAAGTTAAAACGCTCGGAGTGCGAGCCGAACCGGACCTTCTCGGGGTGATCGCACATTTATCGCCTGTCCGCTTTAAGGAACTCCATCGGACGCTCCCGGTCATAACCGGAGCCGGAGCGGGAGTAGTCTCGGATACCTCACTGGATATCGCGGGCCTTTACTGTTTGGTTCACGGCAAGGATTTGATTGCTTGGCTTGAGGCCCGGATTGACGCACTCGCCGAGGATCATATCGCCATTTCCAGCGAAGATCGCAAATCCCGCGAAATAGCCATTCTCGAGGACGCCCTTTTTCTCGAAAGACAAGAGGAAGCATTGATCGATGCAATAGAGGCTGGCGGCGGGTCTTTTTTGCGCCGCGACAATGCCGATCCGAGGGCAGTTTTAGGTTTGTCTTCCGATCTTCCTGGCCCTTCCTCGATGTATTAGGAACGGAGACTGAAATGGACGAAAACGCAAAACGCCTCGCGCGGCACGGTCGAGAACTCCGCCAACGGATTGCTCGCGGCGAATACGGCGCGCTTCCGGTCGCGGTTTCAAAGCCAGCGCCGGCAAAACCGGCAGCAACGCGGCAAGCCCCGGTCAACCCCCAAATGTCGGAAACCGAGCGGCAATCCCGCGCCCATTGGACGAAGAAACTCAACGAGCATTCGGAAATCCTCGCCTTATGCCGGCGCTACAACGCGCCGATCAATTTGGCGCTCGAATACAGCGAACGCGGCCTGTCTCCGGGCGAAGCCGAAATCGAACTGGCGAAGCTGGCGGTCGTGCAGGGATGGTCCGTCGCACTCGCCGAGGCGCGCGGCCCGATGCATTGAAAAACCCGGCGCGCGCCTTTGCAGAGGCGCGGCCGGGCCGGTAGTGGAGTGTGAACAAATGGACGGTAGCGCCGAGATCATCGATCTCCAAGCCTATCTTGACGCCGGGGTTTCGGATGGCCTCGCCGTCGCTGTTCGCGATCGGACGTTGCGGCGCATTCGGCTCTTGCGGGAGGCCCTTGATCGGATCGAACCGCACGTCACCGCGACCAACAGCGATGCGGCCGATGTCGGCACCGATGAATTGCTCAGCCTCGCCGGCTTGTGGTTCGGCTGGGCGTTCAACAATCCGCCGCCGGACGGGCGGCAGTACCGAACGGAGGCATGGCGCGATTGGTGCCGCCGAGCCGCTACGCCGTGAGTTCGAATGACGCGCGCGCGGCCTTTCGAGGATTGGGGCCGCGTCGCGTTGCCGGCGGGTGATTGAGCGAGGCCGTCTATCCATCCGGTTCAAGTTCTCGCTCGCCGATGAAGGGGCGGCCGGTGCTGATGTTCCTCCGCGCCGGCCGCCCTCTTTTCTGCCGCTACGGCGCGCCCTAGCTGGCGAGCATCGGCAGGCCGGCGGAACCGGCTTCCCCGTATCAGGCAGCCGCTTAATGACGCTCGCGGGGCGCTCTGAGCGGGAGGGAACGTCGCCAAAGCCCGCGCCGTCTTCCGGTTCTCGGGTTGAGCCTCGATGCCGGGTCCGGGTGTATCCTCGCCGGCATGGCCGACGATCGCCGGGCCACGCTCCGCCGTCGCCTCGCTGAGATCCGCGCGAGGCTTCGCCGCCCATGCGACGGCGCGCTATTCGACGCGCTGTTGACCGAGGGCGCGGCGTGCCAAGCCGAGCTTGCCGAACTCGCTGCGGCCGATCGCCGTCAACCACGCGCTCGGCGGCCGTGGAAAAGTCCGCCGCCAGAGCGGCGCCGGATCAAACGACAGCGCCGCCCTCCCTGGCGAGGCACGCGGCCGGCTGGCTTCGGTAGGTAGGGCGGGGAATAGGCCGGTTCAAAGCCGCTTAATGGACCGCGTTTAGAGGCGATCGGCTTCCGGTCCCGAACCGAGGGGCGTTACGGATAAGAGCGTGTTATGCTAGGGTCTCACGGTGAAACCCTAAAGGGGAATTGGAGAAATTAATGAGGAAATTACTGATTGGAATGCTGCGTTCGCCAATCCCTGGTGATCAGGTCATCTTATACAATTTAACTATAGGGGGATTTCGTTTGAAACTCGGATTAGATAATCTTGTATTAGGAATTCGCAGATAGCGGAGGCGTCACGGCCAAGCCGCCGCGATCAGCGCGGCGAGAACGATCAGCGCGAGCACCCGGCGGAAAGCGAAAAGGGATGAAGGCGACGATTAGGAATTCGATCATGGCTGTCGCTGGCGATCGGCGGCGGCTGCGTCTTCGGCCGCGCACTGGTCATTGCAGAACTCGCCGGCAACCGATGGCGCGAGGGTTTCGCCGCACCAAGCGCACCAACGAAGCGGCACCGGCTTAGCCGCCGCGCTCGCGGCAGCCTCGGCGACAAGCTCGGCGATCTTGCGCCGGCCGGAGCCTTGGCTGTAGCGAACTGCCGCGCGCAGTTGGTCGAGATGCGCCGTCGCTCCCATGTTTTCCCTATACGGCCGCTGGCAACCGGGCGTCAACGGCGTGATCGGGCTGGCGAATTATCGGGGTGATTGTTCAATCCAGCGGATAGGCGGAGAGTGCCGGTTGGCGGGAGGGCCGTTCAAAATGAGCACGCTCAGGCGGGTCGTAACGATCGCAGCAACGGCGGGCCTGTTGTTCGGTTGCGCCACGGCGGCGCAGCAACAGCTTCAAAGCATGGCTGCCGGCACTCGGGTTGCTGCGCAGAGTGTTGAGGGGTGCGTCGCCGCGATCTACAACCAACCGGAGCTTGAACCGCTCCGCCGGGATCTGCCGCTGAATGTCAAAAACGCCAGCCTCGAACAGCTTTCAAATCAGAATTCCGTAAGCGAAGTAGAAATCCGGCTCATTTTAGCTAACCACCCAAAACTACAGACTTGCCGGAAACAGTTCGTTGACCAGATTTCACAAACAATGCCAACCGTCGCGCCGATAATGGTGCGGACGAGCACGACCGAGGACAATTACCTAATCGATCTGTTACAGAAGAAACTTCGTTGGGGTGAGTTTTTGCAGCGAGTGCGAACAGCACTCAACGAAAGAGACGCGGAGATCGCGGCGGAGGGCAAGCGGATCATGGCGGGCTTACAGCTATCCCACGACGCTGAGCTTCAGCGGCGACAAGCGGCCGTTCAAGCTATCGGCCAAGCCCTTCAAGAGTACGGGCGCGCGCAACAGGCCATCAGCGCCATGCGGGTCAACTGCACGACGATGGAAATCCGGCCCGGTTTTTCGACCACCAACTGCTATTGATTGCGGCGGGCGGGCATGGATCTGACCCAAATTGCCGTCGCGCTCGGCACCTGGGCGCTTGTGATTTGCACGGGATGGCTGGTCAAGGGGCAGCTATCAAGCGCAAAAGAGCAAGCCAAAATTCAACTGTACCTGCAACTTCGCAAGGAATTTGATGGTGAGTTGATAAGAGCACGTAAGCTTCTTGCACGACAAATATTAGATGGCGCCTCGCACGCCGAAATGAATGAGACATCCTAGATTTCTTCGAAGATATGGGGATGCTTCTGCGTCGCGGCTATCTCGACCGCGAAATGATTTGGGATACTTTTAGTTATTATGCAAGATTTTGGTGGAGCGCTTGTAGAGATTATGTCACCCAAGAGCGTGCCAACCTAACTGACGAAACGTTGTTTACTGATTTTGATCACCTAGCAGAGAAGATTTCAGAATACGAGGCGAAAAAGAAACGAGTGACGAGAGTGCAACTTGAACCATCAGGATCTCAGGTAAAGGATTTTCTGGAGGCAGAGGCAAGCTTGTGATTTAGCAGGCGGCGTCTTTTAATCTTTTGATTTCTATATCATGTTGATCTTTGATTGTTTTCACCACATCCCAAGCCGTATGCTCTGGGTTGAATGCAGGTAATCCGTAGCCGCGTCTCATGTCAGCGGCTAACTGCCAAGCTATATAGCCGCATTTACCGGCTTGTAGGTCGCAGGCATGCAAAAGAATTCCTTGGTCTCCAGGCTCTATATCCCACCAGAATTTGATGGTCCCGTCGGCGAGGGATAACTCATTAGGTAACGAAAGAGTACGGGCGGAAAGTGCGGGATCTAGGGCTTTCCAATCCGTGTCGGCGGGGAACTCCCTAAGAGGCGGAAGTGTTCCATGCGCCGCTCCCGCGTGACCCTCGGCTTTCTTATACAAATCATTGTCGGAAATGACGTTTGCACATTCAATTGCAAACTTCTCCAAGATTACCGCAATCCTCATGGCCGAATACCGTGGATCGCGCTTGGTTGAGGTATGATCCTTTTTCCAATCCCTCAACCATCCCAACAAATTATTTAGCAAGGCGGTAATTACACCAGTGCTGAAAGCGAGGGTTAGGATGTCCGATATTGATAATACGGTTTGAGTGGCCGCCATCCCCGATCCTCGTCTGTTCGTTTACCTTCGCCGCTTCTTCGCCAGCACCAAGCTCCGCTCGCCCGGCGGCTTCGGCGGCGGTAGCGGCTCTATATCTTGCGTGCCGGCGAGCGCATTAACTGCATTTTCGCGTGTGACGGGGTGGCGCGGCTGGGCGTCCCTGCTTCGATCCTGCGCCACTCATCACGGATGACGGGATGATATTGCTCGAAGTCAGGGGGAGGGGTGGGACAGTAGTGCGCCCGCGCCCACTGCCGATATTGTTGCTCCTCAAGCGTGGTCAGTGTTTTGAAGCCGTGTTGACGCATCATCTGGGCCTCCAATACGGGTAGAGGCCCCACGGTCATTGCACGTTGGGGACAAGACGATCCTATATGCCGGTTGCGGGCGAATGCAAGGGCGTAAGACGCGCCCGGTTTGTCGGCATCGTCGAGTTCCGGCACGATCTCATTATGAGGCGCAGTCGCAGCGAAGGCGAGCCTACACCCCTGACCTTGGGCCAGTCGCTCGATGCGCGCGTGCGGATCATCGTGTCGTGCAAGGCTTGCCAGCATCGGGCGGAGCCGGACATCGCGGAACAGGTGGTGAGCTATGGCAGCGATACCGCCGTCATCGATTGGGCGAGCCGCTTGCGCTGCTCGGCGTGCGACGGCCGCGACGTGGATTTCGTCGTCAGCGGCGCGGCCAGATAATCGGTTTATCGCGCTGGCGGGGCCAAGGGCGATCATGTGCCCCGAACGTTACTAGCGATCGTCCGGCGGCGGCCGGCCGGGTAGCCACTCCCCGAAATCGCCTTTTGATATCAATACGGCCAGATAGGGGGGTTGGCCAGCGCAAACCCGTTGATTTTATTGAACTGTCGCACTCCTGTCGGGGACGCCAATAATACCATAGACTGAGAGGTCGTCCGGCGACCAAAACGGTCTCAACTTTCTGCTCTGGGCTAACGGATGGGCTAACGAATGCGCTGGCTGGGTTCACTCCGGCTAACGGCGCCACTCGGTGGCGGCCTGAGTGCTGCCTTGCGCTAAAGTTGGGGATTTCCCATCTGACCGATAATGAGCGACGAGCAGCAATCCACAACATCTGAACCCGCGCAGGCGGAGGAAAGCATTCCCCCAGCACAGTTCCTAGAGAGCGTTTCGCCCGGTCAAGTTCGTAAGATCACAACTCGGATTACCGTGCAGGCTAAGGACCAATCGGGGAACCCAACTCGGTTACGTGTCCGTCTACCGGAAATACAACTACATTGTCCTTCTGATGCCTGTAACGGGGAACGATTTTTTCGCATAGAAGATGAAGATGATAGTTATACAGTACTTCGAGGCACAGACTGGAACGATGAATATGTGACGTACAAATGTGCGAATTGCCAGAAGCAAACAAAAACATTTTCTCTCGCTTTAAGAATTACACTTGACGCAGAGAAAGCGCCGGGAGCGACCCACTGCTACAAATTTGGAGAACTTCCGCCTTATGGCCCGCCGACACCCTCGCGGTTAATCTCACTATTAGGCGCAGGACGAGAGTTGTTCCTCAAAGGCCGTCGCTGCGAAATTCAGGGGCTTGGCATAGGCGCATTCGTCTATTACCGGCGAGTGGTAGAGGGCCAGAAAAACAGAATTCTTACTGAAATAATCAAGGTGGCACAGGCGATTTCGGCACCCCCGGAAGCCATTGCTGCGCTTCAGGCGGCGCAAAGCGAACACCGATTTAACAAGGCAATTGATAATGTTAAGGACGCCATTCCTCAACGTCTCCTAATAAATGGGCAAAACCCGTTGACATTGTTACATGCTGCGCTAAGCAGGGGATTGCACAATCACAGCGACGAAACGTGTTTAGAGTTGGCGACCGACATCCGCTTAATCCTTGCAGAGCTCGCGGAACTGCTAGGTTACGCATTGAAGGATGAACGCGAACTGAAAGAAGCTGTTGCCCGGCTGAGCAAATTGCCCGCATTACCGCCAGCCTCTATATAAATCCAATCATTATCACTTCGCCATCCCCCGCCTCAGCGATGGTGCGTCCCCCGGCTCCGGGTCGCAGAGGACGATAGGCGCAGCCTGGACCGCGGGTAAAGGTAGCAGGCTTCGACTAGCGGGCCTCTGCGGTCTTCCCGGCGAGCGCCCGGCGGAACATTCGCCGCCTGATGATCGGGTCACAGGTTCCAGTGCTGTCGGGGACGCCACCGGATCGCCGATTTTAAATTCGCATAAGCGATTTAAATTCGCATAAGCGATATGTCATTAAACGCGCGCAGCCATCGCGATCATTGCCCAGCGGGGGAGTACCCCGAATGGGTAAATTGACATAAATGCGAGATAATCGATACTCGCCGGGCTGTCATCCTGCGGAACCTTCCTGCAATCAGGGCTCCCGAAGAACATGTACGAATCTGATCACCTCGCTGATGTGTGTGATACTCGCGACGGCTTTGCCTTTGAGGGCGTCATCGACCAGATCTCGCGGATGCCGTGGGAAAGAATATCAAACCAGGACGTTTTGAAGATCGCGAAGGTATATTACTACTTCTCTATCCAGTTTCGTGAGAACCTGGCGATTGCGTGCCGTCTCCGCCCACAAGACGAATGTTTGAATAAACTCTATCGAGAAGAGTGCGATACCGACAATTTGTCGCCGTTTCCGGGGGTTACGGCCCGCGGAGAAAAGATCAATCATGACGAATTTATGAGAAGGCTGCTCGCGTTCCAGCCAGTACCGCAGGGCCGTGTATTGGATCTGGCGGGAACGGCGTATTTGCGGCAGGTCCGGCAAATTGACGACTCGGTCCGGGCGCGGAGCATTGCGAGTTACGAGGATGGCGGGCTGAGCACGGTATTTTCGGCGATGCTGCGAGCGCCGCATTGGCAGGGTGCGGGGCAAGAAGCATTTCGGTTTTTCCTGGAAGAACATATCAGGTTCGATACGGACGCTGACGGGGGCCATGGTGCCTTGAGCCGTCATTTGAAACTCGATGACGATATTTTGCCTCTGTGGACCGAATTCAAAGACTTGTTGACGATGGCTGCCCCCATTCTTGCAGAAACCCCGGCCGACACCAGGAACGCGCGAGGCGATTTACAGCTCGTCGATGCCGTCTATCTTTGAAATTGTCGGCGGGATACCATCATTCTTTAACGGATAATCACGGCCGGAGTGCGTCCGATGCGAAGGGAAACGATCGCATTGCACGGCGGGTATGACGGCGATCCGACAACCCGGGCGGTCGCCGTTCCGATCTATCAGACTGTCGCCTACTCCTTCGACAGCGCCGAGCACGGCGCCGCCCTGTTCAATCTCGAAACCGACGGCTATCGCTACAGCCGCATCAACAATCCAACGACCGACGTCCTCGATCGCCGCGTCGCCGCGCTCGAAGGCGGCGTGCAGGCCCTCAGCGTCAGCACAGGACAGGCCGCCCTGCACTATGCGGTACTCAATGTTACCGAGCTCGGCAAGAATATCGTCTCGGTTCCACAGCTCTACGGCACCACGCACACGCTCTTCGCTCATCTGCTGCCGAGCCTGGGGGTTAAGGTCCGCTTTGCCAAGAGCGACCACTCCGCCGATATCGCGGCGCTGATCGACGAGGATACGCGGGCCGTCTTCTGCGAGAGCGTCGGGAATCCGGCGGGCAATATTTGCGATATCGAAGCATTGGCCGGAGTTGCTCACGATCATGGCGTCCCGCTGATCGTCGACAACACGGTTGCAACTCCCATCCTGCTGCGACCGATCGAATACGGCGCCGACATCATCGTGCATTCGCTGACGAAATTCATGGGCGGGCATGGTACGACCCTCGGCGGCGCCATCGTCGACAGCGGCAAGTTCCCGTGGACGAAGCACGCCGAGCGGTTCCCGATGTTCAACCAGCCCGACCCCTCCTATCACGGGCTGGTCTATACCGAGCGCTTCGGCCCGGCGGCGTACATCGCGCGCTGCCGCAGCCTCTATCAGCGGACAACCGGCTCGGTCCTGCCGGCGATGAGCGCGTTCCTCCTGCTGCAGGGCATCGAAACGATCGCGGTGCGGGTCGAGCGTCACGTCGAGAATGCGCGCCGGGTGGCCGAATTCCTGCGCGACGACAAGCGCGTCGAATGGGTCAATTACGCCGGGTTCCCCGACAATCCCCATCATCGCTTGGCTCAGAAATATTTCGGCGGCCAGGCCTGCTCGCTGCTCACCTTCGGGAGCCGCGGCGGCTATGAAGGCGGTACCCGGTTCTACAACGCCCTCAAACTGGTCAAGCGGCTGGTCAATCTCGGCGACGCAAAATCGCTCGCCTGCCATCCGGCCTCAACCACACACCGGCAGATGACCGCCGCCGACCAGAAAAAGGCCGGTGTGACGCCCGAGACGATCCGGATGAGCGTGGGTATCGAACACGTCGACGACATCATCGCCGACCTCGATCAGGCCCTTAACGCGTCGGAAACGGGCGGCAAAGGATAATGGCGACCGATCGCCGATCGCCAGAGGCCGCCGGGGGAAACTGATGTCTGTCGTGTCACTGATCCCTCGCCGGCGAGACCAGGCGCCCCCCACCGGCCGTGGCGGCCCGATCGTCATCGGGCTCGTCAACAACATGCCCGATGCGGCGCTGCGGACGACGGAGCGGCAGGTCCGCGACCTGTTGTCGCGCGCCGCTAGCGAGTACTCGGTGTCGCTCAGGGTTTTCTCGCTGCCCGAGATGCCGCGCTCGGAGGCCGGCCGGCTCCATGTCGGGCAATTCCACGAGCCGATTGCCGCGTTGTGGACAACCCAGGTCGACGCCTTGATCGTGACCGGAACCGAACCGAAAGCGCCGACCCTGGAGGCCGAACCCTACTGGTCGGCCCTGGCGCGGCTGATCGACTGGGCCGAGGCGCACACGATCTCGACGATCTGGTCGTGTCTGGCCGCGCATGCCGCCGCCCACCACCTCGACGGCGTCGAGCGCCGACCCCTCGACGGCAAGCTGTTCGGAGTATTCGAGTGCGACAAGGCGAGCGATCACCCGCTCGTCGATGGCGGCCCGTCGCAATGGTGCGTGCCGCATTCGCGCTGCAACGAGCTGCCGGAAGAGGCGCTGGTGCGCGCCGGCTACCGCATCCTGACCCGGTCGCCCGAGGTCGGCGCCGACATGTTCATCAAGGAGCGCGACAGCCTCTTCCTGTTTCTGCAGGGGCACCCGGAATACGATTCGACGGCGCTGTTTGGCGAATACCGCCGCGATATTCGGCGATTCCTCGCCGGCGACAACGATTGCTATCCCGAACTCCCGCACGGGTATTTCAATCGCGAGGCTGTCGAGGTGATGCTCGAGTTCCGCGAACGGGCGCTGAGGGAGCGGGATATCACCCTGCTGCCAAGCTTCCCCGCCGCGGAAGCCGGCCGTCAACTCGCCGCACCTTGGCGCTCGATGGCTACGCAACTCTACGCGAACTGGCTGTCCTATCTGGCCGAACGGAGGGCCGCCCCGGCCCCGCCGCACCGCACCGCGCGAATCCACGAAAAACGGCCGGCGCCCTTGCCGGTGTGACGGCGCGCCCAGACCCTCCGTGACACGGCGCACCGCGCAACCCCGCCCTGTTCAGGCGCTGTTTCCCGACCGCGGCGAGCGCGAGGCCTGGGACAATCTGCTGACGAAGCAGCTGATCGCCGCCGATGAACGCGTCGCCGACGGCTCTGTCATGCCGGTGCTCGACCTGGCCGCGTTTCGGCGTGAGCTCGCCGGGTTCGACTTCAGCGTAGAGCTGCCGCTCGGCGAACTTCTCGGCTGGGTCATTGCGCAGCTGGAGCACGGCGTCGTCCACATCACGCATCCGCGCTATTTCGGGCTGTTCAACCCGGCGCCGACCTTCCCGGCGCAATGCGCCGACCGGGTCGCCGCTGCGTTCAACCCGCAGCTGGCGACATCGACAACCTCCCCGGCTGCCGTCGAGATCGAGGCCCATACCATACGCGCCGTGGCGCGCCGCGCCGGGCTGCCACCCGAGACCACCGGGCACTTCACGTCCGGCGGCGCGGAAGCGAACTTCACCGCGCTGATCTGCGCGCTGACCCGGGCGAACCCCGAATTCGCGGCGAAGGGCGCCAGGGCTTTCGCAGGCCCCCCCGTGTTCTACGTCTCGCGGGAAAGCCATCTCGCCTGGTTCAAGATCGCGCATCAGGCCGGCGTCGGACGCAGCGCGGTGCGCCTGGTCGCCACCGACGGCGCCGGGCGGATGGACGCGAATGCCCTGCGCGTCGCGCTGACCGCCGACCGGGATTCGGGCTGCATTCCGGTGATGATCGCGGCCACCGCCGGCACGACCAACGCCGGCATGATCGATCCGCTCGCCAGCTGCGCTGAGATCGCGCGCGGCGCGGGAGCGTGGTACCACGTCGACGCCGCCTGGGGTGGTGCGCTGATCGCTTCCGACACGCGACGCGCCGAGCTCGCCGGGATCGAAGAGGCCCACTCGGTCACCATCGATGCGCATAAATGGTTCGCGACGACGATGGGCTGCGGCATGTTCCTGACCAACGACCCTACCGCATTGTCGTCTGCGTTTCAGGTGTCGACCGGCTACATGCCGTCCAATGTTGCCGGGGTCGACCCCTATGTGACGTCGATGCAATGGTCGCGCCGTTTTCTCGGGCTGCGCCTCTTCCTGTCGCTGGGGGCGGCCGGCTGGGAAGGTTATGGCCGGCATGTCGAACGGGCGATCGAACTCGCCGCGCTGCTCGAGGAAACGCTGGTGGCGCGAGGCTGGACGATCGCCAACCGCTCGACGCTCGCCGTGCTCTGCATCGAACCGCCACAAGGGGCCAGCGACGCGCGGACGATTGTCGACCGTGTGCTGGCATCGGGCCGCGCCTGGATCTCGGCGGCGAATTTCGAAGGGCGTCAGGTGATTCGCGCCTGCGTGACGCATGGCGAGACCACTCGAGAGGACGTCGGGGAACTGGTCGAGGCGCTCGAGGCAGCGCGATCGGGCTGATCAGGCGCGCTCAGGGACGCAGAGCGCCGCTCCGAATCCGCTCGTACAGCGCGGCATCAAGCCTCACATAGGCCTCGCCCGCCCGGTCGTTGAAGTAGAGCTCATCGGTGGTGGCGGCCGGGTCATAGCCGTCGCACATCAGACGCTGCTTCTGCAGCTTGAAGGTGGCGGTCACCTCGATCGCGCCGCCCAGGCGCAGGAATACCGGACGAGCATACTCCGGCAGCCGCTCGACAATTTGCTTGCGGAATTCGACCAGGTCGAATTCGTCGCCGGTCGCGATGGCGGCCATCCCGGCGCGGCCTTCCACACCGGGAACGGCCACTCCGTAGACGACCGCTTCAGTGACGCCGGGACAGGCGCAGACGAGCTGTTCGACCTCGGTGGTCGATACGTTTTCGCCCTTCCACCGAAAGCTGTCGCCGATCCGGTCGACAAAGTAGAAGTAGCCGGCTTGATCGCGCCGCATCAGATCGCCGGTACGGTACCAGGCATCCCCAGCAGCAAAAACGTCGTGAAGGACCTTGCGGTCGGAGGCTGCCTTGTCGGAGTACCCTTCGAACCGGCCGAGTGAGGGAGACCCGTCGGCGGAAATTCTGCCGATCGCCTCGCCGGCCTCGTTCGGCGAACAGCGCAGGCAGAAGCCCTCCTCATCGCGCAGCGGCTCGCCGCTTTCGACGTCGAGCTTTATCAGCGCGACCGGGAAGCGGTGCGCCAAATACGACGGAATCCGGCCGATGGCGCCGGGTTTGCCGTCACAATTGTACAAGGAGAAATTGCCCTCGGTCGCGGCGTAAAATTCGAGGATCCGCGGAATACGGAAGCGGCGCTGAAACTCCACCCACACATCCTGCCGCAGCCCGTTGCCGCAGCACAGCCTGAGCCGATGCTCCGCTTCCCGCCGGTGCGGCGGGCTGTTTACCAGGTAGCGGCACAATTCGCCGATGTACTGAAAGAGGGTGCAATTCCACTCGGCGATGTCATCCCAGAAGCGGCTTGACGAAAACCGCTCCCGGACCACGACCGATCCGCCATTCACCAGCACGGCCCCGGTAGCCACCACGCCACCGATGCTGTGGTACATCGGCAGGCAATTGTACATCCGGTCAGCCGGGCGCGCGTCGATCAGGCCGGCGAACCATTGCGTCCATTGCATCACCCGAAAATGGCTGACCGCCGCAGCCTTGGGTAGGCCGGTCGTGCCGGAGGTGTAGATGTAGAGGGCGCGATCCCAGATCGATGGCGCCTGATACTCCGAGCTTTGCGGCGCCGCGCCGCTGCCCTCCTCTATCGCAAGATCGATCCGAAGCAGGCCGTGGCTACCGTCGCCGTACGTCCAGCATCCGATCCCGGGGCCGAGCCGCGGCAATGCGGTGGCAAAGCCGTCGAGCAGCTCGGCGCCGACAATGATGTGCTTGGGCGCGACGATACCGATCGAGTGCTCAAGCGCGGCGCCGACGAGGTTGGTGTTAACCAGCGAGACGGTGGCGCCGATGCGGGTGATCCCCAGCCAGATCGCCAGATATTCCGGACAATTCGGCATCAACAGACAGACGACGTCGCCAGCGCCGAGCCGTTGCTCCAACGCCCACCGCGCATAGCGATTTGCCCTTTCGCCAAGCTCGCGATAGGTCAGGTGCTGCTGGTCGGAAACCAGCGCGATCGCCGAACCAAACCTGTCGCCCAGGGTTTCGATAATGCTCGGAAAGGTGACAGATGGATTTCCCGCAATGGGCGCTGTCATTTCCAATGCGCGGCGCCACGCGTCGGAAGAAGAATTGCCTCTGCCCACCGAAGCGGTCGACACTTTTTATCTCCAAATTCCTTATTGTGCCGGCGCTGGGCTATCTTGGCGCGCCGGCGAGCGAGCCGGCGCTGCCGCTAGGGTCGCGGGGGGCAGATCAGAATGCGCCGTGCCGAATGATAACGTATTTTATCGTCGTGAAAATGATCTTCAGATCCATCCCGACGCTTCGCGTGCGGACGTATTGCAGGTCCCAGGCCAAGACCTCGCCCCAATTGAGCAACCCGCGGCCGTTGATCTGGGCCAGACCGGTGATACCCGGCGTGCAGGCGAGCTTATACATTTCCTGCGGCGTGTAGTACTGCAGGACCTCAGGAGCCTCGGGCCGCGGTCCAACGAGGCGCATGTCCCCGACCAGGACGCTCCACAGGTTCGGCAACTCGTCCACCGAGAGCTTGCGCAGGATCCCTCCGACCCGGGTAACCCGAGGGTCGAATTTATGGGTCGTGTGCTGTCGGTGGAACTCCTCCGGTTCGAACTTGTAGGCATAAAGCTCGGGCCAACGGCACCGCGCGTCGTCGTACATCGTGCGAAACTTCACCAGCCGGAAGTAGCTTGGCACGTAATACAGCGTATCCGCCTCATAGCCGCCCGGCGGCGGGATCAGATCGGTCCGTCCCTCGAGATCGCGTCCGCGCACCATGATCGAGCGGCCCGGGCGCTGATGGAAGAACAGTGCCGGCCCGGGCGAGTCCAAGCGGATCACCAGCGCCTCGACCAGCAGCAGCGGCAAGGCGAGCGTCAACCCGATCAGGGCGACCAGTACTTCGAAGCTGCGATACAGAGCCTCCGCCAACCAGCTGGAAGAGCTGACGACATCGCGGACCGGCACGGCATATGCCCTGCCGTAATGCGGTCGGCTCGCCGCTCTCGCGTTGTCGGCATGGACAAGCGGTGCCGGGCTCTCGTCGACCGCGAGGGCGCCGCTGCCGATTGAATCCGGCGGGCTCATCGAGCGCTTCTCCCGATCGGTGAGAGGCCGCCGGGCTCGGCACGGCCCCGGCGCAATCGCCTCGCCCATGCTCGAATTGGGGGATTTGCCAACATTCCCGACCTTTCGGACATCACCTGCGGGACCGTGACGTGCTCAACCTCTGCGCGGACATGAAAATCAGAGTGCCCAACGCCCGCGCGTCTCTGCGACAGTCAAGCCAGCATATCTATCAGACCCCAACGAGTGAATCAACGTGTTACAAAACTGTTACATCCGCCGGTTTCGTCGAACGACGTGGCAGTTACGCTTTGACACAGTTGTCGAGGCGGTTGCGGCGCTACTTTAAAGGTTAACGACATCTTAATTAGCACCATTAGCACAAAAATTCGGCGCAATTAGCGTAAAAAAGGGGCAGCTCCGCTCTGCACATCTGGTAGGTTGTCTACCGACATTGTTAGCAACGGAAAAAGGGGGTTGCAATCGCGCAAAAGCCTGTTACGCTTTGCCGCACGGGGAATCCCGAGTCACGAAAAATCGACCGGAACGCTCACCTGGGTTCGTTTACAGCGGTGCGCCCCCGCAGGTCTATATAACGGTCTAATTGGGGCGCTTGGCGCCAGTGAAGGAGTGAAGAGACATGTCGGTGCAGGAAGCTGTCGCGTTCGATCCAATCCAAGCCAACGATATTGACGCCGAGTTGGAGCGGAGCCTTACGAACGAGTGGGACGCCAAGATAATGACGTACCCAAACGAGCGTTTCCCGTTCAACGAATGGATCCTGAACCGCATCCGCATGATGGGGTTTCCGGTCGAGGATCTGAGCTATTTCCATGAAGCGGTGCCACAGTCGGAGACCTACCGGGTCACCAAGCAGCTTTGCGCCGACACCAATCTGCCCGAATTCCGGCGGCTGCTGAACGGCTTCGTGCGCCATGTCGTGGTGCCCAAGGGCAAGCTGCGCCAGCCGGTCGCGGTGCAGCGCTACATGAACGTGCGCATCATGCTGCCGTCGACGCCGGAGCTCTATTTCCCGTTGCATACCGGGCTGCTCTATGGCCACGGCATCGCCTCGCGCAGCCTGTGGATGCCGTTCGTCGACGTGACGGCGGATGAGGACAAGACCCGCTCGATGCAGATCATTCCGATCAAGAAGTCGCGCGAGCTGACCAAATACGCCATCTCAAACCGGCTCACCATGGCCGGGATGACCGAGGTGTGGGGCAAGCACGCCCATCAGATCAAGGCGGGACCGGGCAGCTGCTGCCTGTTCAGCCAGGAGCATATCCACGGCTCCGGCATGCCGAACACCACCGGCAAGACCCGGATAAGCATGGATTTCCGGATCGCCGAAGGGATGTATGGCGATCTCTTGGGACGCAAGATGCCGGCCGGCTATTTCCATCTCATCCCCGATACCGACGAGGAGGAGGAAAGGCTGGCGAAGTTGCCGCCCCGGGACCTGCAGTTCAACAACGGCAAACAGAACATCTTCTACG
>WNFD01001328.1_pt1 | contig 24930 bp, 20 predicted proteins | sample 5400491 | NCBI WGS metagenome assembly WNFD01 (sample SAMN13153343, study PRJNA577476) | soil metagenome | isolation source: 120 cm saprolite under Douglas fir tree site 2 hole 2 replicate 2 | place: USA:California | collected 2015-04-18
CACGGAAAAAGCGCCCCTGCACGCGCTCGCGGTGATGCCCCAGGAAAATAGCGGAAAGCGCGGGCGTGAGTGTCAGCGCGTTGAATGCGGAAATGGCCACGGAAAAAGCAATGGTCAGCGCAAATTGCCGGAACAGGATTCCGGTAGTTCCAGGGAAAAGCGCGACCGGCACGAACACCGCCACCAGCACTAATGAGGTCGCCACCACCGCTCCCGCCACTTCCTTCATGGCCACGGAAGCTGCGTTGTGCGGCTCGGTGATGCCCTCCACGATGTGCCGTTCGACGTTTTCAATCACCACAATTGCGTCGTCCACCACCAAGCCAGTGGCCAGCGTGATGCCGAACAGCGTCAACGTATTGATGGAAAACCCGAAGGCCTTGATGAAAATAAAAGTGCCGACAAGCGAGACCGGAATCGTGATTGCCGGAATAAACGTGCTGCGCCAGTCTTGCAAGAACAAGAAGATGACTGCGATCACCAGCGCGATGGCCTGCAGCAGCGTAATCAGCACGTCGCGGATCGACTCGCTCACCACGTTGGTGGTGTCGAAAGCGACCGCGTACTTTAGTCCCGGCGGAAAATTCTTTGACAGCCGTAGAAATTCCGCTTTCGCCGCCTTGTCCACATCTAGCGCATTCGCCCCGGGCAGTTGCGTGACACCCATTCCCACCGCTTCGTGCCCGTTGTAGCGCAGCCGCGAACTGTAATCCTCCGCGCCGAGCTCCGCGCGTCCAACATCTTTCACGCGCACCAGCGTTCCGTCCGCACCGGTTTTCAGAATAATGTTGTCGAATTCCGACGCCTCGCTCAGCCGTCCGATCGCGCGCACGCTGATTTGAAAAGTCTGCCCGCTGGGCGTGGGCGGCTGGCCGATTTGTCCCGCCGCCACCTGCACGTTCTGTTCTTGCAGCGCCGCCAGGATGTTCGTAGCCGTTAGTCCGCGCTGCGCCATTTTCGAGGGATCGAGCCACAGCCGCATGGCGTACTTGCGTTCGCCGAAGATGATGGCGTCTGCAACTCCCGGCACGCGCTTGATGGCGTCGCGAACATACACGTCCATGTAATTGCTGAGGAACAAGCTGTCGTATTGGCCGCCTTCCGTGTAGACTCCGGCGCCAAACACAAACCCGCTCGCCTGTTTGGTGACAAAAATCCCAGTGTTCTTGACTTCGCCAGGCAAACGCCCGAGCGCCTGATTGACGCGGTTCTGCACATCGACCGAAGCTAAGTCCACATCGCGTGAAATATCGAATGTGATGGTGATGGTACTGGAGCCGTCGTTTCCGCTCGTCGACGTCATGTACTTCATTCCAGGAACGCCGTTGATGGCCTGCTCGAGCGGTATGGTGACCGCGGACTCCACCGTTTGCGCATTGGCGCCAATGTAAAAGCTGCCGACGAACACTTGCGGGGGAGCCAGGTTAGGGAATTGCGCAATCGGCAACGTAGGAATGGAAATCGCGCCGCCCAGAATAATCAGCAGCGCGCAAACCGTCGCAAACACCGGCCGCCGTATAAAAAAATCAACCACTGCCGCCCACCTTCCGTTGCCACGCCAAATCTAAGCGGGATGTCATCCTGAGGGTCCGGCGCTTTTGCCGGAGCCGAAGGACCTCAACCGCTCGCCATTACAAAACGATCGTTAGCCACGAATTCCAACCCGCCGCCGTTACTTCGCGCCTTGCACCTGCTCCATCACCGGCATGCCATCCTGCAAGAACTGCAATCCCGAAGTAATAATGTGGTCTCCCGGCTCGATGCCCGCGAGCACCACGTAGTCGTTGCCCAAGGTGTCGCCCACTTTCAGGAGCTTCTGCCTCGCCACGGTGTTCTTTCCGTCCTTCACCGCCAAGAACGCAAAAAATTGTCCGCTGACGCGCGTCACGGCCAGAATCGGAATCACCGTTCCCTCATGCGTGGACCACACCACCCGCGCGCGCACCTGCTGCGATACGCGCAATCCGCGCGGATTTTCCAGTAGTGCTTTCGCCAGCACGGTTTGCGTCTCCGCGTCCACCTGCTGCGAGAGGAAAGTTATGCGCGTGTCCGCGACAGTGATCCCGGCTTCGTCCACCAAATGCAGCGGCAAGCCCAGTTTCAAATTCCGCGCGCGATCCGCGGGGACATAAATGTACGCTTCCAGCGGGCCCTGCTCATCCACCGTAGTCAACAGCGTCGTCACCGCCACGCGGTCGCCTACGCGCACCGGGATATCGCCCACAATCCCATCCATCGGCGCCGCCACGCGGTAATAATGCAATTCCACCTGCTGCTGGTTGACCTGTTCCGACAAAGATTTCAGTTGTGCTCCGGCGGCGTCATAATTCGTTTGCGCATTGTCCACTTCCGCTTTCGGCACCACGCCTGCCGCAAACAGTTTTCGCTCGCGATCCAGTTGAATCTGCGCAAACCGCAAATTCGCCTCTTGCGCCGCACGCGCGGCTTCCTGGCCGCTTACCGCCGCTTGCTGCTTCAGCGGATCGATCTGGATCAGCGGTGTTCCGGCGTTCACGTGGTCGCCGGACTTCACATAAACTTTCGTGATGTACCCTTCCACGTGCGGATTAATGGTCGCCGAGTGCCGCGACTTCAGGACCGACAGATACTCGGTGGTGTCCGGGACATTTTCAGCTTGTGCGACCTTGACCTGCACCGGCATGGCCTGTGGCGCGCCGCCCGCCGCTGGATCGCCGGCTGAAGTCTTGCCGCAGCCCGCCACAAGCGCTAGAGCGCTACTCAGCACAAGCGCATGGACACCGCGCCTAACCCGTCTATTTTGAATCGTCTGGAAAACATGCATAGTTGAGACCCACTCCGTATCCCCACAGTTTACGATACGCTGGCGCAGACGCAAAGTTGCGGGACACCACCTACTGGTTAGACGCCCGGCATGGAATTGCGTTACTTCCGTTGGGGGTGCGACCCGGTGTACGCAGCGTCAGCTGTCCTACGTGGCGCAAAACTTGGCACAATTTCCAAAATGAAGACCTGTAGCTCAGGGCCGCCTTTTGGCCCTGAGGGTTTGGACGTAGCCCGCTCAATACAGATCGCGGGTATCGATCTTGTGTCCGGTGAGGCCGAGTTGCAGCACTTCCATTTGCTCCGGGCGGTCAAACACTTTGCCGGGAAGCAGTCTCTTGATGAAGATGCGGAAGCCGCCAAACGCCACGCCAAAAGCCACTGCCATGACCATAAAAACGCCGGTGCCGACAAAAATCCGGTACAGCACCACCGCCCACGGCGGATCGGTGGCCGTCGCGCTGGGCTCGTTCCAGGTCACCTGCGTCTCGTAGGTCACGGCATTGCTTAATCTCTCTGCATACTCAGCCGAACTAGAACCTAAAACAACCGACAGCAATGATCCCTTGCGCTCGATCTTAGCCTCATAGCCCTTCACCACGTCCCGAAGGGCATCGTCCAGATGCCGCAAATGCAATTCCGCAAGCTGCGGAGTGGGATAATCGATGAGCAATAGTAAAGCGCCGTCGCGGCTGCTGCGGTACTCGGCCAGCATCGCCTCCGCTCCTGAGCCAAAGCCAATTCGATTCGCGATCGCCAGATATTTTTCACGCTCGGCATTAGGGGTGCTGCGCGACCGAAACACCAGGCTCGTGAACGGCTCGAGAGCACTTCTCAGACCAACGGGTCCCAAGGAATAGCGTTGCGTCGCATTCAGCAAATCTTCCTTCGGTAGGTACTCGCGAATCGGCGGCAGGGGCGTTTTGTCCGATCGTGCCGCAACGATGAAGGCGAGCTCCTGCAAATCCTTCGTGGACACATTCCTCGGCTGGTCCACCCCGACAACAATGTTTCCGACCAGGATCAGCAGCCCTTTGTCATCTACCGCCGTGAATCTCCCCACTGTGGACGGCTGCATGGTGGGCCGTAACAGTGAAGTGTAAATCTCGTATGCGCTGCTGGGATCGCGATACTTGCCGGCCCAAATCGTGACCGTCTGCTTACCCGACGTGAACTGGCACTGGCGAAACTCGCGTTCGCCCGCTTCCTGCGAGAGGGCAGGTTTCTGCAAATCCACATCGCAGCCGCTGACGTGCCAGTTGCCAAACGTGTCGGGCAGGACCTGCTGCTGTTCGGGTTTGCTTTGTTGGGCGGAAGTGTTCGCAGCGTTCAGGAGAGCGCATAGGCAGGCAAGAAGGAATTGGCGGCGCATCCCTACCATTTTCTTTGACACCACCAGATTAACGTTGGTTCCGGGATTGTTCAACCGAGGCACTGACGGCGGTTGGTTCCGGGGATCTGGCCGGCCCATTCATGGTCATGCTGTTCAGGCTCTGAAGGTAGTTGGCCATGCCTTGATACAAACCTTCGGCGACGCGCTGGCGGTGCTCCGGCTTCTTTAAGAGTTGCTCGTCGGCCGGATTGCTGAGGAACGAAATCTCCGTAAGTATTGAGGGCATGCCCGCGCCAACCAGCACCACGAACGGGGCCTTGCGCACGCCGCGGTCTTTCACGGTTTTGTTCAGCTTCTGGATGCGCTTGGCGAGAGATTCCTGGATGTCAGCAGCGAATTCCCGCGACTCGTCGATCTTTTCGCTGCGCGCGATTTTCTTCACGATATCTTCCAGGTCGTGAATACTTTCCTGAGCCGTGGCGTTCTCGCGCGCCGCCACTTCCATGGCGTCGGGAGAGCCTTTCAAATTCAAGTAGTAAGTTTCGATGCCGCGGGCCGCGTGGTCATGGCTGGAATTCGCGTGAATGGAGATGAACAGGTCCGCTTTCGATTCGTTCGCGACGCGCGTGCGCTCTTCCAGCGGGATAAACGTGTCGTCCGAGCGCGTGTACACCACTTCCGCGCCCGGCAAACGCTGCTGGATAATTTTGCCGAGCCGCAGCGCGACATCGAGGCACAAATCCTTTTCCATCAAACCCGTGGGACCAATCGTTCCGGTGTCGTGTCCGCCGTGCCCGGGATCGATCACGATGCGGCCAATTTTGAGCCCTAGCGTGCGTGTCAAGGTCGATTGACCGTCGCGCGTGGGCAGCGCTGCGTTTGCCGGCTGAATCAAATCCGGCCTGTTCGCCGCGCCGGGCTTGGCGCCGGCAGTTTTCGCGTTCCTCGAACGCGATTTTCCGCCACCCACATTCGGGACCAAACTCGAATTGCTCGGTACCGGGGCTGCAGAATTCGCTGCACCCGAGGATAGCACCGAGACCGATCCGCTGATCGCACCGCCAGGCACCGGAGGTCCAAATGGCTCGACCCGCGTGGCTGTCGTCGAAATGGCTTGCACGCCGGCGTGTTCGTCGCGCGCCGCGCCGGCAGCGACACCCGGCTCCGCGATTGGCTCTTGCGTCGCGTTGCGCTTCGCTTTTGCCGCGCGGACGGCTGCGCCGTGCGTATCGGGATACAAATCGATCACCAGTTGCGGCGGATTGGTCAGCAGGGAAGCGGTGTAATCCTTCACGCCGTTGACGTTCAGCACCACACGCACCACGCCGGTCTGGTTCTGCGCGACGCGCACCGCGGAGAGCAAATCGCCTTCCACGTGAATGTTTTGCCGCGCGAGTTCCGGGGTGAGCCGCGCCGCGTGCAGATCGAAGAAAATGCGGTCCGGATTGCGGATGCGCGCGGAAGCGTACTGCACCAGGTCCTCGAGATCGATGGTCACGCGCGTGGAATCCCCCGAAGCGCTGGTGCCGATGCGCCGCAAGCGCGGCACCCTGCCGGAATTCTCGGCCGAGTAAACGGGCATAGCGTCCGCAGGAACCCTTCGCGCGGATTCCGCCGCCCCCGCCGTTTTCTCCGAATCGCCAGCTGCGCCTTCAGTCTTCGAGCTCGGCGAGCTCTCGTCGTTGCGAAGGAGCGCAAGCTCCGCCAGCGATTCCTGCGCCTCGCGCTTGCGTGAAGAGCGCGGATATTTCTTCAAGAATTCCTCAAATGTTTTCGACGCTTCCGTTCCGTCGCCAAGCTGATCTTTCTGCAGCCGTGCCATACGCAGCATGGCGTCCTGCCCGTAATGGCTGGTGGGATATTCGTGCAGCAGGAATTTGTAGGAATCCGCGGCAAGCTGGTAGTAGCTGCGGCCGAATTTGTCGCCCATCTCGGAATAAAGTTCCGCCACGGCCAGCAGCGCGTCGGGCACATCCGCGGCGTGCGGCGTAATCAGGTAGACGCGGCGGTAACTGGAAACCACCTGCTTGTATTCGGAGAGCGTACGCTTTTCGGCGGGCTTGCTGTTTAACTCCGCGCGCAAATCTTCGGCACGGGCGAATTGCGTTGCGGCGGCCTGGCGGCGGTTGGAATTATTGCGAGTGTCGGAACGTTCGCGGGCAAGGGAAGCGTGCGCACAGAAGAAAGCGAGACTGAGCGCAAGGAAAACCGGCGAAACGCGGGCGAACACCTTGTGCAAAAAATTTTGGCCTGCCAACATCCCCGCCTTGCGCGCCCCGCTGCTATGGAGCGCTCCCTCAGCCCTCGGCCCCTCCGCACTTATCAATTGACTCGCCGGTGAAAACGCAACCGTTCGTGAAGCCTTAATCGTTGGTGAAAATAATTCGGCCGCTGGGATCGGCGTTTTTGCGAATTGCGCGCGGATTGCTCCACAGCCCTTCCATGCGTCCCGAGCCTGGCCGGAAATAAGCATTCTGCACTTTCTGGACGTACTCGCGAGTTTCGCGAAACGCCGGAATGCCGTGAGCGCGATCCACCGCGCCTTCTCCAGCATTGTACGCCGCCAGCGCCAAATCCAGGTTGCCATTGTATCGTTCTAGCAACGTCTTCAGATATCGAACTCCGGCGTCCACATTCTGTTGCGGGCTGAATGCGTCATTCACGCCGAAGCGCACCGCCGTGGTCGGAATCAACTGCATCAGGCCCAGCGCGCCCTTGCGCGACCTCGCCGTGGCGTTCCATCCGGATTCCGTCTCGATCACCGCGCGGACCAGTGCGGGATCCATGTGGTGGCGGTCCGCGGCTTCGCGGACGAGCTTTTCGGCGCCGTCGCGGTCAATGCTCAAGGCCGGCCGGCCAGGTCCCCTAAAGGAAGATTCTGCAGGCAAGTAGATGGTTGCGTGAGACTTTGGCGCACTAAACCTAGCCGAACTAAACTTGTTTTGGGACGGGTCGGAATTGACGAAGAATTGGCGACCGCTGCTATCGTCCATAACCTTAGCGATTTGGGCGTTGGCAGGGCGTGGACACAAGACCAGCGCTGCCATACACAAGCAAGCCTGCCAAGGCAGTCGGGCCGGGATTGTTATGCGTCTCATATTGTTGTGGCCGACTTTGAATCGGCCGGTCCTACCGGGTTTTCGCCGGGCGTCTCAGGTTTTTTCAACAGCGCCTCGCGAGCCGACTATTTTCGTCTATGTCTCGCTTCGGACACATTCCTCCGAACTGGCGGGATTATAGCAATGGCTCGAGAAGGGAGGGAATAGACTGCAAGGCACTTTTTAGGGCCGATGTGTCTTTTCCGCCAGCCTCGGCTAAATCGGGTCTTCCGCCCCCGGAACCGCCTACTTGTTTGGCCAGGGCTTGTATCAGCTTGCCGGCATGGACTTTAGCGGTCAGGTCCTTGGTAACCCCAGCAATTAGAGCAACTTTGCCGTTATCTGGCATACCCAAAGCGACCACCCCGGAGCCGAGTTTTTGGCGCAGGGAATCGACCAGTTGGCGGAGGCCTTCCCGGTCGATATTGGCGACCTCGGCGGCGATGACCTTGACCCCCTTGACCATCTGCACCTGGGCGGTTAGGTCATCCAATTGCCCTAGCGCGTCTTTGCGCTTTTGGGCTTCCAGCTCCTTTTCGAGGTGTTTGGCGGTTTCCGACAGCTTTTCCACAGTGGCTAGTACTGCGTCTTCGCCAACATTGAGCTTGCTGGCGATTTGGCTGAGGAGCTGGGCGCGCTGCTGGTAGTGCTCTAGCGCGCCGATGCCGGTGACGGCCTCGATGCGGCGGACGCCAGCGGCTACCGATTGCTCGCTGACGATTTTGAGCACTCCGATGTCGCCCACACGGTGGACGTGCGTGCCGCCGCATAGCTCCTTGCTGTAGAAGCCTCGCGGCGAGCGCGCGTCGGGCATAGTCACGACGCGGACGTTGCTTTCCGGATATTTATCGCCGAAGAAGGCCAGCGCACCGGAAGCCAGCGCGTCTTCGAGCGAGGTGACATTGGTCTCGATTTGGCAGTTGTAGCGGATCTCGTCGTTGACCTGCTGCTCGATGTCGCGCAGCTCCTCGGCATCGACGTGGGCGAAATGCGAAAAATCGAAGCGCAAGCGGTCGGGAGCATTCAGCGAGCCGGCCTGCTTGACATGCGTTCCCAGAATATTGCGCAGCGCCGCGTGGACCAGGTGCGTTCCGGAATGGTTGCGCATGATGCGCGCGCGCCGCTCGGCATCGGCCTCTACGGAGACGCGGTCGCCGACGCGCAGCGTGTCTTTCGCCGTGACGCGGTGCGCCACTAGACGTGCGACTGGGTAGTAGGCGCCGGTTACTTCGGCGACGACTTGCGCACCGGACGGATCGTAGAACGCGCCGGTATCGGCCATCTGTCCGCCGGACTCGGCATAAATGACGGTGCGGTCGAGCACAACTTCGCCGGATTCGCCGGGCTTGAGTGCGCCGACGGGCCCATTCTTCGCAATGATGGCCTCGACGCGAGCGTCCTTCGCGCTAGTAGCAAAGTAAAAGCACGGCTCGGTCGTGAATTGGGCCGCAATCTTCGCGTAAGCCGGATTCGCCGCCTCCTTGGCAGATCCGCCCTTCCACGATGCCCGCGCTTTTCTGCGCTGCTCCTCCATCGCCCGCTCAAATCCGATTGCGTCTAGGATGACCCGATAATCGCGCGCGGCGTCGGCAATGAAATCGAAAGGCAAACCATAGGTATCGTAGAGCTTAAATGCCTTCTCGCCGGAGTAAACTGCTTCCTTCTCTTCAAATGGTGTCCCGACGAATGCCGTAAGGGGGCGCAAATCGTCTTCAAGTTTTTCAAGGCCGACATCGAGGGTGCGAACAAACTGTTCTTCTTCAGCTTTGACAGCCCGCGGAACATGAGCAAACGAGGGGCCTCGTAGTTCTGGATATGCCTCCTCCATCAGTCTCTGTACTGCAAAAACCATTTCTGTGAGAACTACAGGTTGTCTCTGGCCGAGCAGTCGGGCATGCCTAATGGCCCGGCGCATGATCTTGCGGAGGACGTAGCCACGGCCCTCATTGGAAGGTAGAACGCCATCCGCCATGAGGAATGTTGTTGCGCGTGCATGGTCGGCAATGACCCGCAGGGAGGCGGCTCCGCCCTTACCTTCTTCCAAGGCTTCTTCGCGCTGAAGATCGACGCCGCAGAGTTCGGCGGCTCGCTTCATTAGGGGGACGAACAAGTCGGTGTCGTAGTTAGAGTTCTTGCTTGGATCCCTAAGATTGAGCAAAGTGGATGCTAGCCGTTCTAAGCCGGCACCGGTGTCAATCGAAGGCTTGGGAAGACGAGTAAGCTTGCCGCTTTCGTCACGGTTGTATTCCATGAAGACGAGATTCCAGATTTCGACGTAGCGCCCGCAGTCGCAGGGGAACTTACACTCGGGCGCGCTCGTGCCATGACCAAGCTCCGACGCCTGCACTCCCATGTCGTAGTGGATTTCGCTGCACGGGCCGCAGGGGCCTGTGTCCCCCATCTGCCAAAAATTCTCCTTTTGGCCAAGACCGACGATCCGGCTGTCGGGAATGCCTTCGGCTTGCCAGATGCGCCTCGCTTCGTCATCGCGGGGAATAACCGTCTCCGTCTCGGGCGGCCCCGACCCGCGAAACACTGTTACGTAGAGCTTGTCTTTGGGAATGGCGAATCTGCCTTCGGCAGACGACGTGATCAGCTCCCAGGCGTAGGGGATGGCCCTTTCCTTGAAATAGTCGCCGAAGGAAAAATTGCCGAGCATCTCGAAAAAAGTGTGGTGGCGCTTGGTGAAGCCGACGTTTTCGAGGTCGTTGTGCTTGCCGCCGGCGCGCACGCATTTCTGCGCCGACGTGGCCTTGTCGTAATCGCGCTTTTCGAGTCCGAGGAACACATCCTTGAACTGGTTCATGCCCGCGTTGGTGAAAAGCAGCGTGGGGTCGCCATGGGGAACCAGTGAAGAACTGCGCACGCGACGATGCCCCTTGCCTTCAAAGAAGCGCAGGAACGTCTCGCGGATCTCGTTCCCGCTCCAAAACTTTGGCTGTGTTTGCGCGCCGCTCACGTTGCCCTCAATTAGCCCACGATTATCGCAGAGGGCGCCAGGGAGCGCCAACGTAGGATTTGGAGTGGAAGGAGTCACACACCCCCCCGTGGTGACGGGAAGGATGCGCAACTGGTTGAGGGCGGAGGGGATAGAGGCGCTGCGCCGTGCATGCGATGGCGGGAGCAAAAGAGATCGGATCGATGTGGATGTACCCCCCCACCCGGGTGTTTTGCGAAAAGAGGCTGCAAGTGATTGATTCTAAAGGACGGGAGCGGAAAAAAGAGAGGCAAGAGGCTGCATGAATATGATGTCAAAGGGCTTAGCCTGGCGGGAAGGTGTTCAGGAAGGGTTAGCTGTCGAGGTAACATGTGGGATGTTATCACAACGGTATATCGTTGTCAAGCATTTTCTTAACTTCCCAAAACGGGAAAAAGATTGACACAGAGGGCGCAGAGGGGGTCCGGAGGACGCGGAGACACTGGGAAGATCAAAGATAGAAATTTAGCACAGAGCGCACAGAAGGCACAGAACACACAGAGAAACCCCGCGAGTTAGGCGGCGGGGCGCTGGGTGTGCAATTGGATTACTTGCTGGACGGCTTGCTTTACGTCGGGGATGCCGCAGAGGGCGACCTTCACTTGGGAGGTGAAATTGTTGCTGCTGCGGACGACGGCGTTGGTCGTGATGGCGATGTCGCCGGAGCCGTCGGGGCGCTCGCGGTGCTCGACGGAGACGATGTCGGCGGGCGTGTAGGACTTTACGGAGCGGTTGCCGCCGCCGGTGATGATCATGACGCGCTGGTTGGTGACGGCGTAAACGGTATTGGCACCTTTGAGGAAAGCCCAGAGGGGGGCGAGGATAATGCCGAGGCCGACCAAGAAGAAGGGCAAACCAAAGATTGGGAAAACGGCGAAGCCTTTGGCAAAGGCGTTGTTGGAGTTGGACATGGAGCTGGTGGCGTGATAGGCCTGGGTGATCCAGAACAGCGCGAAACCGGCGAAGGGAATGCCGAAGATGGACGCGGGGAGAGCGGAGAGCGCCGCGCGGCGGGGATCGGCGGTGCCGGTCCAGTAGAGGCTTTCGCCGGATTGGAGCTCGGATTGGGCACGGAGCTGGGCGTCGCAGGGGTTCACGGTGGTGCCTCCTATGATTGATTTTAGGGGGCGCGGAGGCGCGTGATTGTCAAGAAAGCGTCTGCATGCTCAAAGGAATACTGAACGAAAGGGCATTCACCAGAGAGGGCGCAGAGGGCACAGAGAAGACGGGGCTGGAGAGAACGCGCGGAAGCACAGCCAGAAATGGCTGTGCCACGGGGATCAGCGGCTGGCGGTGGCGGTTACGGCTACGCCTAGCTCCTTTAACTTGGCGCGGGCGCGGCGCTCTTCCTCGGTGCCCGGGAAGCGCTTGACGACGTCGCGGAGCTCGCGGACGCCAGAGGTTTTTTGGCCGAGCTCGATAAGGGCCATGCCTTTTTTCAGGTGCGCGGGTGCGAGCTTGAAGCTCTTGGGGTAGTTGGTGAGGACGTGGTCGTATTCTGTGACGGCCTGATCGTAATTTTTCTGGGAGTAGGCGATTTCGCCAAGATAGAACTGGGCGTTGGAGGCGAGGTCGGTGTCGCCGTAGTACTTGAGGTAGTCCAGGAATTCCTTGCGGGCGATCTCGTAATTGCCGCCGGTGATGTCGCGGAGTCCGTTGGAGTAAAGAGTGTCGGCGGAGGGCGCGGGGCCGCCGCCGGCTGCCGCACCAGAAGGCGGCCGGACACTACTTGCCGGCTGAGAGCTCATGCCGCTGCCGGCGATGCCGCCGCCTGAATTTGACGCCGTGGGCGTCGCGCCGGCGGCGCCGCCACCGGAGATTTTGGCGTCGACACTCTGCACCGTGTTTTGCAGATCGACCAATTGTTGGTTCAGCTTGCCGAGGCGGGACTTGATTTCCTCGAGATTGTCGGAAAGCCCCTGGACCTGCGTGGACATGGTATCGAGACGCGCGCCGGAATTGGCGGTAACGTCCTGCATGGATTTTTGCAGCGTGCTCATGGTGACATTGAGCTTGGCCATGGTGTCGCCGGACTGCTCGACGAGCGTCTTCATGACGGTATGGTCTTGCGTCATTTGCGTGGAGATATCTCTCTGCCCCTGCAGCAGGGTAGTGACGTCCTGCTGAAGCTGGATAATTTCGCGGGCCACGGCTTCGGCAGGGCGCGGACCGACGAGGCTGCCGCCGAGGGCCCCGGCCAAAACAGCGGCGCTGAAAATGACGATGTTGCGTGCACGCATGAATAATCCTCCTAGTGTCCGGCGAAATGATTGCTCGGCCGGAGTCCCAACGCTTGCAAGAACTGACACAGGCCAGGTGAGAATACTTTTACAGAAGAACGCGAAACGGTCAATTCACTCTTCACTGTAAAGATAGAGAGGTTGCGCGGGCAAGGGGTTGCATTGGGGGGGCGGTGCGTCATCGCAGGCGCGGATCGGAAAAGCCTCAGGGCCAAAAGGCGGCCCTGAAGCTTGTATCTACAGGGCGATGGCGGTTGGGTCTGGGTGGTGTTGCAGGCGTCCGCCTCGGAAAGCGACCGCTGCGCGGTGTGGTTGACGCCTGGGCGTTAGGGGCGCAGCATGCTGCGCCCCTACTCGGAGGATACGCTGCTGCGAGTTACTGGGCGCGGACGAAGTGGCCGCGGCGATTTTGCTGCCAGCAGGTTTCGTTGTGCTCGGTGCAGAAGGGCTTTTCCTTGCCGAAGCTGACGGTGCTGATGCGATCGGCGGAGATACCCAGGGAGACGAGATACTGCTTCACCGCACTGGCGCGACGATCGCCGAGCGCGAGGTTGTACTCGGTGGAACCGCGCTCGTCGCAATGACCCTCGACTGTCACCCGGAACTGCGGGTAGTTGCGCAGGAAGTCGGCGGTCTTGGTAAGCGCTGCGCGAGCGTCCGGGCGAATATCGGCTTTGTTGAAGTCGAAATAGGCGTCACGGACTTCTTTTGCGAAGAGCGCATCCCAGTCCGGCTCGGGCGCTTTTTCGACCGGCGGCGGAGGAACGGTGACGTTGACGCGCGCGGTGGCGTTTGCGGAACCGCCGGGGCCATTAGCGGTAATGGTATAAGTCGTGGAATCGGTAGGCGTCACGGTGGCGGAGCCTTCCGCGTTTACGGTGCCTACGCCAGGAGCAATGGAGAGCTGCGTCGCGTTGGTGGAGGTCCAGCTCAGCGTAGAAGATTCACCCCTGTTGATGGAAGCCGGATTGCCAGAAAGCGTCACGGTCGGTTGAGGGGGCGCCGGTGCGGGAGCGGGAGCAGGCGGCGGAGGTGCCGGAACGGGTTTCTTTTTGCAGCCACCTGTGAAAATGGTGGCCAGCAAACCTGCCACCAACAAAGCGCGGTACAGCGGACGCGAGACCACAGTCATTCGTATCCTCCTCAGAGTTAGTTGGAATACCCGTGTTCGACCGGGAATATCGTAACACCGGCGGGCTGGTTCCGGGCGATATCTCGTATCACGATATATTCTACACGCGTGCCGGTTGCGCGAGATGAAAAATCGCAAGAGTAACCCTAAAGCCAGCGGATCACCGACGCCGCACCTACACATGCGATGCGAGAAGCGCCGGAAATGGTGCAATTTTTCTATTTAGGCGACCAGTTGGGGGACTCGTTGTGTCCGGACATGGTCAGTTCATGGGATTGTGTGCCGTCGGCGAGCATGGTCCAGATCTGGCGTTCGCCATTGCGGGTGGATTCAAAGACGATGTGGCGGCCGTCGGGAGCCCAACTGGGACGCTCGTTCTTGCCGCTGTCGCGCGTGATTTGAATGATTTGGCGGGTAGCGGGTTCCATGATGTAGATGTCGAAATTGCCGTCAGGCCGGCGCCAACTGAAGGCGACCATTTGACCATTGGGGGACCAGGCAGGATCGATCAGGTAGCCCTTGTCGGGCAGATCGAGTTCGGTGGTGTTGGTGCCGTCGGCGTTCATCATGTAGAGCTTGGGGATGCCGCCGCGATCGCTGACGAAAACGACGCTCTGGCCGGTCTTAGGATTCCAGGTGGGGGAAGTGCTTGCCCCGTTGGCGAAGGTTACGCGTTTGGGGCGGCTGCCGTTGGCGTCGGTGACGAAGAGTTCGGGATTGCCGAGCATGGAGGACGAAAACATGATTTGCGAACCGTCGGGAGACCACGCGGGGGCGCTGTTGGAGCCGCGGAAGCGCGCGAAGGAGACGACTTTGTTGGCGTCCGTGGAGTACATGCAAATTTGCGGGCTGACCACACCGGTTGCGCCAGGAACGAAACAGGTGAAGGCGATGCGCGAGGCGTCCGGAGACCAGCGCGGGGTTAGAGAGATGGTGTGCAAGGAGGTGAGCGGATGCTGGTTGGCGCCGTCGTAGTCCATCACCCAAATCTCTTTTGTGCCGGTACGCGAACTGACGAACGCGATTTGCGTGGAGGCGATGCCCCCGCCGGAAAGGCGGCTGATGATTTCGTCGGCAAATTGGTGCGCGAACTTGCGGACTTGCGCATCGGTGGGCGTGCCGCGGTAGACCTTGCCGACGACAGCTTGCGTAGAGGGGCTGCGGACATCGTAGAGCCAGCCGGAAATTACGACCTCGCTGCTGGATTCGGTAAGGTTGCCGAAGGCCACGAGATTGGCGTTGATTTGGGGAGTGATCCAATCGTCGTTACGGAGTTCCGTGGGAGCGGTGGGCACCGTGGTGGGGTAGAAGCTGGGACTGACCAGATCGATGATGCCGCTGAATTGCAGGTCGTCGCGAACGACTTGCGTGAACAATTGGGAGTGAGATTTGGCGTTATCGGCGCGCGAGCCGAAATCGGCCACGGCTACGCGGGGTTTGTCGACGCCGAGGCCGGTGCCGATGTGAAACCAATCCCCTTTTTCCTGCGCGGCCGCCCGGCCCGCGAGAAGCAGGAAGCAGAACGTGAAAACACAAACGGAAATGCAGCGTAATCGGTGCACCATCGCCTCCGGTTCTCCCTTGACGCGTGCTGTGCGGGCCGGGCGCGGCCGGTTCATCGCGTCATTGCCAGATCGAAATCGAATGTTACGTTAACGAATGAACCTGAATAGTCGTTCGGCAACGCCGGCATGGGCGAGGAGCTGAGCAGGGCGCGTTGCGCGGAGGTGTCCATGGAATAGTTGCCGCTAGTTTGCGCGAGGCGAATGTCTTTGACCGTGCCGTCACGCGCAATGGTAAACGTCATGGTGCACCGCGCGCTGCGCGCGGCACGCACCGCAGGATCGATGGTGGACTGTAGCCAATTTTGGCTGATGCGGCGGCGAACGGCGTCAATGTACCAGCCGTAGCGAGAGGCGAAGTCCCCGCCGCCCTGGCCTGTAATGTTGACGCCGGGATTCGGCGCGCCTGCGACGTTGCTGGTGCCGGTGGGAAGATTCATTTTGCCGCCGTTTTGGGCGACCGCATTGTCAGGAGCGGGCGTTGGATTGTCGAAAACGCGGGAACGTTTTTCAATCTGCTTGGGCGGCTTTTCCTTTTTGAACTCAGGAATCTTAATTTCCGGCTTCGGAGGCTCGGGCGGCTTCGGCTGCGGCAGGGTTTTGTAAATACTGTCGGTCGGGTCGAACGTCTTGCTCTCGGTGACGTCCGGCGGTTTGGGCATGGGGATTCCAATGCTGCCCACGAGCTTCACGTTGACTTCGCCTTCACTGCCACCACCCACGTCGCCCCAGCGATTGCCTTGAAAATGAAAGACGATGGAGACGAGCATGGCGGCTGCAAGCGCTCCGTGCAGAAAAAGAGAATAAACGAGGAAGCGGCGGAGACTGAGATCGTCGGGATTAGCGAAGGGCGGATTGGCGGCGGAGGCGGTCATTTTATTGGGTGCGCGCCCGGTCGGTGATGGGCTCGGTGACGATGCTGATATTACTGATGCCGGATTGGCGCAAAGTGTCGACCACGCTGGCGAAGATGCCGAAGGGGACTTTTTCGTCGCAGCGGAGGAACACGGCGTCTTGCGGCTTTTTCAGTTGCGCGTGGACTTTGGCACCGAGCTGGTGAATGTTGACCGGCTCGTTACCGAGATACACCCTTTGGGTTTTGTCTATCGAGACGACCAGGCGCTGCTCGGTGATTTCCTTGACGGCGTGCGTTTTGGGGACGTCGAGTTCGATGCCGGACTGCAGGATGGGCGCGGTGATCATGAAGATGATCAGGAGCACCAGCACGATGTCGATGAACGGCACCATGTTGATCTCGGAGAGAGACGTTTGTGTGGGTTTGGAAAGGGAAGGCATAAGTCAGAAATTAGAAACTAGAAGTTGGAAATAAAACAACTCCTTAGCTGAAAGTCTTTTCGATTTGGGCGGACACTTCCAATGTGAACGTGTCGAGGCGCTGAGCCAAATCTTTTATGTTTTGCAAGAACTGATTGTAGAAAATTACCGCGGGGATGGCGGTTGCCAGGCCGGCGGCGGTGGTCAGCAGCGCTTCGGAGATGCCGGGGGCGACGGCGCGGAGGCTGGCGGCGCCGGCGTTGCCGAGGCCGGAGAATGCGTCGATGATGCCCCAAACGGTGCCGAAGAGGCCGACGAACGGCGCGACGGAACCCGTGGTGGCCAGCCAGGCCATTCCTTTTTCCACGCGGCGGACTTCTTCCGCGGAAGCAACTTGCATGTTTGCGGTGACGGCTTGCAGGCTCTTCAATTTTGGCGGATGCGGATTGGTGGGTTGGCCACCGACCTGGCTCTGCAGTTCTCGGAAGCCGGCGGCGTAGACGGAAGCAAATGGCGAGCCTGCGGAGGCGAGAGCTTGCGGATTGGCGACGCCGCGCGTGGCGCGAAAGATGCGCAGGAATTGGTCGCTCTGGCGGCGAACGCGTCCGAACATGCCGACCTTTTGGAAGATCATGGCCCAGGAGATGATGGAGAAAAGAAGAAGCAGCGCGAGCACGCCGCGCGCGACCCAGCCGGTGTTGGCCAGAATGCCGCCGAGGTCGATTAAGAGAACTGCCGCAAACACAAAAATAACCTTATCCCCTCAGTTTGGACAAAAAAACACCGACTTCAGCACCGTAGCACACGCGAATCATGGAATCAAAGGAAAGCCGCGAAAAAGTGTTGTCGTTTTGACAGCAGGCTGACTGCGGGCGCCGACGCTGCTGGCGCATCGCATTAGGCAACTACGCCGCCCACCTTTAAATACTTAGATGCTCGGACCGCCAAAGACGATGTTGTAACCTGTGTTAGACTGCGGACTAGAAATGGCTGGGACATTCGACATTAGCTTGGACTCGCTGGCGGGGCGTTCGGTTGCTTCTGAGAACGCGAGCAGCGAGGGCACGTCCGCATCACCTGAATCGCAAAGAGAAACCCGCAGGGCTCCGCAGACTGCGCCCTGCGCTACTGGGACGCAATACGGCGCAACTTTTTTCCTGGAAACGTTTGGCTGCCAGATGAACGACCACGACTCGGAGAAAGTCGCGGGGGTGCTGTTTTCGCGCGGATACCAGCAGGTGGATTCGCCGGACGCCGCTTCGCTGGTCCTATATAACACTTGCAGTATCCGAGAAAAGGCGGCGCAAAAAGTTTTTTCGCGGCTCGGCGAGTACCGCACAAAGCAAGCCGCAGGACAAATCATCGGCGTGCTCGGCTGCGTGGCTCAGCAGGAAGGTGAAGAGATTTTCGAGCGCGCTCCGTGGGTCAGCCTGGTGTGCGGGTCGGCGAGTTACCGGAAATTGCCGGAGCTCCTGGCGCGGATCGAAGCAGGGAACCAGCGCGTGACCGGGCTCGATACCGATACGGATGAAACGTTTGAGACGCCGGTGACGCGGCGCGACAATCCGTGGCGAGCGTATCTCACCATTATTGAAGGTTGCGACAAAGCTTGCGCGTATTGCGTGGTGCCGTTCACCCGCGGGCCGGAGCGCAGCCGCGCGAGCGATTCGGTGTTGAAAGAAGTGTGGGAGCTTGCGGAGCTGGGTTATTCGGAAGTGCAACTGCTGGGTCAGACAGTGAATTCGTACGCGGATCCTTCTTCGCGGCGGATGCGTTTTTCGGAGTTGCTGCTAGCGGTGGCGGATGTGCCGGGAATCCGGCGCGTGCGGTTCACGACATCGCATCCGCGCGACTTTGGTGCGGACATCGTTGCGGCCATCGAATCGCAGCCAAAATTGTGCAATCACGTGCATCTGCCGGTGCAGTCCGGCTCGAGCAAAGTGCTGCGCGAGATGGTGCGCAGCTACACGCGCGCGGAATACCTCGAGAAGATTGCGATGTTGCGCGAGGCGAAGCGGCCGATTGCGATCACTACAGACGTTATTGTGGGCTTTCCCGGCGAGACGGAAGAGGATTTCGCGGAAACGCTGAGCTTGTTGGAGGAAGTGCGATACGACAGCTTGTTCTCGTTTAAGTATTCGCCACGTCCGAACACGCCGTCGCTCTCGATGCCGGACGCGATTTCGGAAGAAGAAAAGAGCCGGCGGCTGGCGGTGTTGCAGGAAAAGCAGCGGGAAATTCAGGGCCAACGCAACGCAGCGCTGGTTGGTACCGCGTTTGACGTACTCGTCAGCGGTAAATCGCGGCGTGAGAACCAGTGGAGCGGGCATAGTGCATGTCACAGGGTCGTAAATTTCACTTCACAACGGCGGGAGCTTCTGGGAACCTACGTGCAGGTTCAAGTGACAGGCGCCGGGCCGAACAGCCTGGTGGGCGAGCAAGTGACGTAGCCAAGGAGGCCTCGATGGAAGTGGAGATGAAGATCCGCGGCCTGATGATGGACCCCGTCACAAATATGCCCATTGTTGTGTTGAAGGACGTGCAGGGCCAGGCGATTCTGCCGATCTGGGTGGGCGTTTACGAAGCCAACGCGATCGCGTTGGAAATCGAGAAGGTGCAAACGCCGCGGCCTATGACGCACGACCTGCTGAAGAATGTTTTGCTCGGCCTGGAAGTGCGCGTGCAGAAGGTAGTGGTCAACGATTTGAAAGACGATACGTTTTACGCGCTGATCTGGGTGGAGCGCGACGGCCAAATGATGACCATCGATTCGCGGCCGAGCGATGCTTTGGCGTTGGCCCTGCGCGTGGATTGCCCGATTTTTGTGGAAGACGAAGTGCTGAAAAACTCCAAGATTTCCAGCGCCATTTCCGAACGCACCACCAACGAGCAGCTCCGCTCCTGGCTCGAGGGCCTGTCTGACGACGACCTCGGTCGCTACAAGATGTAACAGAGCTAACGCCGGGCGACTTGCAAATCTCGCACATCCCTCGTCATTAACCTGTTCACCGTGCGGCGCCAAGCGAGGAGCAGGACGATGCCGATCAGGATTAGTGCGAGGCTCAGGCCGGCCCAGAGGCCGAAGGCGCCCCAGTGGCGGCGAAAGCAGAGCCAGGCACCTAGCGGCAATCCGATAATCCAGTACGCGGTGAAGTGGCAAAGCATTGGCGTGCGGGTGTCGCCAGCGCCCCGCAATGCACCAGTGGCTACGGTCTGCAGGCCATCAAAGAGTTGAAAGGCTGCGCCGGCGGCGAGCAGTAAGATGGTGGTGCGAATGACGGCTTCGTCTGGCGTGTACATGCGCGCGATGGCGCGGGGGAAAAGGAGCAGCAGGACGCTGGCAGCGAGCATGAAAGCAGCGCCGACAAAAATGGCGGTGCCGCCGGCATCGGCTGCGCCTGCGGGATCCTTGCGGCCGATGGCTTGTCCAACGCGCACCGCGGCGGCGGACGAAATGCCGAGGGGAACCATGTAGGTGAAGGCGACAGTGTTGAGCGCGATCTGATGGGCGGCGAGCGGTACCGCGCCGAGCCTGCCAATAAGCGCCGCTGTCAGTGCAAAGACGCTGATCTCCAGAGTGATTTGCGTGGCAGCGGGCAGACCGAGAATGATGAGGCGGCGGATACGGGTGAAGTCGATATTCACCGGAGTCTTGAGCAGTTCTGTGCGATGACGGCGGTCGTACCACAACAGGTAGCCGACGAGAACCAGCGCCATATACAGGCGAGCGAGCGCGGTGGACCATCCGGAGCCGACCACGCCCATGGCCGGAGCTCCCCACTTGCCGTAGATCAGCACCCAATTGAAAAGCAGGTTGATGAGATTGGCGGTGACCAGCGCGAAGGCCACGGGCCTGACCATGTTCATCGCCTGGATGCAGCGGCGTACCGCGAAATAAAGCATCAGCGGAAATAGGCCGATGGCCAACGCTTTCATGTACGGAACCGCGAGGCGCGCCACGACCGGATCGATACGAAGCTCTTGCAAGAGCGGGCCGAAGAACCATACGGGGGCCATGAGGAGCGGCGACATAACCACGCTGAGATAAATGCCGTTCACCAAAGAGCGATGGCAGTCTTCGCGCTTACCCGCGCCGAAGGCTTGGGCGACGAGAGTGTCCAAGCCAATCAGCACGCCGCCGCCGAAGAATGCGACGACATTGAAAATGCTGGAGCTGATGCTTACGGCGCCGATGGAGTTCGCACTGTCGGGCAAATGGCCGACCATGACGGTGTCGACGATGCCCATGGTCATCCAGCCAATCTCGGCGAGGACGAGCGGCAGCGCGAGACGCAGGGTGGGGCGCATTTCGGTGCGAAGAGTTTGCAAGCGGAGCATGGCGTTTTGCGGCGAGCCTTGGAAGTGTAAGCGGGGATGAGAAAACGGGCAAACCGGGTTAGGCCCGCACGCTGGCGCCGCTATACAAATACTGACGGGCGTCAATGTAGCGGCCTCCGGTCGAATTGCCTTTGACAGAACGGCGCAGGGGATTGCTTTCTTGGACACAACGCGCAGCGGTTTGTGATCGCGCGCATATGATGGGTTCCTCCGGAGAACCTCGAGCGGGGAGGTTTTCCACTGGGAGAGAATCGATGGGATCTACTTTTTCCTTGCGTTGCAACGGGTTAGAAACGTACAGTGTCCCTAGGCCTAGGGGGTTTTCTGCGGGCAGCACCTACATATAGCAATCGAGTTGCCGGACGGCGCTGGCACTATCCTGCACGCTTGGGCGGAGGCAGAAGCCTATGACTGCCATCATCACGATAGCGAATCAAAAAGGCGGCGTGGGGAAAACGACCACGGCAATAAATTTGTCCGCCGCGATTGCCAATCGTGGGAAGCGCACGTTGCTTATCGATCTTGATCCGCAGGCTAATTCGACGATCGCATTTTACGACATGGGCGAGATTGCCACGTCGATGTTCGAGGTGTTGAACGAGAGCCGGGCGTCGATGTCCGCGATGATTAAGCCGACGAAAGACCCGATGTTGTTTCTGGGGCCAGGAAGATTGGCTTTGGCGAAGTTGGAGCAGGCGCTGGCGGGCCAGTTCGACGCGCCCTACCGGTTGAAGGACGCGCTGGCTCCCATACTGAAGGATTATGAGTACGTGATTCTGGACACGCCGCCGTCGCTGGGAATTTTGACGGTGAACGCGCTCGTAGCCTCGACGCATCTCATGGTGCCGATTCAGGCTGCGTATTTCGCCATCGAAGGCACGGACGATTTGCTGGAGACCTACGAGCGCATTCGCGCGCGGCCCAATCCAGGCTTGAAAGTGTTGGGCGTGGTCATCACGCTTTTCGATAGGCGCACAAATATTTCGCGCGACACGCACGGGCAGATTCGCACCGTGTTTGGCGAAGTGCTGTTCAAGACGAAGATCAGCAAGAATGTGCGCCTGGAGGAGAGTCCCGCGTACAAGGAAACGATTTTGACCTTCGCGCCGAAGTCACCCGGCGCGGTGGAATACAAGAAACTGGCTGGGGAGGTTATCCAACGTGTTGAAGAGAGCCGGATTACCAATCACGCTGAAGATGCGGCATGACTCGCACTACGTCGAGTCACTGACAAGTTTTAGCGGAGCGGCCATCGGACGGATGATTCCGGTGGAGCAGATTCGCCCGAATCCGGACCAGCCGCGCAAGGCCATTGGCGATTTGCGGGACTTGACCGACTCGGTGCGCGAGAAAGGGGTGCTGGAGCCGCTGTTGGTGCGCTTCGTTCCGCGCGAGGATTGCTACTTCATCATTTCGGGCGAGCGGCGATATCACGCGGCGCGGGCGGCGGGCTTGCGCGAAATTCCGTGCATCGAGAAGACCGCGGACGATGCGGAGACGCTCGAGATTGGATTGATCGAGAATATTCAGAGGAAAGACTTGACGGCCTTTGAAGAGGCGGAGGGACTGCACCGGTTAGCGACGCAATTTGAGTACACGCATGAAGACGTGGCGCGGAAGATTGGACGGGCGCGTTCTTCGGTGACGGAGACGCTCTCGCTGCGCAATATTCCGGACGCGCTGCGGAAGAAATGCATCGAGCAGGGGATCTCGTCGAAGTCGCTGCTGCTGCAAATTGCGCGGCAGCCCACCGAAAAGAAAATGGTGGAGATGTTGCATCGAATCCTGCAGGGTGGATTGACCCGCGATGAGGCGCGGCGCGAGCGCCGGGAAGAGCAGACCGGGCCGCAGCGGCCGCAGCCGTTTATCTTTCAGTTCGAGCCGGAGAATGAGGCGTTCCGGTTCCGGATTCAGTTCAAGAAGAGCCATGTTTCGCGCGACGAGTTAATTGGGACGCTGCGCGAAATTCTGGCGCAGTTGGAAGGCGCGTCCTCGGAAGCGGATTCGACCGCGGCGTAATCTTTGCTGTGATTCTGACCGGGGATTCGCGGGCGCACAGCCAAAAATGGCTGTGCCACCTTGCAGCTGTGGCTGGCCACTCTCCATGCCGGAATTGACTCCGGCGCAAATGAAGACACTTGAGCGGTTATTCGCGGCGGGATTCCGTCCGATCGCGATTCCCCCGTACGAGAGCGCGCTGTGCGTGAGGCGCGGGGAATGTGCGGCGCTTCTCACTCCGGTTGCAAATGCCGGACTACGCTTGCTGGCTGCGCCCACTTACATCGTTGATGGCAATCTCAGCGTGAAATTGAAACGAGGAGAGCGCGAGGTGTTCGTGTGGAAGAAAAGAGAAATTGACGCTACGGCGGAGCGCTTGAAGGAGCTGGATGCTTTCCGGCGAGAGCTTACCTCCATTTTGGAAGAAGCAGCCCCTCAGTAACCACAGGGCCTCCGATTGCAATTCAGAAAGACTCCCGGCAAACTGAAATTCCTATGGCCGAGTACGACGTCATCTGCATTGGCGCAGGACCAACCGGGCTGGCAACGGCAATCGAAGCGAAACGGGCAGGGATGCGCGCCCTGGTCATCGACAAAGGCTGCTTGTGCAATTCGATTTACCACTATCCCGTCAATATGGTGTTCTTCACCACGCCGGAGTTGCTGGAAATCGGAGATTTGCCGTTGGTCAGCCCCGCGGAAAAGCCAGGGCGCGTCGAGGCGCTGAAGTATTACCGCAAGGCGGCGGAGCATTACGCACTGGAGGTGCGGCTACTTGAGTTGGTGCTGCGCGTGGAGGGAAGCGACGGTGATTTCATGGTGCACACGCGGACGGAGGAGGGTGCACCTCAGAGTTATCGAAGCAGGAAAATTGTTGTGGCCACCGGGTACTACGATCTGCCTAACAAGCTCAATGTTCCGGGCGAGGATTTGCCCCACGTTTCGCATTACTACACGGAGCCGCACTCGTTTTGGAACCAAAATGTCGTCGTCATTGGAGGCAAGAACTCGGCGGCGGAAGCGGCGCTGGACCTGTATCGAAATGGCGCCAATGTGACCCTGGTGCACCGCGACGCGCATCTGGGGCAGAGCATCAAGTATTGGGTGAAGCCCGACATCGAAAACAGGATCAAGGCCGGGCAGATTCAGGCGCTGTTTGAAACGCGAGTGAAGGAGATCACTCCGCAAGAAGTAATCGTCAACAACAACGGGGGTGAAAAGCGGCTCCCCGCAAAGCAGGTGTTCGCGCTGACGGGCTACCACCCGGACTTTCAATTCATTCAAAGCTTGGGAGTGCATCTTGATCCCGTGACGTGCAAGCCTGCCTTGGATCCCAATACGCTGGAGAGCAACGTTCCGGGAATTCACCTGGCGGGAGTGGTCATCGGGGGGCGGCACACGGGAGAGATCTTCATCGAAAACGGGCGGTTCCACGGAAAGCAGATCATCGAGGCGTTGAATTCGAAGCGAATGGCGGCGGAGTCGCAGTGACGCTCAGAGCAAAGATCGATACATCACCAGAGCATCGACGAAGCCCGCGGTTGGATGACGGAACGCGCCGGGAAGTCGGCCGACGATTTGGAAGCCGAAACTTTGCCAGAGCGCCGCGGCGCGCTCGTTGGTGCTCACCACAAAATTAAATTGCATAGCGGTGAAGCCGCGTTGGCGCGCGCGATCGAGGGAATGCGCGCACATCGCACGCGCCACACCGCGGCCGGTGGCTCGGGGAGCAGTTACGTAGCCGCAGTTGGCTACGTGCGAGCCGCCGCCTTGCTGGTTGGCCTGCAGAAAATACGTGCCAACAACCTCGGCGTCCTCTTCCGCGACGAAGACTTCGTGGCGGGAAGCAAACCAGTAATCAAGGGCATCCTCGCGCGACATCTCTCGCGGCAGCGGGTATGTCTCGCCGGCGCGAATGGTGTGCTCCAGAATCGCCCAGACGGAGTCGGCGTCGGCAGATAGCGCAGCAGGCCGGATTTGCATAGCTCACTTTCGCAGCGCAAGCGGTATTTCGTCAATTTGGGATAGGAATGTGGCTGGCTCGGGGGAGAGTTTGCCGGGGTCTGGCTTGGTTTGTTAAACTCCCGACATGGCGAACATCCTCCGTGAAGTTGCCGAGACGTTCAGCACGCTCGCGCAAGGATTCAGTGTCACCTTCCGAAACATCTTCCGGAA
>WNFD01001329.1_pt1 | contig 24927 bp, 27 predicted proteins | sample 5400491 | NCBI WGS metagenome assembly WNFD01 (sample SAMN13153343, study PRJNA577476) | soil metagenome | isolation source: 120 cm saprolite under Douglas fir tree site 2 hole 2 replicate 2 | place: USA:California | collected 2015-04-18
CGGTTGGTGAGCTGCCACTCGGCGAGGAAGCCGGGCAGCAGCGCCGGCCACGTGTAGGCCCCGATCTGGGCGCACACCTGCGCGGCACAGACGCAGGCGACGAGGCGGGCGGGGGTCAAAGGGTCCGGAGCCAGTCGGTCAGGCGCTCCTGGATCTGATCGCGCACCCGACGGAAGACCGCGAGCCGCTCCTCCTCGGTCCCGGTCGCGCGCGACGGGTCGCGGAAGGACCAGTGCAGCCGCTTCACCGAGCCGGGGACCCAGGGGCACCGCTCGTTCGCATCGTCGCAGACCGTGATGAGGTAGTCCCAGGACGGGGGCGCCAGGTCCGAGTAGACCTTCGACGTATGCCCGCCGAGATCGATGCCGCGCTCGGCCATCGCGCGGATGGCCAGCGGGTTGACCGACGTCTTCTCGGTCCCCGCGCTCCCGGCCTCGAAGCGATCGCCCGCCATCGCGCGCAGGAAGCCCTCGGCCATCTGGCTGCGGGCCGAGTTGTGCGTGCAGAGGAACAGGACGCGCGTCACAGGAGCCGCTCCACGATCACGCAATCGCGCCACTCGCCGTCGAGCTTGCCGTGTCGCCGGTAGACGCCGACCACCCGGAAGCCGCACCGCTCGTGGAGGCGGAGGCTCGCGGTGTTCTCCGGGAAGATCCGGGAGACGATCTTCCAGAAGCCGCGCTCGGCGTAGGCCAGGCACATGGCGTCCAGCGCGGCCCGCCCCGCGCCGGTGCCCCGCGCGGCGCGGGCCACGTACACCGAGTGCTCGGCGACCCCCGCGTACGCGGGACGGCTCCGGTACGCTCCCGCGCCCGCATACGCCACCACCTGTCCGTCCCGCTCCACGACCACGGTCGGAAACCGATCGCGCTTGTCCGCGAGCTGCTGCGCGATCTGGGCCTCCGTCCGCGGCTCGGTCTCGAAGGTCGCGACGCGGTCGGCGATCCCCTCGTTGTAGATCGCGGTGATGGCCACCGCGTCGGCGGGGGTCGCCAGTCGCGTGCGGATCGAGGTCATCGGACGGGCAGGAGCCACCGGAACAGCCCGGTCGCGGCCGCCGCTCCGAGGAGCTGCGCCACGATGAACCCGGGCGCATCGGCGGGCCGGATCCCCGCGAACGTGTCGGTGGCGGAGCGCGCGAGCGTGACCGCGGGATTGGCGAACGACGTGGAGGCGGTGAACCAGTACGCGGCGGTGATGTAGCCGGCCACCGCGAAGGGCACCACCACCGCGGGCCGCGCGCGCGCGCATCCCCAGATGACCGCGAGCAGTCCGAAGGTCGCGACGAACTCGCTGAACATCTGGGCGGGCCCGGAGCGGGCGTGGCCGGATGCGAAGAAGAGCGGCAGCTCGAACATCAGGTGGGCGGCGGCGACGCCCGCGAAGGCGCCCAGGCCCTGGGCCGCGAGGTACGGCGGCACGTCCGACCACGCGAGGCCCCCCTGCGTCGCCTCGCCCAGCGTGACCGCCGGATTGAAGTGGGCGCCCGAGATCGGCCCGAAGGTCAGGATCAGCGCCACCAGGGCGGCGCCGGTCGCGATGGTATTGGCGAGCAGCGCCACCGCGACATTGCCGCCCGCGAGGCGCTCGCCCATGATCCCCGATCCGACCACCGCGGCGAGGAGCAGCGCCGTCCCCACCGCCTCCGCGGTCAGCCGCCGGCCGAGGCTCGCTCGTTCGGCAACCGAAGACACGTTACGCGGGTTTGCGGGCGCGAACGAACGCGCTCATGAACCGGTCGGCCACCTGGGGCGCGATGGCATCGACGTCGATCCCCGCCAGGAAGTCCCGGGCTTCCTCGACGCGGTAGACGCGAGTCGGCTCAAGGTCGATTCCCTCGAACCCGGCCGCCGCGAGCTTGTCTCGATACTCTCGCTCTTCCAGCGCACCGGCCACGCAGCCGATCCAGAGCTCGACGCTCCGCCGGATCTCGGCGGGAACCTCGCCGCGCACGACCACGTCCGAAACGGCCAAGCGCCCGCCCGGCTTCAGCACCCGGAACGCCTCGGCAAAGACGCGATCCTTGTCCGCCGAGAGATTGATCACGCAGTTGGAGATGATGACGTCCACCGCGTCCGACGGCAGGGGGATCTGCTCGATCTCACCCTTGAGGAACTCCACGTTGGCCACGCCCGCCTTCCGCTGATTCTCGCGGGCGAGGGCGAGCATCTCGTCGGTCATGTCCAGGCCGTACGCCTTGCCCGTCGGTCCCACGCGGCCGGCGGAGAGGAGCACGTCGATACCGCCTCCCGATCCGAGATCGAGAACGGTCTCGCCCGGCTCGAGCTGCGCCAGGGCGGTCGGGTTCCCGCAACCAAGAGAGGCGGCTCTGGCCTCGGCCGGCAGCGCGGACGTGTCACTGTCCGCGTAGATGCCGGAGGTGATCGGATCGCACTCACCGCGAGAGGACGCCGAGCCGCAGCAGGACGCGCTATCGGCCGCGGTCACTCGGAGCGCGGCCCGCGCGTATTTCTCCTTCACGATGCTCTTGATGTCCTCGCTCATCTCGGCTTCCTCACGACGAGCAGCAGGAGGCGCCCTTGGCCAGCGGCAGCCCCATGCGTCGAGGCGCGGCCACCTCGCTCTCGAGGTCGTAGTTGAGGTGATAGACCTCCCACTCCACGCCGTCGGGATCCCGGACCCAGAACTTGTCCTGGTTCGCGTGGCAGCAGTCGACGCCCATCTCCTCCCGCACCGGCAGTCCGGCCGCCTTGACGCGGGCCAGCTCGGCAATCACGGTATCCACCTCGGCCACTTGGACCCCGACGTGGTCGATCGTGCCCGCGCCGGCCGCCCCGCCGTCGGAGAGGGCCAGGTTGACGGGGGCCCATTCGGGGAGGAACTTGACGTACCCGGGCTTCACCTTGACCGGCTCCGCCCCGAGGAACTTCTCGTAGAACTCCCGGCTCTTGGCCAGGTCCGACACGTGCAGGTGGAGATGGACCTTTGCGCTCATGACGTTCTCCTTTAGCAGCAGGCGGTGAGCAGGCGCACGAGCGTCGTCACCGTGTCCCGCTTGACGGAATAGTAGATGTACCGCTCTTCCTTGCGGCTCTCGACCAGCCCCGCCCGCCGGAGCTGGTCCAGGTGGTGCGACAGGGTCGGGCCCGGAATCTCGACCTCGGCCTGGATCTCGCCCACCGACATCTCCTTGCACGCGTGGACCAGGCAGAAGAACACCCGGAGCCGGGTGAGATGCGCCAAGGCCTTGAACGCCTCGACGTGCTCATCGCTCGCCTGAAGCTGGGCCAGCGGAAGGCGCGCGATGGTCTTCATATTCTGTATTTCCAGATATATCGAAGTATGGAAGCGGAGTCAAGCCCCTTTTTTGGGCCAGCCGCGATCAGTTCACCCGGCGGGGGCGGCCGGCCCAGTAGGGCTCGCGGAGCTTGAACTTCTGGAGCTTGCCGGTGGCGGTGCGGACGAGAGCGTCCCGGATCTCCACCGAGGTCGGGCACTTGTAGTGCGTCATGCGGCTCCGGCAGTGCTCGATCAGGTCCCGCTCGGCGCAATGGGCGCCCGGGCGTAGGACCACGAGCGCCTTGATCGTCTCGCCCCACTTCTCGTCGGGCACGCCGATCACCGCGACCTCGGCCACCGCCGGATGCTGGAAGAGGCAGTCCTCCACCTCGATGGACGAGACGTTCTCGCCGCCGGTGATGATCACGTCCTTCTTCCGGTCGCTGATCGCGACGAAGGCGTCGTCGGTGTAGCCGCCGTCGCCGGTGTGAAACCACCCGTCCACGATGGCCTTGGCCGTCTCCTCGGGCTGGTTCCAGTATCCCTCGAAGACGTGGTTGGATCGCGCGAGCACCTCGCCCTCCGCGTCCACCGCCATGCGCACCCCGACCGCGGGCACGCCCGCGCGACCGAGCCGCTGCGCGCGCTCGACCGGTTCGAGCCCGTCCCACTCCGCGGGCGCCCGGTTGATGGTCAGCAGCGGCGAGGTCTCGGTGAGGCCGTAGATCTGGATGAACTCCCAGCCCAGCTCGGCCTCGATCCGCTCGATGGTCTTGGTCGGCGGCGGCGCCCCCGCGATGACCACCCGCACGCGACCCCGCCCTGGCACCACCACGCCCTTGCCGCGACGGGCCGCGGCCGCGTCGAGGACCGCCGCGATGACCGCCGGCGCGCAGTTGAAGAGGGTCACTCCCTCGCCCTCCACGCGACGCAGGATCTCCTCGCCGTCGATCTTCCGGATGATGACGTGGCGGACCCCCATCGCGGTGACCGCGTAGGGCATGCCCCAGCCATTGCAGTGGAAGGTGGGCAGGGTGTGGAGATACACGTCCCGGTCGGTCATGGCCAGGTGCCAGCCGAACGTGACCGCGTTGAGCCAGAAGTTGCGGTGGGTGAGCTGGACGCCCTTGGGCCGCGCGGTGGTGCCGGAGGTGTAGTTGATGGAAACGGTGGCGTTCTCGTCGGTGACCCGCAGGCGCGGCGTCGCCCCCTGACGCAGGAAGAGCTGCCGATCGGTGCCGCTACCGAGCACGAAGCGGTGCTTGACCTTGATATCGCGCAGGGGTTCGTCCATCTCGGGGTCCACCAGCAGGACCGAGGAGCCGGAGTGCTCGATGATGTAGCGGATCTCCTCGGCGTTCAGCCGGAAGTTCACGGGCACCAGCACCCGCCCGAACACGCTGACCCCGAAGAGGCTGATGAGGAAGCGCGCCGCGTTCGGCGAGACGATCGCGACGCGGTCGTTCTCCCCGACCCCGAGATCGTCGAGGGCGGCGGCCTGGCTTCGCGCCATCGAGGCGAACTGCGCGTAGGTGACGCGTCCGAGGCCCCCGCCGGGCGGATTGGGCTCGTCCACCACCGCCTCGCGGTGCCCGTAGACGAGCTCGGCGCGCTCGAGAAAGTCGGCCAGCGTGAGCGGAACGATCATGGCCCCGTGCCCCCTTGAACGGATTGTGCCGACCCGCGCCGGCGGTGATCGAGGATAGATCAAGGCGCCCCCGCCGCGCAATCCGCCCCGCGCATTCCTTGACCGCGAGTGGCCGCCGGGGGAGTATCGCCCTGCCGCCTCCAGGAGCGGCGACATGGCCCAGAACGCCACCATCTTCAAGGTCACCGTGGAGGTCGCGGACATCGACCGCGCCTACTACCACGACCACGTCCTCACGATCGCGCGCCATCCCTCCGAGAACGACGAGCGCATGATGGTCCGGCTCCTGGCCTTTGCCCGGCATGCGCACGAGGCGCTGGCCTTCGGCCGAGGGCTGGGCACCGACGATGAGCCCGATCTCTGGCGGAAGGACCTGACCGGGGCCATCGAGCTCTGGATCGACGTGGGGCAACCGGATGAGAAGCGGATCCGGCGAGCCTGCGGCCGCGCGGAGGCGGTGTTCGTCTACAGCTACGGAGGGCGTGGCGCCGATCTCTGGTGGGAGCAGGCCGAGGCCTCCCTCGACCGGGCCGACAACCTGACCGTCGTCAACCTGCCCTTCGCCGCCACGCGAGCGCTGGCGAAGCTGGCGCAGCGGAACATGCGCCTGACCTGCACCATCCAGGACGGCCAGATCTGGCTGGCGGACTCGGAGGTGACGGTGGCGATCGAGCCCGCGGTCCTGAAGAAGCCGCCGGCGTCCGACTAGCCTTCGACCCTTGGCCGCCGCGTCACGAAGTGGTCGAGGTGATTCGCGAAGCGCTGCCGATCGCTCTGGGAGAAGGGAGCCGGGCCGGCGATGAGGTCGCCGCCCGCGCGCAGGCCCTGCATCAGGTTCCGCACCGCGAGGCGCTCCTGGACATTGTCCTCCGTGTACAGCTCCCCGCGCGGGTCCAGTGCCCGAGCGCCGCGCGCGATCACCAGCGCGGCGAGCGGGATGTCCGCGGTGATCACCAGGTCACCGGGCTGCACCTGCTGCACGATACGGTGATCCGCCACGTCCGAGCCCTGATCCACCCGGAGGCTCCGGATGAAGGGCGAGGACGGAACGCGGAGGGACGTGTTGGCGACCAAGGTCGTCAGCACCTGCGCCCGCTCGGCGGCCCGGAACAGGATCTCCTTGATGACCTGGGGGCAGGCGTCGGCGTCCACCCAGATCTCCACTACGTCTTCTCGAGCCGGCGCAGGAAGACCTCGATCTCCTTCTTGGTCTGGAGGTCCCCGGTCCCGCTCGCGACCTCGAGGCCCTTCGTGTAGGCGGCCTTCGCCTCGGCGATCCGGCCCGCGCGCTCGAGCGCCCGGCCGAGGCCGCGGTGGGCGGCCGAGTAGTCGGGCTTGAGGCGGATGGCTTCCGCGTACTCCACCGCGGCCGCCTCCGCCTGGCCCGCGTCCAGATAGGCGCCCGCGAGGCCGAAGCGGACGACGGGATCGTCCGGCATGATCTCCACCACTTCCTTGAATTCCTCGATCCGATCCTGACCTGCCATCCGAGCCTCCGGGCAGCAGCATCTGGCCAACAGGGCTCCCCGTCAAGTAACCTCGGACGCATGACCGAGGCCGAAGCCCTCGCGGCCCTCCGCGGCGATGACCCGGCCCTGGCCGCCCGGGCCGAAGCCACCCTCTGGGAGATCTGGTGCCGCTCGGGAATCCCCGAGGTGGACCGGCTCCTTCGTCAGGGCATCGAGGCGATGGAGCGTCGCGAGCTGGCGGAAGCGGTCGCCCTCTTCAGCCGGATCATCGCGCGCGCCCCCGACTTCGCCGAAGGATGGAACAAGCGGGCGACGGCGCGCTACGTGGCGGAGGACTACGCGGGGGCGGTGGCCGACTGCGAGGAGACGCTAGCGCGGAACCGGCACCATTTCGGCGCGCTGTCCGGCCAGGGGCTCTGCCACATGGCGCTCGGCCAGTTCCGGGAGGCGGCGGCGCTGTTCCGGCGGGCCCTCACCGTGCACCCGCACCTGACCTCGGCCAACCATAACCTCGCCGCGGCCCTGTCCGAGGCGGTCAAGGGCAACGGCCACTAGCAGGGCGCTGGAAAGGGCCCATCTGCTTCGTTGGCGCCCTCGGCCGCACGCTCAACGTACAGAGAGTACGCCTCGCGTGCGGCTCTTCGGGCGCCGCCTCGCAGCTGGACCCTTTCCAGCGCCCTGCTTCGCGCGGGGGTCTAGGCCTAGGCCTGGCGGATTTGCGCCATCAGCTCGCCGTCCGTGCACGGCGTGGGGAGCCACAGCGCTCCGGGGCCGGCCGGATTCGGCGTCGAGCGGCTCGACATCAGCACGAGCTTGGCCGACGGCAGGAGCGGCACGAGACGCTTGGCCAGCGGCTCCCCGTTCATGAGCCGCAGGTCCGATGCGATCAGGATGAGCGTGATCGCGCCCCGGTGCTCCTCCGCGATGCGAAGGGCCAGCAGGGGCTGCGACCCCGCGTCGAGCACCGTATAGCCGCGGCGCCCGAGCGTGTCCAGGGCCAGCGCGCGGAAGCCCGTATCCACGGTCGCCAGGAGCACGGAGCCGGCCGGTCTCGGCTCGCTGACCCGCGCCGGTCCACGCGCCACGCGGGGCGTCACGGCCTCCAGGAATTCCGGCGGGTGTGTGCCCACGAACATGCAGGCCAGCCCCTCGGTGTCGAGGCGCCATACCAGCGCGCGCGTCGCGACGGGCCGGCGGCCCGGAGGACGGAAGGAGAGGCCCACTTCGGCGCCGAGCGCGAGCCGCTCCTTGAGCAAGATCTTGGCGCCGGAGGCGCTGATGTCCTTCGTCCGTCCCTGGAACTGCCGGGCGCCCGCGGCCACGGTGACGAGCCAGGATACCTGCTGGCGAGGGCATCGCCGCGCATCCTGCTCGGGCTCGACCGTCTTGCTGTCGTGGTGCGTTGCCATGGGCGGGTGCCCGGGGGGAATCGCAAGAAGCGGGCCAGACGCAAACTGCTTGGGATACAGAGCCTTCGGGTGTGACGCACGAAGGCAATGTCAGTCTGCTGTCAGCCTCGAGATTGCGCGGCTGACACTCACAGCGCCACCCGGCGGAGGCGTAGGGCATTGGCGATCACCGACACCGAGCTCAGGCTCATCGCCGCGCTCGCGATCATCGGGCTGAGGAGGAGGCCGGTGAACGGGTAGAGGACGCCCGCGGCGACCGGCACGCCGAGGACGTTGTAGACGAAGGCCCAGGCGAGGTTCTGGCGGATGTTCCGCATGGTCGCGCGCGCGAGCCGGCGGGCCCGCACGATGCCGCCCAGGTCGCCCTGGACCAGGGTGATGCCGGCGCTCTCCATGGCCACGTCCGTGCCCGTTCCCATCGCGATCCCCACGTCGGCCGCCGCGAGAGCCGGGGCGTCGTTCACTCCATCGCCCGCCATCGCCACCACGCGGCCCTCGGCCTGGAAGCGGCGGACGATCTGGGCCTTCTGCTCGGGCAGGACCTCGGCGACCACGTCGTCGAGGCCGAGCGTGCGGGCCACCGCCCGCGCGGTGGCTCCGCTATCGCCGGTGACCATGACTACCCGAAGACCTTCCCCCTGGAGATCGCGAATCGCCCGGAGCGCGCTCGCCTTGATGGGATCGGCGACGCCCAGGATGCCCACGACCGCGTCGCCCGCGATCAGGAACATGACGGTCTGGCCTTCCTCGCGCAGGGCCTCCGCCCGCTTCCCGAGCGCGCCCGCGTCGATCCCCAGCTCCTCGAGCAGGCGCGCGTTCCCGAGGGCCACGCGCCGGCCCGCGGCCGCGCCGATCACCCCGCGCCCGGTGAGCGAGCGAAACGCGTCAACCGAGGTGGGCGCTACGCCACGCGCGGCGGCGCCGGCCAGGATCGCGGCGGCCAGCGGATGCTCGCTCCCGCGCTCGAGCCCGGCGGCCAGGGCCAGGATTTTCGCGTCGGTCGCGGCGCCGGTCGCGTCATCGGCCGCGACCACCGAGACGAGACGCGGCTTGCCTTCCGTGAGCGTGCCCGTCTTGTCCACCAGCAGGGTCTCGACCTTCTCGAGGGTCTCGAGCGCTTCCGCGTTCCTGATCAGCACCCCAGCCAGGGCGCCGCGGCCGGTGGCCACCATGATGGACATCGGCGTCGCCAGGCCGAGGGCGCACGGGCACGCGATGATCAGCACCGCGACCGAGTTGACGAGCGCGTAGGCCAGACGCGGCTCCGGCCCGAAGAGTCCCCACGCGAGCGCGGTCAGCACCGCGACCGCCACGACCGCCGGGACGAACCAGGCGGAGACCTGGTCGGCCAGGCGCTGGATGGGCGCCCGGCTGCGCTGCGCCTCGCCGACCATGCGAACGATCTGGGCCAGCAGCGTGTCCGCGCCCACCCGGTCCGCGCGCATGACGAAGCCGCCCGTGCCGTTCACGGTGCCGCCGGTCACCCGGCTGCCCGGCTCCTTCTCCACCGGGATCGGCTCGCCGGTCACCAGGGCCTCGTCCACCGCGCTCCGACCTTCGAGGACCACGCCGTCCACCGGCACGCGCTCGCCCGGCCGCACCCGCAGCCGGTCGCCCACGGCGACGTGTTCGAGCGGCACGTCCTCCTCGTTGCCAACCTCCCGGAGGCGCCGGGCCGTCTTGGGCTGAAGGCCCAGCAGCGCGCGGATGGCCCCGGACGTGGCGCCGCGGGCCCGCAGCTCCAGCACCTGGCCCAGGAGGACCAGGGCCGTGATCACGGCCGCCGCCTCGAAGTACACCGGGGGCACGCCGCCATGGCGCATCGCGTGCGGGAGCGCGTCGGGGAACAGCACCGCGAAGACGCTGTACGCGAACGCGGCACCGGTGCCCAGCGCAATGAGCGTGAACATGTTGAGGTTGCGCGTGACCAGCGACTGCCAGCCGCGCACGAAGAACGGCCAGCCCCCCCACAGCACGACCGGCGTGGACAGGACGACCTGGCTCCAGAGCCACGCGGTGGGGCCGAGCGCGCTCACGAGGGCGGGCGCGAGCATCTCTCCCATCGCCAGCGCGAGCACAGGCACGGTCAGGACCAGGCTCCCCCAGAAGCGGCGGGTCATGTCCACGAGCTCGTGGTTCGGGCCTTCGTCGAAGGTGACCTCGAGCGGCTCGAGCGCCATGCCGCACTTGGGGCAGCTCCCAGGGCCGACCTGGCGCACCTCCGGGTGCATCGGGCACGTGTAGATCCGCGTGTCGTTCCCGGACGTCGAAGCGGGCGCGGCGGGCGGCTTCAGGAAGCGCGCGGGATCGGCGATGAACCGCTCCCGGCAGCCCGGGTTGCAGAACCAGTAGGTGGTGCCCGCGTGCTCCGCGCTGCCGCCGGCCGCGTCGCCCGGGGTCACGTCCATCCCGCAGACCGGGTCGATAATGGTGCCGGGCTGCTGATTCACCGCGCCGGTCGTCACTCGGCCAGGACCTTGTGCACGAGCTGGACCGCGGCCGAGCCCTCGCCCACCGCGGACGCCACGCGCTTCATGCTCCCCGACCGGACGTCGCCGACCGCGAACACCCGGGGCAGGCTGGTCTCGAACTGGTAGGGCCGGCGCTTGAGCGGCCACTGCGCCGTCTCCAGATCCTCGGGCTTGAGGTCCACGCCGGTCTTGACGAAGCGCTGCGCGTCGAGCGCCACGCAGCCGCCGAGCCACCCGGTGTTCGCGTCGGCGCCGGTCATGGAGAAGACGTGCCGGATGTCGCGGGCCTCGCGGATCTCACCCTCTGGGGCCTTGGCGCTCCGCCACCAGACGCGCTGCAGCCGCACGTCGCCCTCGAGGGCCTCGATCTGCGTGTAGGGCCGGAGCGTGATGGCCGCGCTCTCCTCGATACGCCGGATGAGGTAGCGAGACATGCTGTCGGCGAGCCCGGCGCCCCGCACCAGCAGGTGCACGTGCTTCGCGATGCCGGACAGGAACACCGCGGCCTGCCCGGCCGAGTTGCCTCCGCCCACCACCGCGATGTCCTCACCGTCGCAGAGCTGCGCCTCCACGCGCGTGGCGCCGTAGTACACGCCGTTGCCCTCGAACCGGCCGAGCTCGGGCACGGTGAGCTTGCGGTAGGCCGCGCCGGTGGCCACCACGACCGCGTGGCCCAGCACCGTCCCGCCGTCCGCGCACGTGATCCGAAGCTGCCGCTCCGCGCAGGCCAGGCCCACGGCCACCCGGGCCACCGCCAGGTTCGCGCCGAACTTCTCGGCCTGGAGGAAGGCGCGGCCCGCCAGGTCCTGGCCGGAGATGCCCATGGGGAACCCGAGGTAGTTCTCGATGCGGGAGCTCGAACCCGCCTGGCCGCCGGGGGCGCTGGTCTCCAGCACCAGCACGTCGAGCCCTTCCGAGGCCGCGTAGACCGCTGCGGCCAGACCGGAGGGCCCCGCGCCCACGACGACGACGTCGTGCACGTGCGCGTCGTCGAGCTCCGGATTGAGGCCGAGCGCAGCCGTGACCTCCGCGTTGCTCGGATTGCGCAGCGCCCGGTCACGGTCCTTGCAGACCAAGACCGGGATCTCGTCGAGGCCGATCTGGAAGCTCCCGAGTAGCACCTCCGCGCTGGCGTCCTGCTCGACGTCGAGATAGACGTGTGGCTGCCCGTTGCGTCCCAGAAAGGCCCGGAGGCGCAGGGTATCCGCCGAGTGGCTCGATCCAATCAGCACGAGCCCGCCCAGGGTGTTGTCGACGAGGTGCGCGTGGCGGAGGGCGAAGGCGCGCAGGAACAGCTCGCTCAGCTCGGCGTCCGTCTGGACGATGTGCCGGAGGTCCGCCAGGTCGATCTCGAGCGCCGCCGTCGCATCCAGAGCGCGGGCGCGGACCAGGCTCTGTCGCCCGGAGATCATGTCCACCTCGCCGGTGAACTCCCCGGCCGCATGGATCGTGATGCGCTCCTCCCCTTCCCGGGCCGGGCTGGAGATCTCGACGCGCCCCTCCAGCAGCACGTAGAACGTGCGCTTCGTCGATCCACGCTCGTAGAGCAGTTCTCCCGGCGCGAACTGGCGGGGCCGGCCCACTGCGCGCAGACGGTCGATCTGCACCCGCGTGAGCCTCGGGAACATCGCGCCCAGCCGCTCGGAAGACACCACCATGATGTCCGAAGGATAGCATCACCGTCTAGCGCCCGAACCCGTGTGCTAGGCTGCGGGAGCCATGCAGAGCGCCCAGCTCGTTCTGGCTCTGCTCATCGCGGTCGCCGCGCTCGTCACGATCGCGCGACGGCTCGGCATCGCCTACCCGATCTTCCTGGTCATCGGCGGGCTCGCGCTGGGGCTCGTGCCGGGCACCCCGCACGTCGAGGTGGACCCGGATCTCATCTTTCTCTTCATCCTGCCCCCGCTGCTCTACATCGCGGCCTTCTACACGCCGCTGCGCAGCCTGCGCGCGAACCTGGGCACGATCGGCTCGCTCGCGGTCGGCCTGGTCGTCGTCTCCGCCTTCGCGGTGGCCGCGGTGGCCCATGCCCTGATCCCCGGAATCCCGTGGGCGGTCGCCATCGCGCTCGGCGCGATCGTCGCGCCGCCCGACGCGATCGCGGCGGCCGCCATCGCCTCCCGTCTGGCCGTCCCGCGGCGGATCGTGTCGGTCCTCGAGGGTGAGAGCCTCCTGAACGACGCCACCGCGCTCACGATCTACAGCATCGCGATCGCGGTGGCGGTCGGGGGGGCGTTCAAGGCGTCCGCCGGCGTCGGGACCTTCGTGGGCGCCATGCTGGGGGGCCTGGCGATCGGCCTCGCGGTGGGCTGGATCATCGCGAAGATCCGCGCGCGCATCGAGGACACGCCGGTCGAGATCACGATCTCGCTCCTGACTCCCTACGCCGCGTTCCTCCCCGCCCAGGGGCTCGGCGCCTCCGGGGTGATCGCGACGGTAGTCGCGGGGCTGTACCTCGGCCGGCGCGCCTCGGGCATGATGGGGGCCGACGCCCGCCTCACCGGGCGCGCGGTGTGGGAGACGATCACTTTCCTGCTGAACGGGATGGTCTTCATCATCACCGGCCTGGAGGTCCCCTTCCTCCTGCGCTCGCTCGATCCCTCCACTGCGATCCGGCTGGTCGGCATCGGCCTCATCGTGAGCCTCGTCCTGATCGTGGTCCGGGCGCTCTGGATCTTCCCGAGCGAGCTCGTGGCGTGCGCCGTGCGCGGCGAGCCGCGCCCGCGCCGCTTCCTCGCGCACTCGCTGGTGCTCTCGTGGGCCGGGATGCGCGGCGGCGTCTCCCTCGCGATCGCGCTCGCCCTGCCGCTGACCCTGCCCGGCGGCGCGCCGTTTCCCGCGCGCGAGGCGCTCGTGATCGTGACCGTGACCGTCATCGTGATCACGCTGCTGGGCCAGGGGCTCAGCCTGCCGTGGCTGATCCGGCGGCTCCGCCTGGGCACCGATCCGGAGCTGCGCGAGGAAGAGGCCCGCGCCCGCCAGCAGCTCGTCGAAGCCGCCACGCGGCGGATCGATCAGCTCTACCCGGTTTGGCCGGACCACCGCCCGCTGCTCGACCGGCTGCGCGACACCTACCAGCACCGCTCGGAGCACGTCGAGCGGCAGCGCGACGTGTCGGGCTCCGGGGAAGAAGACCGGGAGATCATCGAGCACCGCGAGATCCAGCGCACCGTCATCGACTCGGAGCGCGAGGCGCTGCTGCGGCTGCGCGCGGAGGGCACGATCGACGACGACGTGCTGCGGGCACTCGAGCGGGAGCTGGACCTCGACGAGCGCCGGATCGACTCCTGAAGCTCAGGCCCCGCGGGGAGCGGGGGTCAGGCCGAGCCGGCGCGCCTCGCCCGTTCTGGCCTCCTGGACCGCATCCACCAGGTCGAACGACAGCGCGTCGGCGTCACTGGCCAGGGCCTTCGCGAAGAGCTCGGGCCGCGACGCGGGCACGAAGAGCTGGCTGCGCATCAGGAGGTCCGCCACGGTCAGGTCCCCGCGCGCTTCGCGGGCCCGACCACGGCGCCCGCGCCGCAGAGCCGCTCGATCTCCTCGTCCGAGTAGCCGAGGCCCGCCAGGATCTCCCGCGAGTGCTGCCCGAGCTGCGGTGCCGCGAAGGGCGCGGGCGGAGGCCCGTCGCCGAAGCGCACCGGATGCGCCATGCCGCGGTAGCGCCCGACGCCCGGGTGCTCGAAGCTCGCCAGGATGCCTTCCGCGGCCACCTGCGGGTGGTCGAACATGTCCTCCACCGGGCGCGCCGCCGCGCAGGGCACGCGCTCACCCAAGAGCGCCTCCCACTCGACCGCGGTACGCGCCTGCAGCGCCGTGCGCAGCCGCGGCACCAGCAGGGCCGCGTGCTCGGCCCGCTTCCGCACCGTGTCGAAGCGCGGATCACTCGCGAGCTCCGCCAGGCCGGTCAGCTCGCACAGGGCCTTCCAGAAATGGGGCGTGTTGGCGGAAAGGTAGAGGCTGCCGTGCTTCGTCGGATGGAGCCCGGTGATGCCTCCCGGGCGCACGTCGCGCGCGACGTCGCGCCCCTCGCCGTCGGCCCACACCAGCCGGATGGCCTGCATCGTGAGCGCGCTGCGCAGGAGCGACACGCTCACGTACTGGCCGCGGCCGGTGCGGCTGCGCTCGAAGAGCGCGGAGGACACCGCGAAGGCCAGCATCGAGGCCGAGTAGAAGTCCACCGCGGAGCCGTACACGATCTCGGGATCGCCCGGCTTCCCCTGCTCCATGCAGATGCCGGTCATGGTCTGCAGCACCTGGTCGTACCCGGCGCGATCCTTGAGCGGGCCGGTGTCGCCGTAGCCGGTCAGCGCGCAGTAGATCAGGCGCGGATTGACCGTGTCCATCCGGTCGTAGTCGACGCCGAGCCGCGCGGGCACCGACGGCCGGAAGTTGTGCACCAGCACGTCGGCGCGCTCCACCATCCGGCGCAGCACGCCCACGCCGTCGGGATGCTTGAGGTCGAGGCCGATGCCGCGCTTGTTGCGATTGACCCCGAGGAACGCGCGACTCTCCCCGGGGAGCGTGGACGGGTAGTTGCGCAGGTTGTCGCCCTCGGGCGGCTCGATCTTGATGACCAGGGCGCCGAGGTCACCGAGCAAGGCGCAGCCGTAGGGGCCGGCCACGTAGCCGCTCAGATCGAGCACCGTGACGCCGCTCAGGGGCCCGTGACCCTCGCGGGAGCCGAGCGCGGGCAACGGGCTCACACGCGTCTCTCCAGCACGGCGGGAGTCTATCACGGGCGAGACGGAGCGCCGGGGCGCCGCGACGTCAGCGGCTGGCGTAGACGGTCGTGCGGCCTTTCTGGTCGAACGCCAGCACCTGGTAGCGCTCGGACACCTGCCCCGGCGCCTCCATGCCCGGGGAGCCGACGGGCATGCCCGGGACCGCGAGCCCGACCACGGAGGGCCGCTCGCGGAGCAGGCGATCGATCACGTCGGCGGGGACGTGCCCTTCGATGACGTACCCCTCCACCACCGCGGTGTGGCAGCTCTGGAGCGCCCGCGGCACGCCGAGCTTCCGCTTGATGGGCGTCAGGTCGTCGAGGTCCTCGGCCTTGACCGGGTAGCCACTCGCGCGCAGGTGCCCGACCCACGCGGCACAGCAGCCTCAGGTGGGCGACTTGTGCACCGTGATCGTGGGCTTGGCCGCCGCGCCGACGAGACGCTCGCCGACGGCGGAGAGCGCGAGCGTCACGCTCCCGATCAGGATGCTCCGTCGCGCGAGAGATCCGCTCATGGCTTGAAGAAGGCGAGCAGCTCCGCGTTCACCTGGTCCTTGAGGGTCGAGCACAGGCCGTGCGGCGCGCCGGGAATGACCTTCAGAGTGGCGCCCTTGATCATCTTCGACGAGCGCATCGCCGAGGCCCCGATCGGCACGATCTGGTCGTCGTCGCCGTGCAGCACCAGGGTCGGGACGTCGAACTTTCCAAGATCCGCGGTGAAGTCCGTCTCCGAGAAGGCCTTGATGCAGTCGAAGGCCGCGTTGAAGCCGACCAGCATCCCCTGGAGCCAGAACGAGTCCCGCAGGCCTTGCGAGACCTTGGCGCCCGGGCGGTTGGCCCCGTAGAACGGCGCGCTCAGATCCTTGAAGAACTGCGAGCGGTCGGCGAGGACGCCCGCGCGGATCTGATCGAACGCCTCCATCGGCAGGCCGCCCGGATTGGCGGCCGTCTTCAGCATGATCGGCGGCACCGCGCCGATCAGCACCGCCTTGGCCACGCGCTTGGTGCCGTGGCGGCCGATGTAGCGCGCGACCTCGCCCCCGCCGGTGGAGTGGCCGACGTGGATCGCGTTCTTCAGGTCGAGCGCGCCGACCAGCGCCGCGAGATCATCGGCGTAGGTGTCCATCTCGTTGCCGTGCCACGGCTGGCTCGACCGGCCGTGGCCGCGGCGGTCATGGGCGATGCAGCGGTATCCCCGGGTGCCGAGGAACAACATCTGGTCTTCCCACGCGTCCGCGCTCAGCGGCCAGCCATGGCTCAGAACCACGGGCTGTCCACTGCCCCAGTCCTTGTAGTAGATCTGCGTGCCGTCCTGGGTCGTGATCGTGCTCATGCGTCCGAGGATCTGCCCAAAGAGGTGCCCCGTCAAGCCGGAGCGGAACGTGCCCTGTTCTGGTCACTTCCCGACACCCATCGTCATGCCGACTGACTGTCGTAGTTCCAAGTAGGCCAAATGTCACGCGACCGGTGTGGCCCCTAACGTGCACATATTTCGCGTGGATGGAGGACAGCATGAGGCGATCGCTACGATTCGCAGTGGCCATGGGGCTCGGCGCAGGGATCCTGCTCGTCGCCGGGCAGGTGGACGCGCAGTACCAGTACACAGACGCCAAGGGCGTCAGCAAGGTCGTGCAGTACAAGCTGGACGTACCCGCCACCTACCGCGATGCCGCGGTCTGGATCGGGCCGACCGGAATCGGCAAACCAGCCTTGAGTGAAGCGGCGCGGCAGACGAAGCAGCGCGAGGACACCTACCGCGGGACCACGGCTCAGCAGCTGCAGCAGAAGGTCCAGGAAGCCAACGAGCTGGAGCGACAGAAGCTATGGCGGCAGCAGCAGCGCGTGGGTCCGCCCACAAGGTAGGAGCGGGATGCTTGGATTTCGAGTCGGGGTGTGTCTGGTCGTCTTCAGCCTGGCCGCGGTCGCCTTCGCCGGACCCGACAAGCCCATTGCCAACGTGAAGAGCTTGACCGGCGACTGGCGCGCCATCAGCGGCGCGTCGGCGGCGGCGATTCGCATCAAGCCGGACGGCTCGTACGAGGGCACCGCCGCGAACGGGGTCAAGACGGCCGGGAAGATCACCACCGGCGGCGGCAAGGCGTCGTTTCAGTCCGCCACCTCGGCGGGAACCGTCGCGTGGTCCCAGGAGGACGGCAAGGACATGCTCCTGTTCGTGCGGGCGGACGGGCGCGGCTCGGCCAAGCTGCAGCGCGTGACATAGTCGACGGGCGAAGAGGAGCCTAGGGTCTCCTTACCGCCTGACGGTGCGGCGGAAGATGGAAGGTCACCACCGCGCCCTGCCCCTCGTCTCGCAGGATCTCGAGCTCTCCGCGGTGCCGCCGGATGATCCCGTACGCCATGCTCAGGCCAAGCCCCTGGTGTCGAGGGCCCTTCGTGCTGAAGAAGGGCTCGAGGGCGCGGTGGCGCACCTCGTCGGACATGCCTGGGCCGGAGTCGGCTACCGCGCAGTACACGGCCTCCGCGGTGGCCCACGTTCTCACCAGGATCCGACCCCCGTCGGGCAGGGCCTCGACGGCGTTGAGGATCAACGCCACGAGCACCTCGCGGAGCGGCGCAGCCAGAGCCAGCACCGCCGGGATCTCGCCTGGCTCGAAGGCCAGCTCGATCGTCCCGTCGGCCACGGCGTCCGCCCATGGCGCCCCTCTCGCATCAAGCAGGTCACGCACGAGCCGGTTCAAGTCGAGCGGCATCGCATCCGAGAGCGTCGCGGCCTCGGCGAAGGCCTTGACGCGTCGCATGATGGCGGCGGCATCGATGGCGGTCCGCTCGAGGGTCTCGAGCCGCTTCCGGGTTCTGGGCTCCGCAGGCTCCTGGAGGAGGAGCTGCGCACTACCCAGGACCGCCTGCAGCACGTTGTTCACGTAGTGGGTGACCCCGGCGGCCAGCGTGCCGACGGCCTGCAGACGCTCGGTCTCCACGAGCTGCTCCTGGGACGCTCGGACCGCGGCCAGCGCTTCGCGCAAGTCCCCATAGAGCTGGTGGTTTTCCAGCGCGATGGCGGCCTGATCGGCGAAGGCGCGGACGATCTCGACGTCTTCGGCGCCGAAGGAACGTCCGGCGAGGTCACCGATGCCGAGGGCCCCGACCACCCGATCCTGAACGAGCAGCGGGACGGCGAGCACGGCGTGATACTGCGCATGCTCGATCGCCGCCCGAAGCTCCGGTGTGAGCGCGACCCGGGGGTCCGTCAGGATGTTCGGCGTCACCACGGGCTGGCGCTCCCGGACCGCGAGACCAACCATCCCCGCGGCGTCGGGGAACACGATCCCGGGCCGGAGGCCCGGCCCCGTGTTACCCGAGAGGGCGACCAGCACGGGGTCCCCAGAGCCGTGGTCGAGCCCGAAGACGGAGGCGACGCGGACGTCCAGGACGGCGAAGACGGCGTCTGCGATCCGCTGCCCAACTTCCTCGATCGCCAGCGACTGGGGCAGGAGGTTCGCGATCTCGGACAGACGCTCGGCCACCCGCCGGCGTCGCTCGCTCTTGGCGAAGAGGTGGGCATTCTGGAGAATCAACGCGGCCTGGGCGCTAAACACGGTCAGGAGCTCGATTTCGGCCTCGCAGAACACGCGATGCGCGCCGCCGCCCAGCACGAGGACGCCGAGGAGCTGCCCCCTGGCCCGAAGCGGCAGCGCGACCGTCGACTCGGTCTCCTCCTCGACGAGCCGCGGGTCGGCGCCCGGGGGTAGGGCCGACTCGGGAGTCTCCGCTGAGGTCACGATCCGATCTTCAGCTAGCGACCGCCAGGCAATCCCGGCACCGGGCGGGAGCCGCCAGCCCAGCCAGCTCCGGGAGTCTTCGGCACCGCCGGCGGCCACACAGACCAGGGAGGCGGCGTCGATCTCATACAACACGGCCCGCCGGCCCTGGAAGACTTCGACCACGGCCGTGACGATGCGCTGGGCGGCCGCGCCGACATCGAGGGAGGCCAGGAGTTCCCGGCCGACCTGGGCCATGGCGCGGGTGGCCCGCGCGCCCCGCCGGCGGTCGCTGATGTCGCGCGCCACCGCGAGATAGCCCACGAGGCGCTCCGCCTTCACGACGCGGCTCACGTGGGCCTCGATCCACACCCGTGTGCCATCCTTTCGGAGGAGCTCGCACTCCAGCGGCGGCACATCCTCGCCGCGCCGCGCGGCCTCGAGCCGGTCCCTCGCACGGTCCGCACCATCCGGCGTCAACAGCTGGACGAGCGGCTGGTCTCGCAGCTCGGCCGCGCTATAGGCGGTGAGCGTCTCGGCATAGCGGTTGGCCAATACCAGATGGCCGCTGGGGTCCAGTAACAGGACCGCCTCGGTCAGAGTGTCGGTGACGAGCCGATACCGCTCCTCGGACTCGCGCAAGACCCGGGCCTGCCGCTGCCGGGCCAGGACCTGTTCGACCGTCTTGAGGAGATGGCCAGGATCGAGCGGCTTGACGAGATAGTGCGCGGCCTGTCCATTGATGGCCTCGAGCGCGGTCGCGAGGGAGGCATACCCGGTGATGAGGATCACCTCGGTCTCGGGAGAGCCGGCCTTGAGTCTATTCAGCAGCTCGAGGCCCGAGATGTCCGGAAGCTTGAAGTCGACGATGGCCACGTCCACGGGGGGCGACTGGGCCAGCCGAGTGAGCGCCACGCTGCCCCGGTTCGCGGCGTAGACCCGGTGGCCCTCCTTGGCGAGCACATCCCCCAGCGTCTCGAGCATGCCGGGGTCATCATCCACGACCAGGATGTCGGCGTGTTGGGTCATCACACTCATGATTCCCTCCGCCACAGGTGTCCCCCGTCTGCGTCAGAGTGCGGCCACCAAGGCTGCGTGCAACTAGTACACTCGTGCAATTAGTACACTACGGGCCAATAATTTCGGTCTGTGCCAGACAGAACACCCCGATGTGTTCCAAATGGAACAGCCTCATGGGACCAAGGTCCAATAGCCGGCCCTCTGACCGAGCGGCTAACCTGCGCATCAACCAGTAGCCAGTCGAATCCGGCTCTGAGTGCTGGGGCGGCGTTTGACGATCTCTCACCTCTTCCGCCTTGGCGCGCGCGATATCGCTCAGACGAATGGCGCCCGCGCCGACGCTGGACGGACGCCCCCACCAACCGCGCTCACAAACACCTGGAACAGGGAGGCGCACCATGGCTCAAGCAAAGAAGATGATCCTGCACCCGCTCCACGACCGTGTCCTGCTCAAGCGGATCGAGGAGGAACCCGCGCGGCGCGGCGGCATCATCATCCCGGACAGCGCCAAGGAGAAGCCCCAGGAGGGCAAGGTCATCGCGGTCGGCAAAGGCAAGGTCTCCGAGGACGGCAAGAAGACCCCGCTCGACGTCAAGGCGGGGGATCGCGTCCTCTTCGGCAAGTACTCCGGTAGCGAGGTCAAGCTCGACGGCGAGGAGTATCTCATCATGAAGGAGGAGGACGTCCTCGGCATCCTCCGCTCCTGAAACTGGGGGCTCCTGAAACCGGGGGCTCCTGAAACTGGGGGCTCCGGGTGGCTCCGCCGCTGTCCTACTCTTCGCACCCATGAGAGGAACATTTCATGCCCAAGCAGCTCCTGTTGAAAGAGGAAGCCCGTGCGGCGCTCCTGCGCGGAGTCAACGTCATCGCCCACGCGGTCAAGGTCACGCTGGGCCCGAAGGGGCGCAACGTCGTCATTGCCAAGAAGTTCGGCAGCCCCACCATCACGAAGGACGGGGTGACGGTCGCGAAGGAGATCGAGCTCAAAGACCCCTACGAGAACATGGGCGCCCAGATGATCAAGGAGGTCGCCAGCAAGACCTCCGACATCGCGGGTGACGGGACCACCACCGCGACCGTGCTGGCCCAGGCCATCTTCCGCGCCGGCCTCAGGAACGTGACCGCCGGCGCGAACCCCATGGGGCTGCAACGGGGTATCGAGCAGGCGGTGGAGAAGGTCGTCGCCGAGCTCGGCAAGATGTCGAAGTCCACGAAAGACAAGAAGGAGATCGCCCAGGTCGCCACCATCGCGTCCAACAACGACCACGCGGTCGGCAGCCTCATCGCCGAGGCCATGGAGAAGGTCGGCAAGGACGGCGTCATCACGGTGGAAGAGGCCAAGGGGATGGAGACCGCCCTCGAGGTCGTCGAGGGGATGCAGTTCGATCGAGGCTACCTGTCCCCGTACATGGTGACCGATCCCGATCGCATGGAAGCCATCCTCGAGGACTGCCTCGTCCTGATCCACGAAAAGAAGCTCAGCATCATGAAGGACATGATTCCGCTGCTCGAACAGGTTGCCCAGTCGGGCAAGCCGCTCCTGATCATCGCCGAGGATGTGGAGGGCGAGGCCCTGGCCACGCTCGTGGTCAACAAGCTGCGCGGGACCCTCTCCTGCTGCGCGGTGAAGGCGCCGGGCTTCGGGGACCGCCGCAAGGCCATGCTGGACGACATCGCCATCCTGACCGGCGGCAAGGCCATCACCGAGGACCTGGGGATCAAGCTCGAAAACCTCAAGCTGGAGGACCTGGGCAAGGCCAAGAAGGTGGTCGTCGACAAGGACAACACGACCCTGATCGACGGGGCCGGTAAGACCGCGGCGATCGAGGGCCGCATCAAGCAGATCCGGACACAGATCGAGGAGACGACCTCGGACTATGACCGGGAGAAGCTCCAGGAGCGGCTCGCCAAGCTGGCCGGCGGCGTGGCGATAATCAAGGTGGGGGCCGCGACCGAGACGGCCATGAAGGAGAAGAAGGCCCGCGTGGAGGATGCGCTCAACGCGACCCGGGCCGCGGTGGAGGAAGGCATCGTGCCGGGTGGCGGGGTCGCCCTGCTCCGGGCCGCGAAGGCCCTCGACACTCTCAAGCTCTCCGGCGATGAGGCGACCGGCGCCGACATCGTGCGGCGGGCGCTCGAGGAGCCCCTCAGACAGATCGTCCAGAACGCCGGCCTCGAGGGTTCCATCGTCGTCGAGAAGGTCCGGAGCGCCACCGACGTGGCGCACGGGTTCGACGCGGAGTCGAACACGTACGTGGACATGGTGCGGGCCGGGATCATCGATCCGACCAAGGTCGAGCGGGTCGCGCTGCAGCATGCCGCGTCGATCGCGTCCCTGATGCTGACGTCCGAAGCGCTCATCACGGACAGCCCGGACGGGAAGGCGGGCATGCCGGCCATGCCGCATGGCGGGGGCGGGGACTTCTAGGCCCGGCTAGCCAAGAGGACGGCTTCGCCTTCGATGGGGGCGGGACCAGCCCGCCCCCATCAGGGCCTACCGCCGCGCGTCACCCATGCAGGAGGACCTTGAGTAGAGAACTGTGAATGTGCAGGCCCCCGTTGTATTCGATGAAGCCGAGCTTCCTGAATTTGTTCATGAACCCACTGATCCGCGGCCGCGTGGTGCCGACCATGTCCGCCAAGACTTCTTGACTGATCTTCGGAATGACCGGCTCGGTCTGCCCTTCCTTGCCAAAGCGGGCCAGCAACAACAGCACCCGCGCCAACCGCTTCTCGCTCGAGTTGAAGAGCTGATCCACCAGGTCTTCCTCGAAGCGCACATTGCGGGCCAGCAGGTGCGCCATGAAGCGCTCGGAGAACAGCGACCGCTCGTGGAGCAGCCGGATCATGACTTCCCGCTCGACTCGCACCACTGATACCTCGGTCAGCGTCGACGCGGTGGCCATCCGGACGGGCTGGCCCGCGAGACACCCTTCGCCAAAGAAGTCCCCGGGTCCGAGCATGGCCACGACCGCCGATTTCCCCCGTTCCGAGACCACCGTCAGCTTGATTAGTCCTCCAGCAGCACGCAGTGCCGCGGCTCGACTGTAAGAAATACCGTCTCGCCCTCGGTCACCGGGTCCGTCGCCACCTCGCGTATCACGAGGGAACGGCCACTCCAGTCGACGTGGTACTGGGTGAAGTCGCCCTGGAAGACGCGGCGCCGGACGGTGGCGGGCCACACGTTCAGGGCTCCGGCCGGGCGCTCGCGCGAGAGCCGCACGTGGACGGTTCGTACCGACAGCAGGGCTTCGGCGCCCATGCGCCGGCCATGGGCGGTGCCGTGGACGATGTCGCCGCCCGGCGTCTCCAGCACCACGAGCCCGTCGCGCTCGAGATCCGGCCGGTGGCGGCCGCGGATCAGGTTGGCCGAACCGACGAAGTCGGCGACGAAGGTATTGCGGGGCAGATCGTAGATCTGGTTCGGGGTGCCGATCTGCTCGATCACCCCGTCGCGCATGACCACGATGCGGTCGGAGATGGCCAGCGCTTCCTCGAGATCGTGGGTCACGTAGACCGAGGTGATGTCGAGCCGGCGCTGCAGCTCCTTGATCTCGAGCCGCATCTCGGCCCGCAGCTTGGCGTCGAGGTTGCTGAGCGGCTCGTCGAAGAGGAGCACCGAGGGCGAGAACACGAAGGCGCGGGCCAGCGCCACCCGCTGCTGCTGGCCGCCCGACAGCTTCGACGCGCTCCGCGCGGCCAGCTCGCCCATCTGCACCAGCTCGAGCGCGCCGCGTACCCGCTCCGCCACCTCGGCGGCCGGCAATTTGCGCACGCGGAGCCCGTAGGCCACGTTGTCGAAGACCGTCATGTGCGGCCAGATGGCGTAGGACTGGAACACCATGGAGAGCCCCCGCTTCTCGGGCGGCACCTGGACGCGCGGGGAGGAAGCGAATACCGGACTGCCGTCGATGCGGATCTCGCCGGACTCGGGCTGCTCGAGCCCCGCGATGGCCCGGAGCGTGGTGGTCTTGCCGCAGCCCGACGGCCCCAGCAGCGTGAGGTGCTCGCCCGCCGCGACCGTGAAGGAGACGCCCCGCACCGCGGCGACCTTGCCGTAGCGCACGACCAGGTCGCGCACCTCGATGGACGCCTTGCGCCCCGACCCCACCAGGGGCCCGCTCACGCTACTCGCCCGGGTGCTGCATGGCGCGGCGGGCCACCGTGAAGAGGAGCACGAGCGCGATGGCGACGGCCAGCGTTTGCAGCAGCGCCATCGCCGCGGTCAGCTCGGTGCTGGTGGAGAACCACGACTCCACGATGGCCGGCGTGATGACCTTGGAACTGGGCCCCATCAGGAGGATGGACGCGCCCAGCTCCCGCACGCTGGCGATGAACAGGAGCAGCCAGGCCGCGATGAGGCCGGGGCGGAGCAGCGGCATGGTCACGGTGCGCAGCCGGTAGCCCCACGACGCCCCGCACATCTGGGCACTTTCCTCCAGCGAGCGGTCGATCTGCAAGATGACGCCGGAGATCGTGCGCAGGCCAAGCGGCAGGAACACGGTGAGGTAGGCGATGAGGAGGAGCCAGAGGGTCCCGTAGACGGGGATGGGGAAGATCAGCCACGCCCAGAGCATCCCGAAGGCGAAGACGAGCCGGGGCACCGCCTGCGGGAACATCAGCACGTATTCGATGGCCCCGACGCCCGGCAGGCGGGACCGGTAGATCATCCACGCCAGGAACCCCATGATCACCACGCCGAGGCTGGCGGTGCCCACGCCGAGGAGCAGGCTGTTCCAGAGCGCCGACCGCACCGCGTCGAGCGACAGAGCGATCCGGTAGTTCTCCAGCGTGAAGTTGCCGGCCTTGGGGAAGGCGGTGGCGAGCCGCTGGACGGAGGAGTAGAGCAGGGTGAGGATGGGTAGGATCACCGCCACCCCGAGATAGGCCCAGCATACGGCGAGGAGCGACCAGCGCAGGGGGCCCACGTCCATGACGCGCGGGCGGAAGGCCTTGCCGGTGATGGTCACGTAGGTGCCCCGGCTCACCACCCGCCGGTAGACGTAGACCATGGCGAACATCACCGCGAAGAGGGACACGCCCATGGCGGCGGCCCGGGGAAACTGCGGCGGGTACTGGGAGACGAGCTGGTACATGGCGGTGGTGACGACATAGAAGCGGCTGGGCAGCCCGAGCACCAGCGCCGCCGAGAACGAGCCCAGCATCTCCGCGAAGACGAAGATGGCCGCGCCGAGCACGCCGGGCAGAACCAGCGGCAGGGTGATGCGCAG
>WNFD01002342.1_pt1 | contig 24923 bp, 16 predicted proteins | sample 5400491 | NCBI WGS metagenome assembly WNFD01 (sample SAMN13153343, study PRJNA577476) | soil metagenome | isolation source: 120 cm saprolite under Douglas fir tree site 2 hole 2 replicate 2 | place: USA:California | collected 2015-04-18
GGAAGGGCCGGAAGCGGTTTCTTCGGCAAAGTGCTGAGTGACATCACGGTTGCTCCTATTATCGAGTTCAGTTCCGGACGACCGTATAACGTCGTGACTGCCACGGACCAGAACTTTAACTTCAGTACATCCACGGATCGTCCTAATGCAGTTTCGCCCAGCGCGCCAACCAATGCTTGCGGGTTCCCGACCGTTGCTTCCAAGGCCTCTCCCACTGGAGCCTTCCAGATCCCCTGCTTCGTTGACGGCAATCCCATTGATGGATCATTCACGGGATCACTGGACGGCAATCTTGGACGCAATGCCGGTACCCGTCCCATGACCATCTTCACTGACATGCGCATAGCCAAGTTCATCAAATTTGGGGAACGCATGAAGCTGGAAGGATCGGTGGACGCATTCAACTTCATCAACCGGTTTAACGTGGCTGACGTGAATTCGCTGTACACGGAAGCCGGCCAGCCAACGGCGGCTTTTGACCCCCGCCAGTTCCAATTTGGCTTGCGTGTGAGCTGGTAGCATCCTGAAAGTAATCAGGCCCCGACCTGGGTGTCGGGGCCTTTATTTTTGTTCCAAACTGAAAACAAAGAAGTTAGTTCACCCTCATACGTAACCCCTCAAACTGCCATTCTGCGCCTAATTTCGTCAAAACAAAGGTATTATGAGTGGGATGCGGCATTTAAACGCTAAACGACTGTTCATCAGGCTGGCCTGTGTTGGCCTTGGCGTCAGCACCTTGTTCCTGGCGTCGTGCGAAACCAAGGAAGCCAAAAAATCGGCCAAGCCTCCGGTGCAGGCTCTTGCTCCAACGCAACAGCAGCAGCAACCAACGCCGGCAGCTCCGTCCACCACTCCCACACCGCCCTCGGCCGAGCAGGCGCAGAGCGTGGAAAAGCCCGACGCCGCAGCCCAGACTATCGCAGAGGCGGAGAAGTCATATGAATCCGGCCAGACCAACTACAAAGCCGGTCACCTGGACGCCGCCAAGCAGGACTTCAATCACGCCGTCGACATCCTGATGCAGGGCCCGGTTGACATCAAGTCCGACGCCCGTCTTCAGCAGGAGTTCGACAAGATCACAGACGAGATTAACAAGCTGGAGATGGTGGCCTTCAAGGCTGGTGACGGATTCGCCGAACAGCAATCCGAGCCCGCTCCGATTGACGAAGCCAACACCGTCACTTTCGCCGTTGATCCCAACGTGAAAGCCAAAGCCGAAGCGGACCTTCCCAACTTACAGTCTGACCTGCCGCTGATGATCAACGATTACGTCGCCGGTTATATCAATTACTTTTCCACTCGCGGCCGCGGAACCTTCGAAGGCGCGCTGGTCCGTTCCGGACGTTACCGGGAAATGATTTTGAGGATTTTCAAGGAAGAAGGCGTCCCCCAGGATTTGATTTATCTGGCGCAGGCAGAGTCGGGTTTCAAGCCATTGGCATTGTCCCGCGCGCGTGCGCGAGGCATGTGGCAGTTCATGGCCAGCCGGGGCGTTGGCTACGGTTTGCGTCGCAGCTGGTGGATTGATGATCGTCAGGACCCGGAAAAGGCCACCCGCGCTGCCGCAAGACATCTGAAAGACCTCTACAACCAGTTTGGCGACTGGTATCTGGCCATGGCGGCCTATAATTCGGGCCCGGGTAACGTCCAGCAGGCCGTGAAGCGCACTGGCTACGCTGATTTCTGGGAGCTCTATAAGCGCAATGTGCTTCCCGGAGAAACCAAAAATTACGTTCCTATCATTCTGGCCATGACCATCATCTCCAAAAACCCGGCGCGCTACGGCCTGGACACCGTAACGCCGGAACCGCCGTTGCAATATGACGTGGTCAAGGTGAACTATCCGGTGGACCTGCGTCTGGTGGCTGAATGTGTGGACGCTCCCGTGGACACGCTGGTGGACCTCAATCCCAGCCTGCTTCGCCGTACCACTCCCAAAGACCAGCCGTATGATCTTCGTGTTCCTGCCGGCAGCAAAGAAATCTATGAAACCGCCATTGCATCCATTCCGGAAGATAAGCGGGTAGCCTGGCGCTATCACAAGGTGCAGGCGGGCGATAGTTTGACCGCTGTGGCACGCAAATATCACACCACAGAAAAAGCCATCGCTCAGGCTAATAACCTTCAAGGTACAACTCTTGCGCCGGAAACAAAGCTGGTGATTCCAATCAGCGCGTCAGCCGCAGGATCAGGCAGGATTGCCTACTCGCGCTATCCCAGCCGTTATAAAGCTCACAGCGGCGATACCGTGGTATCCGTGGCGGAGGATTTTGGCGTGCCGGCCGATCGCCTACGTCGCTGGAACCGGCTGAAAGGAAACGAGTTACGGCGAGGTCGTGTAATCCTCGTCTACAAGCCTTTAGGTCCCGGTGATGCGGACCGGGCGCCGGTATCGCATCACAAAAAGTCAGCTCATAAGACTCACAAACCACCTGTGAGGAAGAGCGCGGCCACTCCGTCAAAAGAAAGTCTTGCTGCAAGTTCGCGATAAGCTTGATTATTCTTGGTGCAAGTTGCACACTGAGATGCCCGCGGAGTTGACATTCGAATCGTGCACCTTGATATAATCCGCGCCGTTGAGTTCGCGGGATGGATGTAGTCGCGGCCCTAATTTCTGGAGGAACTATGAGCTTTCACGACGAGACCCTCAAGGCAAGACACGAGGACGACATGGACGATGATTACGGTGAGACCGGCGGCATGAGTGGCAATTCCATGGAAGAGGATTACGACGAAGAGGAAGAAGAATCGATCGGCGCTGAATCTGGCGGTGGAACCGTAGCTGGCCCCGAGGACAGCTCAACTCCCAGTGCCCCGACACCCAGTCGCGCAGCCAAAGCAGGCGGCGCAAAAAAGAAACCTGCGGCCAAGAAAAAGGCAGCCAGCAAGAAGAAAGCCCCCGCCAAAAAGAAGGCTTCGGCTAAAAAGAAGTCGGCGGGCAAGAAAAGTTCCGCAAAGAAGTCCAGCAAGAAGTCAGCTAAAAAAGCGTCCAAGAAGAAGGCTGCCAAGAAATCTGGTGGAAGCAAGAAGAAGTCCGGACGTCGTCGTTAAAAAGTCTCAGAAACAGATTTCATCAGAAAATAGGGCCGCGGTTTCCGCGGCCTTTTTTCCTTAGTGTTTCCAGACAAAAGAAAAAGGCGGTCGCATGACCGCCTTCCGCATTTCCGAACTATTTCTTTACGCGTAGATACCGCGCAGTTTGATGGTATGGGCCACACGGCTCATCGCCAGCATATAGGCCGCAATGCGATTGTTAACGTTGTGCGTCTCAGAGAAGTGCACCACGTCCACAAACGCCTCCTTCAGAATGAATTCCAGCTGCTCATTCACGGCTGATTCCTTCCAGAAGTAGCCCTGCCGGTCCTGGACCCACTCAAAGTAGGAAGCAGTCACGCCGCCTGCATTGGCAAGAATGTCAGGAATCACGAACACTTTCTTATCGGCAAGAATATCGTCAGCGGTTGCAGTGGTGGGACCATTCGCGCCTTCGCAGATGATTTTTGCCTTGATGTTGCTGGCGTTCTGGCTGGTGATTACGTTTTCGGTGGCTGCCGGAATCAGGATTTCACAGCCGGTGATCAGCAGCTCTTTCGGGTCTGCCGCTTCCGCGCCGGGAAAGCCCACAATGCCCTTGTTGGCATTGCGATCACGGTATTGCAGCAACGCGTCAATATCAATGCCGTTGGAGTTGAACAGGCCGCCGTTGTATTCGGCAATTCCGATAATTTTATAACCGGCATCGCGCATCAGCTTGGCCGCGTTGGAGCCTACGTTGCCAAAGCCCTGCACGATCACCCGTGTATCTTCGCGCCGCATGTTGAACTTCTTAAGCGCCTCGTCGCAGTTGATCATCACGCCGCGTCCAGTGGCTTCACGGCGACCGCGAGATCCGCCAATGTTAATCGGCTTGCCGGTAACCACAGCCGTCACGGTCTGCCGCATATGCATGGAGTAGGTGTCCATCATCCAGGCCATGGTCTGCTCATTGGTGTTCATATCCGGCGCGGGAACGTCCTTTTCGGGTCCCAGGAACTCGATCAGTTCAGCAGTGTAGCGGCGGGTGAGCTTTTCCAGTTCGGAGAGCGTGAGCTTCTTCGGGTCGACAATGATGCCGCCTTTGGCTCCGCCGAAAGGAATGTTTACCACGGCGCATTTCCACGTCATCCAGCTGGCCAGGGCGCGGACTTCGTCCAGGGTCACATCAGGTGAGTAGCGGACGCCGCCTTTTGCAGGTCCGCGTGCGATAGAGTGCTGCACACGGAAACCGGTGAAGACTTCGATACGGCCGTCATCCATGGATACCGGGATGTGGACGATGATCTCACGCTGGGGGTACCGCAGAATTTTCCACAGGCCCTCGTCGAGGTTTAGTTTTTGCGCAGCAAAATCGAATCGAGCTGCCTGTGCTTCCCAGGGGTTCAGCTCCTGTTCCAGTGATACGGTTTTCATTTGTGCTCCAACGAATTTAAGACAAACGGAAAAGTATAGATACGGCCAGCCAGATAAGGCAATCAGGAGGAACCGGAAGTCTATACAGCGGCAGGTCCTGCTGCGAACCTCCAAGGAAAGTCCACCAAGAGAACGTGCAGTTTTCCTCGACCATTATAGCTGCTCGCAGGCCAAGCTAAGCTCTCTGCGGGGCGTCTCGCACTTCATGCAGTTATTTTTGATTTGGAAACATCACTTGATCCTGGAATATCACTCGAAATATTCCGGACGATTTCGGCGTTTTCAGCCTGAGGCCCAAGGTCCCATCCCCGCGGCAAGACTTCCTTCAATGTCCATTCGATGCGCGCGATTGACTCATTGATCAAGGTGCTGGCTTTATTGTCATCGTGCTGGTAGCCGTAATAAGCAACCACCTGCAACGCGTTGCGGACATGGTGATTCATTACCGCAATGGTTTCAAGTTTTTGCTCCAGCAGGCGCTCTTTTTCCCGGGTGCGGGACCGCGCCTGCCAAAAGAGCGCGGCGGCTACAAGCCCGGTTAGAAGATTCGCAAGTAACAGAACGTCAAAGCGAGGTACGCCCTCTTTCAACAACAGGCGATCAAATCCGTATCCAACAACCCAGATTAGAAGAGCGAATAATAAGAAAGCCAAAACGGATTTAAAACTCGATGAATTCACAACCCTGGACTTCATGGCCCTGGTTTTCATCACACTGGTTTTCATCACACTTGTTTTCATCACACCGGTTTTCATAACGCTGGACAACTCAACTTCTTGTTTCGTTCATTAAAATCATCTCACAATCGCGATGGGTGAGAGCTTGAGTCAGGCGAATAAGCGGCGGTTTACAAACATTTTGTCAGTCACGTTAAGATGAATCTCTGAAACTTGGAGCTAAGGAAAGAAAACCATGTCGTCAGAAAAGAAAGCAGCTCGTCTTCTTGATCTTCATCACGCCTCCACGCCGGTTGTGCTGGTGAATGCATGGGACGTGGCCAGTGCGCGCATTGTGGAAGACGCAGGATTTCCGGCCATTGCGACCACCAGTGCTGGTGTGGCCAACGCGCTTGGTTATCCCGATGGGCAGAAAGTCTCATGGGAAGAGATGTTGCACCAAATCGCGAAGATTGCATCGGCGGTGCAGGCGCCCGTGACAGCCGATATCGAATCCGGATTTTCAGCCGATGGGCAAGCATTGCATCAGGCAGGTCCAGCGCATCAAAATTGCGCGGGCTGCCGGTGAGAAGCTTGGAATTCATCTGGTGATCAACGCCCGAACGGACGCCTTCTGGCAGACCGGCGCGGAGCCTTCCGCAGCCATGGCCAATACTCTTGAACGCGGGCGCGCCTACCTTGACGCCGGCGCAGACTGTGTTTTTATTCCGGGCATGCGCGATCCGAAAAAAATAAAGACTGTTGTGGAGGCCTGGAATGCGCCGGTGAATATCCTCGCCGGGCCCGGTGTACCCTCAATTACCGAGCTGGGGAAATTGGGAGTGAAGCGCGTGAGTTTTGGTTCTGGCCCCATGCGGGCCGCCATGGGTGCGTTGCGTAAGATCGCGCAGGAAGCGTCGGCTTCAGGTACGTACTCAACCATGGCGGAGATGGCTATCCCGTACGAAGATATCAATGGGTTATTCGAGAAAAAGGGAAGCTAGCACCGGCAAGTGCCCTAGAGAAGAATTTCCATGCCTTCAGATGCGGCCCGCACCTTGGGATAGTACTCGCGCGCTTTGGTCACCACGGAATCGATGCACGCGTCAGTATGGTCGGGGTCATGATGAAAGAGCACCAGCTCTTTAGCGCCGCTTTGCATGGCCACATTCACTGCTTCGCGCCAGTGGCTGTGTCCCCAGCCCATCTTGTGGGCTGAATATTGTTCGGGCAGGTATTGAGCGTCATAGATCAGCACGTCAGCGCCTTCGGCCAGTTCCCGCACACTTTTATCGAACTCAGCATTGCCGGGTTCGTTGTCTGTGGCATAAACCAGAATGCCGCTCTTGGTCTCAACGCGGAAACCAAGGCAGCCCTGCGGATGGTTCAACCGTCGGGAGTGAATCACGCAATCGTCAAACTCCAGGCGGCCTTCGTCAATATCAAAGAACTCACGGCTGGCCGCCATCTCATTCATCTTGACCGGTAAGAACGGATCAGACATCTGCTCTTCCAGCGCGCGCTGCATGCCGCGAGTGCGATTGGACGAGTGAAAGGTAAACGAGTTTTTTGGATTGTTATACAACGGTCCGAAGAAGGGAATGCCCTGAATGTGGTCCCAGTGAAAGTGGGAAAGAAAGATATGGGCGTGCGTGGGGGTACCGTTTTTTTCCAGCTCCAGTTGCTTGCCCAGATTGCGGAATCCGGTGCCGCAGTCAAAGACGTAGATATGCCCGTTCAGCCGCACCTCTACGCAGGAGGTGTTGCCGCCATAACGCAAATTCTCGGATTGGGGGGTAGGTGTTGAACCGCGAACACCCCAGAACCTGACAAGCATCCGCAATCTTCCTTAATTGCACGAATGGATCAGACGCTTAACGAGTGACTCCATCCTGAGGCACACAATTGTCTCTATATTTGGGGCTTGATTTAATTGTAAAAAGTATATGACAAAAGGCTGGTTAATAGCAGCTCCAGCACGTCACCAGCGTGTAGTTTTTGCTCAATTCAAGTACGTGTCCCTCTGGTCGCTCACGTGATCGTTTAAGATATTTGGCCATGCTCTTTCCCGACTTCAGGCAGTTCCAGGCACTCGCTGAGAAGGCAAGTCTTATCCCGGTGGCTAAGACGGTGGCGGCCGACCTGCGCACGCCGGTCTCCGCGTTTCTCAATATCGCGGCGGATGAACCCCGGGCGTTTCTGCTGGAGTCCGTGGAAGGTGGCGAGAAGGTGGGTCGCTATACATTCCTGGGCGTCCGGCCATATATGGTGCTGCGCGCGCGGGGAGCTAAGATGACGATTGAGCGCGGTGCCAAGAAGCAGGAAGTTGAGGGAAGCGTGTTCAAGGTGCTCGACGGCCTGTTGCGCGAGCATACTCCCGCCCACGTTCCCGGCCTGCCGCCATTCACTGCCGGCGCTGTAGGCTTTTTCTCTCACGATGCAGTCCGCCAGTTGGAGAAGCTACCCGAAACGGCCAAAGATGACCTGAAGCTGCCCGATTGCGTGCTGATGTTTTTTGACCGTCTGCTCGCCTTCGACCATGTGCGCCACGAGATTTTCATCATCGCCACGGTGGACTTACGCAAGCAGTTGCCGCGCAAAGCGTATGACCTGGCGGTCCGCGATATTGAGAAAATTGAAAAGCAACTAGCGTCCCCGCTGCCAAAGAAATATCTGCGATCGCCAGAGCCGAATAAGGGCAAGTTGAAGGTCTCGTACTCCGTGAGCAAGAAGCAGTTCATGCGCACGGTGGAGAAAATCAAAGAGTACATCATGGCCGGCGATGTATTTCAGGCCGTGCCCTCTCTGCGTGCTGAGCTTGAGCCAGGCGTGCCGCCGCTGAATATTTATCGCGCTCTGCGCCGTGTCAACCCATCACCTTATATGTATTACCTGCGGATGGATGAATTGACGGTGCTGGGAACATCACCGGAAATGCTGGTGCGCGTCTCCGGCAGCAAGCTGGAGTACCGGCCGATTGCCGGCACACGCAAACGCGGTCGCGACGAGGCAGAAGATTTGCGTCTGGAAAAAGAACTGCTTGCCGACGAAAAAGAGCGTGCCGAACACGTGATGCTGGTGGATCTGGGACGCAATGACATGGGACGCGTCAGCGAGTACGGTACGGTGAAGGTACGCGATCTCATGTTCGTGGAGCGTTATTCGCACGTGATGCATCTGGTTTCGGCCGTGGAAGGCAAGCTGCGCAGTGATCTCAGTCCAGTGGACGCGCTGGCGGCGTGCTTCCCCGCAGGAACGCTCACCGGTGCGCCCAAAGTGCGGGCGATGGAGATCATTGAGGAAGTGGAACCGGTGCGCCGAGGAATTTATGGCGGAGCCGTGCTCTATGCGGACTTCGCCGGCAACCTCGATTCCTGCATCGCGATCCGCACCATGCTCGTAAAAGGAAAGAAGGCCTACGTGCAGGCCGGCGCCGGCATTGTGGCGGACTCTGTCCCGGAGAGCGAATACCAGGAATGCATCAACAAGTCGCAGGCCCTGGTGCGGGCGGTGGAGCTGGCTCGTTCGGGGGAGTAAGAGCTTTACCGCGGATAAACGCGGATGATCGCGGATCAAAAGCGCTTTTGAGTTGAACTCGGTGATGAAGGCATTTATGGGTGCGGCATATGACGAAAAATTTAAGACAAGTTTCGATCCTGTCGACGATCACCTTCTTACAGCGATATCGCTCCCCTTGTCATCCTGAGCGCAGTCGGAGCGTATGCGACGACGTAGTCGAAGGATCCCGAGAATGTGAATTGTATCCATGCAGCGTCAGGGAATTCTCTCGAGACCGTTGGTTCTGTTATGGCGAGCCGCCAAGAGGAACTACCAATCACCAATGACAAGTCACCAATTACCAATCATGAAACCACTTCTCTTTAGCTTGCTTCTTATCGCTTCCATGCACGCTCAATGGCAAAAGGCCGATGTTGAAACCACCGCGAGTTTCCGCGGGCTTGAGGTCATCAACGCGAAAGTCATCTGGGCCAGCGGAACCGAAGGCACCGTGATTCGCACCGTAGACGCCGGAAAAACATGGTCAGTCATCACTGTCCCTGGAGCGGAGAAGCTCGATTTCCGCGGCATCAAGGCCTTTGACGCGAACACAGCCGTGATCATCAGCTCCGGCCCGGCGGAAAAAGGCCAAGCCAAAATCTTTCGCACCACGGACGGGGGCAAATCCTGGAAGCTGGCCTTTGAAGAAAAGCGCGCTGGGATTTTCTTTGATGCCGTGGCTTTCTGGGATAAACAACACGGCATCGTGCTGAGCGATCCCATCGACGGCAAGTTTGCGCTGTTCACTACTGACGATGGCGGTTTGACATGGAAACAGCTACCACCGTCGTCTCTGCCCCAAGCTCTGGCCAACGAAGGCGCCTTCGCCGCCAGCAATTCTTGCTTGGTTGTGCAGGGAAAGAATAACGTCTGGTTCGCCACCGGCGGAGCGAGCGTGGCCCGCGTCTTCCATTCCAGCAATCGCGGCAAAACCTGGCAGGTGGCGGAGACGCCCATGCATCCAGCGAACGCCTCGTCAGGAATTTTTTCGCTGGCGTTTAGCGACGAGAAAAACGGCATCGCTGCTGGCGGAGATTACCAAAAGCCAGAAGGATCAGATCTTCCCAATATCATGCGCACTCACGACGGTGGGCAGACATGGCAGGCGGCAATGCCAACGAATCCTGCCGGAGTTTATTTTTCGTCTGTGGCGATCCGCAACAAAAAGATTATCGCTGGGGGCATCAAGGGAATCTGGACCAGTGCCGCTGAGTGGAAGAACGAATCAGCGGAGAACATAAACGCCGTGATCGCCGGAACTGATGTCGCGTGGGCGGTGGGGCCCAAAGGAACGGCTTTAAAGAAAGCGCGTTGATGCCTGGCTGCATTGAATCCATCAAACCCAGTCATTCTAATCGTCTGGAACCAACGCGATCGTGATGAATTTGTGTGGTCAGCTTTTGGCTTTATCAGTGTTAATCAGCGTTATCTGCGTTCATCAGCGGCAAGATTTGCTTTCGCTTGTCTCTCTAAAATTTTGTGTTCGGTAGGGATCCCTCGCTCCGCTCGGGATTAAAAATCAAAAAGCGCAACAAATTGAAAGCCCCCACGTTCGTTTCCGAGCGCAGGGGCCACAAGTGATGCTGGATCTATAAGCCGAATTTTGTACGGCGTTACCGCCGTGACAGTCATTCCTCTAGGCCGGCCATTACTGGACGGCTCAAGCGACCTACCCGGAAGTTTGGCGCACCGAGCCGGCACGCATAAGGCTTTTTTTCAAGGGCTCCGCAACGGCTTTCGCCTGCTTCGCCCTCGCATTCGGCTGGAGCAGTACGGCTCTCGCCGTTGCTCACCCGAATACCACCTTATTCCTTCCCTATTTGGTCTTGCTCCGTGTGGGGTTTGCCATGCCCCGCGCATTACTGAGCGGGCGGTGCGCTCTTACCGCACCTTTTCACCCTTACCCTGGGGCGTCAACTTGAGGGCTCCGCAACGGCTTGCGCCTGCTTTGCCCTCGCGTCTGGCTCGAGCGAGCCAGCTCTCGCCGTTCGCTCACCCACTCCAGGGCGGTATATTCTCTGTGGCACTTTCCGTCTTACGGACTTGAATCCGCAATCCCGGACGTTATCCGGCACACTGCTCTTCGGAGTTCGGACTTTCCTCTCTCCACCTGGCACAGCCCAGAATATCTGGCGTTCGCCAAGGGACAGTGACTATCCGATCCAGCACCAACTACACAATATTATAAATGTTTTCGTGCGGTTCGCGGATTTCGTACATACTTGTCACGCTGTCCGGGCAAACTGCTCACATTCGCTCCTCGCCACAATCGCGAATCAGTACCCATATGATCATCAAAATAAAAGCGACAGGATTTTCCTGCAGCCCGAAGCAAGTTTGCGCATCCAACTACGTTCAGAGTAGGGTAAAGCTTTACCGAACCACCCGGGACGTTTATGAACGCTGGCACTCCGGGTAGAATGGACCTTGGCTATCAGCAAGTAATGTTGAATTTTTTACCAGGTGTTCTCACCACTGGACTAGCTTTGTGCGGCATCGGATTTTATCTGCTTTGCCTGTTCAGTGCCCGCACATTCCTGCGTTCCAGGAAAAGTGACAGCCCTGCCTTTTCCCCCGCTGTTTCCATACTCAAGCCTCTGCGTGGCGTTGATCCTGCCATGTATGAGAGTTTCCGCAGCCATTGCACGCTGGACTACCCGGAATACGAAATCATCTTTGGCGTAAATCATAGCGATGATCCGGCCGTTGAAGCAGTACAGAGGCTGATGGCGGAGTTCCCTCTGCAGCGAATTCAACTGGTGGTCTGTCCGCAAGCATTGGGCAACAATCGCAAAGTCAGCAATCTGGTGCAGATGCTGGCCCTGGCCCGCTACGATCACATCCTCATCAACGATAGTGATATTCACGTGAAGCCGGATTATTTGCGACGCGTGATGGCCCCGTTTGCGCGGCCGGAAGTTGGCATGGTGACATGCCCTTATCGCGGCATTGCGGCGGACACGCTGGGATCAAAGCTGGAATCCATGGGCATCAGCACGGAATTTATTCCTGGTGTGCTGGTGGCGCGCCAGATCGAGCATGGAATTCATTTTGCGCTGGGATCCACGCTGGCCGCTTCACGCAAAGCTCTAAACGCCATCGGCGGGCTGGAGCCTCTGGTCGATTACCTCGCCGACGATTTTGAACTCGGCTTCCGCATTGCTAAGGCTGGCTTTGAAGTGGTGCTGGCCGATGTTGTGGTGGAAACCCATTTGCCCGCATACACGTTCCGGCAATTCTTTGAGCACCAGTTGCGCTGGGCCCGCAGCACACGTGATTCACGCCGCATGGGCTACCTTGGCCTGTTACTTACGTTCGGCCTGCCCTGGGCGATGATCGCCGTGGCTCTTGCTGGCGGCGCGTGGTGGAGTTGGGTTGTGCTTGCGCTGGCCGCAATCCTGCGCGCAGCGGTGGCGTTGCAGGTGGGAGTAGGTGTGGTCAACGATCGCCCCGTGTTGAGGAACTTGTGGCTGCTTCCTCTGCGTGACATGGTCGCTTTCTGCGTATGGTTCGCCAGCTTTGCCAATCACACAGTGCAGTGGCGAGGAGAGATCTTTCTCCTCGAGAACGGAAGGATTCGTCCCGCAATGCCAGAGAAGGAAATCCTTACTTCCGCGAAGACGGAAGAGGACAAAGTTTCAGTTCATTGGTAAGCACCAGCTTGCCACCCCATTTCGCCAGCACACATCCATTCGAACTGCTCAAATAATCTGGCAGTCGGTCTCTTTGCGGACACTCTTCTCTGCTTTTATTTCCCGCTTTAGCTTTTGCGTCCAGCAGAAGAAAAACTGATTTGTCGCCTCGCCAGGTTTTTTCAAAAGAGGCATCGTCATCAAATATCTGCGGCGCGTCCGGGAAGGTTGAACCGTACCAGATGTTGTTGCAGCGTCCGTTAAGGATGCGGATCTGGCGGTGCATGTAGAAGTTCACGCTGGACGCAGCTTCGTAGTCGCCGTTGACTTCAATCATCGCGTTCGGCTGCCAATGCGATTGAATAGCGTCGGCCAGGACTTTGGATGAAAGTACCGGCGAAAAGATCGTCAATCCAGCTCGCGCTTCATGCAGAAGTACAACCGTCATCGCTGCCAGTACGAGATTTGCGGCCAGTGTACGATTGCCGCGCCGCAGCCACCAGCTCAAGATCGTCCCGAGCGCAAAGGCAATTCCCGTCGCCAGCAGCGGCATTTTGAAGGCGCCCATAGCTTGTGGAGTTAGATCAAGGATGTGCCCGAACGAGAGTGCGTAGTCCTGCGGGTTTTCCCTGAGTAACTCCGCAATGTCGTAATTTGCCGGCGGGGTCTTTGCCTGCAAGGCCAGCGCGATGCAGGCCACGCAGACTGCCGCACCAATTGCCATCAAAATCACCGAAGCGATTCTTCCACCGCGCCGATCTTTATTTTTAGCGTCTTTGCCCTCCAGCGGTGATACGGTTTCACGGGCCAGGCCACCACCCAGTAGAAGCGCAAACCCGGGTAAGCCAGGGAGAACGTAATATTCCTGGCGGCTGGAAAAACTGAAAAACAGCAAGACCAGCAGCGGCCAGAGCGCAAAGAGCAATGTGCCGCGTTGTTCAGCGGTGAGGCCGTTGCGGAATTCGGCCAGCTTCACGGGGACATTACGGAGCGCCTGGACAATGAACGCCGTCCAGGGCATCAGCCACACGAACATCAACCCCCAGAAAAGCCAAAGTGGAACCGTGTCATAGTCAGCAGGATAGCGCTTGTTCAAATAGCGCAGAAAATGTTCGTTGACGAAGTAGAACCAGAAGAAGCCTTTGGTCTGGCCCTGCGCGGGATTGCGAAATCCCGCCAGCAAGTGCCATGGCGCAGCGATGGCAAGAAAAACCAGAAAGCTGGTCAGTAGTCGTAGCCTCAGCAGATGGCGCAGATTTCGCGTGAGCAGCAAATAGAGAAAGATGGTCCCGATGGGGAAGACCAGTCCGATGAGACCTTTGGTCAGGATGTTCAGGGCCATGGTCGCGGCCAGACCCCAGCAGATCCATAAAGAAGGCTTTTGACCGCGCTCACTCTGCTCCAGCGACGTGAGAAAAAAATCAAAGCCCAGAGCCAGCCACAAACCTACCAGCATGTCCGGGATGAGGAATCGCGTGTAAATAAAAGGACCAAATCCGGTGGCCAGCACAAGCGCTGAGTAGAACCCGGCTTGCTCGCCCTGATTGTCGCGATTGAACACTCTGCGTCCCAGGCGATAAACCACCAGCAGCAACGCCAGGACTCCCAGCGCAATTGGCAGTCGGGCCGACCAATCATGCACGCCGAATAATTTGAAGCTGGCTGCTACGCACCAGTACATGAGCGGAGCTTTTTCCAGATAGCGGAATCCGCCGTTGATGTGCAGCGTCACCCAGTCGCCGGTCTCCGCCATCTCGCGTGCCGCTTCTGCGTGGACGGTGTCTGCGTCATCCATCAGCGCCGGCTGAAAGATGGTGCTCAAGTAGATCACTGCCCAAGCCAGAACGATGATCGCCAGAAACAAGCGACGATTCCGGCGCGAGTTATACAGCTTCGGCGATTGATGAGAGATCACGACTGACGGTGTTATGTCCATGAAGTGATCATTATAGTGAGAGAAGCCGCACACGTAGCCACACGGCTGCGCAATGGGAGCCCATGTGTGCACGCGATGAAAGTTATTGCTGGTTATAACGTAGAGCAGCGCGCCGGCCCAATACAGTCAATGGCGAGCGGGTAACGGTTGACTGGCTTTGGCGTCCGGTTTTCTTTTCTGCGCCTGCTCCGCGCGCATCGGGCAGGAGCTTGTTGACCAGCGCAAGCGCTTCCGCGGTGATCCCCGGAGCAATGCCGTGCGCGCGGACCAGAACTTTGGCTGGCCAGCCCACAATCAATTCCGTTTGATTGCGACGCGTGGCCGCCACGATCTGCCGGGCCGCGCTCTCTGCGGAGACGGAGATCAGCGGATTGGTCCCGCTCAAGGCGAACCAGCCGTATTCCTGCTGGTGTTTGCCCTTGAACTCCACGTTCACGTGAGAGCCGGTACGCATCAGGCCGGGCGACACCGTAAGCACATGCACCCCGAACTTTTTCACTTCAGCGTGCAGGCCCTCAGAAAAACCGGTGACGGCAAATTTTGCGCAACCATAGGGCAGCAAATGCGGGATGCTTACCTTGCCACCGAAGGAGGCGATGTTCACAATTCGTCCACTCCTGCGCTCCATCATCGCCGGCAATATGGCGAGAGTTGAGCGGACAGTTCCCCAGAACATGATGTCCATCGCCTGCTGGAAATCCTCAATCGTCTGTGATTCCAGGGGACCAACGGAGATCGCGCCGGCATTGTTGACCAGAATATCGATACGGCCAAAATGGCGGGTGGCTTCATCCACCATGTGCAGCACCTGGTCCGGCTGGCTGATGTCACACACGATGGTGTGAACGGTAGCGCCAGATTTTTGCACCTGCTCGCGAGCACGCTGCAACTCGGCTTCATCGCGTGCCGCCAGAATGAGCCTGCAGCCGTGGCGCGCAAACTCTTCCGCCAGTGCCAGGCCAAGCCCGCGCGATCCGCCGGTAATGAGTACGGATTGGCCATGAATGTCATCACCGCGCAGGTCACGAAGCTGGTTGAAAATTCGCCGGCCGGCCAGCAACGCTCCCACGCCAGCGGCGGCGCCTGCCAGCAGGGTTCCAGCTGCAACTCCGCCCAGAATGGCTAAGTTCCTTCTGTTCACAACGCACCTCAATTCAGATCAGTTAGCTTGCCACCGGCAACTCAGCTGGCTGTATCTCTGGAACGCTCACGCGCAACTTTTCGCCGAGTGACACGAATCGCTTCACCCAGGCCATGGATATCTCATCCTGATTTCTGGCCCTGGCCGGTAGTTCATCCTGTAGTAATTGGTAATAGATGTTTTGCGATTCCCAGTAGTTGACCGGGAAGGGAAGCATTTGCAGAAGCGCGGCCAGAACGTCTGCGCGTTGCAGCAGCTCCAGGTTATCCGGCGTATTGGCAAGTCGGCGCATGAGACGCGCCAGGCTGTTGCCGGCTGCAAAGGCGACCATCGCTTCATCCATCTTCACGTCTTCTCGCTTCACCAGCTCCAGCAACATGGAGATGCGCACCGAGTCCACTGGATCTCGAGAGAACGTTCGGACCAGATCAGTGTTCAGAACAAACGCCGTGGTAATGCGCAGCACTTCGGGGATCGGCTGGTCCATCTCTTTCAAAAAACGCATGAGCGCGCCATGCTTCTCGTAGATTAAGTGATAGCTGGCCTCCGCATCCTGAAGCGTGTTGGACAGGATCATGTCAATGATGCGCTTCTGTTCGTCTTTAAATAGCGACTTGAGCGAGTAACGCATTCCGCCAAAGTAGGTATCCAGCGCGTCAAGCACGTCAGGGAACCGGCCGGCGGAAAATTCTTCCATTACTCTGGTGGTGAGTTCCGTAAAGTCACCATTCGTTGCGGCTTCACGCACGCCGGCATGCAGGACCTGATCACCCAGATGAATGGCTGCAAATGTAATGTCCCGATAATCGCGCGTGATTTTCGAAGTAACCTGGGCTTTTCCCATACCCAGCCGCGAACCGCCTGCCTGCATCTGTTGATAATCATGGGCGGCGATCTCATAGCAGAACTTGGGAATTTCGTGATTACCGTCAAACAGCGTGCTGATAGCGAAATGCGCGCCCACTTTGCAGAGGTCCACTATCGTAGGCTTGACCCACATGTTGTATATGTTGGCGCCGTCGCCGAACTCCGCGATGTTGCTTCTGGCGTGAGACAGTTTTTCCAGAAAACCCGTCTCCAGATCCTCGCCCATTTCGTGCGCCAGTTGAACCACGCGACCGGCATACTGAATTACCTGCACCGTTTCAATGCCACTGAGTTCGTCAAAAAACCAGCCACAGCTGGTGTACATGAGCAGCGCGTGGCGTTGCATTTCCAGCAGATTCAGTGCGGCAACCGTCTCGGCGTGTTCTAAATGGCGGCGCGAATGGGCTTCAAAGAAAAGCCATAGTGACTCCGGTGAGCGGTTCAGCACCACCTCAATGTATGCGTCGCGTGCGGCCCAGGGGTCTTTAAGAAGGTCAGCACCTTTTTCCTCAAACACTTTTGCCGCCGCGTCACGCAGGTGATCGAGAGCAGCACGCACCGGGGCACGCCATTCCTGGTTCCATCCGGCGCGACCGGTATTGCAGCCACAATTACTGCGCCAGCGTTCCACGCCGTGGTAACAACTCCAGGATGTGTCTTCCAAAATTTGCACTTCCAGCTCTGGCGGATGCTTCTGCAGAAATTCCCCATAGTTGGTGAGGCGAATTTCGTGTTCCGTATCAATCTGGTCCAGCGCGAACGCGAGCGCCATATCGCCATATTTATGGTGATGGCCATAGGTTTCACCGTCGGTGGCTATGTGCATCAGTTGCGGCCAGGTGCGTTTGTCAGAAAAGCCGTTCTTCAGCCGGTCGGCGAAAGCAGCGCCGCTTTCCAGCAGCTTCTCGAAGGCCACTGCCTGGGAGATGGGTCCATCGTAAAAAAACAGGTTGATCTTATTGCCTGAAGGGAGTTTTGCCAGGTAGGCGCGGCTGGGATCGATTCTGGCTCCGCTAACGTCCTTCCAGCTTCTGCCGCCCAGCTTGCGCACACGCGCTGCCTGATGCTGCGCCAGCACGGTGAACTTGATCCCTTCCTTTGCCAGCGCTTCAAGGCTGGGGATGTCCACAGCAGCTTCCGCCAGCCACATGCCTTCCGGCTTGCGTCCGAAGCGCGATTCAAAGTCACGCTTCCCCCAACGTACCTGGGTCTGCTTGTCACGATCATTCGCCAGCGGCATGATGATGTGGTTGTAAACCTGGGCCATGGCGGACCCGTGGCCTCCAAATCGTTCCGCGCTTTCCCGCTCAGACTGCAATACTCTGTCATATGTTTTCGTGGCGTTGTCTTTCATCCAGGAGAGCAGCGTTGGACCAAAGTTGAAGCTGATACGCGAGTAGTTGTTCACGATCTGCCGGATGCGTCCTGCGCCGTCCAGAATTCGGGCCGCTCCGTTGGGCGCGTAGCACTCTGAGGTGACGCGCTCATTCCAGTCATGGAAGGGATACGCGGAATCCTGCCGTTCAACTGCTTCCAGCCACGGATTTTCACGCGGAGGCTGGTAAAAATGAGCATGTATACAGATGGAACGTTCCATGGACACCCGGGGCCTGGCTCCAACGCGCGAGATTGCCCTAACCTAAGATGAAGGTTGCCCTCGTCATGGTGCCTGTGAAGTAGCACTTTGCCGCCGCGATTTTCCCTGCTGATGGACGTGCCCGCAGGCCTTTCTGGATTAAGGCAATTTTCCGCAGTGCTTTGACGTTCAACGCACAACCGCCTTTCTGGTGCTCACATCTTTCCGAGCAGCACAATCCAACGCCGGACCCCCTGTAACGGAAAAATTGATCGTGCCTCTGAGGGACCGTTATGCTCAAAGCCACTCGTTTCGTTCCGGCAGCAATCCTTTTGTTGCTTGCCACTGCCGCCACACTTTCCGCCCAGACTTCAACTACCCGATACCCCAACGCTTCCTCCATTAATGCCCCGCTGGCTTTTGAAGCCAATCGGGGACAAACCGCACCACAAGTTCAATATCTGGCCCGCAGCCGTGAGGGCGTTGTCTTCCTGACGCCGGACGGTTTCACCATCGCTTTGCCGCACTCCGGCAGCTTCCGTATCCTTTTCGACAGAGGTGCTTCCGCGCCGTCGATTGCAGGCGAAGAGCCTCTGATCGCCCGCAGCAACTATCTCAACCGTGATCCGAACAAGGCGATCACCAACGTGAAAAACTTCGGCGCTGTTCGCTATCTCGCGGTCTATCCGGGAATAGACGTCCGCTTCTACGGACGGGATCTGCACCTGGAGCATGATTTCCTTCTTGCCCCTGGCGCGAATGTCGATCAAATTGCGCTGCGGCTCGAAGGTATTGATCGGGCTTCGCTTGAGCCTTCCGGGGCCGTCGAACTGGCACTAGGTAAGCTCAAGTTGAGCGAATCGGCGCCAGTAGCATGGCAGACGAAAAACGGCACGCGCCAACCGGTTCAGGCCCAATGGAAACTTCTGAGCGAAAATCGTCTGGGCATCTCAGTAGGCGCATACGATCGCAACCTTCCTCTGACCATCGATCCGGTACTTGCCTACTCCACTCACCTGGGCGGCAATACGGAGCAGGATATCAGCCTGGGAACTACGGAGCCGGCGTTCAGCACGATTAACAGCGTCTCTCTTGATGGAGCACGAAACGTTTATGTGGCTGGCAGTACCAGCGCCATCGATTTCCCTACGACTGCCGGTGCATTTGATAGAACTCCCAATACGCAAGCCTCCTTTCACTCAGACGAATTCTCTCAAAGCGGCTTTGTTTCCAAGTTCGATAAGACCGGACGGATTCTGATTTATTCCACGTTCCTGCACGCCGGAATCGGCAACATGACCGTGGACTCCAGCGGCCACGCCTACACGGCAGAGTTTGCTAATGATGCTAATCCGGGACCCAACTTCGGTTTCGACTCCGGCATCTTTGTCGACAAACTCAGCATTGACGGCTCCCATCTGCTTTACTCGCTTACTTTTGGCCCCACCACAAGCAACACGACCGCTTGCCAGGTAATCTCCGACTCATTCCCTGAAGGCCTGGCTGCAGACAACTCAGGCCACGTATGGATGACCGGCTCAACTTCGAACCCTTGCATCCCGAGCACTCCGGGAGTGGTTGAGCCTGCGTTGCCACAGGGAAACGAGGCAGGGTTCCTGACCAAGCTGGACACCAATAAATCCGGGGCCGCGTCGATTGTGTACACCACCTATGTGGGAGCAACCAGCAACGCTTCACCTCATGGACTGGTGGTTGACAGCTCCGGAAATGCATATTTAACCGGCAACGCGAATACCAATTACCCACACACCCATGGCTTTGGCACGGATACATCGTCATTCGCGACCCCAGCCTTCATTTCCAAGTTCAACGCAACAGCCTCGGCTCGAATATTCTCCAGCATGGTCCACGGAGTGGATGGAGGGATGGCGGGTATCGCCATTGATCCGTCATTGAACGTGTACATCGCCGGGAATACCAGTTCCACCGGTTTCCCGACCACCACCGGCGCTTTCCAGCGCACTCTGAAAGGGACCAACTGCTCCAACGGCGGGCCGGCACCGTGTCCGGATGGGTTTGTTACCAAGCTGAATAGCACTGGCGGTACTCTGCTTTATTCCACTCTGCTCGGCGGCTCGGGCCTGGATGATTTGCACGCCATTCAGGTCAACAGCACTGGCATGGCGTTCGTGACCGGAGGAACCCAGTCCGTGGACTTCCCGGTGACAGCGAATGCGTTCCAGAAAACACCGCCACCTGCCGGCGGAGAGATTGCGTTTGTAACGGCGCTCCAGCCAGCCGGAAACGCCCTTTCTTACTCAAGCTTTCTCGGTGGGACGAGCAATGCACAAAGAACAACCATCGCGAACACCATCTTTGTAGATCCCGCATTTAACGCCTGGGTGGCAGGCAATACCAGCGCGACGGATTTTCCAGTCACGGCGAACGCATTCCAGCCAGGTCGCAAGGGCGCCACGGATGGATTTTTTTCGAAGATCGTGATTGCCGGCGATCTGAAAGTGACCCTGGGAAGCACCGTGGCGTCTGTCGCCAGGAACGGAAACGTAATCCTGACAGGGAGCCTGTTTGATCTGGGGCCGGATGGAAGTGACAACGTGGTATTCACTGAGGCGATTCCCGCGGGCTACAAGTATCAGGGAGTTTCCACGAATGCAACGTCATGCACCCAGCCTGCGGCGGGCGCAACCAGCGGAACGGTCAGGTGCAGCAAAACTCGCCTGGAAAGCGGACAGCACATTTTCGTGAATGTCTTCGTTCAGGCGATTGCCGCTTCCGGAAGCAACATCACAAGCAAGGCAACGGCTTCCGCGCGAACCCAGGACCTGAACCAGACCAACAATTCGGCTTCTGTAACCGTGCACGTGAAGTGATTTTCGCAGTGTTAAGAAAAATGTCACCACGGAGGCGGCTCTCGAAAAAGGGCCGCCTTTTTTATGGTGAAAATTCTGTTTAAACCAGCTCTCTCACTTTGTCGGCCACCGCAGTCGAGATGATCTTGCCGCGATCGGGTTCACCCCGTACCAGGCTTTCGGCAAATTTGGCCGCCTGCTCGAATGTCACTTTAGCCGGCATGGGAGCTTCCAGAGGATCAACCACTGCTTCAATCAATACGGGACCGCCTGTCGCTAACGCCAGGGCCCGGTCAAGCAGCACACCACACTGCTTGGGATCGTCGATTCGAATCCCCGTGGCGCCGCAGGCCTCTGCGAATTTCACAAAGTCAATCGGCTGCAACTCCACGGCAAATTCCGGATTTCCCAGAAATACCATTTGTTCCCATTTGATCTGCCCCAGGGTATCGTTCTTGATGATCACGATCACGATGGGCGATTTGTATTTCACAGCCGTCGCCAGCTCTCCCATGAGCATGGTGAAGCCGCCGTCGCCGACGAACGCTACACATTGCCGCTGTGGGTGGGCGATCTGGGCGGCAATCGTGTAGGGCAAACCGCATGCCATGGTGGCCAGAGTTCCCGAGCATGAGAACATCTGTCCGCGCTGTGCGGAAATGTGCCGCGCCCACCAGGAAGTGTTGGTTCCACTGTCTTAGCTTACGATTGCGTCAGGGCGCAGACGCTTGCCCAGTTCGTGCGCGATCACCTGTGGCTTCATCGGTTTTTCCATGTTGCTGGAGCGTTTGCCCATCAGCTCACGCCAGCTCTGCATTTCGCTGCACGGCCCGCGCCTTTCCCGGCTTGGGCAAAAACTCAATGTAAGGGAATGACGTTCCTACCATCAGCAGTGTGTCGCAATTTTCCAGCGCATCCTGAGATGGTTTGGTGCCCAGCAGGCCTATGCCGCCGGTGGTGAACGGGCTGTCTTCCGGAACGGCAGCTTTGCCGAGAAGCGGTTTCACGATCGGCGCATTTAATTTTTCCGCGACGGCGAGCAGCGCGTCAGTTGCGCGCAACGCTCCCTGGCCTGCCAATATGGCGATCTTTTTTCCGGTATTCAGGATCTCTGCCGCGCGTTTCAGCTCAGCTTCATTGGGAAGATTGCCGCTGTGTGCGTGCACCAGTGAGGTGTGTCCTTCAACGTTTCGCTTGGATGCTCTCCTCCTGGAGACTTTCATGTCCTGAATGTCGGTAGGAATGCTGATGTGCGTGGCTTTGTGATAGGCGACGGGAATGTTCTGTTTTCGCAGTGCGAGACTCGCGACCGCAGTGCAGACGGCAAAAAAAATGCAAGTGTCACTGTGCGAAAACAAGTGTGACTAACATTTTTTTCCAAATTGCATCGCCAAGGGTAGCTGCAAAGGGCTGTCTCTGTTTATAATCATCCGTTTCGTAAGCAGCTCTTTTAGATTGCAGCGAGTGGCGGGACCGCTGCCGGGTGTTTGTGAGCACCGCGATTCTCCCGAACATAATATTCATGGCTCAGATCTTCCACCGTAGTGCAAATACTCTGGCGCGCGCCAGCATTCTTGGCGTGGTGCTTCTCCTTTCTTCGGTTGGAGCGGCGCTCCTGGAACTGCAGCGCTCTCCCTACGTTACCAACCAGCACATTGCGCCCGACCAGCCTGTTCCGTTCAGCCATCAGCATCACGTATCCGGCCTGGGTCTGGATTGCCGCTATTGCCATACTTCCGTGGAGCAGTCGAGTTTTGCGGGAATCCCGCCAACCAAGACCTGCATGAACTGCCATGCGCAGTTATGGACCAGCGCGGACATGCTGCATCCAGTCCGCTTCAGCTATCAAAGCGGCGAATCACTGCAATGGACGCGCGTGCATGATCTGCCTGATTATGTGTATTTCAATCACAGTATTCACGTGGCCAAAGGCGTGGGCTGTTATAGCTGCCACGGTGCGGTGAATGAAATGCCCCTCATGTATGAGGAAAACACGCTGCAGATGGAGTGGTGCCTGAACTGCCACCGCCAGCCGGAAAAATTCCTCAGGCCCAAAGAAGAAGTTTTCAATATGACCTACCAGCAGCCCAGCGACGAGCGCGCGGTTGATTGGCAGGGCAAAAAATTCTATAGCCAGGTTGAGCTCGGCAAAGTACTGGCGCAGAACTATCACTTGCGCTCAGTGCAGGACATAACCAGTTGTTCCACGTGCCACCGCTAAAGTGGGAATAAAAAACGAAGCGAATGTCGAATAACAACGAATCAATTTCTAGCCTGGTCCCAGTTGACGCGATCAAGCCGGCCAGCATGGAACTGGAAGCGGTCCGCAGCCAGCTTGCTGCGGCCAAAGGCCCGAAGTACTGGCGCACACTGGAAGAACTTTCCGGACAGCCGGCCTTCACTGACTTGCTGGAGCGCGAATTTCCGCGCGCGGCTTCGGAGTGGGTTGATCCCGTCACGCGTCGCGGTTTCCTTAAGCTTGCCGGCGCTTCCATGGCGCTGGCAGGGCTTGCCGGTTGCACCAAGCAGCCGCTGGAGCAGATTCTTCCTTACGTTCGCCAGCCGGAGGAGCTGATTCCGGGAAAGCCGATTTACTATGCCACGGCTATGCCGCTGGGCGGGCATGTCCATCCTTTATTGGTTGAGACCCATGAGTTCCGCCCCACCAAGGTGGAAGGCAATCCGCAACACGGAGCCAGCCTGGGGTCTTCTGATCTCTTTTCTCAGGCTTCAATTCTCGACCTTTACGATCCTGATCGTTCCATCAACATCATGTTCAAAGGCGAGCCGCGTCCCTGGGGTGAATTCCTGGGATCGATCCGCGGGCGTGTTCAGTATCACAAGTCCAATCAGGGCGCAGGCCTTCGTTTCCTGAGCGGCGCAACTTCATCGCCGACGCTGGCTTCGCAGATGGCGGCCATTCAGCGGCTGTATCCGCAGTCGAAGTGGCACCGCTGGGAGCCGGTGCATCGTGACGGTTCGCGTCAGGGCGCAAAGCAGGCATTCGGAGCGTACGTTGATCCGGTGTATAAGTTCGACGCTGCCGATGTGGTGGTTTCGCTCGATGGCGATTTCCTTTCCGGCGTATGGTTCCCCGGCTTTGTCCGTTACTCCCGCGACTTCATGAGTCGTCGTAAGCTGAATGGCAAAGAGATGAACCGGTTGTATGTGGCGGAAACCACGCCGACCACCACGGGAGCCAAGGCCGACCACAAGGTTGTCGCCCGCAACTCTGAGCTGGAAAAGATAGCCCGGGCACTGGCTGCAAAAGTTGGTGTTGCCGGAGCCGCCGCTGAGCAGCTCACGCCGGAGCAACAGAAATTTGTGGATGCCGCGGCCGCCGATCTAACGGCACATCGCGGCAAGAGTGTGGTTGTCACCGGCGTTCTTCAATCAGCGGGAATCACGGCCATGGTTCATGCCATGAATGCAGCGCTCGGCAACGTTGGCCAGACGGTGAGCTACATTGATCCCGTTGAGGGCGATCCGGTCGAGCACATTGAATCCATCCGCGAGTTAGCGACAGATATTGCTGCCGGTAAAGTAGAAACGCTGATCCTGCTGGGCAGCAATCCGGTTTATGACGCTCCGGCTGATCTCAATTTCGGCGATGCGCTGAAGAAGATGGCTGCCGACCAGAACAAACAAATCATTCAGCTTTCGCTCTATAACAACGAGAGCACTGATTTTGCCGCCTGGCATGTTCCTCAGACTCATTATCTTGAAGCCTGGAGTGACGGCCGTTCCTATGACGGCGCTGCCAGCATTATTCAGCCAATGATCTCCCCGTTGTACGACGGCAAGAGTGCGCATGAAATTGTGGCCATCTTTACCGATCAGCCTACGGCCTCAGGTTACGATCTGGTCCAGGCCTACTGGCGCTCGCAGCACTCCGGTGATGACTTTGAAGCCTGGTGGCGGCGTACCTTGCATGATGGTTACGTCAGCGGCAGCGCCTTCGCGGCAAAGCAGGTTGCCGCGAAAGGCGGCGGCGGTGGCACGCCGGTTGAAGTCATCTTCCGCCCCGATCCGACAATCTATGACGGAACATTCATCAATAATGGGTGGTTGCAGGAAACACCTAAACCTCTCTCCCGCACCACCTGGGACAATGTGATCTTTATGAGTCCGGCGATGGCGAAGCGCATGGGCTTCTTTGTTCTGGAGTCAGGCTCGATCAATCAGTCCGATCTGGATAAGGACACGAATCGTGATCACCAGTCCGACGACCAGAACGTCATCGAAGTGACTCTCGGCGGACGCAAAGTAAAAGGCCC